>Ga0351871_1211_pt1 | contig 17616 bp, 18 predicted proteins | sample TotcelHFGM3001N8_FD_206786 | JGI IMG/M metagenome (GOLD analysis project Ga0351871, IMG submission 206786) | Enriched cells from coal bed in the Powder River Basin, Montana, United States - Total cells FGM rep2 HSBNCT.FGM.300.1.N8 ...
ACGAGTTTACGTTTCGGTAGGTGATCAAGTTCCACACAACCATGTGTTACTAGACTTCGCTGATTAGTGGAGGCTATTCATGGATTTTACCCAATTACTTACTGAAATTACCCGTGGCTTTACAAACTTTACCTGGCAAAACGGGGTAATGATACTGATTGGTTTGACTTTAATTGCACTGGCAATTATTAAAGAATACGAACCCGTATTATTACTCCCCATCGGATTTGGTTGTATTTTGGCAAACTTAGGGATGTCAACGGATCATGGCGTTTTTAAAGTCATTTACGATGCGGGCATTAAGACCGAATTATTTCCTCTCTTAATATTTATTGGTGTGGGTGCAATGATTGATTTTCGACCATTGCTTTCCATGCCAAAAATGGTTTTATTAGGAGCTGCCGGTCAATTTGGTATATACGGTGCATTAATGGTTGCATTAGCGTTAGGTTTCCCCTTAAATGAAGCTGCTGCTATCGGAACAATTGGTGCGATTGATGGCCCTACTGCCATTTTTGTAACAACCAAAATTGCTCCTGAGATTCTTGCTCCCGTTGCTGTGGCGGCTTATTCCTATATGAGCTTGATCCCCGTAATCCAAATTCCCTTGATGAAACTCCTCACAACTCGGAAAGAACGATTGATTCGGATGGAGTATTCCGCAAAACCTGTATCGAACAAAGCAGTAATAGCTTTTCCAATCATTATAACCATCATCATCAGCTTAATTGCTCCAGATGCTGCACCACTGATTGCAACTTTGATGCTTGGAAATTTATTGAAAGAATCAGGTGTTGTTGATCGCCTTAATAAAGCTGCTCAAAACGAATTAATTAATATCTCAACTTTGTTTTTGGGTCTGGCAGTTGGTGCAACAATGATCGGTGATTCTTTCTTAAATGTAAAGACCTTGGGCATTCTGATGATCGGTTTATTTGCTTTTGTGTTGGATACTGTTGCAGGTTTAATGTTTGGTAAACTGATGAAAGTTTTATCAGGTGGAAAAATCAATCCTTTGATTGGTGCCTGTGGTATCAGTGCTTTCCCGATGGCTGGACGGTTAGCTGCTAGAGCAGCTCAGGAAGAAGATTTTGAGAATTTTATCCTGATGCATGCAATGGGTGCAAATACTGCTGGTCAATTAGGTTCCGTTATTGCTGGTGGTTTATTATTGGCCATTACACTAGGAATTATGGGTGGATAAAAAATAGTTAGTCAATTAAGATAAAAGAGGCTGAATTCAGATAAGTTCAGTCTCTTTTTTTTATATAATTCTGGCGTAATAAGTTTTTTGGCGTTTAGCTAGTCAAAATCAAGGCGGTATCCTACCCCTCTGACTGTTTTGATAAAGTCAGGATGGCGTGGATCCTCTTCCAATAAATTCCTCAACCAGCTTACATGCACATCAAGCGTACGTGTATCACCAATATAATCTGTCTCCCACACAAATTTAAATAAATCATCGCGTCCATACACCTGGCCAGGTCGTTCCATCAATGCTTGAAGGAGTCTGGTCAAACGCGGTGTCAGGCTGATTTGTTTTTCATTGATTTTCACGAAACGTTGGGATAAATCCAATTCAATAGGACCCGCCTTTAGGGAATCATTACCAGGTTTTAGCGGTAATAGTACCTTGATACGATTTAATAATTTTTGTAATGTAAAAGGTAATTGCATGACAATGTCAGCATCGAAACTATTTTTTTCGTTTACACCATTTCCTATAATTAAAATAATTGGTGTTGTTTTAGCAGCAGCTCTTAAGGATTGACAGATTCGTTTTCCGCTGGTTCGCATCGAATCAGCATCGATGACAATCAAATCAGGTTTTTCTTTTTCTAATTTTCCTAAGGCAACATTTCCACTGGGAACACTTAAAACACGAAAACCCTTCTTTGTCAGCCCCCCCCCACAAACGAAGATCGTTGTGGTTTTTTTCCTTCTTTGACGAAGATTTTTCCTGACAAGCACTGCACCACCTTAGTAAAATAAAAATTTTTAGTAATAAAAAGAACCAGGTTTTGTTAAAAAAAACGGTGTCTGCAGATTATATATACAAATAATAAAATTGCAAATTAAAAAGCTAAACGAATTCTCATAGCCCCAAAGTTCAATCAATATTTGCCGATAAAACGCTATTTGAAGATCGTGAACTCATTATACCTTAACCTTAAAAAAAACAAGTTAACAGTTTTTCTTAAGAATTGACATTCTTAAGAATTGACATTCTTAAGAAATCCAATCATAATTAAAATGTGAGCGAAAGTTAATCAAACTATACGATCGTTTGCATGCTAATAGTCCCCATGTTAAAATAAGAATCAGGATCCGCTCATTTCCCTGCGGGAGGAAAAATGTCAAAAACTAAAATGGTCGAAGTGATCATCGATAGCGTTCGCGTCAGTCTGACCAACCAGCAACGAATCGTGGTTTTGCGTGATATCAATGCAGAACGATATTTACCCATCTGGATTGGTCCATATGAGGCTGAGTCAATAACAATTGCATTACAGGAAATTGAAGTTTCCAGACCTCAAACCCATGACTTGATTAAAAATATTTTCAACCAAATGAATGCTCGTCTGATCAGGGTAGAGGTGCTTTCCTTAAAAGATGATGTTTTTTATGGTAATCTGATTGTTGAAATCAATGGCGATATTATTGAAATCGATTCAAGACCATCCGACGCTTTGGCTATGGCTGCCCGTACCCATGCCAAGATACTCGTTTCAGAAGAGGTAATGAAGTCCGCTGGCATCATTCCTGAAATTGATATTCAGGAAAGTGAATCCAATCCGGATCATGCTCCACTGGCTAACACCCAACAGCCAGATGAAGAGATCAACGAAGAGCGGTTGTCAGTATTTGAGGATTTTCTGGGGTCTCTCGATATCGGTGAATTGGATGACGGCAATGAAGAGGATAATCCACCTGATGACGAACCGGAAAAATAAATATCCATTGACTTAGTCAGTTGATCAAACGTTGTTTCGTAAATTGATCTTGTTTCAGGAGGTAAAAATAATTGTTTTACCTCCTTTTAACTTATATAATTTAGTAGTACCTGAAGATCACTGGGTAAAGATTTGATTGACAGCGAATCTTTTAAAAAAGAAACCTGGTCGGATATCACGTTGAGGCATGATTCTTTGGTAGAATTGGCTTCCAAGGATCGAAAGCTGGAAAATCATGATGGATTATTTACCACCTGAAGAGAACAATTCAATTGCTTCCCAACAACCCCATAACAGAGAAGCCGAAGAAGCGGTTCTGGGAGCTGTGTTAATTTTTCCGGAAGCTTATTTTGAACTATCTCAAAAGCTTAAAGCTGAGGATTTTTACATTGTTCGTAATCGCTGGGTTTGGGAATCATATTCATCTTTGATCGAGAGACGACAAAATATTGATCTGTTGACAGTCAGTGCTTCTCTACAAGAAAAAAACCATCTTGAAGAAATCGGTGGGACTGCATATCTGACAGCTTTGATCAATCAAACACCGACTTCTTTACATGCACAGGCTTATGCAGAAATTGTGGAAGAAAATGCCATGCGGCGGCGGATGTTAGAAGCAGCCAATCATCTCGCAAAACAGGCATATGACCGGGGAAAATCCATTTCCACATTATTGGATGAAGCAGAAAAAGCTGTTTTTGGTCTGAGTGAAAGACGAATTACATATGATCTTCAACCCATTCAGAATGTCCTGGGGAGTTATTACGACCGCATCGACCAACTTTCCCAACGACCGGATGAAATCTTTGGTGTGCCCACTGGTCTGATTGATTTGGATAAAATTTTAGGCGGTCTGCAAAAATCGGATTTACTCATCATAGCTGGTCGCCCTGGTATGGGTAAAACCGGGTTTATGTTATCGGTTGCAAAAAATGCCGCCCAAAAACATAGAAAACACGTGGCTGTGTTCTCATTGGAAATGTCAAATGAACAATTAATTCAACGTTTAATCGCCCAGGAAACTGGAATTGATAGCCAACGTCTGAGGAGTGGACAGTTGTATGATGACGAGTGGGCTAAATTTAACCATGCGATTGAAGTTTTGAGCGATACCCATATCTGGTTGGATGATACTCCTGCAATCACTCCGTTATCACTTCGAACCAAATGCAGACGATTGCACATGGAGCATCAATTAGATTTGATCATTGTCGATTATTTACAATTAATGGCAGGTGATACCCGAACTGAAAATCGGGTGCAGGAAGTTTCGTACATTTCCAGAAACCTTAAAGTATTAGCAAGAGAATTGAATGTACCGGTACTGGTCGGTGCACAACTATCTCGTGCTGTCGAGCAACGTGCTGACAAACGACCTGTTCTTTCAGATTTACGTGAATCGGGAAGTTTGGAACAGGATTCGGACATCGTGATGTTTATTCATCGTCCGGATGCATTAGAAGTTGATAGTCCACGCCAGAATATTGCTGAAATTATTATTTCAAAACACCGAAATGGACCAACTCACCCAGGTATCGAGCTTGTATTCCTGAATAATTTAGCCAGGTTTGAAAACGCAGCAAAATCAGATAAACAACCGTTCAAGAAGAGGTAATTTTTGAAATCGTTTTCTGGCTTTTCAAAAGGAGATGGGGCTCAAAAGACCACCATCCCATCAGAATTTTTCGTCAATTTACTGCCATTGATTGACGACCTGCATGAATTGAAAGCCACCCTGTACGCTATCTGGTTTATTGAACAACAGGAAAACAAAATAAAATATATTCGGTTTCAACATTATTTGGAAGATGATAATTTTTTGCTTGGTATGGGGAATATTCGCCCAACAGCAGTAGAAAATTTAAAGCACGGATTGGAGCGTGCAGTTGAACGGGGATCATTGTTGGCTGTACGATCCGATAACCAATCATTGGAAGAAACTGTTTATTTCATCAATACACCCCGTGGTCGGGCTGCACAAAAAGCGTTATTGGATGGTGCCTGGAATGTTGATGATAGTCCTATGCCTGCCCTCTCCAGGCAAACAGTTCGACCGAATATCTTTAAATTATATGAAGCCAATATAGGCCCGTTAACACCGATAGTTTCTGAAACATTAATAGAAGCAGAAGAAACCTATCCAATCATTTGGATTGAGCAAGCTATCCGAATTGCCGTGGAAAATAATGTGCGTCGCTGGCGCTATGTGGAAGCGATTCTACAATCCTGGAAGGAAAGAGGACGTGATGAAAAAGATCGACGAGACACTCAAGAAGATGCAAAAAGATTCCTCGATGGAGAATTTGGACAGTATTTCAAAACCGGATAACGAAAACACACTGGGAGAAACAGATTGCGAGATCTGTGGGGGAATTGGTTGGGTTCGACAGGATTTACCCATCTCCCACCCGGATTTCGGCCGCATGCAGGTTTGTGAGTGCCGCCAAACAAAAGTGGCACAACTGTCTCAGGAACGCCTTTTTCGGCTCAGCAACTTACAAGCTTTTTCACACATGACATTGGATAATTTTAAAACGGAAGGCCGTCTCGGATTAGGGGATCAACAAGTTTCTTCCTTACAAGTCGCTCATAATCAAGCTTCTCACTTTTCTCAAAATCCAATCGGTTGGCTTTTATTGATGGGTACTTATGGATGTGGAAAAACACATCTGGCAGCTGCGATTGCGAATAAAGTACTCGAATTAGGAATCCCAACCTTGTTTCTGACTGTTCCCGATTTGTTGGATTGGTTAAGATATTCATATGGTGCTCAGGGAGCAAGTTATGAAGAACGATTTGAAGAGATTCGAAATATTCGCTTATTGGTTCTGGATGACCTGGGAACGCAAAACACAACCCCCTGGGCAGAAGAAAAGTTGTACCAGATATTAAATCATCGTTACACACACCACCTCCCGACTGTTATTACCACCAACCAGGAATTGATTGAAATCGAAGGTCGCATTCGTTCCAGACTCCATGATCCTGATCTTGTGACGATAGTGCGCATCCTCGCTCCGGATTTTCGTTCACCTGTACGAGATGAACGCCGAACGATCTCAACATTGGAATTACTATCCGACAGCACGTTTGGCACATTTACACTGAGAGACACTGAGAAACTATCCCCGGAGCAACACCGCAGCCTGGAAGCAGCGTTCGATGCTGCCAATAAATTCGCTGATGATCCACACGGCTGGTTGGTCTTGGTAGGCACCTATGGTTGTGGAAAAACTCATTTGGCTGCTGCAATCGGAAATTATCGTCTGGCATTTGGTGAAGAACCTATTTTTGTGGTTGTCCCGGATTTTCTCGATCACTTACGAGCAACTTTTAATCCTGCCAGTAATACCTCCTATGATCATCTCTTTGAACAGGTTCGGGCTGCTCCTATTCTCATTCTGGATGACCTGGGCACCCAATCTGCGACCCCCTGGGCACGTGAAAAACTTTATCAAATATTCAATTATCGCTACAATGCAAAATTACCGACGGTGATCACCACGGCGAACGATCTTTCGGATATGGACCCACGTATTCGCAGCCGGATGTTGGATACACGTTTATGTTCCATGCATCTTATTCTGGCACCAGCCTATATCCGTTCTGCTGATAACACATCCAGAGCACGAAAAAGAAATTAGACAGACAATTATTACTTAATTCAGGAGAACTATGGTATCTCTCTATCCAATTAAACTCCCCGGTTTTGGTAAGCAAAAGATTGAATTGGAGGTATCCGGTCTATTAGGCAAAACCAAAATTCTCGTCGATGATAAACCAGCAGAAAGGGGAAATAAAAAAGATGAATATATCCTCATTCGGCCGAATGGAACTCGGATCAGTGTTTTATTGCTGGGCATGTTTTTTGATATTATTCCCAAAATTATCATTGAAGGAGAAACATACGACATTCTTCCTTCCTTAAAATGGTATCAATACGTTTTTGCAGGCGTGGGATTATTATTAATTTTTTATGGAGGTGGTATAGGGGGTATTTTGGGGATGGTCAGTTTTATCATCAATATTCGGCTTCTACGCAGTTTCTTTTCAAAGGGATTGCGCTATATTTTAATCTTATTCGTAAACATGCTAGCATTTTTTATTTTCAATCTTCTGGTAAGATCTTTCCCGGCGCTGTTCATTTAAAGTTGAGCCTACACAAAGATTTCTGTACAGCATCAATTTTTGATAGACTAAATGTGTCTTTTCAATTAATTGCAGTCAGGTCATTTTTGGCAGGAACCACTTCCAAAAATAACCATAAATCCCGGTTTATTGAAATGATTATTCTGAATAAAAGAAATTCTGCTTTTGAGGGAGTAAGCGAATTATGAAATCATCCACTTATGATGTGGCAATTATTGGGGCAGGAATCGTTGGTCTTGCAACCGCATTAAAATTGGTCCAACAATTCAAATTATCGCTGGTTATTTTGGAAGCAGAAAATGAAGTTGCAGCACACCAAACTGGTCATAATAGTGGGGTAATTCATTCCGGACTGTATTACAAACCCGGATCCTTGAAAGCACTCAATTGTGTATCAGGTAGGGATGCAATGTATCGCTTTTGTGAAGAAAATGACATTGCTCATGAAAGGTGTGGAAAAGTGGTGGTCGCAACCAGCCCGGAAGAAATTCCCTCCCTGAACTTGCTGGAGGAAAGGGGGCGTGCCAACGGTCTGGATGGGATACGCAGACTTTTGGTGGGTGAAATTCGGGAAATTGAACCTCATGTTAATGGGATAGACGGCCTCTGGGTTCCACAAACAGGTATTGTGGATTATTTAGATGTCTCAAAAGCTTATACACGAAAAATTACAGAATTGGGTGGTGAAATCAAAACCAGCACCCGGGTGATAGGATTTAAAAATAACCATGACACCATCCAACTTCAAACCAATTCTGGTGATATCGAAACCAGAAACCTGATTAATTGCGCTGGATTACGTTCTGATAAAATTGCCAGATTATGTGGTGTCAACCCAGGCTTGCAAATCATCCCATTTCGTGGCGAATATTACGAAGTGGTTCCACAAAAAGAGCATTTGGTTAAAAATTTAATTTATCCTGTGCCGGATGTTCGTTTTCCATTTTTGGGTGTGCATTTCACCCGCATGATACATGGTGGCGTGGAAGCTGGACCAAATGCAGTTCTGGCATTTAAACGTGAGGGGTATCGAAAATCGGATATTTCCATTCCGGATATTGCCACGTTCGGAACTTATATCGGTTTTTGGCGCATGGCGTTCAAATATTGGAAGATGAGTATTTCTGAAACGTACCGTTCCTACAGCAAAAAAGCCTTTGTTAAAGCCCTACAACGCCTGATTCCTGAATTGCAAATGCAGGATGTGCACCCCGCTGGTTCTGGCGTCAGAGCCCAGGCTTTGTCGCCTGATGGTAAACTGCTGGACGATTTCAGTATTATCGAAAAAACCAATCAAATACATGTCTTAAACGCTCCTTCTCCAGCAGCGACAGCCTCACTTTCCATCGGCGAAACAATTGCTGCAATGGCAGAAAAGAATTTTCGACTGGATAGAATTTAATTCGCCTCGATTCCCAAATAAAATAAGGACACTCTTAACCCTCTCTACTTGATTAACATAATATAATTAAGATAGATCATTATTTTGGGATTCTTGTATGAATAATAAGCGTGTCCAGTTGATCATTGACGGAGAAATTTGGCTTCAGGTACCTGATTTTAGCGAATCAACACCTTTTGACCGCCATTTCGTCATCAAACGTCTGCCAAACGGACATGATATTTTCATATTTGGTGATGGTAAAAAGGGATTGCGTCCTACTGAAAGATATGCAGGTTTTGAAAGTCCATATCAATATCAAACGATTGATCAGGATGATTATCTGAATCCTGTTGAAATCCATAACGGAAAAAAACCAAAAAAGGTATTATCCAGTATCTACCGGGCAGTTGTGATATCCAATGAAGACCCCGAAAATAAGATGAAAGTCTTGGTAAAAATTGATGCAATTCCAGAAATGGGTTTGCTATGGGCTGCTTCTGTAGTTCCATTGAAAGAAAACGAACGCATACTGCCTGCTGTTGGTGACCTGGTCTGGATTAGTTTCCGAAATGGTGACCCCAATCAACCACTCTGGTTAGGAAAAATCAACGAAGAAGAACCACCTTCTTCCTCTGTCTTTGTTTTATAAATCAAAGTAATAAATTTAATTTTTGCCTTGTCAATTATTTGTTCATGATCCAATTGTTGAAAGAATCATGACAATTCCACCGGTCAATGCGCACATTGTATTTACAAGATCATTATTGAACCACTTCCAACCCCGAATAAACTCAGTTGAAGTGTCACAGGAATGCAGTGGATGTTTTTCGGTTTCTTTATTACAACGATGACAAAAATAAATAGCTTGAACTGTTGCCCCCAAAAAAGAATCAACCAGGCTACCAAACAAGCCTGCTGAAGCAATGCCAACCATGAGAAGCCAGGAATGTGAGTTTGTCGGGGTCTGAATCGTATCTGGCCAGAAAAAAATTGCCAGGAATGCGATGAATAAAGATGCAAGCAAAGCAGAAAAAGTCCCCAGGAAGGAAACCCCACCTGATGCACCGCGGTCAATGACTTTGCCGGTCACCAGATTGATTGGGTTCTTCATACTGAGAACGCCTAACTCTGTTGCCCAGGTATCAGCATTCACAGCAGCGATCGCACCAGAAAATGCCAGCCAAGGCCAAATCGCATCTGGAAGGAAAGCATGAAAGATAACGAAAATTCCTGCGACTCCACCATTGGCCCAGACTTGCCAGACGTCACGCTTTGAACCCTTCGAAAATTTTTCTTCCAGGTCGGCTTTTCTACGTTTAAATAATTTTGATAACACACTGGAGGAAATAAAAAAGCCCATCAGGACGACCGCCCAGGAGAAACCACCTAATCCAAACACAATCGTTCCTAAAAGGCAGGCAGCCAACGCACCACTTTTGGATAGAAATCCCAGTTTAAATGAAAGCATTGAAATACTAATCGCCAGAATAAAACCTATCAAGAGTTGTTGATTAAAAAAATCTATCATCATTTCTGCGCTCAAGAATAAGAAGACAAAATGAACATGGCTATCAGAAGCAACAAGGGTGTTATCACACCGCCAAACCACAATAGATATGCAATCTGATAATATTCTGGTTGCCGGAAAAAGAATAATCCGAGGATTATGTTATTGACCATAACAAATAACCCTAATATCGGAATTAATAACAATTGCTGAGAACCAACCAGCTCCAAGGGCAACCCTTGTGGAGAAAATCCTAACGGTAATTGTTGGTTATTGGCAATAATAAAACCACTGACCAGCCATAACAAGATGGTTAATCCAAGATTCAATGGGAGCAAATACTTCGCAAATCTATCCTGTAAAGTTGTTTGAATAAAAGCTGTAGGACGATTGGATCGAGATTCTATTGGAAATAAGCTGCCCATTTCAAAAGATCGCTCGAAAGCCATTTCAAACTCTCTGGGGTTTTTCGGTGAAATCGCGTAGACTTTTTGCTGGGCAGCGATCAGAATTAATTTATTTTCATCAGAAGCGATAAATTCAATCGAACCCAGGCTGATATTACTTTTTGCTCCTAATATTGCTCCTGGCCACGAAAAAACAGGCAATTGAATGGAATAACCAGATTCATTGGCTCGTCTGATCCACTCAACATCGGTTAAAGGAATATCTTCGGTTCGTAATCCCCAGCGCAACCGCAGACCATCTCGCTCCAAAATATAACGGGCATTCATTAACGCATAAAAGCGGTAAAAAACAAAAGGAATGAGCGCTGTTAAAATTACGATCAAAATCATGATAACAACAAATACACTGCCCTCAGCCCAACTTGTTATTGACCAAATTGCCAAAATCATGAGCAGGACAAGAATGCCCAACATTAAACCATGGATAAGAACGCCTCGCCCACGCTCAGGATAAAAAAATTGAGATTGTTGACCAGTGTCACTCACCCTGTGATTTTAACACAAGTTGAACCTCAATATTCTCTTCGTCGCTTTTCAAAAAGCGGATAAATAACATCTCATTAAAAGGTAATTGAGGAATTTTTATTTCACTTCAAGCGTTATGATCGCTGCACTTCCATCACCATCCATACTGGTGATAATTATAGTGATTGTCTGATCATCCTTTAGATATGTGAAAACATAGAAGTCTTCGAAAATAGTCTCATCGGACAATTGGTACCCAGCTGCTATCATTTTATTACGATAGAAATCCGCCAAAAAAGTAGCATTATCGGGTGATGAAAAATTGATCATTGAACCAATTGTGGATATTTCCTCAGCATTTTCTGGTAAAGGCACTTCATTGACACCACCTTCAGCAGCAAGTTTGCAAGGTACAGGCAATGGGATATCTGCTATCGAATTGACATCTGAAAGATTAAATTCCCAGCGAATTGTACCGGAAACGTTTACCTTTTCTTCCTCAGAATAAGCCTCTCCCGTTGCTTCACCGATAAATCGGACAATATAGCCACCACTACGGGCATACCAAATCTCAGATTTGACATTTGAAAGGGTGGAATTCGCCATTGCTACATTATTTACCTGATAGTGATCTGACCTGATTCCATTGACAACCACATTTTGAGCGATCATGTTTCCAACTTCCAACTCACTGAATAATAAAGAAAGTCCCAGATTATTTCCATCCAGATTGAAAGCGTCAATATTTTCTGTGAAGAATGTACACTCAGCTTCTTTCGTTGTTTCATCGGTACCGTGGAGATAAATTTCATCCTCATATCGATACAATTCAAATGTCTGTAATGGTTTTACATCGGTTTCAGTTTCCAACCTCATATGAGCAATGTTGAGAGGTTTAATTACTTCTTGAAAATTTTTGACTGTTATATTGATCGTGTTTTCATTTTCATCCACTCCATTCAGAGATTGGACAAATTGAAAGCGAAAACTATCTAATTTATTTAACCCAAAATCCAGGTCATTAAAATCAGGCTTAATGTATTCACCAGAATCAGACCCTTGCTCTGACAATCCTGAAACTTCATCAACCATGAGGGTTGCAATTTGTCCGGGATTCGAAATCAAATCCCCAATCTCATTCGGTAGACGATCAACAATTGAATTTACAAAACCTAATGAACAGGCAACACTAGTTATCATCAACACCGATAACAAAGCGATAAATTTTTTATTTTTCATTAAAACTCCTTTCCTGGTATGAAGATGATCTTGTCAACCAGGGACCTCGAGTATAAAACCAATGCAATAAAAGCATGACAGATATTCGAGTTAATCAATGATGAGCGTCTTAAGCCTGGTCCTCGGTGGAATCGACGATAGGTTTGACCTCTTCAACAAGGTTCAATTCCACACGGTCTTCCATCCGAACCTGTCCACGCAAAAACGCACCTTCCTCAGTAGAAAATGCCACAGTTGTAACATCTCCCCACACTCGTCCGGTACTGCGTATCTCCAATTTTTCAGCAACGATGTTTCCTTTGACTGCACCAGCAACAATAACGGAATTTGCCTGCATCTGTTCACAACTTACTCGGCCAGTTTCACCAATCACGACCAAACCTCGGATATTAATTTCACCTTCAAAAGATCCTTCGATCCTTACTCCCCCACTGCCACGCAAATCTCCCTTCCAATTAATGCCGGGACCTAATACAGAAGTCACACGTTCAACAGGAGCTTGAGGGGTCACGGGAGATGAAGGTGTTTTGCGAAACATAATTTTTCTCCTTGGTTCAATTTTTTAACTACTATCGCTTAATAATAACCTGAAATTCGTCTTTTTGAAGATACTCATTAACTGTCTCCCAGGCAATTCTTTGTAGAAACTGGACGGTGTCCCCATCCAATTTGATAATTACTTCCGGATGATCAAATCCTTTCGATGTGTATACCGGGTTATCCATTGGTGATTCCCCCGTAATACTGGCATAAAAAACACATGCACTCAGATAAACCCCAGCGGCAGAAGGATGGATACCGTCGCTGGCATGCAATCGAAGACCAGGTCTCTGTTCTTGCGCAGCCATCCAGGCTGGACCAACCGGTATCATGGTTAATTTTTCCTGCCAGATGATTTCATGAATCAGCCGGTCAATTCTTTCAATATCTTCCTGGGAATCAACAGCAGAAAACCATGGATAAAAAACAACAACTTCCTTTCCCCGAGCGTGGAGAAAATTGATCCATGATTCTGCGTTTTGCATATAATCCACATTGGAAAAATTTCGTTGAATACTAAATGCCTGGATAAAAACAAGATCCTTGCTCTCCAGATTTATGGATTGATTGAATTCCTTTTCATTAATAAATGTTGATAAGGTAAATCGGGGAGAGATAGCTCGATGCATACGGGTTGTTTGGGAATCTCCGGATAATTCGATTAATAACAACGTCTGCAGATCCAAAGGTCCTGTCAGAATTTGGTCATCACCAACCCAGAGTAAATGGTCAAATCCATCATCGATCGGTGTCGGGGTAAAACTGAGTTGAGTACAACCTGATAAAAGGATCATAAACAATAAAACAATCCCCCACCTGGTCATAACGCGAATTCCAAATCTTCAAACCAGAAACGCCAGGGTTTGCTACGCCAGGGTTCTGGTGTGTTTTCAATCCCAATCCTCGACCCGGATTTCACTTGGTTATCATTTATATCCCATGCGTCTTCGATCCACAAATTGCCATCCAAACGGGTTATATTCAAACCATTCTGAAGATGATTGATTTGTAGAGCCTGGGTGAGTTTTGCTGGCCCATTCGTCCAATTTTTACGAAGGGCTTTTCCTCGACTCATCTCAATGATCTCCAGACCTTCTTGCGGTAGTATTGCGCGAATCAAAACCGCTGCCGGATAATCCATTGCACCTGTGACAATATTCAAACACCAATGCATACCATATGTAAAATACACGTATGCATAGCCAGCAACCCCAAACATGACGGCATTTCGCTTGGTTTTCCCAACCCTGGCATGGCAGGCCAGATCTTCCATTCCATCATAGGCTTCGGTTTCAGATATAATCCCGGATACACGCACCCCATCGATCATCCTCACCAGCCGTTTTCCTAATAGACCACGGGCTACTTCTGTAACCTGTCGATCATAGAATTCTGATGAAATGATATTTTTTTCGCCCATAGATGTATTTTACATGAACCAATAAAAAGCGGGTTGGGATTGCCTTGGGAATGGTAAAATAATCGATATGAAAATCCTGTTAATTAATCAGGTATTTGTCTCCCCCAACGAACCGGGACATACCCGACATTTTGAAATGGCAAAATATCTACAATCCTTTGGTGATGAATTGGTGATTGTTGCTTCGGATTTAAATTATCAGACCGGTCAACGCACCGTACAGCATAAAGGATTGGTTGCAGAACAGGTAATCGAGGGAGTCCGCATTCTACGAACTTATATCTATCCCGCGATTCATCGCAGTTATTTCTGGCGGATTTTTTCGTTTTTTAGTTTCATGTTCAGTTCCGTCGTTGCTGCCATGCGTGTAAAAAATGTGGATATCATCATGGGGACTACTCCACCTATATTTCAGGCATTTTCTGCCTGGCTGGTAGCTTTTCTACGCCGGAAACCTTTTTTGCTGGAAGTGCGCGACCTTTGGCCAGAATTTATTGTCAGCATGGGTGTCTTCACCAACCCGATATTAATCAAGCTGGCAAAGATGCTGGAGATGTTCCTCTATCGCCGCGCCACCCACATTCTGGTCAATTCACCTGCCTATAAAGAATATATTGAGGAAAAAGGGATCCCATCAAAAAAAATCACATTCATTCCCTACGGTGCTGATGTTCAGATGTTCAACCCTGATAATGATAGTGGAAATCTGCGAGCTGAATTGAACCTGCAGGATAAATTTCTCGTGCTCTACACTGGTGCATTAGGGCAGGCAAATGACATTTACACGATCCTAAGGGCTGCAGACCATTTACGCCATCACAACAATATTCGCATTGTCATCTTTGGGGATGGCAAAGAACGCCTGAACTTGCAAGCGCAAGCAGAAAAACATCAATTGAATAATGTCATCTTTGCAGGTGTCCGACCTAAACATCAAATTCCTGCAATCATTGCCGCAGCAGATGTCTGTCTGGCAATCCTGCAGGATGTGCCAATGTTTCGAACGACTTATCCGAACAAAGTGTTTGATTACATGGCCGCAGGAAAACCAACCATTCTGGTGATCGATGGTGTCATCCGCCAAATTATCGAGGGAAGCAATGGCGGAGTATTTGTCCCTCCCGGAGATGATCGTAAACTGGCTGAAACAATCCTTTCACTATCTTCAAACCCCGATTTAGTTAGAGACTATGGAAAAAGTGCACGCGACTATCTGGTCAAGAATCTCGATCGTCAGGTCATGCTGGAAAAAACAAGAGATTTGTTCCTGGGTCTGAGGAAAGCGTGAAAGTCCTTGTCACCGGAGCTACAGGTTTCACTGGAAGCCGTACCGTCCCTTTGTTGCTCAAACGAGGCTGGGAAGTCCACTGTTTGTATCGCGAAACCAGTGATAGAAGTCATTTGCCTCAACCAGAAATTCAATGGCATCTCGGAAATTTGGAAGATCTGAATAAATTGACTGAATTATTTCGTGGATCTCATTCCCTGGTTAATCTGGCATCATTAGGTTTTGGTCATGCTGAAACCATTATAAAAGCGGCCCAATCAGCTGGAATCGAACGTGCAATTTTTATCAGCACCACAGCTATTTTTACAAAACTGAACTCCCGCAGTAAAAGCACCCGTCTGGCAGCTGAAATCGCCATTCAACACAGCGATCTGGAGTACACCATTCTGCGTCCTACCATGATCTATGGAAGTCAGCGCGACCGCAATATGATACGTTTGATTCGCTGGCTACAACGGATTCCACTGATCCCCATTTTTTGCAAAGGAAATTATTTGCAGCAGCCAGTCTTTGTTGATGATGTTGCAGGGGCGATTGTCAAATGTCTTGAGCAACCAAAAACAATTGGAAAAAGTTACAATATTGCCGGGGAAAAGGCTCTTACATATAATGAAGTCATCGATATCATTGCTGGCATTATTGGCAAAAAAATTCTGAAACTCTATCTACCCGACAAATTCGTGGTTAAATTTCTGAGATTGTTAGAAAAAATGAGACTACCTTTCCCCATAAAAGCAGAGCAGGTAAAACGCCTCAACGAAAATAAAGATTTCTCCTACGAGGAAGCCAGCCTGGATTTTGGATACAAACCACGCAGCTTTGAAGAAGGAATTCGATTCGAAATTGAGCAACTCCAGAGAAGGAAAACATGAAAGAGTTGATTGCCTTCATACTGATAACAGCGGTTGCCTATTTCGGTGTTGAGTTTGTGCGGGAATGGTTAATGAAACGGCGTGTTATTGATCTCCCCAACGAACGTAGTTCCCATTCGGTTCCAACACCCCGTGGTGGCGGACTGATCATTGTAATGATCACCCTGGCTGTGGCACTGGTCAGTCTATTCATTGCACAGGAATGGAAAACTGGATTGGTTTTCGTGACCATTGGCTATTTCGTGGCATGGATTGGCTGGCAGGATGATGTCCGGTCGCTTTCTCCTAAAATCCGTTTCTTGCTGCAGGGGTTGGCAGCTGTAGGTACCATCATTGGATTTGGTTACTTTAAAGCAGTTACCCTACCGCTTTTTGGAATCCTTCAATTAGGACTCATTGGTATCCCCATCACGCTTTTGTGGATTGTTGGTTTGATCAATGCATATAATTTCATGGATGGCATTGATGGCATCTCTGGCAGTGTAGCCCTGACGGCTGCATTAGGATGGATGCTTTTCCTTGGGGTGAATGGACAGTTCAGCAGTCCTTTATTCTGGATTGCCCTGGCAATTGCAGCCAGTAATCTTGGTTTTTTAGGACACAACTGGTCACCTGCCCGGATCTTCATGGGGGATGTTGCCAGTACCTTTTTGGGATTCTGTTTCGCTGTTTTACCGCTCCTGGCTGCTGACAAAGTCCAGGATGCATTTCTGTTAGGTGTGATCGTGATGTGGGCTTATATTCTGGATACATTTTTCACATTTGCCAGACGCGCAATGAAACGTGAGCGAGTGTTTTCTGCTCATCGATCCCATGTTTACCAGCGTCTCGTTATTAGTGGTTATCAAGTATCTTCAATAACCAGTTTGTATTTATTACTGACGTCCCTTGGTGTGATATTGGCTTATGCCTGGATTCAAGGATTTTCATTTGCACCTGCAGCGATCATTATTGGTTTACCAGTGTTCTGGATTCTACTGATAGGGTTTACAAAATACCGTGAAAATAAGTCGTAGCTTACTTTCTTTGCCGTCTCTCATTCGCCATTTTGGCTTGCAATGGGTATTCTTTCGGATTGGATATTTCATTCGAATGCGAAGTGGTCTCATCCGCTGGCAAATACCTGCTTACGAATGGGATGATCGTCCATTATCCTTTTGGCTTAAAAACAATGTTCCTTCTGACCCAGAAGGGTATCATCTAAGGAGAAAAGAGAATCAATCCCATTTCTTGTTTGATCAGGTTAATTCAATCCCGCAATCAGTCTCCTGGGATCAATTTCAGGTGGTGAAAGAAGCTGATCATTATTTGGCCGGTATCACCCGTTTCTT
>Ga0351871_1212_pt1 | contig 17500 bp, 15 predicted proteins | sample TotcelHFGM3001N8_FD_206786 | JGI IMG/M metagenome (GOLD analysis project Ga0351871, IMG submission 206786) | Enriched cells from coal bed in the Powder River Basin, Montana, United States - Total cells FGM rep2 HSBNCT.FGM.300.1.N8 ...
GGGGAACCGCAACCTTTCAAGCGGATAGCCTCCCGGAAGAGCTGGGCCAGGGCTGCGTCGGAGGCGCCCTGACGCAGCGGCCCCTTGATATCCAGCTCCGGCGAGGCAAAGAGACATGGCCGCAGCCAACCGGCCGCAGTGAGGCGCAGGCGGTTGCAGGTGGGGCAGTGGTGATCGCTGACGGAGCTGATGAACCCCAATTCCCCCTTAAACCAGGGGACCCGGAAAGTCCGGGCCGGTCCGGCAGTAGCCGGGGAGGTGACCGCCTCCAGGGGACCCAGCCCCGCCAGCCGCCGGCGAACCTCGGCCATGGGCAGGAAGTGGCGGCGCCAGCGCGCCTCATCCACCGTGGGCATGAATTCGATGAAGCGCACCTGGAAGGGGTGGTTCTGGGTCAGGCGGGCGAAGTCCAGGAGTTCGTCGTCGTTTAAGTCTTTCAAGACCACGCAGTTGATCTTGATGGGGGCAAAACCCAGGGCCGCGGCCCGTTCCAGGCCGGCCATGACGTCGTTAAAGTGGTCGGACCCGGTGAGTTCCAGGTAACGGTCCCGGCGCAGGCTGTCCAAACTGAGGTTGAGGTGGCGCAAGCCGGTGGCCAGGAGGTCCGGGGCCAGTTCCGCCAGGCGTACGCCGTTGGTGGTGAGGCAGACTTCCTCGATCCCGGGAACCTGGTGCAGGTCGCGGATAAATTCCAGCGCCCCCCGGCGCACCAGGGGCTCGCCGCCGGTGACCCGGAGCTTACGGATTCCCACCCCGGCGGCCACTCCGGCCAGGCGCAGCAGCTCTTCGTAGCGCAGGATTTCCGGCGCCGGCAGTTTCTCCCGCTCCACCCAGGGGGTGCAGTAGAAGCAGCGGAGATTGCAGCGGTCGGTGATGGAGATTCGCAGGTAATTGATCTGGCCCGGCACTATATTGTCCACCTGATTGAATATACGTTAAATTATAACGCTTAATTACTTAGAGGTCAGAATTTTTTTGCTCTGGACCGGGGCCGGATGTTCTTCTCCCGAGGCTCCTCCGGGGGATTTGGCCGGAGAGAAAGCTGACTGGAGACCCACCCCTGTGACTAAATGCCTTAAATTTTTGAGGGAAGTGTGATAAGAAAAGACGTTGACGAGCCATAATACCAAGATGCGCTCATAAAAGTAAGAAAGGCTTCTATCCTGTAGGGGCGCACCTGTGTGTGCGCCCTTAGCCCAGGGCGGACACATAGGTCCGCCCCTACAAGAAATAAATTACCTGTTTGAGCGCAAATTGGTATAAGGTGCCGCGCCGTAGATCCCATCCAAGGAGACCTAAAGGATGCGAAGGGAAAACCCGTGGGTTCCCCGCAAGGTATTTTTGACTAAAGGGGTAGGAATTCACGCCGAACGGCTCAATTCTTTTGAAGAGGCCTTGCGCGATGCGCGCATATCGCCCCTGAACCTGGTGAAGGTTTCCTCCATCGTGCCGCCGCATTGCGAACTGATAGACCGGGAGGAGGGCTTAAAGCTTCTTACCCCCGGCCAGATCACCTTCTGCGTCATGTCCAGGTGTGAGAGTGATGAAGCCGGCCGTCTCCTGGCCGCGGCGGTGGCCCTGCTGCTCCCCGAGAACAGCGACGATTACGGCTATATCAGTGAATATCACGGCTATGGCAAGAAGCATCAGGAAGTTGAAGATTGGGTCTGCGACCAGGCGGCCGAACTCTACGCCTCCGCCAAAGGCTTTAAGATCAATTGGCGCCGGGCCTGGTCCCAGAAAGATTTCAAATACACCCTGGAAGAACGCAGTTATTCCCCCAAGTTTGTGGTCTCAGTAGCCGAGGGAATTAACGAGACTTGGGTCACCACGGTGGCCGCAGCAGTATTCATCCTGTGAATGACTCTGTAGGGATCTTAATAGGTAATGGTCAAAATATGACCAGAAAACCTCGCCATCAAGGCATAATAGCATCGGACAAAAAATAATTCTGGAATTCCCCCCACAAAAGGTCAATTTCGTTATCCAGATCATATCCGGATTTTTCGCTTTTCTGAGGATAGTTGTCTAACCTGGCAAGCTGAGTCGCGATCTCGCTTGGCGATTGGGGTACGGTCGATTATCCTTTATTCTTTGACAATATTTAAGAATAAAATTAAAATCATTATTAAATAACCTGTCCATAACCACCTGACATCTGTCTCTGGCAGAGTAGGCCCGTAAGCAACTTTCTCATCCCGTCAAACCACTAATACGACTTGAAATAAGAGGAGGTAATGGCCGTGAAAAGATTTTTACTCCTGGCATTAGTTTTCTCGGTAATGGTGAGCACCGGCCCAGTGTCGGCGGATGGCGAATTTTACGTAATCGCTGGAGGCGGCGGCGTGGGCACCAAAATCAGCAGCCTGCCTTACACCATCTCCACTCCTGGTTTTTATTACCTAAGCAAAGACCTGAGCACCAGCGGCGCCGGCATCACCGTCAACGCCAGCCACGTCACGATCGATCTTATGGGTTTCAGCTTAGTCGGCTCTGACAAGACTAATACTGGTATTTATATGTCGGGAAAAACGAATGTGGAAGTAAGGAACGGTACGGTGCGATTTTTTGAAAGAGGTATTTATGAGGATTCGGGGAACGGTGCCAATCACCGGATTATCAACGTCAGGGTGGAAGTCAATTCTTCCGGTATCGTGTTTTATGGTTCTGGCCACTTGATCAAGGGCTGCACGGCCGCTAATAATAGTACCACCGCCTTTTATGTGAGCGGGGGCAATGTCAGCGGTAATGTACTGAATAATAATACCAAAGGCATTTACCTCTCGGAAGGTACGATCTCCGGCAATACGGTAATAAATGCCGCCGACGGCTCTGGATTTGGTATTTATTGCGTGAATATCGGCAGTATCATCGGCAATACCGTCATTTGCAACACCGGACAATCCGGGATTAACTCACCGAATGTGGCGCCGGTGTTAGTGGATCAAAACAGTGTGGGCGGGTCGGGTACCCATTATATAACGGGCAGCGGCACTATTAAGACCAGTAGTAACGCCGGTTAACGTTTTTCAAAAGTCACGACGAAAAACAATACAGATAGGGGCTTCCCCGGGAACGGGACCCGCGCCGCTGGCTTGGCTGGCGTTGTTCAGTCTACCTCAGGTCGTTAAATTTTAACCATCTTTAGGCTTAAGGAGGGTAGGACAATGAAGAGATTTGTGGGGCTTATGGCAATCCTCATCGCGGTCTTAACGGTTACGCCTGCGGTGGCCGACTTTTATGTCCTCGGCGGGGGCGGGCGCCTGGGCACGGCAATCACCAGCGTGCCGATCGCCATCACCTCCCCGGGAGTGTACTACCTGACCAATAATCTCACCATCTCCGATCCCGAACTTAACGCCATTACGGTGGGCGCCGATGACGTCACCATCGACCTCATGGGATTCTGCCTCACCGGGCCCGGTAAAGGATCGGGAACCCTCAATAGCGGCATCCGATTGTTTGGGACCCGGTCCAACGTGGAGATTCGCAACGGCTCCATCAAGGCATTTGGATTTAAGGGCATTAAATTTGAGAACGCCTGTACCGGTATCCGGGTGGTGGGCGTCCGGGTCAGAGACACCGGAAATTCTGGGATAGATTTACCCGGAAACGGCAACCTGGCCATGGACTGCACGGTGATAAACGCGGGCGCTAACGGCATTGATGTTGGAAATTCCTCCCTGGTCAAGGGTAGCCAGGTGGTGGGAAGTGGCAATTGCGGTATCAAACTAGTGGGGGGATCTACGGCGGTGGGCAATACGGCGTCAGGGAATGTTTATGGTATTGTAACCGATTACGGCTCGATGGTGACGGACAATACGGTCTCCGGCAATAGCTCCTGGGGCATACATTGTGAGGGTTATTGCACGATCACCCGCAATACCGCGCATAACAATACCGGGACGGGGATCTCTGCCGGCATTTACTGCACCATCACCAACAATACCACCGACGGTCTGACGAATGGGAACTATGGTACTCTGGCGGACAATACCGTGACGCCGTGATCCATCTGGGGGGCGAAGGGCGGGAAAGCGAAGCTTATCCCGGCTTTTGCAGAATATAATCAAAATCTCCCGCTACAAGCTCAGTGCTAGTTACGTGCGACACGTCATTTAGTAGATAGGGTATTGATGTGGTTATCATAGCTGCAAATAAGGCCCTGGACCCCGGGGCAATTTTCGCCCCGGACCCGAGTGGCGATTCATAAGAATTTTCTTTCCGGCTACTCCACCTGAAAATCGGTGCGGTCGTGGGCTGTGCCGTAGCCCGTACTGATCTTGGTGATCAACTGGTAGATGCCGGGCGCGGCGTTGGCCGGCAAGGTGAAATCGATGTACTGGGTCCTGGTGCCGTTGTACACCCGGCTCTCGATGCTTTTGGTCCGGCCCAAAGATTTCTCCTGGTAAAAAATCTCCCGGGTGATGGCCACCGGCATGGCCACCTGTTCCGGGGTCAGGATGGTGTAGGTGGTGGAAAGCTGCAGGGTAGCGCCTCTTCGGGCCCGGTTGGGCCTGACGTCCACCTTGTCCAGGCGGAGGACGCAGCCGCCGGTGGGACAATAACCTTCCCGGGCGATGATATCCTCCCGGCCCATCCGGCTGTCTTCCCGGGAGTTCCCCCAGAATCCGAAGGTGTAATCGCTGAGAAAACCGGATTGCGTCCGGGCCTCAGGCACATTGAGGCCTAACCCTGCCAACAGTATCAGCCCTAACCCAACCAGATAACCAAACCCATATTTCCGCATCGTGGCCTCCAGAGCCAAGCTATTATTCCAATCTCGCTCAAAAAGGTAATTTCCCTTCGTAGGGTGCGTCTCACGCACCAAGAATGGCGCGTGAGACGCGCCCTACGACCTTCAGTGCCCTATGAAACCATTCTTCGGACCTGAAGATATTTTTCTGTGAGCAACCAAGGTATTTCAAGGTTAATCGCCGCCGGGGAAATAGCGCCGGGCGCCCCGGTACGAGACCCGCCAGACCTCGGCGTCCAGGCGGGTGATAAACACCCCCCGGGGGGAGGCGTGCATGAACCGGCCCCCGCCCAGATAAATGCCGTTGTGGCACACCTCGTCTTCGTCCACCGAGGCGAGGATGCTGGCCAGATACGGACCCCGGCCCCGGACCTGGCAGTAGCGGTTGAAAAAGACCACGTCGCCGAAACGCAGTTCCTCACGTCCCACCGGGGTTCCGGCTTGGTACTGATCGGCCACGGTCCGGGGCAGGCGCACCCCCGTTCGCTGATACAGAGCCTGGATGAGCCCGGAGCAGTCCACCCCGTCCGGGGCGGTCCCGCCGGAGCGGTAGGGGGCGCCGGAGAAGTCGCCCAGAGCCCGTTCCAGGGCCATCTCCCGGGGACTCCGGCTCACCGGGGGCAGCGGGGCCACGGCTTCAGGCGGCGGCGGGGGCGGCGGGGCCCCGGCACAGCCGGCCAGCAAGAGGGCTGCAACCAGGGCAGCCCCTAAGAGGCGGCAATACGTGGCGTCCATAGCACCTCCATCGTGGATGGGGTGGTGGGGTCGGGAACCGCGGTCCCCGACCGTAACTCTTACGCTCCTGCCTTTTCTTCCGCCTCGATCCGGGGAAACAGGGCCGGACCCTTGGCCAGTTGGGTGCCGGGCGCCAGCCTCCCCCAGGTGAGCGCCTGGGGCAGGGGTTGATCCCAGAGGGCCGGCCCCAGGCCCAACTGCTGGCTCATCTTCGCGGCGCTGCCGGGCATGACCGGCTTCAGCAGCGCCGCGATCCAGCGCAGTCCTTCCAGCAGGTGGTAGAGGACCGTATCCAGCCGGCCGGCGGCCTCCGGCTGTTTGGCCAGTTCCCAGGGAGCCGAGGCCACGATGAAGCGATTGAGGAGGCCGATGCATTCCCACAGACGGGACAGGGCCTTGCCGAACTCCATGGCCGGAAATAATCGGAGGAAGTCCGCGGCCATGGACTCAAACGCCTCGACAATTTCCCGGTCCAGGGGGTCGGTCGTCCCCACGGAGGGCACCACGCCTTGCCGGTATTTGAAGGCCATCCCCAGGCTGCGGGCGAAGAGATTCCCCAGATCGTTGGCCAGGTCGGCATTGATCCGGCTGGTGAGCGCGGCCTCGCTGAAATGGGCGTCCAGCCCGAAGACCATCTCCCGGAGGAAAAAGTAGCGCACCTGGTCGATGCCGAAGCGGGCGGCCAGAGTCCGGGGCTCCACCACGTTTCCCAGGCTCTTGGACATCTTGCCCGCCGCCATCTGCCAGTAGCCGTGGACATTGAGGTTCGTAAAAGGCGCCACCCCCATGGCCCTCAGCATGGTGGGCCAATAGATGGCATGGGGTTTGAGAATATCCTTGGCGATGAGGTGCTGGGCGGGCCAGAATTTTTTATACAACTCGCCTTTGGGGTAGTCCAGGCCCGTGAGATAGTTAATCAGGGCGTCGAACCAGACGTAGGTGACGTAGCGGTCGTCGAAGGGCAGGGTGATGCCCCAATCCATGCGGCTCTTGGGCCGGGAAATGCACAGGTCCTCCAGGGGCTCCTTCAAGAAGGCCAGCATCTCGTTCCGGTAGCGCTCCGGCCTGATCCAATCGGGGTGGGTGTGGATAAAGTCCACCAGCCAGTCCTGGTACTTGCTCATGCGGAAGAAGTAGTTTTCTTCCTTGAGATAGGTGGGGGCGGTTTTGTGGTCCGGGCAGAGGCCGTCCACCAGGTCCCGCTCCAGGTAAAAGCACTCGCAGCCGAAGCAATAGAGCCCGCCGTACTCCCCAAAATAAATATCCCCGGACTCGTGCACCCGCCGCAGGACCCCGGCCACCACCTGCATGTGGGCCGGATCGGTGGTGCGGATGTAATTATCGTAGCTGATGTCGAGATCATCCCAGGATTGCCGGAACCGGCCGCTGATCTGATCCACGAACTCTTTGACCGGCAGACCGGCGGCGGCGGCGGCTTCCATGATCTTGTCGCCGTGCTCGTCGGTGCCGGTCTGAAAGCGCACCTCCTCCCCCAGGAGGCGGTGGAAACGGGCCAGGGCGTCAGCCACCACCGTGGTATAGGCGTGGCCGATGTGGGGCTCGGCGTTGACGTAATAGATGGGTGTGGTGATGTAATAAGGCATGTTTTCGGTTTTCGGTTTTCGGTTTTCGGTCAAGATTCTGAGTTCTTCCTTTTCGCTTTTATCGTTCGGCTATCTTCACTGGATGACCGTCAGGCGGCCTAAAATACAACTAAATGAATTAACAAGGGTTTTTGCCGAAAACCGAAAACTGAAAACTGAAAACCCTCATTTCGCCTCCAGGGCCTTAATCCGTTCCAAGGTCTTCCGGAGCAGGGGCGCGTCGGCCTCGGGGTCGCCGGTGTTCAGAAAGCGCCGGTACGCGGCCAGGGCCTCGTACTTGTGGCCCAGCTTTTCCAGGGCCTGCCCCCGGCTATAGTAGGCCCGGGCATAGTCGGGCTTGAGCTCGATCACCTTATCGGCGTCGGCCAGGGCCGGCTCCGGTTTGTCCAGGGCCAGGTAGGCCAGGCTCCGGTTGTGCAGGATCTCCGGCGCCTGGGGGTGCAGCTTCAGGGCCTGGTTATAATCCTTGAGGGCCTCCTTGGCCTTTTTCATATCCAGGTAGGTATTGCCCCGGTTATAGTAGATCTGCCAGTCCTTGGGGGCGAATTTGGCGGCCCGGGTATAGTCCGCCACGGCCTTGGCGAACTCCCCATTACGGCTGTAGGCCAGGCCCCGGTTATAGAAGGCCTGCGGGGAGTCGGGGTTCAGCTCCAGGGCCTGATCGAAATCGCCCACCGCGTCGCCCCACAGGGCCAGCTGCATTTCGGCAATGCCGCGGTTGATATAAGCCTCCGGCAGGTTCGGGTCAATTTTGATCACCGCAGTAAATTTCTCCACCGCCAGGGCGGGATTGCCCTGGCTCAGGGCGGCGACGCCTTGCTCAAACGGCTCGTTGATGTCCGGCTCCGGCGCGGCCAGGGCATATCCCAACAGCAGGCCCAGCGCGGCCAGGGTAAGGGTAATCCTGAACAAATAGTTTCTCATAAGCGCCTTATTGCTCCAATTTATGTAGGGTGCGTCCTACGCACCATTATCCTCATGCCCCCAAAAAAGTCTTCTGGTCATCGGAACCCGCCTGGGAAGTTGTTTTCGCCAGAAACTCCCTCACATCCTTGAGCGCTTCCCGGGTAGCTTCCCGGGCGGCGACAAAATCATACATCAGGTTACTTTCATCGGCTTCGATGTACTCGCTATGCCGGATCATCATTTCGGCTCCCTGGAACAGCCGGCCCACAAAAAACATGAAATAGTGCAGATCGTTTGGCATGGCTTGCCTTTGCGGGTTGTAGGGGCGGTTCGCGAACCGCCCCTACGGTTAGTCATGGAACTATTGCCCCAGAATCGAATAGATTATTCTCCCCGGGCCTGCTTCAACGCCGCTTCCACAAAGTCACCGTGGCGGCAATCCGGGTTGAGGCCCGGGCAGGCGGTCTTGGCGTACTCCAGTTCGTCCGGGTCCATGAGGATGGCCGGGAGAAAAGGCCACTGGCGGCAGATAAAGGGCTTCACCGGGTGCACCCGGCAACGGCCGCCCGGCATCAGGAAGACGCAGACCCCGTCGGCCACGGTGAGGCGGGGGCCCAGGGGCGAGGCCTCTACAAAGCGGCGGCAAAACTCCGCCTCGGGGAGCCCCAGCAACGCGGCCATCGCCTTGATTTCGTCGGGCTTGACCATGATACCGCCGCGGCCGGCGCAGCAGTCGCCGCACTGTTGGCACTGGAACACGGTTGATTTAGGGCGATCATTCATAATCAAGGTTTTGCGTCAATCGCATTTACCGAGAAAGTATTCCGTAGGGGCGGTTCGCGAACCGCCCCTACAGTGAATTTCATTCTTAAGGGGCCATTTTCGGCCATGGACGTTTAGTCCCTGGCTGAAAGCTGAAAGCTGATAGCTGATAGCTTCCTTCATAAGTTCTTCAAAGGCGGCTGGCCGGTGGATTCAATGACGCTGCGCCACAGGGGTGAGTCCAGCTCCACTTCCTTGCGCCGATCCACCGCCGCCTGGATGGGAATGTGCACATAATGGCTATGCCAGCGGCTCACCAGCATGGCGGTCTTGCCGGCCATGCCGGCGTGGACCGCATTTTGCCCTAAAAAGCCGCAGTAGATGCGGTCGTTATAGTTGGCCGGCATACTGCGGATCAGGTAGCTGGGGTCGATATACTTCAGGTTGACCTCCAGGTTACGTTGTTTGAAGTATGCTTTGATCTCATCCTGGAGGAAGTGCCCGATATTTCCGGGCTTGAGATTGCCCGAGGGGTCACGCTCCCGGTTTTCCTCGGTGAAATAACGTTCCCCGGCGCCCTCGGCCACCACGATGAGGGCGTGACTCCGCTGTTTCAATCGTTCTTCCAGGTTGGCGAGCAGACCGCACTCACCGTCCAGATCGAAGTCGGCCTCCGGGATCAGGACATAATTTACTTCCCGCAGGGCCAGGGTGGCGGTGGCGGCGATGAACCCGGAGAAACGGCCCATGAGCTTTACCAGGCCGATGCCGTTGGGGGAGCCGATGGCCTCGGTGTGGGCCGCATGGATGGCGTCGGTGGCCACTTCCACCGCGGTGTCGAACCCGAAGGAGCGGCTCACCAGGGCGATATCATTATCAATAGTCTTAGGAATGACGATGACGCCGATGCGCAAATCCCGGCGGGCGATTTCCTTGCAGATCTCCGAGGCTGCCCTCAGGGTCCCGTCACCGCCGATAAGGAACAGGAGACGGATGTTGATGCGGTCCAGGGCGTCTACGATCTCGCCGATGTCCTGGGGACCCCGGGAGGTGGACAGCACTGTGCCCCCGAAAATATGGATGTTGGCCACCGCTTCCGGCGTGAGGTTCACCAGGTCGTGGCCGTATTTGGGGATAAACCCTTGAAAACCGTAGCGCACCCCGTAGATATGCCGCACCCCGTAAAGATGATAAAGCTCCAGGACCAAGGCCCGGATGACATCGTTGGTCCCGGGGCACAGGCCGCCGCAGGTAACGATGGCGCAGTGCACCTTGGAAGGGTCGAAGTAGATCTGGGACCGGGGGCCGGCCAACTCCATGGCCAGGGGCGCCTCCCCCGGGGCCAGGCTCTCCAGATAGGATAGGGAGTCATGGACCGCAACCCGGTCTGTGTCTGAGACAAAGCTCTTGTGCAGGACCCGGCCTTGGCGGTCCACCATGGGATATTTCGGGATCGGGGTCGGCACCTTGGCCTGGCCCAAAGTGGGGATCTCGGTGTCGAAATCTTCAAATCTCGCCGTCGCGGTCTTGCCGGTGGGCGGTTTCATCATCACGGCATTCCCCCCATGCTAAGCGTTCAGCTATCAGCAGTCAGCTTTCAGCAAAAACAAACAGTTAAGTGATTCGGATGAAAAATGGCCGACCGTATCCCCTATCATATCTTCCCGGATTTGTTCATTAAGCTGATAGCTGAACGCTTACGGCTTATCTTAAACCTTTCCTTCCGAAGAACTCAAGAGGCAAATTTCACCAGGTTTCGGTCATGGCCTCCATCTCATCTTTCAGCTCCCGGGCCATCAACTTTTTGATGGCCTCCTTGGGGGCGAGATTTTCATGGAGAATCTTGAAGGTGGCCGTCACTATCGGCATCTCCACTCCCAGGCGCGTCGCCAGTTGGTAGACGGCCCGGGAAGTTTTGACCCCTTCCGCCACCATGGCCATGCCGGTGAGGATCTGGTCCAGGGGGACGCCCCGGCCCAATTGTACACCTACCTGGAAATTGCGGCTCTGGTTGCCGGTGCAGGTGAGGATCAGGTCGCCCAGGCCCGCCAGGCCGGTGAGGGTCATGGGGTTGGCGCCCAGCCGCGCCCCCAGCCGGAACATTTCGGCCAGGCCCCGGGTGATGAGCGCCGCCCGAGGATTATCTCCCAGGCCCATGCCGGAAAGTATCCCGGTGCCGATGGCAAAGACATTCTTCAGGGCTCCCCCCAACTCCGCACCGGTGATATCGTGGGAGGTGTACACCCGGAAGTAGGGGGCGGAAAAGAGTCGCTGGATGAAATGGGCGATATCACGCTGCCGGGAGGCGACGGTCACCGCGGTGGGCTGCTTCTGGGCCACTTCCCGGGCGAAGCTGGGGCCGGCTATCACGGCATAAGGAATTTCCGCCCCCATGGCCTCCCGGGCCACCCCCTCCATAGTGAGCAGCGTATCGATCTCCATGCCCTTGGTGGCACTGAGCAGCACCGCTCCCGGGGGGTAATGCGGCTTCAGATCGACTAAGGTCTGACGGAAGCCGTGGGAAGGAACCGCCATCAGGACCACCCCGGCGCCCTCTAATGCCGCGGGGAATTCCTGGGTGAAGGTGATCCGGGAAGACAGCCGTATCCCCGGGAGAAAGGTGTGGTTGGTCCGGTCGCGGCGCAGGGCCTCTAAAACGTCCGGTTCCCTGACCCAGAGGCGGACGTCCTTGCCTTTGTCGGCCAGGAGCTGCGCCAGGGTGGTGCCCCAGCTGCCGGCGCCGATTACCGCGATGAACCGGCGCTCAGGAGATTCCAAGATCGGGCTCGGGCTCGGCTTCGCCGTCATCACTTTTCTCCGCCACCTTGGCCAGGCTCACCACCCGCTCCTCGGTCTCCAAGTCCATGAGTTTGACTCCCTGGGTTACTCGGCCGATCAACGAGATACCTTTGGCGATCATGCGCAGGATCTTGCCGCCGTCGGTGACCAGCATGATTTCATCGTCTTCGTTCACTTGGAGGATGGACATGATGGGGCCGGTGCGCTTGGTGATATCGAGTCCCTTGACCCCCTGGCCCTTCCGGTGGTGCTCGGGGTATTTCTTCGGATCGGTGCGTTTACCGAAACCCCGTTCCGTCACCGTCAGGATGGTGCCGCCGGGACGTAGCACCTCCATTCCCACTACCCGATCCTCCGGGGCCACTTCCATGCCTTTGACGCCCCGGGCGGCCCGGCCCATGTCCCGCACCTCCGCCGAGGGGAAGCGGATGATCTTGCCCAACCGGGTGCCGATGACGATGCTCTGGTCCGGTTCGCTCAGGGCGGCGCTCACCAGCTCGTCCTCGGGGTCCAGGGAGAGGGCGATGATGCCGGCGCTCCGGGGCCGCTGGAAGTTCATCAGGTCGGTTTTCTTGACGATGCCCCGCTGGGTGGCCATCACCAGCGAGGGGCCCGGGGTAAATTCCCGGACCGGCAGGATGGTGGCCAGCTTTTCACCCTCGCCGAACGGCAGCAGGTTGACGATGGCCTTGCCCTGGGCCGTGGGCGACCCGATGGGAATCTCGTGGACCTTGAGCCAGAAGACCCGGCCCTTATTGGTGAACACCAGGAAAAAGCTGTGAGTGGAGGCGATATAGAGCTGGGAGACGAAATCGTTCTCCCGGGTGATCATGCCCATACGGCCCTTGCCGCCCCGGCGCTGGCTGCGGTAGATGGTCAGGGGGGTGCGCTTGATGTAACTCCGGAGGCTGATGGTCACCACCATCTCTTCGTCGGCAATGAGGTCTTCGGCGGTGAACTCCTGGGCCTGGGGCACGATTTCGGTGCGCCGGCCGTCGCCGTAGCGCTCCTTGAGCTCCGTCAACTCCTGGGCGATGAGGGCCTTGACCTGGGCCTCTTCCGCCAGGATCTGGAGCAGGCGCTGGATAGTGGCCCTGACCTCGGCGGCCTCGCTGATGATCTTCTGGCGCTCCATGCCGGTGAGGCGCTGCAGCCGCATTTCCAAGATGGCCTGGGCCTGAGTCTCGGAAAGGGCGTAGCTGCTCCGAGTCTCCTCCAGGGTGGCGCCCGGCTGGGCGGCCAGGACGAACAGCCCGGCCATCAACTGCTGTTTGGCCTCCGGCGGATTAGCCGCGGCCCGGATCATACTGATCACCGCATCCAGCCAGTCCAGGGCGATGAGGAAGCCCTCCAGGATGTGGGCCCGGGCCTCCGCCTGTTTCAACTCATAGCGGGTCCGCCGCAGAATCACCTCCCGGCGGTGCTCCAGGAAATGATGCAGCAAGTCCTTGAGACTTAGGAGCTCCGGCCGGTTATGGACGATGGCCACCAGGTTGATGCCGAAGGTGACCTGCATGTTGGTGTGGATATACAACTGGTTCAGGATGGGTTGGGGCAGCTCGTCTTTTTTGAGCATGATGGCCACCCGGAGGCCTTCCCGGTCCGATTCATCCCGGATGTCGGCAATGCCCTCCATCTTCTTGTCTTTCACCAGTTCGGCGATGCGCTCGATGAGGCGGGCCTTGTTCACCTGGTAGGGCAGCTCCCGGATGATCAGGCTATCCCGGCCGCCCTTGTGCTCGACGCTCACCTTGGCCCGGATGCGGATGAGCCCCCGGCCGGTGCGGTAGGCCTCGCCGATGCCCTCGGCCCCGTAGATAAAACCGCCGGTGGGAAAATCCGGCCCCGGGATCAAGGCCATCAGCTCTTCCAAAGTGAGGTCCGGGTTGCTTAGAGTGGCCAGGAGGGCGTCGCAGACCTCATCCAGGCTGTGGGGCGGGATGTTGGTGGCCATGCCCACTGCGATGCCCGAGGAGCCGTTGATCAGCAGGTTGGGCATCCGGGTGGGCATCACCAGGGGCTCTTTTAAGGAGCCGTCATAGTTGCCCACGAAGTCCACTGTGTCTTTGTCCAGGTCCTGGAGGAGTTCGTGCGCCAGCCGGGTGAGACGCACCTCGGTATAACGCATGGCCGCGGGTGAGTCGCCGTCGATGGAGCCGAAGTTGCCCTGGCCGTCCACCAGGGGGTAGCGCAGGGAGAAGTCCTGGGCCATGCGCACCATGGCGTCATAAACCGCGGTGTCGCCGTGGGGATGGTATTTACCGATGACATCCCCGACGATGCGGGCGCTCTTGCGGTAGGGCCGGTTCCAGTCGTTGCCGCCTTCGCTCATGGCGAAGAGTATCCGGCGGTGCACGGGCTTAAGCCCGTCCCGCACGTCCGGCAAAGCCCGGCCGATAATCACGCTCAGGGCGTATTCCAGGTAGGACTTCTGAATCTCATCTTCAATGTTGATAGGTACGGCGCGGGTTTCCGTCATAGTAAATAGGCTCGGCTGTTTGTCATTCATTTTTTTCCACCGCCGATTAACGCCGATGGACGCAGATTAGAAGTTGCTTACAATGCGTCTGATTTCCGCTTTAGGCTGGCCAAAATTAATCAGCAAACATACTGAAAGATCAGTGGCTTTAAGATAATTCAGACATTGGGCCATATGGATATCATCCAGGGCTTTGGTCGCCTTTAGCTCTATAATAACCTTATCCTCAACTAATAGATCTGCGGCAAACTCGCCAACGACCACACCATCGTACCTAACCTGGATGCCATGTTGCTGTTTAACCTTCAATCCATTTTTTCGGAGTTCCAAAGTTAAAGCGTTTTCATAAACTTTTTCCAAAAAACCGCTTCCCATAATGTTGCTCACTTTATAAACGCAGCCGATGATCTTTTCTGTAATTCTATCCAGTTTTAATCGGCGTTCATCGGCGTTCATCGGCGGTTCTAAGGATTAATCGTCGTCTGATACGCAAACTGCCCATTCTCCACCTTGATGACCGTCACCCCCTTGATGGGGTTGTGGTTGGGGCCCATGGTGATGACCCCGGTGACCCCGGCAAAGTCTTTGGTCGCGGCCAGGGCCTGGGCCACCTTGGCGCCGCCGGTTCCGCCCGCCTGATTCATGGCCGCGGTCAGGAGAAAATACCCGTCGCCGCCCAGGGCCGCAAAGCCGTCCAGGGGGTTTTTATAGGTGGATTCGTAAGCCTGCATAAACTTCCGGCCCAACTCCGTGGTGGCCCCCTGGCGGTGAAACAGCGCCGTGAAGTACATGCCGTTAATCGCCTCGCCGCCGATGCTGAGCAACTCCGGCACCTGGGCCCCGTCCCCGCTCAGGATGGGGATGTTGACCCCCAGGTCCTTCAGCTGCTTGGCCAGCAGGGCGACTTCGGTATAATAGTTAGGGGCATAAATGAGATCAGGATTGCCCCCTTTAAGGGCCGAAATCTGGGCGCTAAAATCCTGGTCGCCGGTCTGGATATAACTGGTGGAGACAATCTGGCCGCCCCGGCGCTGGAATTCCTGGGTGAAAAAATTGGCCAGGCCGACACAGTAATCCTGGGCCTGGTCGATGAGCACCGCCACGCGTTTGGCCTTGAGGTTTTCCCAGGCAAACCGGGCCGCGACTTTGCCCTGCAAATCATCCACGTAAGCGGCCCGGAAGGCGAAGCCGCGGTTCTGGGTCACCAGGGGACTGGTGGCGGTGGGCGAGATGTTGGGGACCCCGGCCCGCTCGGCGATGGGCACCCCCGCCAGGGTGTCGCTGCTGATCACTTCGCCGATGATGGCCGCCACCTTGTCTTTCTCGATGAGGCGGCTCACGGCGTTGGCCGCTTCGATCCGGTCACTCCGGGTGTCCACCAGGACCAGTTTGACGGGCTGGCCTAAGACCTGGGGCTGGAGTTGATGGGCCACCTGCACCCCTTCCCAGACCATCTGGCCCATGGCCGCGGCCGGGCCGGTCATGGGGAGATAGAGGCCAATCTTGATCTCCGCCGCGGCTGGGGCCGCCCACAGGAGCCACAAGGCGGCCATGAGCGCCAAACTCTTCAGGACGGGGGGGAAAGGGGGAAAAGGGAAAAAGGGGAAAACCCCTTCGCGTTTTCGCCTTTTCCCCTTTTCCCCCCAAAATCTTTGCAAACCTTGTCGCCCCCCCATAACATAATTATAATAGCAGAAAAAACCGGTGCCGGGAAGGAATTCCGGCCGCGATGCTGAGGTGTCCCATGGAGTTGCACCTGGAAAAACTCACCATTCCCGAAGGGGCCAATCTGATTTTGGGCCAGAGCCATTTTATCAAGACCGTGGAAGACCTGTATGAAATCCTGGTGGCCGCCGCCCCGGGCATCAAGTTCGGCCTGGCGTTCTCCGAGGCCTCCGGGGACTGCCTCATCCGGGTGGAAGGCAATGACGCCGACCTCACGAATGCGGCCACGGAGAACGCCAAGCGCCTCGCCGCCGGCCACACCTTCAATATCCTCATGAAAGGCGCCTTCCCCATCAATGTGCTCAACGCCATCAAGCTCTGCCCCGAGGTCTGCCGAATCTTCTGCGCCACCGCCAACCCGGTGGAAGTCATCCTGGCCCAGACCGAACTGGGCCGGGGCATCCTGGGGGTAGTGGACGGCCTCTCCCCCAAAGGGGTGGAAGACAAAAACGGCCAGGCCTGGCGCTACGAGATCTTACGGCAGTTTGGTTATAAGAAGTGAGCTGTAAGCAATTTGCGTAGGGTGCGTCTTACGCACCACTCGATGATCGGGAACGGCGGGCAATGCCCGCCTACACATCTGCTTACTGCTCACGGCTTACGGCTCACTGTCTTGAAATGGAGAAGGTATGCACTTGTTTTTCGAACCCCGCTCTGTAGTCCTCATCGGCACCTCGCGCCAGACCGGCCCCGGCGCCTACAACAACCTGGAGATGCTCTTGAGCTACGGCTATCTCGGGCGCATTTTCCTGGTGCATCCCAAGGTGCCGGACATTATGGGCTACAAGACCTGTCCCCGGGTGGCCGACCTGCCGGAGGTCCCGGACCTGGCGATCATTTCCCTGGGCCGGGAGCGGGTGGTGGACACCGCCGTCGAGTGCGCCCGGCACGGCATTAAACGCCTGGTGGTGATCAGCCAGGGGTTTGCCGACGCCGACGCCCGGGGCGCCGAACTTCAAGCGGAACTGGTCAGTCTCGCCCGGAAGCACGGGGTCAGGGTGCTGGGGCCCAACACCATGGGGGTCCTCAACCCCTTTTCCGGCTTTACTACTGCCTTTATCGATGTTCCCCGGGACCCGCGGCCTTCTGCCCTCACCATGGTGGCCCAGTCCGGGGCCTTCCAGGTGGGGGCCTCGTCCTTCACCGGGCGGCTGGGCAAGGCCATCGACGTGGGCAATGCCTGCGACCTGGACATGGTGGATGTCCTGGAATATCTGGAAAACGATCCCCATACCCGCATCATTGTCCTGCACCTGGAAGGCATCAAGCGGGGCCGGTTGTTTCTCGCCACCGCCGCCCGGGTGGCCCGGGCCAAACCCATCATCGCCTTGAAAACCGGGCGCAGCCGGGCCGGAGCCAAGGCCGCCATGTCCCACACCGGCTCCCTGGTGGGGGAAGACGCCATAGTCGATTTGGCCCTGGCCGCGGCCGGCATCATCCGGGTGCGCACCCTGGTGGAACTGCTGGCAGTATCCCGGGCCTTTCTCAAATTCCGGCCCATGGCGGGACCCCGCCTGGGGGTGGCCACCGCCACCGGCGCCTTCGGGATCATCGCCGCCGACGCTTGTGAAGACCATGGCCTGGAGTTGGCCCCCTTTCCCGAACCCCTCCGGGACCTGGAAGAAGAGCGCATCCCCTGGCACAAGCTCGGCAACCCCGTGGACCTCTGGCCCCTGGGCATGGTCACCGGCTCCTTTACCGGGGTTTTCAAGCGAGCCGTGGCCGGCTTCTTGG
>Ga0351871_1215_pt1 | contig 17397 bp, 14 predicted proteins | sample TotcelHFGM3001N8_FD_206786 | JGI IMG/M metagenome (GOLD analysis project Ga0351871, IMG submission 206786) | Enriched cells from coal bed in the Powder River Basin, Montana, United States - Total cells FGM rep2 HSBNCT.FGM.300.1.N8 ...
CAGGCAAAGACTGAACCATAATCTCGGTAAGAAAGGATAGGTTATGAATTGCTCGAAATGCAATACCTCAAATCCCGAGACAAATAAGTTTTGCAGTCAATGCGGCGCCCCCTTGGATCCAAGCAGTTGCGCAATAGATGAATATGTTTGTCGACAAGTGGAGAGTACCTTAAAAACTCTAGCCAAAGAGAGAAGTTTTGTTGAACTCGAGGTTGTTGAGACGATTAGTAATAAATTAATGGGCCGTGCAAAAAGATTTGCTTATTTTGTTGGCATCCCTATCGGATTGCTAAGTATAATATTAGTTATATTTGGAATAAAGTCAATTTATGACATAAGCATAGTTAGTAGTGTCGTAGAAACTGCAAAAGAACTAAAACCAATAGTTGACGATCTATCAAAGCAATATAAACAAATAAATAAAAAAGTGGAGGATATTGAAAGAAATATTTTATTTGAATCTCCAATTGAGAAAAAAGCAAAAGATAATTTAATAGACTTTATAAAATACCTTGAGAAGGTGGGCTTTAAGACAAAGGAAAATACGCTAACTTATTTAAAAGTAAAAGTGGATAATAGAGAACCGGAGAATGTTCGTTATGATCACAGGGAAAATCGTATTTACCTTGGAGAAACAATTCAAAATGATTATGATTTAATATTTAGAGAATATGTTATGTACGCGTTGGTTACATCATTAGAAAATGCCCATATAAATAGAGAATCACTTGATTACAACTATGGAGCAATTGAATCTGGGCTAGAAGATTATTTTCCTTGTAGCTATTCCGACAATCCAAAGCTTGGAGTGATTGCTGCTGAATTTTGTCAAGAGCGTTATGGAAAACAATTTCGTAGGGAAAATCATCTTCGAGATTTAGAGAATAAACATAAATTCGGAGATCTTCCCCATGCAACTATTTATCAATATGGAGGAATTTGGGCTGCAGCTTTTTGGGAGATGCGAAAATTATCTGGCAAAGAAAACTCTGATAAATTACTATTTGCATCCTGGAACGAATTCATTGAGGTGTTGAAATCTAAAGAGTATTCTCCTGCAAATTGTCCCTTCATGTTCGTAAGAATAATTTTAAAAAAAGATAAAGAATTAAATAAAGGGAAATATAATGCTAAAATAAAGGAAATATTTGAAGCGCGAGGACTTAAAATTTCTTAGTAAAAGGCTCCCCACTTCGATTATAGAAGAATATAATTGAACTACAGAGGTCGCAGTAGTTATCGTCTGACAACTTTTCGCTGTAAATGTAGGGTTGCGCTAGACGTACCCTATATCAAATTTAGGTATAAGCCAGCGAACCGCGCCTATTGATGGGACGCCAGATCAGGGCATAATCCACCGCACCAGGATTTCTATGCGGGGGGTATTACAGCGGATCAAAGGCAAAAGGGGAGCAAAGCCAAAGACTTTGCTCCCCTTTTGACCTTTATATATAATCGCGCTTCAGCGAGTCAGCCAGCGGTCGTTGCGCACCGTCAGTAAGGCCCAGGGTTGAACCCAGGGGAGGGCGAAGAAGGCGAAGTAGGAGTAGATGATGCCGTAAATGAAGTTCATGTCCCGTTCATGGTGGATATAGTAGTACATCCACACCAGGGTGAAGACCCCCAGCCCGGCCAGGAACTTCACCATGACGATGGGGTAGAGCCAGCAGGAGATAAGCAGCATGCCCAGGAAGAGGTAGGTCAGGGGGAACTCGATCTGGGTCATGAAAAAGTCGATGATGGGCAACAGCCGGTGTTTGGTCCGGTACTTGCTCAGGATGAACTTGAGCTGGACCCAGTTTTCCCGGAAATTACTGCGGTCCCAGCGCAGGTACATGCGGCATAGGCCCTTATAGGTCTCGGGGACCATGGTGTGGACCAGGGCGCTGCGCTGGTAAGAGGTGTGGTAGCCCTGGCGCAGGACAAAGTTGGTCAAGGCCCGGTCTTCGCCGATGTTGGCGGGCAGGCCCATGAAGGTCTGGGTGCGCCACTGCTTCAGGACGGGTTTAAGGGCTATGGCCCGGTAAGCCGACAGAGCGCCGGGGGTGCAGGTGACGCAGCCGTACATGCTTTGTGAGGCCCGGAGGAAGTCGAAGGCCAGGACGAAGCGCACGGCCAGCATCCGGGCCATGACGCTACGGCTGCGGTTATAGACCTTGACATTGCCGGCCACGGCGCCGATCTGGGGGTCGTTGAGCATGGGGGCGATGACCTGCTTGATGGTATCAGGCTTGATGACGCTGTCCGAGTCGATGGTGACGAAGTACTCGCCTTTGCCCCGGGTGAAGCCGGCGTAGAGGCCCTCTTTCTTGCCCCGGTTCTTGGTGAAGCGGATGGCCTTGATCAGCTTGGGGTAGCGCCGGCGGGCCCGGTCAATGTAGGCCCAAGTGTCGTCTTTGGAGCCGTCGTCGATGCAGATGATCTCCAGCCGGTCAGCCGGGTAGTCCGAGGCCACTGCGGCATAGATGGACTTCTCCACCATGGCGCCTTCGTTGTAAGCCGGGATGATGACGGTGACCCGGGGCAGCTGACCCGGGGGTATGGGATAAGATTTATAGCGCAGCCACAGCACGGTTCGCACCAGCTGGAAGGCCAGGTAAGCCAGAGTGAAGCCGGCCCCCAAAGCCATCAGGGGCGAACCGAAACTCTGGCGGCTCAGCAACTCCAGGTAGCCGTCGAAGGAGCCTACCTTCAAGGAGATTACCAGACAAGCCGACAGGATTAACGGGACCAGGATTTTGAGGGCCAGGTCCAGGGTTTGTATCCGATGTTCCTCTTTGGAGCGCCATTTTACCTGGTTCCAGGGAAAGGCAGAGGATATGCTGCGCATATATTCAGTTCCTCACGTTATGACAAAATCAAGCCCTCCCCTTATACTTGCAATTGGCTTGCCAAAAACTCTAAAAATAATGAGTTTTTAACTATCTTAAATTATTATATAAAAAGCTATGCGCCTAAGCCCTCCCCCGGGATCAGGAGGCGCACTTCTCTGCCTGAGAGGATGCCCCGGAAGCTTGATAAATATTTCTCAAATTGAGAATTTTACTGAATCAGGGGCGCCCTCGGGGTCCTTTTCTTCAAGAAAGGCAACTGCCCCGGGGAGTTACCCGAAAAAATACGGTAAAAATTATTTGCTGCCGGGGAGAGCCGGCGGAGTTCACATTTACCGTATCTTGTGGTAATAAGACAGATGAAAGCGGGATTGGGCGTCCGTGTTCGCAAGTTGGCCCGGAAATATAATTCTCAGCCCATAGGAATGACGGCATGGAGGCAACGGAGAAACCCACAGGGGCAGCAGGAACCGAGGGGTTAAAACTCTGCCAGTTGGGACACGAGGTGAGCGTGCCCGCGGGGACGCGCATCGTCAGCCAGGGGGAGGACCCGGAATTTTTCTACGTCATTCAATCCGGCCGGGTCCGGGTTTTCCGGGAGACCGCCGACCGGATTCAAACTAATTTAACCGAGTTGCAGGCCGGGGCCTACTTTGGGGAAGTGGCCCTGGTCACCGGGCAGGCTCGCTCCGCCTCGGTGGAGGCGCTGGAGGATTCCACCCTCATCAAGGTCTCCAAGGAGGAATTCGACCGCCTCTTGGACCAGAATCCGCAGCTGGCCCGGCATATCATCCAGCAGTTGGCCAGCTGGCTGGTGGCCGGGGACCGGCGCGTGGAAGCCGAGGTGGTGCACCAGGTCAAACTGCGGCAGCTCTCCTGGTTCGACTATGTCCTCATGCTGGGATTGAGCCTGGTTCTCTCACTGGTGGTCAACATCTATAACGACAACCGGATTCCCCTGATCCACGGTTGGGGTGAAAAAACCGCCATTCCCGAAATCACCCTTACTCAGGCCGAGGAACTGTATCAGAAAAAGCAGGCCATTTTCGTCGATGCCCGGAAAAGCGCCTTTTATAGTCAGCGGCACATTGAGGGCGCCTCCAACTTGCCGGTGGTCTTATTCGATCTGATGTACCCCATGTTCCAGTTCATGGTGGAGCAGGAGGGCAAGGACAAGACCCTGGTGGTTTACGGCGGGACCTTCAGCCGGCGCTTTGACATCGACCTGGCCCGCATGCTGACGCATAAGGGTTTGAAAAACGTGGTGGTGCTCAAGGATTATTCCGGCTGGGAAAATGGCTTTCCCTTGAAAGAAAAAGCGGCCGGCGCCCCCGGTACCCTCCCCCTGGGGTTTGCAGGCTTCCTGGAATGGCTGCCGCTGAGCATCTTTTTGCTCTTTTTCGTTCGGCCAATCTGGCGCAGTCCTTACCTGTCGGTGTTTTGCCGGGTGCTGCTGGCGGCGATCTTTATTTCCTTCGCCTTGAGCAAAATCATGCGGCCGGCGGTCTTTGCCTTGAACGTGGTGGATTACAACCTGACGCCCGCCTGGGGGGTGAACCTGTGGTCCCTCGCCCTGCCGTGGGCCGAACTGGTGGTGGGGCTGTTCCTCCTCCTGGGTATCCGCACCCGGGCTGCGGCCACGCTCATCGGCGTCATGAACGTCATCTTTATTGTGGGACTGGTCAACGCCATTCTCCATCACATGCCCATTAACTGCGGCTGTGTGGGGGAAGTGGGCGAACCGGTTAACTGGATTAAAGTTATGAAGAATACGGGGATGCTGATCATGTGCGTCCAAATCTTTCTCTACGATCGGTTTCTGGTGCTGGATCGGGGAGGGTTCATCTTGCGGGATAGAAAGATATGAACAGAAACTTTCTGAAGATTACCGTAGTTCTGGGTCTGATCCTGCTGGGGCTGCTCCTGGGAGGTTGTGGGGAGTCTCGCTCCCAGTTTGCCGGGACGTATAAATCCGTCCAGCCCTTTGCCGGTGATAAGCACGTTGATCTCGACCTCCAGGAGAATGGCAAGGGAACCTGGACCCTGGGGGGGAAAACCGTTGAGTTCACCTGGATGGTGAATGAGGGCAAGATCTTTATTTACACCAAACCGGGCGCTATCCTCGTCGTCACCCCCTCCGAGGGCGGAAAGATATTGTCGGCGGACATGACCGGTGATTGGCACCCCGGTTGTCCCCCCGGTTCCTGCGTGAATTTCAAACGGGTCAAAGATGGCGGCTAAGGGCATTACCGGTATGCAGACCTGGGCCGCTAAACCGGGCCGAAGCCTGGCGTGGCTGCTGCTGTTGCTGTTTTGCCTGTCGCATCACGCCTGGGGGGCCGGCGGGGTGGAAGTTCGCCGCTTGGGGTTGAGCAAGGTGGCGGAGGATACCCTCCTCACCGTGATTCTGTCCCAGGCTGCCACCCCCCGGGTGAGCACCCGGGAAGCGGCGGGTAAACCGCAACTGGTGGTGGACTTTCCCGGGGCCCGGGCCGGGCACCTTCCCAGACATCTGGAGGGCGATGCGTTGCTGGTGCAGCAGGTGCTCACCGAGACCGCCGCCCCCGGGGGCGGGGTGCGCATCGTCCTGGACCTGTTCCCCGAAAAGGCATTTACCTACTGGAAGATGAACCGGCCCGGCGCCGGCGGGCAGACCTTGTTTATTTTGGGCTTAAAATCCGATCCCAAGGCCCGGCCGGTTCAGGCCAGGGTCGTGCCGTCCCCGGAGCCGGAGCCGGTCCCCGCGGCGCCGCCTGGGGGGGATATCCGGGAGCCGGAAACCATGCCCGATCCTTCTCCACCCGGGGAGGAGGGGGGCGGCTACCAGGAGCCCAAAGGTAGCGTGGCCCCCGGCAGCTTCGCCGAACTGCGCCGCCTGATGCCCAAGGCCGCCCAACTGTTCCAAGGCCTGGAGACGGAAGGCTGGGCCGTGTCCGAGTCCAACCGGTATGACCGCCCGGGCAAGCGCTTCAGCCGCGATTTTCTCCTCAACAACTCCAAGTATCCGGAGTTGGTGGTGAAGATCGCCTATCTGCCGGCCAATGTCCCCAATACCCCCAATATCAACATCATCATGTTGTCTACCGAAAAAGTCACCAGTGCGGAAGCCACCCAATACCAGGGTCTGCGCCAGTGGAATTTTGCCAAGATTAAAGGGAAATACGAGGACATCGGCGATTTCTTTGACGATGCCCTGAAGCCCTTGCGGGTGAAGCTGCGCGAGCAGACCAAGAGCGTGGCCCTGAAAGACGAGGCGGTATTCCGGAACTTTCTGAAGCTCGCCTGCCCAGGCAATCCCCAGGTCGCCGACCAGGTGATGAAGCACGTGCAGGCCAAGGTGAGCCCCCGGTTTGAGGGGGTGCAATTCACCGTGTCCGAAAACCCGCTGGTCATTCTCAATCTGGTGGATTTCCTCTATGTGAAGGTCTATTACGTGGAAACGTCTTCGGGAGGTGGTCAGTGAGCCGGGAGATTACCATCTTCGGCAAAGAGATTTGACCGTTCACCCAGCGGGCCCGGGAGGCCAAGACTAACGAGGGGTTAACGGTTATTTTTCGGGATGTCAAAGCCGACGCCCAGGCCATGGCCGAGATGCTGCGCCTCACCCCTGGCAACCGCAAGGTGCCGGTTCTGGTGGAGGGAGACCAGGTCAGCATCGGCTTTGGGGGCACCTGAAGGGTGTAAACTACCTGCGAGGCCGCAGGTTCCAGGGATTGACGCCGAGGGGAGGGAAGGGCAGGAGGCCAAAAGTCATCTGCCCGAGATCCCCCCGGCTTTTTTTTATCCCCTCTCGACCTCCGCCAAGGCAGCCAAGGCCCGGGCGGCGAAGTCCAGGGCCGGGTCCAGTTCCAGGGCCTGTTTGAGCACGTAAGCGGCCTCCTTGCGGTGCCCCAGTCGCTGCAAATTGATCCCCAGGTTGGCGTAGTCGATGGCCGAGCCCGGGTCCAGTTCAATGACCATCTCGAAGCAGGCCACCGCCTGCTGATAATCCTCCAGCTTGAAGCAGCAAAAACCCAGGAAATGATGGGCCTCCTTGAGGTTGGGGTCCAGTTCCAGGGCCCGGGTGAAGGATTCGGCGGCCTCTTTAAAGTAACCCAGGTCTTTCTGGCAGGTGCCCAGGTGGACGTAGATGCTGGGCAACTCGTGAGCCGGCGGGTTGAGTTCCAGGGCCTGGCGGAAGTGCTCCACAGCCTCACCGGCCCGGTCCTGGTTTTCCAGGGCCAGACCCAGGAAGAAGTGGACGTCGAAGCGGGCCGGGAAGGCGGCGTTGAGTTCCGCCAGGGCCGCCAGGGCCTCAAGGGGCGGGGCGTATAAGGCCGCGGTCTTGGCCAGGTGAAAAATGACATCGGTGTTGCGGGTGCGGTCCAGGAAATGCGTGCCGGGGATCAGCACGTAAACCGCCGGAAGATTAAGTTCCGGGTGGGTGATATTGACCACCAGGACTTCCAGCCCCAGGCGTGACAGGGCCTCCAGGCAGAGGCGAATCTCGTCTTTGAGGTTGGACCGGGAGAGGTTGGGGAGGCTGTCCAGGGGAACCACGGGGCCGGGCGCCATGAGATAGGCCGCCTCCTCCAGGGTCTCATACTTGGGTAGCGTGGGCCGGTAGCTGGTGCGGCGGTGGAAATCCCCGGCCAGTTGGGCCACCTCGGTTAAGGCCCGAATCAGGGACTTGGCGGGGTCGGTGGTGGTGCCCGCGGCGAAGACGATCTCGCTGTCGGCCGGGAAGGTGGACGGGTCGTAAGCCAGAGCCGCCACCGTGGGGATGCCGGTGTCCAGGGAGAAATCCCGCAGGTGGAGAACAATGCCGTTGTTCCTGAACTTTTCCAGCAGCTCCCGGGCCACGGGGTCGGTGACCGACTCGGGGTCGATGACCGGGGTGGGGCGGCGTTCATAGCTGATGACCGAGCCCACGTGGCGCTCCACGACTTCGCCCAGGCCCTGGAGCACCGCCTCCTCCAGGCAGTTGCCCGCGGCCGGGCCGTTATATTCCTCGATGAGATAGAACCAGTGGATGGGCAGATAGACCGCCTGGCCCCGGGTGAGGTTGGTGGCGGGCACGAAATAGAGCGGCCAGTCCTCATAGAGCCGGGCCGCCGCGAGGGCGGCGGTGGAATCGTCGAACAGGGAGCGGCAGAGCACTGAGAAGGGCAGGGCCTGGCCGGCCAGGTCCCGGGGGCAGCCGAAATCCAGGGGGCCTTCCTCCAGATACGTAAAGAAGCTGAACCGTTCCACCAACTCCATGAGGGCGGAGGCCTCGGCCTGGACCGGGGTGGCCCCTTTGCCCATCTGCTTATGGGTGGGCACTACCCGGCGGGCATCCACCCCCAGGAGGCTGAGGTACACGGGGATGTCCAGGCGGCCCGTATCGATGCGCCGGGTGTCCTGGAGGAGCTTGAGGTCCAGGGCCCCCAGGCGCTCCCGCACTCGGCGGATGGTCTCCTCCGGGGTCAGGAGCTTGTCCTGGTCGTAGGTGTAGCCTTTCAAGGTGTCGCTGAGGTTCAGGATTTCCAGCATGAGTCATAGTCTCCTGGCGAAATTATGACCTTATCGCCGGATTTATGCAATCCAGGATCAGGACAGGACCGGTGGCAATCAAGCGGCTCGAGCGGACATCTGGCAGGAATTGGTTGATAGACAGGTCTTTCAGGGATAAATTAATAATTTGGGAATAGGCAATCAACGCGAAGAAGGTAATAACCAAATCAAAAGGAGCTAATAAGTATGGCAGTTATCAACGGATTGGACACCGACAGCCTTAAAAACGTGGTTGATAGCGTCAAGCAGAACTGGGAGACCGGAAGGATCACCCGATCGGCATCGGTGGAGTGGAAAGGCGGCTTCAAATCCGAAGCGACCTCCCGGCAATTTACGGCTCAGGTCGATATGCCCTGCGGGTTGTGCGGTGAAGACACGGCAATCAGCCCCCTGGAAATGGTACTGCAGGCCTATGGCGCTTGCCTCACGGTAGGCTATGCCATGCATTGCGCGGCCAGAGGGATAAAGCTCCAGGAACTGAAAATTAACGTTGAAGGTGAGGTCGATCTGCCGGGCTTCCTGGGTCTCCAAGCTCCTGAGCATCTGAATATGGACAGCCTGCCGGGCTATAAATTCATTAAGGTTGATGTCAAGATGAAAGCCGAGGCGGACGACAAAACCCTCCAGGAGATCCACCAGCAGGTGATCAGCACGGCTCCCGTGGGCCTAACGATCTCGAGAGCCGTAAGGGTTGACGCCACCTTTGCCGCCAGCTGAAGGTTGGCAAGACCAGGGGCTCCGTCACCCCGTCTCATTTCAACTTAAATACGACTAGCGCGGCCGATTCACCTCCTATCGAATCGGCCGCGCTAACCTGGCGTCAATAAGCTATCAAGAGATACCCCATGGCAATGGCAACGGTGATCATCATGGGCCACCAGCAGGCTTTCATGTAATCCAGGAAGGAGATGTGATAGCCCGCCTTTTCTACCAGGCCCACGGTGACCACGTTGGCCGAAGCGCCGATCATGGTGCCGTTCCCCCCTAAACAGGCTCCCAGGGCCAGGGACCACCACAGTACGCCGGACTCTGCTCCGGGAATAGTCTGGTTTAAGAAGGCGACGATGGGCAGCATGGTGGCGGTGAAGGGAATGTTGTCAATAAAGGCGCTGGCGATGGCGCTCACCCAGAGGACGAGGATGATGGCCGCGGTGAGGTTGCCGCCGGAGAGATCCTTCACCCATTCGGCGATGATCTGGATGAGGCCGGTCTCTTCGGCCCCGGCGATAACCATGAAGAGGGCGATGAAGAAGACCAGGGTGGGCCACTCCACCTCATGTTCCAGCATCTCCACAATGTCTACCCGGGAGATAGCCAGCAGCAGCATAGCGCCCACCAGGGCGGCCACCGAGGGCTCCATGTGCAAGACCCCATGGACAATAAACAGGAAGATGACGAAGGCCAGGACCCCCAGCCCCATGACGGTCAGCTTCTTGTTGGTGATCTTGTACTCTGATTTCAAATATTCGATGGTGCGCCCCACGTCCTTGACTTCGGCGGCCAGATAGCCCTTTTTGTACCACCAGAGATACCACAGGGAAGTGATGGCGAGACAGACAGTGCAGACCAGGGCGAGATTAATGACAAACTGGGCGAAGGTCAATTTGGCATAGGAGCCGATGAGGATGTTGGGCGGGTCGCCGATGAGGGTGGCGGCGCCGCCGACGTTGGAAGCGAAGACCTCGGGAATCAGCAGGGTCAGGGGGTTGATCTTCAGCGTCACGGCAATCTCAATGGTCACCGGGATCATGAGCAGCATGGTGGTGACGTTGTCCAGAAAAGCAGAGGTCACCGCGGTGATTATTTGGAGGATGAAGGACAGGATGAAGATGTTGCCCCGGGCCAGGGCATAAGACTTGTAAGCCATCCACTGGAAGAGGCCGGTCTTTTTTAAGACCCCGACAATGATCATCATGCCCATGAGCAGAAAAATGACGTTCAGGTCAATGGCCTGCATGGCGTCTTCAAACGAGAGGATGAAGTAATTTTTGTCAAAGGTGCCGGCGGTGTAGGTGATGAACAGGATCAAGGCGGCCCCCAAAAAGGCCGCCAGCGTCCGATGCATCAGCTCGGCGGCGATGAGGATATACACCACCAGGAGCACAAAGCTGGCGATCCAAAAGGCCGGGGTGATCTGGCGTTTCAGCTTGAGGTCGCCCTGGACCTGGTAGAGCCGGTTGCCGGCCGTATCAGGCCCGCTCGCGGCGATTTTGAGAACCTCAGACTCCTGAGTCTGCCAGCTCGGCCGCAGCGCCCGGATTTTTACAGCCGCGTCCGGCAGGGTCCCCTGGGGCAGCTGATAGCGTCCCACAAAGCCCCCTTGACTACCGGTTTCGATCCGCTCGTCTCGCCCCGCCGGGTTGACGTGCTTGCCATTCACCAGCAGTTCAATTTCCACTTCCTTAACCCCCTTGCCTTGGGCGTCCGCAATAAATCCCGACACCGTCAGCCGGTCGCCCGCCTCCGGCGGGGCCGCCGACCCCGGCAGGGGATAACTGCACAGACCCAGGAAAACTGCCATCAACACCGGAATTGCCAGGTAGCTCCGCCAACGCATGCTGAATCCTCCTTATTTCAATAATACCCAATAGTTATCTGTTTGGCGCCAAAAAGACAAAGGCCTGCCGGGTTGACAGGCTCCACCCGACAGGCCTTATTATTCTCGACCGCTTATGTCTCGCTGCCAAGCCAGGCTTCCCTTGGCCTGCTATTCTTTCTCCTCAGGACTTTTTAGCTATTGTCCTATTGTATAAGGTTCTTTGGTCCGAAACCACAAAATCCCGGCATCAATAAGCGATCAGCAGATAAACCATGGCAATGGCAACCGTGATCATCATGGGCCACCAGCAGGCCTTCATGTAAGTAATGAAGGAGATATGGTAACCCGCTTTTTCCGCCAGGCCCACGGTGACCACGTTGGCCGAAGCCCCGATCATGGTGCCGTTCCCTCCCAAACACGCCCCCAGGGCCAAAGCCCACCAGAGCACGCCGGACTCCGCCCCGGGAATGGTCTGGTTCAGGAAGGCGATGATGGGCAGCATGGTGGCGGTGAAGGGGATGTTGTCGATGAAGGCCGAGGCGATGGCGCTGACCCAGAGGACGAGGATGATGGCCGTGGTGAGGTTGCCGCCGGAGAGGTCTTTTACCCAGTTGGCGATCATCTGGATCAGCCCGGTCTCTTCGGCCCCGGCGATGACCATGAACAGGCCGATGAAGAAGACCAGGGTAGGCCACTCCACTTCATGCTCCAGCATCTCCACGATGTCCTCACCGGAGATGGCCAGCAGCACCAGGGAGCCTATCAGGGCGGCCACCGATACCGGCATATGGAAGAGTCCGTGGAGGGCGAAGAGCAGGATGGTGAAGCCCAGCAGCATCAAGCTCTGAATCGCCAGTTTCTTATTGGTGATCTGGTATTCGGATTTCAGATAAGCGATGGTGCGGGGTATATCCTTCACTTCGGCCTTGAGGTAGTCTTTCTTGTACCACCAGAGATAGAAAAATGAGGTGATTATGAGACACACGCTGCAGACCAGGGCCAGGTTGGTGACAAACTGGCCGAAGCTCAGGTTCGCATAGGAGCCGATGAGGATGTTGGGCGGGTCGCCGATCAGGGTGGCGGTGCCCCCCACGTTGGAGGCAAAGACCTCGGGGATCAGCAGGACCAGGGGGTTAATTTTCAGGGTGACCGCGATCTCGATGGTCACCGGGATCATCAGCAGCATGGTGGTGACGTTGTCCAGAAAGGCCGAAACCACCGCGGTGATAATCTGGAGGATGAACACCAGCACGAAGACATTGCCCTTGGCCATGGCATAGGCTTTATAGGCCAGGAATTGAAACATGCCGGTCTTTTTCATCACCCCCACGAAGATCATCATGCCCATGAGCAGGAAGATGACGTTGAGGTCGATGGCCCCGATGGCCTCGTCAAACGAGATGATGTAAAACGATTTATCCCAGGTCCCCAGGGTATAGGTGATGAAGATGATCAGCGTAGCGCCCAGGAAGGACACCAGGGTGCGGTGCATCAACTCCAGGGAAATGACCACATAAACCAGCAGCAGGATGAGACTGGCGATCCAGAAGCCCGCGCTCGTGGTGCGGTTCATGGTGAGGTTCTGGGCCGCCTGGAAGAGTTTGTTGCCCTGGGCGTCGGCCCCGGCCTCCACCAGCTTCACCGGGGTAGCTGGAATGGGCTTCCAGGAGGGCTTGGCGGCCTTGACCTCCACCTTGGCGGCGGGTAGCGTCCCCGGCGGGAGAATAAAATCCGCCACAAAACCGCCGGGTTTGCCGGTGGCGATTTCCGCGTCCTTGCCTGTAGGCTTGACGTGCTGGCCGTTCACCAGCACCTCCACTTCCACTTCCTTGAGGCCCTTGCCCATGGGGTCGGTGACCAGCCCGGAGACGGCCAGGTGATCGCCCGGAGCGGGAACCGGGGCGGCAACAACCGTCGAGGCTGCCAGCAACCCGGCGATTACCAGGAAGGTCAATATATACAGAAAAGAAACTACCCGTTGGCGCATTGTTGATCCCCTTTCAGCTTCGCTTGATGACACACCATTATTCCCGTTCCCGATCTCGTTCCCAAGTTAAACTTGGGAACGAGATCGAACGAGAACGATAACCATACGCGGCTATTTAGGCGCCAATACCGGCATGCCCATCATGGGCCAGATTAAATAGACGAATACTGCCAGCACCGCCATGAGTATCACGCTGGGAATCCAGCCGTAGCCGAAGAACTCCCCGGTGGTGAACTGCTTGCTCTCGTAGGCGATGGCATTGGGCGCGGCGCCGATGAGCAGGTTGAAGGGCATGCCCGCGGTCACCAGGGAGGCGAACAGGATGACGTGGGGCGCCACGCCTAAGTATTTGGCGATGACCAAAGACACCGGCAGGGCGATGGCGATGGCCGCCACGTTCATGATGAAGTTGGTCATGATCAGGACGAAGAAGGCGATGCCCAGGACGAATACCAGCCAGGGGGCGTTGAGGAAGAAGGAGAGCCAGTGCACCGCCAGCCACTCCGCCGCCTTGGTCTGCCAGAGGCAAAAACCGATGGACATGGCGCCCCCGAACAGGAGGATAATGTTCCAGGGGATGGTCTCAAGGTCTTCCACCGTGAGGGTGCGGGTCATGAAGAAGAGCACCGTGCCCACCAGCATGATGCCGGCCCGGTCCAGGTCGGTGAAGGCCTTGATGGGGAGAAAAGCCTTGGCCATGAAGAGTCCCACGATGCCGACGACCATGAAGATAACAAACTTTTCCTTGTTGTTCATGGGGCCCAGCTCTTTGGTCAAATTCTTGGCTTTTTCCCGCAGCCCGGCGATGACCGCCCGCTCCGGTTTGAAAAAGGTGATGATGATGAGCCAGATGACAAAGACCATGAGGAGGCCTATGGGGGCCATATAATAGATGAGTTCGAAGAAGCCGATGTCGTTGCCGGTGAACTGTTTGAACATACCGGCCGCGGCCACGCCCCGGGCGGCGCCCAGGAAGGTGATGATGGAACCGGCGCCGGCGGCCCAGGCCATGCCGATGAACAGGCCCTTGCCGAATTTGGTGGGCTGGTCGGATTCGCTGTACAGGGCGTTGATGGCCATCAACAGGGGAAAGAGGGCCGCCGCCACCGCGGTGTGGGCCATGATCAGGGTCATGGCGGCGGTAACCAGGAAGACCCCCAGGAGAATTAAATTAGTTCTTTCGCCCACGACGGTGAGCATCTTGTAGGCCATGCGTTTGGTGAGACCCGAGGCGGAGAAGGCGGTGCCGATGACCACGGACCCGAAAATGAACCAGACGGAGGGGTCCAGGAAATCGCCCAGGGCTTCCTTGGCCGTACGTATGTAGAAAAGCACCTGGAACAGGCCGATGGCGATGGCGGTGACGCCGATGGGCATAACCTCAAAGACCCACCAGATGCCGGCCATGAGGAAGAGGCCCAGGGCCATCTTGCCGGCCCAGGGCAGCTTAAAGACTTTTCCCCCCGGATCAACCGCATCCGGCAGACCGGGAATGAGATAAAACAAGATAAAGATTCCAAGACCTAAAAGGATAAAAACTATGCGTTTGTAATCAATCGCCACCTTTTTGGGCGCAAGTTTGATCTCTTCGGGCATCTCCGGCAGACCGGCGCCTACGGGCATTTTCTTAATATCTTCGGCCATGACAAGCGACTCCTTTTATCTACAGGGGGCCGGGGCGCGGCTCACTCGCCCAGCACCAGTGTGGAGATTTCGGTAAACAGATCGCTGAGCCTGATCATCCCGGCCACCTTGCCGTCCTGGATCACCGGCATCATACCCACGTTTTCCTGGATCATCAGGAACACGGCCTTGGCAATGGAGTCGCCGCCGCCAATGGTAACCTTGATGGGACTCATGACATCACTCACCGGCTTTTGGGAGGCCTCCCGCATGCCGGGCCCGAACAGATCGCCCATCAACACCGTGAGGTTGGGGTCGGCCTTGACCAGCGCGGTCTCGTGCATGAACCGGGGCTCCAGGCCCTTGATAATATCCCGCAGGGTCAACATGCCCATGAGCTGGTACTTTTCATCAAAGACCAGGACCGCCCGGGGCTCAAAGGAGCCTTCAAATTTTATGGCCGCCTCCCGCACAATGGCCATGGCCTGGCGGAGGGTGAACCAGTAGGGGATGTGGGGGTAATCCTCCAGGGGAATCATCAATTCCTTAACGCTCTTGGTGTTTGACATGGAAACCTCCGATCACTTGAGTTTTTAAAAGGGATTTCCCAAAGAATCCTGAAGCCAGCCGGGAACCGGATTGCGGCGTTGGGAATCAAAACCGGGACCGGCCCGGGCTTAGAGCCTTGAATCACTGGGTTGTCCATGCTGCCGGAGCAGTGGACCTCAATATAGAAAGTTATAAGATGGGAAAATTAGCCCACCACAGTCCGGCTCCTCAACGGTATGGCTGAAGGGAGACCAATCGGGAACAGCCTGTTCCAGGTGCAATTTTTCCCTAATAAACTTAGAGTTCAGCAAGAGAACGCATTCGCTTAGATGGGAAAAGGAAAAAACCGGGATTTCCTTTTCCAGCCAAGCGCCAAGCCATCCTTTAGGACAGCTGCCGGATTTCCGCCCCCGCCTTGCTTAGAGGGTGGTTAGGTCTGGGTCATGCGTTTCTATTTATGTTAGGCGTGCAGCAGGAAGGGAGGGTCGTGCGCGAGGTACTTAAGATAGGAGTGGACCAACATCCACGCGGACTTAATCAACTGGTCAATCGGCTTGGGCAGCATTGTCATTCCTTGAAAACACGGAACCTGGGAGACGTTATCCCAGGGACCCCGGCCATCTGAGTTTATGGGGACATTTGGCTCTCTGTTCCCGCCTCTCGACGGGTTCGGCTTTATCTGTGAATTTCTGTTGCTACCTAATCGCGGCATTGCCATGCTGCCGCAGCAGTAAATATGGAAAAATATAGCAGGGGGGATATTAAGTTTTTGTTAAAATTCGAGCCGGCGCCGTTAATTTTTTGTTAAGAAGGGACGTTTTAAAGCCTGATCAAGGATGTTTTTTTCTCGGAAAGCTAATTTCTGAGATAAGCTCCCACAATACCTCGTGTTGGCTTTGAGCAGAAGGCGTACCCCGGTATTTTGCAGCGAAGCGAGAGTTACTTCCAAGGCTGGCCGAACCTTATCTTTGTAAGCATTGATCGGCCTGGTGACCTGGCGCAGGGGATAGACGCCGGCCACGAGTTGTCCCCTCAGATGTGCTTCCATGACCTTCTCATTTAGAGTGGCATATAACCTATGGGCGCAGGAAGCGCACTTGACTTCAGGCTTGCCGCAAAAGCCGGGTTTCCATTCATTCAGGCAGACAGGCGCGTATCCGGCCTGCCTTTCTTGCTCTCCCATCTTTTGGCATACACATCGTCCCGCCCCTTGAACAGGGACCTAAAGACCCGGATGGTTTCCTTGGGATTCGTACTGTCTTTGAGATGGAGTGATGGTTCCGATGAGGAGACATCCTGCTGAACTTCATCTTGAGAAATCCGGCGTTCCGGAGGTTCGGCCAGACCCAACCGGGGCCTTCAAGGCGAGGTTCTCTTCTTTCAATGCCTGGTTTTCGGCAAGGAAGGCCTGATGCTTGAGAAGCAACGTCTTGAAATCCATCATGGCACCCCTTGGCAACGCGTCAGGGAAGGAGACGCTAAGTCCGGATGCTACTGCGCGCAAAATCGAACTATAATTTTAGGTGATTTTCCCTAAAAAGACAATGAGTTACCTGAGCCGTACAACACTGGGGACAGTCTGAAAATAGCTTTTTGAGGTGGGTTGCTGCAAGAATAAATAGTAAAAACAGGTAGTTATAAGATGGCGTCCCCACGGGGATTTGAACCCCGGTCGCCGGCGTGAAAGGCCGGTGTCCTGGACCAGACTAGACGATGGGGACGCATTTTATGGGCCGTGTTGGATTCGAACCAACGACTCTCTGCTTAAAAGGCAGATACTCTACCGACTGAGTTAACGGCCCGAACAGAGTATTATTAACCCCTGAAGATTGACTTGTCAAGCAAATCCGCCGCGCTTCAGGCCGGGAAAAAGGGACTTCCTGGGTCTTTTCATGGCCGCAGTTATACTCGTTGGCAAAAGATTTTTCCTCTCCCCGGCTGGGGGGAGAGGCGATAAGAGGAAAGAACTTTTGGCAAAGGATAGAGAAGGCTTGAGGCCGGGGCAATTTTATCCGCCCGGAGCGCCGCCAGACTGTGGCCGGTGCGCTTACCTCTCCCCGGCGGTTTCTCTAAATTCCAGGAACAGGCTCAGCAGGGCGTCGTGAACCGCCTCGGGCGGGGCGGAGGCATCCAGGTGGCGCAGGTGCGGCCCTTGCAGGCCGGCATAAATCGCCGCGACCCGTTCCAGATAGGCCGGATCGTCACTCACTTGCCGGGGTCGTTGGGGGGTTGCGGATATACGCGCCATCGCCTGGGCCACCGGCAGGGTAAGAATGACCGTCAGATCCGGGCGCACGGCCATAACCTCGTTTTGGGCCAGAATCCGGTCCGGG
>Ga0351871_1223_pt1 | contig 17082 bp, 18 predicted proteins | sample TotcelHFGM3001N8_FD_206786 | JGI IMG/M metagenome (GOLD analysis project Ga0351871, IMG submission 206786) | Enriched cells from coal bed in the Powder River Basin, Montana, United States - Total cells FGM rep2 HSBNCT.FGM.300.1.N8 ...
GAGCCAGAGGGTGCTCATCCTCATCAAGGGCCGGGTGGCGACCCTGGGCACCCCGGGGAAAATCCGGCAGCGGGTACCGCGCCTCAATCTCCTGACCGTAACCTTCTCCCAAGAGATCGAGCCGACGGAGCTGCGCCGGGCCTGTCCGGCCGTTCTCCAGGTTTCTTCTCAGAACGGGGGCTGTCGCCTTGAAGTAACCGAGGCCCATGCCGCCTTGGAGCAACTCCTGGCTTTTGCCGGCAATGCAGGCGTGCGGCTCAAGGAGATCAACACCATGGCCGCCAGCCTGGAAGACGCGTTTCTCAGTTATTTGGAGGAGTACTCCCCGAAATCGGAGGCACTCCCATGAGCCAGTTGCGGCGCGCCCTGGCCATCAGCTACAAAGACACCGAAAGCTATTACAGCAAACCGCCGCTCGTCACCTGGGGGATCTTGTTCCCGGCCGTCTTACTCCTTTCGGTTTATGTCAAAGACCCATCCACGTACCTGGCCATCGCGCCGGGCATCATCGGCATGACCTTGCTTTTTGGGAATACGTCCATGGCCGCCATTGTAGTCACCTTCGAGAAGCGGGCCGGCACCTTTCAAAGGCTGCTCCTGGCCCCGCTCTCCACCCGGACCATCATTCTGGGAAAGGCGTTAAGCGCTTCGGCCTATGGCATAGCCACCGCCCTGGCGTTAAGTTTGGGGCTGAAGCTCGCTTTAGGCATGCCCATCGTTGATCCCCTGATCTTTTTGGCGGGCCTCATACTGGGAGCAGGGTGCTTTTCCCTATTGGGCCTGACCGCCGCGGTTATGGTCCGGGAAGTCTTTGAAGCCATGACCCTGATGAACTTTTTCCGGTTCCAGATTTTATTTATTAGCGGGGTCTTCATGCCCCTGGCTCAGTTGCCTGCCTGGCTCAAGCCTCTGGCCCTGGCATCTCCCCTGACCTACGTGGTGGATCTCCTGCACTTGGGAGTTACGGGGCGATCAGAATTTGTCAGCCCCGTTATCCCCCTTCTGGCCAGTCTCTTATTTTTGCTCGCCAGTTGGCTTCTGGCCGAGGCGATGTTTCGCAGCCGGGCCTCCAGGTGATTTCCCGATGGAGAGAGGCAAGGGGCCTTTGGCGAAAAAGGCCTCCTGCCTCCTCTTCCAGCCACTAATACCATTTCCAGTTATCGGTTTTCGGGTAAATAAATTAGCAATATCAATAAATTAATGAGGTGGTTTGTTTCATTTGAAACCTAAATCGGTATCATCCTTCTCGAACAGGAGGTCCGACAAGGCGGGCCAGTCGGCGACCTCGATAAACGGGTGCGGCCGGCGGTTCCAGGGTTGGGCGAAGAGGATGGGGGTGATGCCGTGGGCGGCCAGTTGCAGGCAGGTTTCCAGGCGGTCTTCCACGAAGAATTGGACGCCGTGGTCCTTAAGGTAGTGAATCTTGGTGTCGGGGTCGCCCGTGGCCAGAACCCGGATGGCGGCAGGCGGCACCGGGGCCAGGTGGCGGTGCAGCCAGTGTTCGATGGGCCGCCGCCGGTCCCGGGCGGTGACGAAGAGCAGCGGCGCTTCACCGGCCAGGCGGGTGAGGACCGGCACCGCGTGGGGAAAGGGTTCCACCGGCAGTTCGTGGGGGCGGTCGATGAGTTCCCGGATCAGGGCGTCGATGATCCATGGCGGCAGGTCCAGGCAGTCTTCCAGGAAGAAGGTGGTGATGTGCTCGTAGCGCAGGTGATGCCCCTGGTCATAGCGTTCCCGGGCCAGGGCCAGAAAGGTGGTCATGATGTCGGCCACCACCCCGTCGATGTCAAAGGCCAATTGGTCTTTGGGGATTCGGACCGGCAGAGGCTGGGGCAGCAAAGATTTGGGGCTCATGGGAGACGCATGATAATAAGGTGCACCATGGTGCGTGAGACGCACCCTACGCCGGGCTGTTAAGGGAGGTCAGGATAGCCAGGACTTCTTCCTCGGTCAGATCATACCAGTTTTCATAGGCGTCGGCCACGGCAAAGGAAAAGCCGCCCCGGACATTGAGGCAGTAAAGCTCATCCACCAGGGGGAGCAGGTCCCAAACAGTGCGCTCGGAGCCGGTGGGCACCGCGACGATGAGCCGGCCGGCCCCCTGGGATTTCAAGAACTGGAGGGCCGCCCGCATGGTATAGCCCGAGGCCAGGCCGTCATCAACCACCAGGGCCGTCTGTGCGTCCAGGCGGGCATAAGGCTTGCCGCCCCGGAGGCGCTCCTCCCGTTGGCGCATAGCCGCCGCGGTTTTCTTCACCTGGGCTTCGATGTCCTCGGGGGACAGGGGCATACGGCGCAGCAAATCGTCGTTAAAAATGGCCTGGCCGGCTGGATCCAGGGCGCCGAAGCCGGCCTCCGTGGTCCAGGGGAGCTGGATTTTGCGCACAATGATGAGATCCAGGGGAATCGATAAGGCGTGAGCGATCTCCGCCGCCACCGGCACACCCCCGGCCGGAATGGCGAAGAGGTGAATCTCCTGGCCGCGATACCCGCTGAGGTGAACGGCCAACTGCTGGCCGGCTCCGGCCCGATCGGCAAAAACGTGGAGGCGATCCCTTAAGGCTCGGTCTTCGATGAGGTTTCCCATTGGCGAATAAAATCCTCTTCCAGGGCGGCAACGCGACGGTGAAATTCAGCCTGGGAGAGACGCGCCCCGGTCAATCCTCCCTTGAAGCTTATTTCTGAAAGATAAGGACGGCCGTCCCGGGAATCCAGGAGCAGGTCCAGAATTGCATAAGGAAACTTTCCTCTGGTCATCACTTCCCGGCAAAAAACCTGCTGGGCCGGGGTGAGGGCGGCGGGTTGGGATGATCCCCCCTGAAAGAGGTTTTTGCGAAAGCTGTGGGGATTAACCCGTTCATAGGCCTCGAGGTAGCCGCCCAGCGCCACCACCCTCAAGTCCCTGGCGCCGGGCACAAAAGGCTGCACCACCAGGGGGTAAGTGAGCCCCTGGAGGCCCGCCAGACTGTACAGGGTTTCCAGGGAGGGCCAGAGGCTGACCCCCAGGCCCAGGTGAGCCCGGTCTCGCTTGGCGACCACCGCCCCCAGGTCCTGAAATTCGGGGAGTTTCCCGGCCAGGTCCGCCAGGGAGTAGGCCACGAAAGTCCCGGGAACCATGTATTCTCCCAGGACTTCAGCCTGGGCTACCTTGGAGCGGCCGACGAGTTGAGCCAAAACCGGGGGGAAAAAGGCGACGGTGCGCTCCGCCAGGTCCAGGACCTTGATCTCTTCGCCCGGCCGCAAGGCGAGAACGCCGATGACCGCGTCCCCGGAACCCAGCTGCCGGTAAAGGCGTCGGAAATCATTGATAGAACGAATCAACCGTGGTTCCCGGGACATTATTCGCATTTGCTGGTTTGACCAGGCTATCCTTTTGGTATGAGGCCAGAGTTTGATTCATCAAACTTAACATCTTTTTTGCCGATTTTTTGCATACATAGATATCATAACAATCTATTTGGGCGATCCGGCGCCACTCCCGGTCGATGAGAGCCGGGGGGTAGACTTGCCTGAAGACGCCCTTGCCAAACCTTCCCAAAATCAGGATATCGGCTCCCACCCGGTTGAATTCGTAAGGTTGCTTCCGGGGGTTGAGCAGCACCACCTTATCCGGCGTTGATTCCACAAAAAAATACGACGGCATGTGATGGATGCGGTGGTCGTCGTCCAGAAAGGCCAGTTCATATTCCGGGGTCTCGATGAGACAGCCGGTGGGCACATGGCTGCGGAGGTACTGCACCAGGCCCGCAGGGGCTGAGCCCTGGCAGGTAAGAATCTGTTTAAAGAAATCCAGACCGCCAAAAGGGTAAAACAAGACCGCAAAGGCGGCGATGATACCCGGCGCCAGCCACCGGGGCGGAGGCGTTAAAACCTTGGCAGTCAACCGGGTTACAACTTTGCCGAAAAAATAGGCCGCCAAGGGACAGGCCAGGAATAGAGCCGGCAGGGCAAAGCGGTGCCAGTAAACCGCGGTGAGGTAAACCCCGCTCCAGAGGAAGAAATTCCAGATCCACAATTTAACCCCTGGAGATGTGGTCTCTTTACGCCAAATCCAGGCAACCCCCAGGCATCCCAGCCAGAAAAGGGGATTCTGCACCAGGAACAGGAGACTCTCCGGATAGATGCGGCCGATGGTGAGGGGCGTGAAGAACTCGTGGCACAGCAGTCTTTTCTGGTCCAGGAAGTGGGAAATGGCCCCGGTCAGGCTCCCCAGAATCACCGCTTTGAGCGCCAGATAGGCCAGAGGCGGGATCGCCGCCCCAGCCACGAATGCCAGGACGCTAAGGGTTAGACGCCGCTTGTCCCGCCAATGCTGCTGGGCCAAAACCACCAGGGGCGGCAGGCCGGCCAGCCCATAAAACTCCTTGGCGTTGAAGGCCAGCCCCACAAATATCCCCCCCCCAAAACAGGGGCCAAAGGGAGCGGCACTCGAAACCCCGAATGAGAAACCAGGTGGCGCAGAGGAAGAGCCCCAGGGCGGGGATATCCCCCAGCACCGACCGGCCCCAGAAAAAGACATCGGTCCCCAGAAAGGCCAGGGCCACGGCCAGGAGCGCCGTGACGGAGCCCCAGAGGCGCTGGGCCCCCAGAAACAGGGCCAGGAAGGTGAGAACCAGGTAGGCCCCGGCCACCAGCCGTCCTGAGAGCAGGCTCACCCCGAACAGCTTGTACGCCAGGGCCACGGGCAAGATCACCGCAGGCCCGGCGCTGATCCGAAAGTCAAAGTCGACCAGCTGATTGGGACTTTGCACCGTAAAGGCATAGCGGCCGTGCTGCACCAGATTGGCGGCCGCCTCGGAAAAAATGGCTTCATCCCACCAGATGGTGGGATAATTCGTCAAGTTATAGAAGCTGCCAACCAGAATCAGGGCGCCCAGCAGCAAACCGAACCACAAGGCCAGACCCAAAGGCTTGGAAGGCTCGTCAGGCAGTTTCACAGTCCGTCAACGCCTCGTCACGCAAAAATTTGAACGGCGGCGGACCTTCCTGGTCACTGCCGGCTCCGGCTTCCTTAACACATTCATGTTATATAGACCATCAATTGCCTGGATTGGTTAAAACTCCCAGGCTCCAGGCAGTCACCCATGGGCGTTGGCTCCCCATAAACCATGAAAAGCCGTTGTAGGGGCGGTTCGCGAACCGCCCCTACGGAGCAGCCGCCGAGAATCCAGGCCCGCGGCATGAAAAAGCCTGCCCCATTATAGGGCAGGCTCTCTTGACCACAAAGGAAATTATGCAAGTTGTCAACAAAAATGCAAAAAATTACAAGCCGACAATGTTCCGGTGGAGTTCCTTGGTCTTTTCCATCCGGGCGGTATCCCGCTCGGCCACCAGGGCCGCCAGACGGTCCTGAATCTTCTGAAAAAATGGACCGTTGATGTCATCGCCGCGCATGTGAGCATCGATGAGCTGCCGGTAGCAGCTAATCATGGAGGAAATCATGGAAACGGCATACTCGCGGCCCTGAACCTTTATGGTGGCTATGCCCAGGTCCAGGTAGGCCTTCAACTCGTCGCCCAGGATCGCGAAGGCGACGTTGGGGTGTTGTCGAACCCGCTCGTTGATGGCCTCAATCTTCTCCAGCGGCTGCCCGCGTTTAAACAAAATTTTGCGGCGCTGCTCGTCAGTGAGCAGGCAGATGCGAAAACAACTGCCGCTCCGGTCGGGCCAGCCTTCGTATTCCACAACTTCGTTGCCGTCCTCATCCCGATAAACTTTACGGACGTACGAGTCGGCGATGAGTTCGTGGAACATACAGTTTCCGACTCCGCCGATGCAGCGGTTGCCGTGAACCAGGATCTCCGTCTTAAGCCCCAATTCGTCGGCTTCCCGCTTGAACCGGGCCAGCTTGGCCGCGGTGTCGATTTCCGTAGATGCCACTAACTGGGTGGCGCCGTAAGCCTTAAACCGGGCCATCTCCTCCCGGGTCTGGATGTTGGCGCCTACGCTGGCGTGGATAACCAGTTCCGGGAAACGCCGGTGAATCTCCTGAATCACCGCCGGTGTCTTCACGATCACCCCTTCGACCCCGAAGTGGGCGTACTTTTCCACCTTTTCCACTACCAGGGGTATTTTTTCCGCCGGGATTTCCGCGTTCAGGGCTACCCGGATTTTCCCCTGGTAATCGGCGGCAATGTGAACCGCTTCCCCGATCTGGCTGTCTTCCAGTTCCCAAGCGCACTTCCGGCGGCTGAAGCCCTTGGCCCCAACATAAACCGCATTGGCGCCGCTCTTAAAAACCCCCTCCACCATTTCCAGGCTGCCGCCTGGAGCTAACAGTTCGTTAATCATGATTTCACCACACCTCCCTGAGCCTTTGCCACGAAAGGTTCCTCGGGCTCTGCGAATGCCTTACGCCAGTGCCTGTGGTAACCCCCAGGAGTGGTGGGTTCCTGCCTCGCGCCTATTTCTTGCCAGATACCAAATACTTAGCGAATCTGGCAGAAAATCTGATGCTGATGGTTCTTCTCTACTTATATTTTATGCCCTGTGGCGGTTTATTTCAACAACAATAGCAAACTATTTATGCCCATTTTCACAAATAAATTGACCGCCCGGACCTTTCCCCGGAGGCTGAAATTGTTGCATTATGCAACTCATGGTCCAGTCCAACCCACGGCTGACAATGCACAGATACCCCCCGGAATACCTCAGCCTGAGCCGGCCAGGGCGCACCCACAGTCTCGTCCCTTGATCCTGGCAGGCTCTCAACCCAAAGCCAGCCCCTCCACGGGCAGGACCGGCGGTTGACCGCCCCGCCCTGCGGCTGGTCCCCTAACCGGTTAGCCCCGTAGATAAGAGATGGCGAAGACGAAACAGAGCCCGAGTTCCACCGCCCAGGTCAGCGTGTAAATCAAGAGCTCCATCTTGGAGCCGTAGTCTTCCTCCAGCAAGATGCGATTGGGATCCCGCAGGATATCCCAGGATTGGATTTCTTTTTCTGCCGTCATGATCATTTCCTCTCTAAATGAAGTCGGCCAGCAGCGCCGCCACGGGGCGCTCTGGGTGTTGTCGCACCAAAGGGCCGGCCTGAAGCACCGGATGCGCCTCTTCCAGCGTGGGCCGGGACCGGCGGTAGATCACCCCGATGGGGATGCGGTCCCCCCACTCCTTGGCCTTCTGATAAGCCCACAGTTCGTTCTCCGGGTCGTAGTCTGGCTCGGCCTCCACGTCATAGACCCGTTTTTCATACCATTGAAACGTATTGACCTTGTTGAAGGTCACGCACGGCTGCAGCACCTCCAGCAAGGCAAACCCTTTATGGCTCAGGGCCTGTTTGTACAGGCCGGTGAGGTGCTCGACGCGGCCGGCAAAACCCCGGCCCAGCCAGGATGCGTCCTGGGCCACGGCGATGGCCAGGGCGTGCAGCGGCGGATAGGCCACCCCGTGAGGCTGCAACAGGGTCTTAATTCCCTGGTCGGTGGTAGGCGAGGCCTGCCCCTTGGTCAGGGCGTAGACCTGGTTATTGTGCACCACCAGGGTGAGATCGGGGTTCTTCCGCAACGCCGCCAGCAGGTGGTTGCCCCCTTCGCCGTAGCAGTCGCCGTCCCCGGCCGCCGCCACCACCTTGAGCCCGTGGTTTGCCAGGCGGATACCGGTGGCCACCGGCAGGGTGCGGCCGTGAATGCCGTTAATCATGTTGCACTTGAGATAGTGGGGAAATTTCCCCGACTGGCCGATACCCGAGACGATGGCGATCTCCTCGGGCTTGACCTCCAGCTCCGCCAGGGCCTGCTTGAAGGCCTTGAGCATGCCGAAATTGCCGCAGCCCGGGCACCAGGCCGACTCGATTCCCTGATATAAGTCCAGCGGCAGCATGACCACCTCCTCAGGCGTGCCCGGCGAGGGCCCGGAGGATATACTCCGGCGTCAGGGGCGCCCCGTCATACTTGAGCACCAGGTGATCCGCCCCGATCCCCGTCTCCTGGCGCAGCAGGCGGTTAAACTGCCCGGTGGCGTTCATCTCCACCATCACCAGTCTTTTCGGGTGCCCCAGGGACCTGGCCACCGCCTGGGCCGGGAACGGCCACAGCTCGCTGAAATGCACCATCCGGGCCGGGGTGGACTGACCGTTGAGGCGAGCCACCGCCTCTTTGACCGGCCCCAGGCTGGAACCCCAGCAGGCCAGGGTCAGCGGGGCGTCCTCCGGCCCATCTGTAGTTATGCCGTCCAACTCCTGGGCCAGTCCTTTGAGCTTCCGCAGACGCTTGTCATGCATCGCAACCCGCACCGCCAGATCCTCGGTGAGGTGGCCGTCGGGCGTGTGTTCATCGGAATCGGCCACCACCACCGGGCCGAAGCCCGGGAGGCGCCGGGGCGAGATGCCGCTATCGGTTAGGGCATAGCGCTCGTAGACGCCGTCCACCGGGCCGGTGTCGATGCCCCGCTCGATCTTGACTGCGGCGGGAAAATCTCCCGGCTCGTGGGTGAAATTGGTGTCCCCGAAATATTGATCCGTGATCACGAACACCGGCAGCTGATAGCGGTCGGCCAGGTTGAAGGCCCGGGCCGTCAAGGCGAATCCCTGGGCCGCAGTTCCCGGGGCCAGCACCGCCCGGGGAAAGTCCCCCTGCCCGGCGGAGAGCACAAAGCTGAGGTCCCCCTGCTCCGTGCGGGTAGGGAGGCCGGTGCTGGGGCCGGGGCGCTGGGACTCCAGGATGACCAGGGGAATTTCGGCGCACCCCGCCAGGCCCAGGGCCTCCACCATCAGGGCAAAGCCGCCGCCGGAGGAGCCGGTCATGGCCCGGACCCCGGCGTAGGAGGCGCCGATGGCCAGGTTGATGGCCGCGATCTCGTCTTCTGCCTGCTCCACCACCACCCCGAACTTCCCGGCCCGCTGGCCGATGGCGTTCAAGACGCTGCTCCAGGGAGTCATGGGATACCCGCTGATAAATTGCAGGCCCGCGGCCAGGGCCCCCACGGCGACGGCTTCATGGCCGCTGAGCAGAAGCCGGGGCTGCGCGGGTGCGGCGATCCCCGCCAGGGAATGGCGATTGCCCGCGGCCGCTCCTAATCGATAGCCTGCGGCCGCAGCTTTGTGGTTCCAACCCACCACTTCGGCCCCCTTGGCCTCAAAGGCCTCCAGCAGCATGGCCATCAGCGGCTCCATCGGCACCTTGAGCAGTCCCAGGAGCGCCCCGGAGGCCCCGGCATTGATGGCCACCTCGGCGGCTTTTCGGTCCGGGAGCAGATCAGCGGCCGTAAGCGCCAGGGCGCTTACCCCCGCCGGCAATTCGCTCACCACGGAGGCGTCGTAAATAATCACCCCGTCCGGAGACAATTCGTCCCGGTGAAGGAGGACGGTTTCCTGGTTCAGGGCCACCAAAAGATCGATGCCCTCTCGGGAAGATACCAAAGGTTGGTCGGAGACGCGGATGCGGTTGAAAAGGTGGCCGCCCCGGATGCGGGATTGGTAGTCCTGGACAAACAGGACCTGGCACCCCTGCCGCACCAGGATTTTGGCCAGGAGCCCCGTAATGGTGTGGACTCCCTGCCCCGCGGCCCCGCCGATCACAATATTCAGATCTATGGCCATAGCTTCGCCTTCCCCGCATGAAACCGGGCTGAAAATTTATCATTACCCGCGGCGAGGGGAATTGTCAATAGAAATAGGAGGCGGGCTGACGCTGGTGGATTTTGGATCTGGGGGTTGCAGGATGGGACAAGGTAATTGTAAACAATTTTAAGTGCTTACAATGCTCAAGATTAGAATGGAAAGCCCAACTCCTCCAGAAATAATGACAGACATACATTAGGGTGAGCTTTCTATTAAATGAGGCCAAGCGATAGGCGTCACTTCAGTTCATTTGCGTTCTTACAATCAATGACCAATTGGCTAATATATTCCTCTTTTAAAGGCTTTGGCCCAACCTTAAGTATATAATTTCCAACTTTAATAGGTGTTGCTTTCTTGATAGCTGCTGCTTTCTTGAAAGCTGTCGCTTGCTTGAGCCACAGGAGAAAATCTTTGGCTTCCTGATAAATTAAAAAACCTATAACAATCTGTTCTCCCTCAATCGTTAATCGTCCAAATGGACTATCTATCATATAGATTGGAACCGATAATTCATTTGCTTCTACCAGGGTAAATGGTCCTTTATTATTTGTATTTCTGAGAAATTTCACCTGATGATATCCTTCGGTGATTTTTTTATCCTTCCTCGATACCTTTCTAACAATATACTCATAAGTAAGGTTACATTTTATAGGACTTGTTGATTTGGGATACATGATCTCGTGGATACTTATTTGGATGTCATCGAGGGAAGCAGAGCGATTTCCTTGTCGAAGCGAGCTCACTTTCATTATCTTTATCGTGTCCGTATCTTTAAACCGGATATCGAAGTCGACGCTAAAAGTGCCAGCGAGATCGATGTCACTGGCGCCCTCTAAAAAAAGAGTCGCTCTTTGCTTATCCGGGGCGATTTCTCCGCTTACTTCTATGTAGCGTTTCGAGAGGTGTAAAGCTTCAGACAATGATTCATCTGTAGTTAACTTAGCTTCAACTTTACCAGGGATTCTCCCCTGCGCTGCCGGCCCCATGGAACCACTAAACTCTGTACCAACTTTCTGACTTCGGCTAATATCGCCCAAGTTTACCGTTTTGTATTTGGTATCAAAATGGTCCCAAGATTCAAAATTCCCAACCCCACCTTTATCCGCCCCATCGATCATGTTGAGACTTACCAACAAAGTGCTTATGCGGTCTGCTGGCCTCAACACAGTTTCTTGTGGTATCCCAACTCCTGCTTCGGGGTAATCAGGAAGGCGTTTAGAGACAGAAAACACTACGGTTTTTCGGAAAATGGTGCGATCGATGGGACCTCCCTCTCCCCTGGAAGTACCCACCTCATTCAGAGCCTTGGAGAACTGCTCTAAATTTTCGGCCTTAGCATTCAATGCATTAATAAAGGCTGCTTGGCCTTCTGCGGTTAACTGCGAGATAAGACTCAAGCTCCTTGCAGCGGGAGTATTCTTGCTGAAAATACTAACCTGGACAAAATCCTGACTTGTGCTTTCCCATTTAGCATGGGCATACCACTTGGTAAGTTCCCTATGGAGGCACCCATTAGAAAAAGGCAAAGAGCAACATAAAAGAAAAACTAATACACGAAACATGGGCGATTCCTCCCTATAATGATCTAATCTTCCCAACTTATTTTATAAATCGTCGTACGATATGTTTCATTTGGTTGAGAAGCTTTCTTTATTGTCTTATGCTCATTCTGGTTTTCATATAAATAAGGAGGTGAATTAAGTTCCTGTGGAATTTGATCTATATCAACTAATCTCAGAGCATTGACCTCTGCTTTAGTATCTTTTTCGGTATCAGGAAAATATTTTATTATCCCTTTGGAAAGGTAAATCTCATGATTCAATTTTTCATCGCAGAATATAAGAATATATTTAGCAGACATTGTTCAACTCCTTTTTATAAAATAGTAAATTGTTGCTTTAACTTAAAACCATTCCAGTGATAGTGATGTTTAAAAACGGACATACCCTAACAAGAAAAACAACGCCATCCCTGATGTTCTGACCTCTGGTTTCGGTATCACCCACGTACGTATTAGTATAGAAGAGCATGATTATGCCCCATATTTTCCCATATGTGCCCCAAACTATTGGGCAGTGCCCCTTGCCCGAGGGAAATTTCAAAATAATCAAATTTTAGAATTTAGATTTATTCATAGAAGAAAAATAGCACAATTAATAAATTTAATCAAAATTTTATTAAATATTATTTAAGATATTATGCCTTCAATTTTTTAAGGTCGAGTAACTCAATCTTGATCTAAAATTTAGTATCTGGGGGCCACTATGCCGGCATTGCTCCGGAGGGACAGGAACCTGAAGGTTTGCAAGCCGGTTGCTACGCATGCAGATGCCCCGGGCCAGTCTCCGTGGCCCGCTTTACCCGTGGCGTACCTTTGCCATGCTACCCACCCTGAGGTCTTTAAGGTTCGACGCGGTGAAATATCCCGGTTCTGAGGGTGAGGTTGCCCAGGGTTTCTGAAAAATTACTTTTTCATTACAATTAATGCTATCATGCCTCCCACGAGACCATGAGGGGACAAAAATTAGGCATCTTCTCGGGTTAAACTCGGAGAGAGAGGTTCCTATAACAAGTTTTTGATTGGGTGGCCAACTCTGCCGCATAATTTCAGATTTTTATTCAATGCCCATAAGCTTTTAAGGGAAAGGAGGGGCTTATGACTTTATCGGAGAGAATCAGAGCCACAGGCCCCAAGCGCATCCTGGCGTTGGACGGTGGCGGCATCCGGGGTATACTCACCCTGGAAATACTGGCCAAAATTGAAAGTCTGTTGCGGGAAAAATCCGGCGGCCGGGATGATTTCGTGCTGGCTGATTACTTCGACTTTATTGCGGGTACAAGTACCGGGGCGATTATCGGCACCGCCCTCTCCCTGGGCATGACGGTCTCCGACATCCGCAGTTTCTACCTGGACACCGGCAGAGAGATGTTCGAGCAGGCCAGCGTCTTACGGCGGTTCCGCTACAAATATGAAGACACGAAGCTCTCCCAGAAGCTTCACGAGGTATTCGGAGCCGACACGACCCTGGGCAGCGACCGGCTCAAGACCCTGATAATGGCGGTGATGCGAAACGCCACTACGGATTCGCCCTGGCCGGTCTCCAATAATCCTTTTGCCACGTTCAACCAAAGAGATATCCCCGGCTGCAATCTGAATATCCCGCTCTGGCAGTTGGTGCGAGCCAGTACCGCGGCGCCATGTTTCTTCCCGCCCGAAGTCGTCCGAATCGGTGCAGAAAAGTTCATTTTTATGGATGGCGCCCTCACCACCTACAACAACCCTGCCTTTCAGGCCTTTCTCATGGCCACGGTTGAACCCTACAACCTCAACTGGCCGGCAGGAGAGGACCAGATACTCTTGGTTTCCATCGGCACCGGCACCAACCCCAAGGCCAATGCCGACCTCCAAGTCTCCGAAATGAACCTCTTATATCACTCGGCCTCCCTGCCCCTGGCCCTGATGTTTGCGGCCTTGAACGAACAGGATTTTCTCTGCCGGGTCTTTGGCAAATGCCTGGCGGGCGACCCCCTGGACTGTGAGATCGGTGATCTCATCGGCAAAAAAGGGCCGGCAAATCCCAAACTCTTCACTTACCTGCGCTATAACGCCGAACTAACCTTTAGAGGACTGGCTGAGTTAAATCTCATGGACATCCAGCCGGATGAGGTCCAGAAAATCGATTCAGTCGAGCATCTTGAGGACCTGCAGCGTATCGGCCAGGCAGTGGCGCAACAAAAGGTAAAAATCCAGGATTTTACCGCTTTTGTCTGATAGCAGCCGGGCGGCTGCGAGGGGCCGGCCGCTGATCGGCTGGCAAGGAATTCGCCTGATAACCATTGAGTCTGACAGGTTTTCAAGCACCGGGAGGAAGGGACATGCCTGACAGGTCGGATTCATCTTGGATTCATCGCCACAGGGGATTCCGCTAACGTGTCCGTAAGCCTCCATCGGGTGCGACGTCAGATTAGCCGAGGCGCCGTCATCGCCGCAGCCGCCGTATTTCTGCTGATCTGGGTGGGCTGCGCCAGCGTCCCCACCGCCAATCGCCCTGACACCTGGGCCCAACCGGTCAACCTGGAGGGGGTGCCGAACCTGTACCGGGTTTCCGGCGAACTCTATCGGGGCGACCAACCCAGCGCCCAGGGCATGCAAAACTTAAAAGAATTGGGCCTCAAAACCATCATCAACCTGCGGTCTTTCCATTCGGACCGCGACGAAATGGGCGATACCGTCCTGGCTTACGAGCATATCTACATGAAACCCTGGCATCCCGAGGAGAAGGAGGCAGTTCGTTTTCTGAAGATTATCACCGACCCCAAACACACCCCGGCTCTGGTACACTGCAAGCATGGGGCCGACCGCACCGGCACCATGATCGCAGTTTATCGCATCGCGGTGCAGGGTTGGAGCAAAGACGAGGCGATCCGGGAGATGACCGGGGGCGGTTTCAGATTTCACTGGATCTGGAGCAATCTGCCCCGGTGGGTCCAGGACTTAGACATCGAAAGCATCAAGAGGCAGGCAGGCATGTAGGGCGGGCACTGCCCGCCGGTTTGGCTGATTGGTTGGTGCTTAAAGCATGAAAAGTCAGGTGGGGAGGGCCTCCTCGCCCGTTATTCAACTGAATTGATGGTGCGTAGGACGCACCCTACGGAAGATTTAGAACCTTGAACCTTGAATTTTATATGCAGGCTCAGGAGAAAATATCGATGGCGCGTCACCCGGCGGGCGGAGCCGCCCTCCTCCCGTTGTGCCTGCTGCTCCTTTTTCTCCTGAACGGGTGCGCCGCCATCCCGTATGATTACCCGCGCCCCGTCTCCAGCGCCCTGTACCGGCCCGAAGGGACCAGTCTGGGGAAGAAGGTTCAGGCCCGGGCAATTAACCACCCGGGGGCGTCGGGATTCTACCTCCTGCCCACCGGCCTGGATGCCTTTACCGCCCGGGCTCTCTTGATCGACCGGGCGGAAAACACCCTCGACCTGCAGTACTATATCTTTCACGACGACCTCATGGGCAGGTTTGTTTACGACCGCCTCCTGGCTGCGGCGGATCGCGGGGTGAGAGTGCGTCTCCTGCTGGACGATTGGCACCAGACGCCGGAGACGGATTGGCTGCTGGCCACGCTGGCGATCCACCCCAATGTCGAAGTGCGACTCTTCAATCCCTTCGGAACGCATCGAAGAACCTTTCTGGCCCGCACCCTCAGGATGGCCTTTGGACCCCAAAGGCTCAGAGGGCGATTGCACAACAAGGCGTTTATCGCCGACAACAGTGTGGCCATTGTGGGGGGGCGCAATATCGGGGCTGAATACTTCGGGGCCAGCGATGAATTCAACTTCTACGACGTTGATATTATGGGCGTGGGGCCTATAGCCCGCCAAGCGAGTGCCAGTTTCGACGATTACTGGAACTGCGTCCTGGCAATGCCCGTCAGCGCCCTGGTCCGGCGCCGGCCCAGCGCCGATGACCTGAAGAGCCTGCGCCGCGACCTCGAAACCCAGAGGGAATGTCTCAAGAAGTCGACCTACTGGCTCAAGGTCCAAGACAACGATCTCCTGAAGCGGATCGACGCCGGCGAGGTCCCCCTGGTCTGGGGGCCGGCGGAATTCCTCTCTGACCATCCGTTAAAGTGCATCGACCCCGATGACGCCCCGCAAGCCGCAAGGATGACCCAGAAGCTTAAGGAAATCCTGGAATCGGCCCGGAGCGAGCTGCTCCTGGTCACCCCCTACTTCGTGCCCCGGCAGACGGGAATGCAATTTTTCCGGAAGCTGCGGGGCCGCAACCTGACCATAAAGGTCATTACCAACTCCTTCCTCTCCTCTGACGCACCCCTGGCCCAGATCGGTTATATGCGCTACCGCAAAGACCTCCTGCGCATGGGAGTGAAACTCTACGAGATAAAACCTACCCTGGTGCAAATTCAGCACGATCAGGACCGCCGGCAATTCGCCGGTGATTTCCGCCGGCTCTGTTACTCCATTGTCCAAGGCGGCGGCGCCCTCGTCCAGCGCGGGGCCTCCCGTATTCAGCTCGGGGGATCCTCCCTCCAGTTCGGCAGCGAGTCCCGGGGGTCTTTGCACGCCAAGACCTTCGTCCTGGATCGCCAGTCAGTGTTTGTCGGTTCTTTTAACTTTGACCCGCGCTCCATAAAGCTCGATACCCAGAACGGCGTCGTCATCCACAGCCCCGAACTGGCAAACCAGGCGGCATACCTCTTTGATGAGGGCATCTCCCTCGCCCGCACCTACCGGGTGACTCTCCTGGGAGACGATGATCTGGTGTGGATTACCGAGGATAATGGCCGAGAGGTGCGCTACTACCAGGAGCCCCTGAGTCGTTTCTGGCCGCGCCTTTCCCTGAAAAGCCTTTCCTGGCTGACCCCGGAATTGCTGCTATAAGCGCTAGCCTGCCCGGGGACAACCCAACGCCTTGTTTGGACATTTGGTCTTCTGCCAATTTTCCCCGTAAAAGCGGTCTTCCAACTTTGTAATCCTGGTTCCCAAGTTCCTTATAAACCAGGAGAAAACGCTTCTGTTGTTAATATAATCCCGGCTATTCTTCCTTAAATTTTGCAAAACCTCTCTTAACGCTTTCCGAGCGGGCGTCTTCTAATTATCAAATCCTGTTGGCAAAATTTTTTTCAGGAGGATAAGCGAATGCACCTTGATAGATGGTTGAGCGTTATCCTGACGCTGGGCCTTATCCTGGCCTTAACCCCCCTGAGTGTCCAAGCCGATCCATATCACCACCCCCATGGCAATGCTTATGGCTGGCACAAAAAACATCATGGCTTTGACCACCACCCGAAGCATTTCCGGCCCTCCTATAAGGGTCCACACCATCCCCGTCACTATGCGCACTACGGAGGACCACCGGTCGCCTATGTCGCACCCGTTGCCCCGGTCATTGGGATTCCTTACGCGCAACCCCGACCCTATTACTCGCAGCCTGCAACTCCAGGCCTATCCGGCAATTTAAACTGGAATTTTTAAAAATTCGGCAAACATCATTAACCAGGGCGGCACGTGAGAAGCTGGGGGAACTGCGTAAAGTGGATGAAACAACCGCCAATGGGCGTTTCGGCGCCTTGATCTGCGCATTAGGGCTGATCATCTCCCTCATGGGCTGTCAGCCGCGGGTTAATAATGCCCCACCCTTGCCGCCGCCGCTGCCGCCGGCGGCGCTACCCCAGCCGGTGCGCCCCACTTTTTATGTAACCATTGACCAGCTTAATTTGCGAGCCTGTCCGGGTCTGGATTCCCCCAAAATCTCGGCCTTGGAATTAAATGCCGAAGTGGAAAAGCTGGGGGAAAGCGAAAATTGGACCCAGATCAGGGTAAAAAAGGATGGAACTATAGGGTATGTAAGCTCCCGCTATCTCTCCCCGCAACCCGTGAAGGCTGCTCGATCCAGCAAGAAAAAACCCAAGAAGACCAAACCCCGCAAAGCCGTCCCGCCACCTGAAGCGGCAGGGGAAGCGGAGGAAGCCGAGCCCAAGGGAGAGCCTTTCCCCCCTATCCCC
>Ga0351871_1240_pt1 | contig 15731 bp, 6 predicted proteins | sample TotcelHFGM3001N8_FD_206786 | JGI IMG/M metagenome (GOLD analysis project Ga0351871, IMG submission 206786) | Enriched cells from coal bed in the Powder River Basin, Montana, United States - Total cells FGM rep2 HSBNCT.FGM.300.1.N8 ...
CTTGCCGGACAAGCGCTGGGCGTAGAGATGGCAGGGGGCCTCGGAGATCAGCACCCGGATGCCGGAGGCGTTCAGGGCCTCCTTGGTGGCCGCCAGGCTTTCTTTATACTTGAACGGATTGACCACCCAGAGCTGTTCCACCCCCAGGGCCTTCACCACCCGCTTAATGGGCACGTGCTCGCCGGGATATCCCGGCGGCATTAGGCTGACTCCGGGGTGGGGCTGGTGTCCGGTCATGGCCGTGGTGCCGTTGTCCAGGATGACCAGCAGGAAGTCGTGTTTCTGGTGCACGGCGTTGACCAGGGCCGGCAACCCGGAGTGGAAAAAAGTAGAATCCCCGATGAAGGCCACCACCTTCTGGCCCGTGGCCCGGGAAATGCCCGCCGCGGTGCTGATGGATGACCCCATGCAGATGAGAAAATCCGCCATGGACAGGGGCGGCAGCAATCCCAGGGTATAGCAGCCGATGTCCGTGGGGAAGATTCCTTCCACCCCCAGGTCCTTGAGGGCGATCTTCACCGCGTAGTACATGGCCCGGTGGGGGCACCCGGCACAGAGATTGGGGGGGCGGTCCGGCAAGGGCTGCCCCAGGATATTCTCAGGAACCAGCGCACCCGGCGCCTCCGCGGCCACGTCGAAAAAGCGGGCGGCCACCTCCCGCACCAGGCCAGGGTGGTACTCGTAGAGGCGGGAAAAGAGGCCCGGACTTTTGCCCCGGATAGTCACGTTGAGACCCCGGGTCTGGGCGACGGCCTTGAGACCCTCTTCCAGGTACGGCTCCAGTTCCTCCACCACCAGCACCTTCTCTAACGACGCCAGAAAATCTCCCAGCAAGGTCTCGGGCAGGGGGTGGGTGAATCCCAGCTTGAGCAGCTTGACTTTATCGGTCAGCCCCAGTTCCTTGAGGGCGTCGGCGACGTAGGTGCCGGCCACCCCGCTGGTGACGATGCCCCAGGCGCCGCGGCCGCTGATTTCGTTGAAGACAGAAGTCTCGGCCAGGACCCGGGCCTGGTCCTGGGCAGCCAGCAGGCGCACGTGGGCCTGGCGGGCCACCGCCGGCACCATCACCTGGCGAAAAGGGTCTTTATAAAACCGGCCCGGCCCCGGACGCGCCGCCAATTCTCCCAGGGTCACGGGGCCCCGGGTATGATTCACCCGGGTGGTGGTGCGCAGCAGCACCGGAACCTTGAGTTGCTCGGAGAGGGCGAAAGCCGCCAGGGTCATGGCCTTGGCTTCCTCGGGGGTGGCCGGCTCCAGCATGGGCAGTCCCGCCAGCTTGGCGTAATAACGATTGTCCTGCTCGTTCTGACTGGAGAACAGGGAAGGATCGTCGGCGCTGACGATCACCATGCCCCCCTTGACCCCCACATAGGCCAGGGTCATGAGGGCGTCGGCGGCCACGTTCAGCCCCACGTGTTTCATGGCGCACAGCACCCGCCAGCCGCAGGCCGCGGCCCCCGCCGCCACCTCCAGGGCCACCTTCTCGTTGGTGGAAAATTCGAACTGGAGGTCGGTCTGCCGGGAAATTCCATAACACCGGTCGCCGATTTCCGAGGCGGGAGTCCCGGGGTAGGTGGTCACCAGGGCCACCCCGGCCTCCAGGGCGCCCCGAACAATGGCCTCATTCCCCAGGAAGAGCCGCCGCTCTCCCGCCTGTCCGGTCAAAAGCTCTGACATAAGGTTTCTACCTGCGCCGTTGTTTCCGCCCGGCGCCGGGCCGGGCGGATGCCCCTCAAAATGGCCCCTGCCAACCCTCGCCGCAGGTCCACAAATCTATGCGAATTATAATAAGTAACATATTTGGGGGAAAATACGAGGAAAAAATAGGTCAGTTGCGCTTGGGGTGATGAGGTGAGGCTGGCAACAGGCACCAAAACACGGTCTGCTTACGAGGGCTTCGGGTTGGCCTTCGGTGCGCAAGGCGGGATGCGCTTCGCTTTCCCGCCCTACGGTCCTACGGTCTTCCTCCATGTGCGGCCGTTCGAACCGGAGTTTGGGTGTTACGGCAAAAATTCCAACTCGACGCGCTTTCCCACATAGACAGCGAGTGCACCGCGAAGCTCTTCGGGGTTGTCTGTTTTAATTCCGAGGAAAGGTTCTGGCTGAGATTGATGTCCGACCCAAACGACATGAACAGGCTGTCACAGACAACCTTCCCCTCGTAAGCTACCCGCAACGTATATAGGCCTGCTGTGTCGTTCATCCCTGCGTAAGGAAGAAGAGATTTCTTTAGGGGCTGTTTTTTTGAGCCTGGCAAAACGATCTCGTTTCCCGACAGTGAAATCGAAAATTCACCACAAACAAAGCCGAATGTCTGTTTAGGCATAATAACTCCCTCGATTGCCTCAAAGCCCCTCAACCAGACTGCGAACGCCCACCGGTCCACGGTTCAGAGTCAAGTTGGTTCACCCTGCGGCCCAGGCCCTCTACTTCTTCTTGCCCCGCATCCAAAAGGGGAGGTCGCCGGGGCCGGCGCTGGCCCGGAGTTGGGCCAGTTCAGTTTTAAACTGGGTAACTTCGGCCAGGAGGGCCTTGGCGGCTGCGGCCTCAGCCTTGAGTTGGTCGACCTCCCGGCGCAGTCCGGCCACCTCGCCTGACAATCCGGCCATCGTAGCCTTCAAGGGGGCCACTTCCGCCGCCGCGGTTTTGATTCCCGTCATCTCGGCCCGTAGCGTCTTGAGGCCGGCTTCCAGTTCGGCCAGGTGCGCCTGTACTTCGGGGTCCACTTCCGGCGGCGCTTGCACCCGGCCGGTTCTGGCCGAGAAATCGGGCACGACGGTATCCAGCGGGTGTTCCTGGATAACGGCATCCAGCGGGTTTTCGCCAATAGTGCTGCGTTTGGCCATATCGTTCAACTCCCTTCTTGGCTGATGATCTCGTCGGCCAGGGCCCGATAGTCCGCGGCGCCGGCGCTCTTGCTGTCGTAGTGGGTGATGGCCTGACCGAAGGAGGGGCATTCGGCCAGCCGGATATTCTCCCGGATGACGGTGCGGTAAACCAGGCTGCCGGAACGCTGGCGCAATTGCTCCACCACCTCCCGGGCGTGGCGGGTGCGAAAATCCACCCGGCAGGCCAGGATGCCCGAGACTCTCAGGTCCGGGTTGAGGCGGTCCCGGACCACCTCAACGGTCTGCAGCAGTTGGGCCAGGCCGCTCAAGGCCATAACGTGGGCCTCCACCGGCACCAGGAGTTCGGCCACCGCCACCAGGGCGTTGACGGTGAGCACCCCCAGGGTGGGAGGGCAGTCGATAAGCACATAGTCCCAGCGGTCCGGCGGCAGGCGGTCCAGGTTGCGCCGCAAGATGGTTTCGGCCCCCACCTCCCCGGCCAGCATCTTCTCGGCCCCCACCAGCCAGGGCGAAGACGGCACCAGATCCACCCCGGCCACCCCCGACTCCTGCACCAGGTCCAGCATAGAGCCATTTTCGGCAAAGATCCCCAGCACTCCCTTGCCGGCGTTTTTAACCCCGAACCAGGCCGTGGTGGAATGTTGCGGGTCCAGGTCGATGACCAGCACCCGCCGGCCTTTCTCCCCTAAGGCCGCCGCCAGATTGACGCTGGTGGTGGTCTTGCCGCTTCCCCCCTTCTGGTTTGCAATGGCAAAAGTCCTCATGGCGCGCCTTTCTCCCTCAAGCCTCAGTACCGGGCGGCAACCGCCGCCAGGGCCACATTTCCCCGCGCCTTTCCCGGGGCGCGGCTGACCATCAAAGCTCCACCACAAATCTAACCGGCCGGATCGCCTCCAAACAGCACAGCCCGAGCACAGTCAAGACCCCTGGGGGGCCGCCGGTGCCTCGGACACCGGGACGCTCGGGCTGCCAGTCTTCTCAGGGAACGGCCTCATGGGGCGGCCTCCCGGTTTATTTGCTACCTGAGTCCACCATGCCACAACCAGACCGGCCTGTCAACTTGTGGTCTTGGCGTGTTGTCACTTAGGTATAAGGAATCAGGGAAGCTATCCGGCGCAAGGGCCTGATGGATTGGCGGGCATTACCGCTCCGGGACGGTTTTTTGCCGGAAAAAAATGGCCGGGGCCAATCCTGGGGGTGCAAAACTTGGAATAATCTGAGAAAATGACCAGTAAGCGCCGCCGCCACCTCGGGCAGGACCTATCCTCTGGCCATGATCCCCTCAAGCCGGGCGCCGGAGTTGGGGCTAAAACCTTTGACGCGCCTATGCCGGAATCAAACCATGACCGCAGGACTTAAACTTCTTACCCTCTCCATCCTCCTGCTCATCAGCGCCTGTGTCTCGACCGGCACCAAGGCTATTACCGATGCCGGTTGCGTCTCCCAGATCGAGGTGGGCAAGTCCACTCAGGCCGACGTCGCTGCCCTCCTGGGTTTCCCGATCACGGCCTCCTATAGCGGCCAGGAGGAGGAAACCTGGCATTATTCCAGGATCACCGTCTACCCCACGCCCTTGGCGTTTGTGCCCGTGGTCAAAGCCGTCGCCCCCTTTTTGGGGGAAACCGCCCGGGAGCTTGCCGTGACCTTCAGCCGGGACGGCACCGTGAAGAGTTTGGGGGTAGACCAGCCAGCCTCAAACCCGGCCCCCTCCGGGTAACCGGTCCTTTTTCCCGGTCTCTTTATGGCTTAGCTTTCCCCGCCATTGCCTCTCCCTTTTCCCAGCCTCCGCCCAGCGCCTTGTAGAGGGCAATCAGGTTGGTGTCCAGGGCGGCGGTACTCCGCGCCAGGGCATCTTCGCTCGTAAACAGCGATCGCTGCGCGATGAGGACGTTTAAAAAATCCGTCCTGCCGGCCAGGTAAAGCTGCGTGGCGAGGTCCACGGCCTTGCGGTTGTTCGCCACGGCCTCGGACAGGGATTTGCGGGTTTCCTGTTCCTTGGCATAGGCCACCAGGGCGGTTTCCACATCTTTCAAGGCGGTGAGCACCGTCTTTTCATACGCCAGCAGCGCTTGTTCCTGGATGGCATCCTGAATTTTGATGTTCCAGTAGATGCGGCCGCCGGCGAAGATCGGCCAGGTGACGCTGGGGCCAAATGACCAGAACTTATTATTTGCCAAACTCCCCAGCTTGTTAAAGTCACTGGTGGTAATGCCGAAGCTCCCGGTCAGAAAAAACCGGGGAAAAAGGTCGGCGGTGGCCACCCCGATGCGGGCCGTAGCGGCATGAATCTGGGCCTCGGCCCGGCGGATGTCCGGGCGGCGCCGCAGCAGCTCTGAAGGAAGGCCCACAGGGATTTCCGGCGGGGCGGAGGGAATCGGCGCCGCCTTGGCCAGATCTTGGGTAAGGGCCGCCGGTTCCCGGCCCAGCAGCACTCCCAGGTTATAGATGGCTGCCCGGGCCGAAGATTCGAAAACCGGTATCGTGGCCTCGGTGGTGGCTACCTGGGCCTTGGCGTTGGCCACATCCAGACCCCCGACAAAGCCGGCGTCATGCCGCTTCTGGATGATGTCGGCATTGTGCTTCTGCGCCTTAAGGTTGCGGCGGGCAATGTCGATCTGCTGTTGAAATCCCCGCAGGTTGATATAGTTGGTCCCCACGTCGCCCATCATGATCACCAGAAAGTCGCGGCGGTCCTCCACCGCGGCCCGGAGATCGGCCCCGGCGGCCTCAAGGTTCCGTCGCGTGCCTCCGAAAATATCCAATTCCCAGGAAGCATCCATACCGGCCTGAAATAATTCCCGGAACGGCAGGCTGCCGCCCGAAGAGCCGCTTGACGTAGCCACGACGACCCCGCCTCCCTCTGTGCTAACGGCTGCGGAGGGAGTGTGGCTCCGTTCATAGAGGACGGTGGCATCCACCTGGGGCCAGAGGGGGGCGCCCGCCACCCATCGGGCCGCCCGGGCCTGGCGGATGCGCGCCTCGGCCAGACGCACATCCAGGTTGGCGCGCACCGCCGCCTCGACCAGGTAAGACAGAGTCGGGTCATTAAAGGCGGTCCACCATTCCACTAAGGTCACCGGATCGATGGTGGTCTTGCTGGGCGTGACCGGGGTGACGGCATTCTGGCCATCCCAGGTTGAAGGAGCCTTGGTATCCGGCGGGTGGTAATCAGGCCCCACGGCGCAGCCGACCAGCGTTATCAGGCAAAAAGCCGTTACGCTCAGCAGAAGCGTCTTGAGTTTTGGTCGGGCGTCAGCCGTTATATACATGAGATCATTAACTTTCTTTGGTGGCACAGCCTTTCCAGGCTGGGCCGTATTGAGTTCATCACTCTTCTATAGGCTCCCCTGGTTCCCATAAAAATGGGTATTCTTCAGGAGACTGGCATAAGCCGGTTTTGACAGGATTATTGCGGATATAATTCCATTTCTCCAAATACTCATCATGGTCTCTCAAATACGGTCAAAACTTTCTTCCTGCCATAAGGCGCCTTTGCTGCCCCTGGTTTTATTGATTTTCCGGGCGCTGAACCCTTTAATGCCTTGTAAAATCTTACTTAGAGAAAATACAACGTTAGATTCTGATACGCCCGGCTTCAACATTAGATGAATATGGTCTGGCATTACCACGGTAGCTATCACCCAATATCTTATTTCATGAAAATGCTTTATGGCATCTATTACAATTATTCTTTCATCATCACTAATGATCCCTGATTTAAGACGGAAAGTGGTAAAATAAGTGCTGCCGGGTAATTGCCAATGAGGCAGCCGGCGGCGGCTAATGTATAACTCATCCTTTCCAACGCAGGCTGGAAAGCCTGCGCCACCGGCATTTTCAGTTTTTTCGTTCTCCTTCATACTATTTTCTTGGCTTATAGACCTATTACTCTTGGGGGCGCAGCCTTTCCAGGCTGTGCTATGTTCTTTATTATTCCGGTTTATTCTGGTTCCTAAGTTGAACTTGGGAACCAGAACAACTATGGAACCAGAATGGCGGCGTCTCCGGTATCGACCCTATTCATACCGCAGGGCGATGATCGGGTCCAGACGCGAGGCCTTCCAGGCCGGGTAAAAACCGAACACGATGCCCACCGTCACCGACACCGCAAAGGCTGCGATGATGGCGCTCACGGATAATTCCGTCGGCCAGCGCAGCAACATCCTGACCAACATGGAGATTCCCCGGCCGGCGAGAATGCCCACCACCCCGCCGCAGAAACAGAGAATCACCGATTCCGCCAGAAATTGCTGCAGGATATCCCGGGACCAGGCCCCTACAGCCATGCGCAGGCCGATTTCCCGGGTCCGCTCCGTCACCGACACCAGCATGATATTCATGATCCCCACCCCGCCCACCAACAGGGAGATCAGGGCCACCGCCAGCAAGAGCTTGGTCATCATAGCGCCGGTGGAAGACAGGGCCTTGGTCATTTCGGTCATATCCCGGATACTGAAATCATCCGGCTCTCCCGGGCCAATCCGGTGCCGCTCCCGCAGTATCTGGGTGATTTGCTTGATGGCGGCCGGGATTTCCTGGGTGGAGCGACCCGCGGTCAGGATCTGATCTACGTTGACAAAGCGCACCGGTTGGGGGGTGTCGGCGGCCTGCGTCGGCGAGGGAATGGGATAAAGCTGGTTTTGAGCATTAGGATAGATCTGGTTGAGCGTATTCACCGTCGTGGTGGTGCCTGACCCGGAGGTGGTGGTGGCGGCGCTCTGGTTCGCGGTCTCCGTCGAAGAACCGGTCACCCTAAATTTAACCGTGGTCCAGGGGGCCAGCAGGACATCGTCCTGGTCCATGCCCATCATGTTGGCGCCTTTGGCGGTGAGGACCCCGATCACCCGGAATGAGACATTCTTGACCCGAACTTCTTTGCCGATAGGGTTTTCGCCCTCGAAAAGCTCCCGCACCAGTCGCTGGCCCAGCACACAGACCTTACTGGCATTGCGGACATCCCGCTCCGTGAACATGTCGCCTTCGGCCAGACCCCATTCCCGGATGTCGAGCCAGGCGGGAGTGGTGCCGTAAATAAAGGAAGGCACCCAGTTGCGGTTGCCATAAATGACCTGGGTCCGGGCCCGGACCACCGGCACTGCGCCTCTGACCGCCGGGCTCTCGACCTGAATAGCCTCCGCGTCCTGGGGGGTGAGGGTCTTGACACTGCCCGCCCCGAAGCTGACGCCGCCGCTGGAGGCGGTGCCGGGTAGAACCAACAGGTTATTGGCCCCCATACTGGCAATGGTGGCCTGGATGGCGCTGGAAGAGCCGCGCCCGATCTCCATCATGGCGATGACTGCGGCCACGCCGATGACGATGCCGAGGGTAGTCAGGGCCGCCCGCATGATGTTGCGCCTCAGGCCGTGCAGGGCGGTCCGCACCATCCATTCCAGCCGCAGCCACGGCAATCCTGACTGCCGCTTGGCCCCTGATCCTGCCGGCGGCGGGGCGTCGGCCTGGCCCACCTGAGCCGCTTCGGTTTGAGGAGCTTCGGCTTCTACCATCCCATCGGTGATCTTGATGACCCGGTTGGCGGAGCGGGCGACGTTGGCGTCGTGAGTGACCAGAATAATGGTCACCCCTTCCTCTTCGTTGAGTTTCCGGAAGAGCTCCAGGACTTCTTCACTGGTCTTGGAGTCGAGGTTGCCGGTGGGCTCATCCGCGAACAGGATGGAAGGATTATTGATGAGGGCCCGGGCAATGGCCACCCGCTGCTGCTGCCCGCCGGAGAGTTGCGACGGTTCGTGGTCCAGACGCCCCGCCAGACCTACCCGATGCAGCAAGTCTTCGCCCCGCTGCCGCGCCTCCTGGTCGGTGAGGTGCGCCGCGGTATACGACAGGGGCATCGTGACGTTTTCCAGGGCGCTGGTCCGGGGCAGCAGGTTAAAGGTCTGAAAGACGAAGCCGATTTTCTGATTCCGCAACTGGGCCCACTCATCGGCCGACAGCCCTACCACATCCTCCCCCTCCAGCCAGTATTCCCCGGAAGAGGGACGGTCCAGGCACCCCAGGATATTCATGAGGGTAGTCTTGCCCGAACCCGAAGTGCCCATGAGGGCGATAAACTCGCCCTGAGACACCGTCAGCGAGACGCCTTTCAACACCGGCACGTCGATTTCGCCCAGGTGATACGTCTTATATATGTCGCGCAGCTCGATAAATTCCATGGAAGCTCTTTCTATCAACCTCTGCCACCGGATGCCTCTCCGGTTGTGATACCAATTTGCGCTCAAACAGGTAATTTATTTCTTGTAGGGGCGGACCTATGGGTCCGCCCTGGGCTAAGGGCGCACACACAGGTGCGCCCCTACAGGATAGAAGCCTTTCTTACTTTTATGAGCGCATCTTGGTATGAGACTATTTTTTATCATTGCCGGGCTTCTTGAAGAGTTGCGGGGTGAAGGGGCTGCCGCCGGGGGCCGGTTTTCCGGCCGGCGGGCTGCCCATTTCGCCCACCACCAAGGTGGTCCCGGCCTTGAGTTCGGGGCTCGAAACCTCGGTCAGGCTGCCGTCGCTCAGGCCGAGGGTCACCTGGACCGGACGCACCAATTCTCCCTGGGGGATCCACACGACACCGGAGGCCACCGTACCATTGCCGCCCTTAACCGCGGGCTTGGCCTGGTCTGGCGCCGTGAAACTTGCGGCCTTCTTGGAACCCCCCCGAAACTCTCCCACTACCTGCTCTTCCATGGGAATCCACCGCAGCGCGGCGTTGGGGACGAGTAGGACATCTTTGCGTTCCCCCACGATAAACGTGACGTTGGCAGTCAGATACGGGAACAGTTTGCCGCCGGAATTATCGGTATCAACCTCCACGGTATAGGTGACCACATTTTGCGTCATGGTAGCGTTGAGCCGGATTTTGCCTACCTTACCGGGAAAGACCTCGCCGGGGTGCGCATCTACCGTGAAGCTGACCGGTTGGCCCGGCTTGATCCGGCCGATATCCGCTTCGTTGACCGAAACCCAAACCTGGAGACGGTTCAGGTCCTTGGCGAGTAAAAAGAGGCTGGGGGCATTGAGGCTGGACACCACCGTCTGGCCGATATTGACCCGCCGGTCGATAATGACCCCTTTGACCGGCGAAACGATGGTGCAGTAACTCAGGTTTTGCTTCGCCCGCTTCAAGGTGGCTTCGGCCTGGGCCACGGTGCCTTTCGCCTGTTCGATGGCGGCTTTCCCAACCCCGAGAATGGCCTTGGCAACTTCATAGTTTGAACGCGCCGCGTCGAAGTCGGTTTTCGACAGGGCGTCCGATGGTCCCAGCTTTTGGGCCCGCTTCCAGTCGTTCTCGGTCTGGAGGAGCTTGGCCTTCATCTGCCCCAGATCAGCTTCGGCTTTCTGGACTGCGGCCTTGGCCTGCGCCAGTTGGGCCTTGGCCGCGGCCGCATCCGCGGCGTAGAGGGCGTCGTCAATCCGGGCCAGCACCGTCCCGGTTTCGACGACGGAGCCGTAGTCGACTTCATGGCCAAGCTTATCGGTACCGAAGGCCACGATCCTGCCGGCGACTTGGGCCCCGATATCCACTACTTCTTCCGGCTCCACCGTCCCGGTAGCGCTGATGGTCGCCTGCAGGTCGCCCTGCTTCACTTTGACCGTGCGAAACCCGGCCGCGGTACCGCCGCCGCGCCGCAGGTAGCCCACGAGAGCCAGGATGGCAACCGCTGCCAAAACTATGATGACCAGGGTCCGCCTATCAGGAAGTCTCATTTTCTGCATCAGGTATCCTCTGGCCAAAGTGGCATATCTTTTTTTTGGCCTCTCCTGACCCCAGTAAGCGGAGCCCCAGAAAAAGGGACCTGGGAAACAGGGAGGCCAATTAATTTAAATCCATTATGAAGTGAATCCCCAAACCTGTCAATCCGGTCAGCAAATCCCCCATAATCATACTAACCAATTTCGGAGGGAAATCCGGCGCACAAAATCAGGAATCAACCAGCGGGGAGCGGCGGCCCGGGCTGAAGCATCGGTCCCGCTTCCGGGAAAGCCCTGGGAGTTTGTAGGATTTGCCGGCCAAACCAGGGGGCTGATTCTCCATACCTGGAATTCAGAAAAATTAATTGCCTTTTTTGAAAATCCTTTGCTATTATTTAGGCTTAAAGAAAAAAGTTCCAATGCACCGTCTTTAGTCGGCCGACCCTGGGTTGGCGCTTCATCTCGACTAATTAGCCTACTTGCTCTATAATGGGAGATGCAGCTTTGACTAAGTGAACTTAGACCAGGGTCTCCGGCGGTTGTGGGGACTTGGCGTTTCACTTGGCATGGTGGCTTGATGGGGGAGTCAACGATGCACCTTCCTGGTGCGAACCAGTTCTTTGCGTTCGTTTGGGGGTCTCGGAACGTCAGCCACACGGTGGTGGATGTGGCGCGCTTGACATCCAGCCGCGCCATTTTTGACCTGAACGCCACGCAGTTCGCCCTGATGGCGGCCGCCCTGCGAGCGGCGGGCGCCACCGCGGTAAAGATTTCCGCCGCCGATTTGATGGAGCCGGAACTGGAGGTCTTCCTGGAGGAATCCGGGGTCAAGACCCTGTGGGTGGAATACCACCCCGACCTTTTTCCCGGCGCCCCCGAGGTTTTTCTTCAACGCCTGGACCAGCTCTCGGCCCGATGCACTTGCCTTCCGGTCATCAGCGATTTAGACCTTCTCCACATGCTCATTCAGCGCCAGGGTCCCGTCAGGACCGTAGCCCTCAAAGGCAACGAGGCTGCGGGGTTTGTGAGTGGGGACACCATCGGCGTCCTGTTCTCCGGCGCCAAAGAGATGTTCCGGTCCAGCGGCCGTGAGGTCGATCTGGTAATCTGGGGGGGGGTGGCCACCCCGGAGGCGGCGGCGGCCTTTTTGGCCACCGGCGCCAAGGGCATCGTCTTTGAAAGTCTCCACTGGCTGACTGACCTGGTGGAAATCGACGACCGGCTGCGGGAACAGATCGCTAAGTTGCGTCCCGAGCACACCAGCATGGCCGGAGGCACCCTGGGGGTGTTCTGCCGGCTTTTCGATAAAGGCAATTTCCCGGCCGTAAAAGAATTGGAACGTTACGCCCGCTCTTTGAGCGGCAGCCCCATGAGCGCGGCCAAGCGCCGCGCCTTTGCCCAACATGTGGCGGGAGCCTCGGTGCCGGCCCTGGAAAGCCAGCTGGATCGCCAGCGCCTGATCCCTTTGGGTCCGGAAGCCGCCTTTGCCCAGGGGTTCGCCGAGCGCTTCGGCGCCGGGAGCGCCGAGGCCATACAGGGATTTCAGGCGGAAGTGGCCAGGCTGTTGCGGAACCTGAAAACCACGGCCAGCCGTTTTCTAGATAGCCCGGCGGCCCGGGAGCTGGGCACCACGTATCCTTTTATCCAGGGAGCCATGACCTGGATCAGCGATGTGCCCGAATTCGCCCTGGCGGTGGCCGAAGCCGGCGGCCTCCCCACGGTGGCCCTGGGTCTGAGAAACCGCCGCCAGTTGGAGACTGATTTCAGTCGTCTCGAGAGCCTCATGGGGTCGCGGCCTTACGCGGTTAATCTCATCGCCCTGGCCGAAAATCCCGCCCTGGAAGAACAACTGGCCTGGGTCGAAGCAGTCCACCCCCCTTTCGTGGCTATCGCCGCCGGCGACCCGGCTTACGCCATCCGCTTAAGAGAAAAGGGCATCGAAGTAATCTATGTTACCGGCGACGAAGGGCTGCTGCGCCTGGCCCTGGAAGGCGGGGTACGCTGGCTGGTCCTGGAGGGGCAGGAGGCCGGCGGCCACGTGGGGGCGCACTCGTCCCTGACGTTGCATCAGCTGGCCCTGGAATTAAAGCGGCGGGAACCGGAACTCTTTCAGGGCCGGTACCTGGTGCTGGCGGGGGGGATTTTCAACCGCGAGACCGCACTGCGGGCGGCCATGCTGGGCGCGGACGCCATCCAGATGGGCACCGCCTACCTGGCCACCCGGGAAATCGTCTCCACCGGCGCCTTGAGCCGGCTCTACCAGCGGGTAATCCTTGACGCCGTCCCGGGAGCCACCGCCCTGTCCGGTGAAAGCATCGGCTTGCGGGTGCGCTCCCTCAAAACTCCCAAGATGGAGGCCATTCTGGCCTTGGAGAGAAGGTTTGTTTCCGGCAACGAAAATGAGTCGGCTTTTCGGCGGCAACTGGAATCCCTCAGCGCCAGGAGTCTCCTGATCGCCTCACGGGGCCAGGATCAGCCCGCCGGTTCCTTTATGGATGAAGAGACTTGTTTAAAGGAAGGCCAGTTCATGAGCGGCGCGGTGGCGGGCATGATTAACCGGGTATCGACTATTGGTGAACTACACCAGGAATTGGCCGGAGGGCCTGAAAAGAAGATAGTAACGAAGGTGAGCGCCTCAAAGGGGAAGGCGGTGCGGTCCGGCTTCAAGACCAGAAATGGGCGGGAGCGGGTGGCCATAACCGGCATGGCCCAGGTTAATTCCCTGGGCAATACCCCCGGCGAGATCTGGGAAAACGTCCTGGCCTTGAAGAGCGGAATTACCGAGATACCTGCCTCCCGGTGGGACCACAGCCTGTTTTACGAGCCCCGCCCCGGCACCCAGGAGAAGACGTATTGCAAGGTGGGGGCGTTCAAGAATGTCGATATCTCACGCAAGGATTTGAACATTCCGCCCCAAGACTTCCGCACCATGGCCAACGCCACCAAGCTCACCCTGTACCTGGCGAATCAGGCCATCATGGATGCAGGTATCATGGATTCCAACATCCCCCGGGAGCGTATCGGCATTCTCATCTCCCAGAATTCGGGGGAATCGGCCAGCACCCTGGGGGACCTGTTTATCGGCGTGACGGCCCCAAAGATCGTGCGTTCCTTGCAGGGCCTGCTGAACTTAACCCCGGAAATGGCCCTGGAGGCGGAGAAACTCATCAAGGCCGGCTATATCACCGTGGACGACACCACGCTCCTGGGCCGGCTGAACAGCACCGCCGGCGGCTTCATCAGCAACAAGTTCGGCTTCATGGGGCCATGCTACTCGGTCTCCGCCGCCTGCGCCACCAGCCTGGTGGCCATATACAGCGCCATCCAGATGATCAACAACGGCATCCTGGACGCCGCCGTGGTAGGCGGCGGCGAAGAAAACCTGTTCCCGGCTCACTTTATAGAATTTTCCGCCCTGGGGGCCCTGGCCGGCGTTTCCGGGTACCCTTGTCCCCCGGAGGCGAGCAGCCGCCCCTTCGACTCCACCCGGGACGGGTTTGTCCTGGGCGAGGGCGGCGGCATGATTGTCATTGAACGGGAATCGGTGGCCAAAAAGCGCGGCGCCCGGGTCTATTCCTACATTACCGGGGTCGGCGCCAGTAATAACGACCGGGGTATGGTGGAGAGTGTCGCCGAAACCCAGAAGATCGCTATTCGCGCCGGTTTTGAGGATGCCAATTACGGCCCGGAAATGGTGGACCTGGTGGAATGCCACGCCACCGCCACCGTACAAGGGGACCTGGAGGAAATCCGGGCCCTCAAGAGCTTTTACGCCAACGGCCGCCGGGTGATGCTGAGTTCCTTTAAGTCCCAGATCGGCCACTGCCTGGGGGCCTCGGGCATCATTAGCCTGGGCCGGGGCGTCATGGCCCTGCAAAACGGGATCTACCCTCCCACCCTGAACTATCGCACCCCCGATGCCGATATCGACTTGGAACGCTGGGGCTTCCATGTAACTCCTCAACCCGAAGCCTGGCCCAAACCGGCGAATCAGCCCCGGCGGCTCCAGATAAACGCCTTTGGGTTCGGCGGGGCTAATTTCGTGGTGCACCTGGAAGAATGTCTCAACGGCACCGGTGTGGTGCTGGTCCCGGGGGCCTCGCGCCTCCCGGCCGGGCCGGAAGTAAAGGAGGAGCCGGCGCCATCGGCGGCGATTGAGGGGGTGTCGTTCCTGAAGACCCGGATTTCGGCCGTGCCCCATCGACTGGGGGTGGTGGCCGAAGGCGATGCCGAGGCTCGGGATAAAGTGGCGGCCCTTGCTCCCCTCACCGCCCCGTTAACGGACAAAACCCTGCGGGCCCTCTCCGGCCAGGGCATCTTCGCGGCTCCCGAGGTTGAGCCGCCCGCGCCCATGGCCCTGGTCTTTACGGGTCAGGGCACCTATTATCCGGGGATGGGCCGTAACCTTTACGACACCTTCCCCCTGGTCCGCCAGTGGATGGAGCAGGTCGATGCGGGGGCCGACTTCGATCTCCTGGATTTGATGTTCAACTCCCAGGACGAGGACTTGCAAAAAACCCGCTGGCAGCAGCCGGCCCTGTTCACCTTTGAATATGCCTTGGTGAGCCAGCTTCTGGCCTTGGGGGTAAAACCGGCAGCCATGGCCGGACACAGCATGGGAGAAATCCTGGCGCTGTGCGTGGCCGGGGTCTTTTCCTGGCAAGACGGCTTCCGTATCATCAACCAGCGGGCCCGGTGCATGGACAAGGCCGCGGGTCTGAACCTGGACCCTGGCGCCATGATCGCCGTGGACGTGCCCGGGGAGGTTTTGCAGCAGAAGCTGGCCCAGCGCCGTAACGTCCATGTCACCAATTTCAACTCGCCCCGGCAGATAGTCCTGGGGGGCGCTACCGATGAAGTCCTGGCCCTCAAGGCCGAACTGGACCAGGAAGGCTACTGGAATGCCCAACTGCGGGTGAGCATGGCCTTCCACTCCCCCATCATGGCCGTGATCCGGGAGGAAATGGCCGAGTTCCTGGCCGGCATCGAACTCCATCCGCCCCAGATTCCGGTGATTTCCAATACGACCCAAAAACCTTACCCGGATGAACCCGAGGCTATCCGAAAGATCCTGCTGGATCATTTGGAGAATCCGGTCCACTGGCAGCAAAATGTCGAAACCCTGTGGCATGACCATGGAGTGCGCACCTTTGTGGAGGTAGGACCGAAAAACACCTTGTGCAACCT
>Ga0351871_1248_pt1 | contig 15380 bp, 15 predicted proteins | sample TotcelHFGM3001N8_FD_206786 | JGI IMG/M metagenome (GOLD analysis project Ga0351871, IMG submission 206786) | Enriched cells from coal bed in the Powder River Basin, Montana, United States - Total cells FGM rep2 HSBNCT.FGM.300.1.N8 ...
GTGGCACAGGCGTCTCGCCAGGCGTCTCGCCTGTGCGGACTGCCTGGCGGGCGGGGACGCCCGCCCCACCCACCTTTTCATGATTTATGGGTGGGCCAAAGGCCCATGAGGAATTGCCCGGAACGACCGTTACCGCTGAAAGGAGAATCATGCGAGACTGTATTTTTTGCCGTATTGCGGCCGGGGAGATGCCGGCAGTGCGGGTCCTGGAAACCCCGGAGGTGTTGGCCTTTCTGGATATCGCCCCGGTGAACTATGGCCACACCCTGGTCATCCCCAAGGCCCACCATGAGAACCTGCTGGAGTTGCCGGATGAACTGTGGAAATCCATAGGCCAGGTCTGCCGCCGGGTGGCCCAGGCCCTGATGGCGGCGTTATCCGCCCAGGGATTCAACGTCAGCATGAATAATTTCGGGGCCGCGGGGCAGGAGGTGTTCCACGCCCACCTCCACGTCATCCCCCGCTATTACACCGACGGCCTCAAACTCTTCCCCCAGGCGAGCTACAAACCCGGCGACAGGGAAAAAACCGGGGAGCAGCTCCGCCGGGCCCTGGAAAAGATGGAAGGATGACGAGAGGGCCGGGCCGGGGGGCATTTTTCATTTTTCTTAGGGGGTCCCCGGCCTTGGGGCACAGCCCCAAGACCTGGGTGGCAATCACCTCACAAGCGCCAGGAGACCCTGGTATGACTACCTGTACTCCCCTGTGGACGATATATAGCAGTTATGCTCTTATTTACTCTCCAACTGGAGGCACTAGAAATCACTTCTACGTCTCCCTTAGTGCCTTATATTAATTGGCTTTACCCAAGAACTCAGGCCGAATTTTGAATTCTTTCTCTCTTGTGGCATTCCCGGAGAGATGGAAGGCGAACGCTATAAGAAGTCCCCAGAATTGGTTCTTCAGGCGGTCAATCACATGCACCAAGATGGAAGCGCCTTGCTAATTTATTACCTGGAAGCGGTGGGATAAGCTGGAAGAATATGATGCGCCGGAAGTAGTCGTCTTCTTTGCCACTCCAGATATATTATCGGGATTGTTCACCTTAGCCAACTTTGAGGAAGCAGAACCCAATGGTGTCCTCGCCCCGTTTTCTTCAGGGTGCGGCTCCATCGTCTCCTACCCTTATCTGGAAAAAGATTTCGACCGTCCACACGCTTTCCTGGGCATGTTCGATGTCTCAGCTCGCCCTTTTGTCCCGAAAACCATGCTCACTTTTGCTGTGCCCATGAAATAGTTTACCAAGATGGTCAGGAATATGGCTGAGAGTTTCCTGATCACTTCTTCATGGAATAAGGTGAGAAATAGAATATCTTCCGTTTAATATCAGGTGCCCCAGGAGACACGAGCGGTGTGAGGCGAGGTTTCCCACTCCTTTCCGGGCGGCATACAATCCACCAATATGAGTTTCGTCACCTCACAAGTCTGGAGCAACGACAGTAAACTTGTTCGCAAAAGCTGGCATAACCTTACGCCACTCATGACCTGTTATTTATTTCATTCGCGTGTAAACAGTTCTTCCCTAATACCTGCCAGATAGCCTTTAGTTTTCCGGTTTATAAGACTACCCCCTATGATGGTCGCTTCGTAGGTGTCGCCAGCGGGGGGCCATTGGTAATCAAGAATTAATTTATTCCCTTCTTGGCGCTTCGCCAATATAGGGAATGTTAATCGTGTAGTGTGACTATTTTGACCAGCTTGAACTTCAATTATCAGGGTTAACTCATTTATCTCACTTAACTTATCTCCCCGAATAAATATCACTTGTGCCAAGTTGCAGCCTCTATAGACATATTTCCCCCCCGGGCTTGGATCATTATAGAGGTCTTCGGCGGCGCTCTGGGCCTGTCCGGTGGACGTGGCCGCCAACACCAGCATGAAGGCCGCCATCAATGCAATACTTAAATTTTTCATGTGTTGCTCCTCCTTAAACGTGCAGCAGGTGCCTGGCCTTACTGTTGGCTGTTATGCGCCAGAACGTTCCTATGCGTTGCCGTATCGCCCACGTAGCTTCCTTTTTCCAACTTCTTCGATGTTTGCGAGAAATGTTTTACATTTCCTGGGCGAAACCGTTATGTTCTACTGAATCCATGATCTTCCCCCAATGTTTAAAAATTAAGTAACCTCAAGTTGTTTAGTAAACGGCATGTTAGCACAATATCCATCAAAACCGAGATTATGCGGCAACCTTGGCCACCGCAGTCAAAAAATTGTTTTGGGAATCTATCTCCCCGAGTTTAACCCCGAAAGAGCCCTTCTCAAAGGTAATTACCTATAAGAATCAGTAAAAAAGCACGATAACTTGATAAAATCATTTCTCTCCAGGTTTCGTACATACCTGACCATCACTGCTCCGGTAGCATGGATTTGTGGCTTTAAAACCCCAAGCCATCACCACCCGGCAGTGGTAAAGCAAAGTGGCCAGAGATTATTGCCGGATGTGCTGATCACGTGCCATTAGCAACACTGCTTGGTGGGAAGGGAAAAGTTTGGATTTGAAAAAGATAACAGTCTGGGGGGTATGAGACTTTCAAGAGGATACCGAAAACTCAAGTGGCGGCTGCTTGATCAGATTCAGCGCTTATCTACAAATATCCTGACACCAGCAAGTCGACGCCGATGCGGCGGACGCTGAGGTCCCGGGCGATGTGGGCCTGGCCCAGGTGGATGATTCCCTGGCCGCCCACCATGCCTGGGGCCTGTTGGCCGCCCAGGATTTTGGGGGCATAGAAGAAATAAAACTGGTTGACGGCCCGCTGGTCGAAGAAGGTGCCCAGGGTCTCGGCCCCGCCTTCCACCAGGAGGCTCTGGACCTGGCGGGTCCCTAACTCCTCCAGCAGGGCGGCGAGAGAGACCCGGCCGGCGTCGGCGGGGAGCACCAGGACCTGGGCGCCCCGGGCTTCAAGGGCGCGGATCGCATCGGGCGGCGCCTGGCTGGTGGTGGCCACCCAGGTGGGGGCCGGGGAGTCCAGGTGCAGCAGCCGGGGAGGCGGCCCGGGGCGCGGACCTCTACGTCACCTTGGAGCCCTGCAACCACCATGGCAAGACGCCGCCCTGCACCCAGGCCATCCTTGCGGCCGGGGTGCGCCGGGTGATCATCGCAGCCCGGGACCCCAATCCCCAGGTCACCGGCGGCGGGGCCGAATTTCTGGCCGCCCGGGGGGTGGAGGTGCATGAAGGGCTGCTGGCGGCCGAGGCCCGGCGCTTGAATGAAGCCTGGCTGCACTACGTGAACACCGGCCGGCCCTGGGTCGTGGCCAAGGCGGCCTGCTCCCTGGACGGCAAGATCGCCACCGTGGGGGGCGAAAGCCAGTGGCTCACGGGCGAGGCCGCCCGGGCGGTGGGGCACCGCCTGCGGCACCGGGTGGACGCCATCGTCGTGGGGATCGGCACGGTGCTGGCCGACAACCCCCAGCTCACCACCCGGCGGCCCCGGGGGCGGGCCTTGGACCCCATCCGGGTCATCCTGGACAGCTTCATGTAGGAGGTTTCAGTCATAAGTGCGGTAATACCGTCTCCTTGTAGGGGCGCATCCATGTGTGCGCCCAAAGCGGGCGGACACACAGGTCCGCCCCTACGGGGGACTGGAGGGGCGGCGAGGAATGCGGTGGCACCTTTTTTCTGACCACTGACCACTGACCACTACCCCACCGGCGCTTCCCTCACGTCATTTCTTCTCCTTAGCTTTCTCTTCTTTGCGCGTCGCCAAAAGGTGCCGAATCTCTTCCATGAAGTCGGTGGCGTCGGTAAAGTGACGGTATACCGAGGCAAAGCGCACGTAGGCCACTTCATCCCATTGGCGCAGTTCGGCCATCACCCGTTCACCGATCCAGGTGGAGGCGATTTCACGCTGGCCGGACTCCAGCATCTCCCGTTCCAGGCTGTCCAGAAAATTCTCAATGGCGTCGATGGAGACGGGCCGCTTTTCGCAGGCCTTGGTAATGCCCTCGTAGAGCTTGGACCGCTGAAAGGGCTCCCGGCGCCCGTCCTTTTTGACCACCAGCGGCATAGTTTCCTCCACCTGTTCATAGGTGGTAAAACGCCGCTGGCAATGGAGGCACTCGCGCCGCCGCCGGATGGCGTTGGCCTCCCGGCTGGGGCGGGAATCGATGACCTTGTTGTTGGTGCTGTGGCAATAGGGACAGCGCATGGCATATATTCTTATAAAAAAGGGGTTCAGTAAAGAGCAAAATATCGGGGAGAAGGGGAGAGGGGAAATTGGCAGGGGGCCGGTAGGCAAGTTGCGCGTGCGCGCCGTTCGACCAGGGCGGACACATGGGTCCGCCCCTTCAACGGACAAATTATAGCCGATGCCAAAAGGTTTCTCAGTTAAGGGAAGCCTTATAATCCCCCTGCCCCCCTTTAAGAAAGGGGGGAACTACAAAGAATTGCTGGTAAAGTCCCCCTTTGCAAAAGGGGGATTTAGGGGGATTTAAGAACCTCCAAACGGAAGGAATTTATGGCAAACGCTATAAAACATGAAAAGTTCATGTCAGCCTGTGCTCTTAACCTTGGACTTTGAACTTTGAACCTTGAACTTTTCGGACAGGGGAATGAGGAAATATTGGCCGGGGGCCGAGGGGATAAAACCGAAAAGCGCCCAGGCTGGAAGCCTGGGCCACTAAAGGCAGGTCAGCCGGGGAAGCACCGGTTTTTGAGCCGGCTCAGCTCAAAAGGAAGCACGGGCGGCGCAGGACGGCCCCGGTTGGTTCATGAGCCATTCCTCGGAAAACAGCAGCGGATAACTCCGGCAGAGCTCTTTTACCTGGGCTTCCAATTGCAGGAGGCGGGGCGCATCTGTAGTCGCAGACAGGGCCTGGTGAATGAGTCCGGCGATGATCTCCATCTCCGGCTCCTTCATGCCCCGGGTAGTCAAAGCCGGGGTGCCGATGCGGATGCCGCTGGTGGTGCGGGGCGACCGCTGGTCGAAGGGGATGGAGTTTTTGTTGACGGTGATGCCGGCCTGATCCAGGGCCTCTTCCGCCTCCCGGCCGGTGAGCCCGGTGGGAGTCAGGTCCAGCAGGATGAGATGAGTGTCGGTGCCGCCCGCCACCAGGCGGTACCCCTGGCGGATGAATTCTCGGGCCAGGGTCCGGGCATTGGCTACGGTCTGCTCCTGGTAGCGGCGGAATGAGGGGCCCAAGGCTTCCTTGAAGGCCACTGCCTTGGCGGCGATGATGTGCATGAGAGGGCCGCCCTGGATGCCCGGGAATATCTGGCTGTCCAAGGCCTTGCCGTATTGGGGTTGGGCCAGGATGAGACCACCCCGAGGGCCGCGCAGGGTCTTGTGGGTGGTGGAGGTGACAAAATCCGCCACCGGCACCGGATTGGGGTGAATCCCGGCGGCGATTAACCCGGCGATATGGGCCATATCCACCATGAGATAAGCCCCCACCTCCCGGGCAATGGCGGCGAAACGGTCAAAATCCAGGGTGCGGGGATAGGCGCTGGCTCCGGCGATAATCATCTTGGGGTGGTGCTGGCGGGCTAACTCCGCCACCACCTCGAAGTCGATTTCTTCGGTGCGGCGATCGACTCCGTAAGTGACCGCCTTGAACAGGCGGCCGGAGAAATTCACCGGGGCGCCGTGGCTCAAATGGCCGCCATGGGCCAGGTCCATGCCCAGAATGGTATCACCGGGCTTGAGAAAGGAAAAATAGACGGCCATATTGGCCTGAGTGCCTGAATGGGGCTGCACATTGGCGTAGGTTGCCCCGAAGAGTTCCTTGACCCGGTTCAGGGCCAGGTTTTCGGCGGTATCCACATATTCGCAGCCGCCATAAAAACGCCGGCCTGGATAGCCTTCGGCGTATTTATGGGTCAAAATGGAACCCTGAGCCTGCAGCACCGCGCCACTGACGAAGTTTTCGGAGGCGATCATCTCCAACTTGTTCAGTTGTCGTTGGCGCTCACGTTCGATGACAGCAAAAATTTCAGGGTCAGTGCGGGCCAATTCTTCCATCCAGTAACAACTCCTGCCGGTCAGGCCCCTTGGGCCAATTGTTCAAGTAGATCCAAACGCTCCTGGTGGCGGCCGCCTTCAAAGGGCGTAGTCAGCCAGGTCCGGACAATTTCCTTCCCCAGGTCCGCCCCGATGACCCGGCCCCCCATAACCAGGAGGTTGGCGTCATTGTGGCGGCGGCTCATCATGGCGCTGAACATATCATGACACAGCGCGGCCCGGATGCCGGGGAAGCGGTTGGCCATGATACTCATACCGAGGCCGGTGCCACATATAAGTATACCCCGGGCGTGGGGCCGCGCCAACACCGCTTCCACCACTTTTTTGCCATAGAGCGGATAATGTACCGATTCATCCGGGCTGGCGCAGCCGAGGTCCACATAGGGCACCTTGAGTTCGTGCAATAATTTCAGAATTTCCCGTTTCAGGCCATGGCCAGCGTGATCGCAGCCAATGGCGATGATTTCCGGCTCAGCCGGCCCGGGAGGAGATGAAACTGATGACATCCTGAACGGTCCTTAGTTTTTCCGCGTCCTCATCCGCGATTTCCATGCCGAATTCTTCTTCCATGGCCATGATCAATTCCACCAGGTCCAGAGAATCGGCCCCCAGGTCATCGACAAACACCGCTTCGGGCGTGGCCTCGGAGCGCTCCACCCCCAATTTGTCCACGATTATGTCGATCACCTTCTCGTCAATTGCTCCCATCGTTTGAAAACCTCCTCTTTTCTTAAACCATCAGCATTCCGCCGTTGACATGAATCACCTGACCGGTGATGTAGGCTGCGGCATCAGAAGCCAGGAAAGCCACCGCCTGGGCCACCTCTTCCGAGGTGCCGAAGCGGCCCAGAGGTATCTGGGCCAGCATCAGGTTCCGGGTGGCTTCCGGTAAGGCTTCGGTCATTTCAGTCTGGATAAAACCCGGAGCTACGGCGTTGACCGTGATGTTCCGGGAGGCCAGTTCCCGGGCCACCGTCTTGGTGAGCCCGATGAGGCCGGCCTTGGATGCAACGTAGTTGGCCTGGCCGGCGTTGCCCATGACGCCCACCACCGAACTGATGTTGATGATGCGCCCGGCCCGTTGCTTGACCATGGGCCGGCTCGCGGCCCGGATACAATTAAAGGCGCCCTTGAGATTGACTCCCAGGACAGCGTCCCATTCGGTTTCTTTCATGCGGACAATGAGATTGTCCCGGGTGATGCCGGCGTTATTCACCAGGATATCCAGGCGTCCGCTCTCTTTAATGATATGATCCAGGCCCTGGTTGACCGCGGCGGCATCGGCCACATTGAATTCCACCAGCCGGGCCGCGGCGCCTTTGGCCTCCACCTCTTGTTGGGTCTTGACGGCTTCTTCGCCCAAGACCACGTCGTTCAAATAGATAGTCAGGCCCGGTTGGGCCAAGGCCAGGGCAATGGCCCGGCCTATGCCCCGGGCGCCGCCGGTCACCAATGCTATGCGCGAGGTATCATTCATCGTTTCGTCTGGCTGACTTCCCGGTTGATTGCCGGATCGGGCCCGGGGCAAACCTCAAGCTCCACCTAAGGACGCCTAGGTCTGCTGGCTTAATTACATAGAACGAATCCGCCGAAAATGAAAGGGGTTTCTTATACTTTTTTTCACGTATAGGCCCTTTAATGGGCGCTTAGCAGAATTTTCGCCAAAAGGCCCAAGGCAAGGAATGTTTACCACCGCCTGGCTGCCCACTCGTAGGGGCGGTTCGCGAACCGCCCCTACAACTTACGGCTGAAAGCTCTTTCAGCCCCGATCCTTCTTGATCTCCTGGATCAGAGCCGGGACGATCTCGAACAGGTCCCCCACCAGGCCCACATCGGCTATCTGAAATATGGGCGCCTGCGGGTCTTTATTGATGGCCACGATGACATCGGAGGATTGCATCCCCACCAGGTGCTGCGTGGCGCCGGAAATACCCACCGCGATATAGAGCTTGGGTGCGACTGTTTTGCCGGTCTGGCCGATCTGTTGGGCGTAGGGAATCCAGCCGGCGTCCACCGCGGCCCGGGTGGCGCCCACCGCGCCCCCCAGCAAATCGGCCAGTTCTTCCAGCAGCTTGACATGCTTGGCCTCTTTGAGGCCCCGGCCCCCGGCCACGATAACCTCGGCGGCATTGAGCGGGATGCGCTCCTTGATCTCCTGTACCGTGCTGACAAAGCGGCTGCGCGGCGCCTTCCCCAGGGCGGCCAGGTCCACCCGGATCACTTCCCCGTAGGGGGCGGCCGCGGGCCGCGCTGGCTTAAAGACGCCGGGCCGGGCCGTGGCCATCTGGGGGAACGTCCGGGGGGTGATGATGGTGGCCATGATGTTACCGCCGAAAGCCGGGCGGGTTTGGAGCAAGAGGCGCCGCTCCATGTCGATGGCAAAGGCGGTGCAGTCCGCGGTGAGGCCGGTTTTGAGCGCCGCGGCCACCTGGGGGATAAAAGCCCGCCCCAGGTAGGTGGCGCCCGCCAGGATGATTTCGGGCTGAAATTTCCGGGCCAGCTCCGTCAGGGCCGCGGCATAGGTCTCCTCCACGAAATCGGCCAGGTGCGGATGCTCCGCCAGATAGACCTGGTTTGCCCCGGCGGTGAGGAGGGCGTCGCTTAAGTGCGCCACCCCGTCCCCCAACAGGACCGCCGCCACCTTGACGTTAAGCACTTCGGCCAGGCGCCGGGCTTCCCCCAGGAGTTCAATGGTGACCGGGGCCAACTCACCGCGGCGCTGCTCCGCCAGGACCCAGACGCCGTCAGGCGGCGTTTCGGGCCGGGGCGCCAGCCCTTCGGTTTCGGGAACCGCCAGGGCCTCGACCTCGCAGACCTCGACGCAGGCGCCGCAAAGATTGCAGCCGTCGCCGATGACCAGGGTTTCGCCCTCCAGACGCAGGACCCCGAAGGGGCAGGCCTCCACACACTGGCCGCAGGCGATGCATTTGTCAGAATAAAAGATCAGGCTCATTTTTTAGCAGTTAGCTGTTAGCAGTTAGCAGTTAGCAAAGAGTCGCAGTTTTAATGAACTCGCAAAAAAGGGGCCGAACAGTAGGGCGGGCATTGCCGCCATAATTCCTTGGGGGAACGGCCCTTACCGGTTATCCGTGGCCAACACCTTAGTTTTCTTCTTCAGATACCTTATCGTCAGATAGAGAACCGCACTGAAAATAAACAGCTTTACCCATACGGCGTCCAGGGTCAATTGCCGGAAATGGAACAGACCGGCCAGCACTTCCAGGACCGTGAAGGTGGCGATGATGGCGAAAAAGGTGCCGTACTCCCGGTTAAGGGCCGATTTCCAGGAAAAGGGCAGGGACGGCGGCCGCCAATTCTTAAACTTCGGCATGATAGCGGGGGTCGCCCTGGCCCACTCCATGAAGGCGTCGCCGAACTTCTGCCGCAAAAAGGCCTCTTCCCGGAAGATGATCCGTTCATAGAAAATCGTAAAAAACAGCACGATAACCGTGGTGAACCACACCGACTTCATGAACAGCGACAGCCCGAACCAGATGATAAAGTTGCCCAGATAAATGGGGTTCCGCACCACGGCGTACATGCCGGTGGTGTTCAGGACCTCCGCCACCTGCTCCCGGGTATTGCGACCCGAGGTCCCCCGGGGGACAAACCCGACGGTAAAAAAACGCACCACCTGGCCCACCAGCGCCACCGCCAAACAGCCGCCATCCCAGGCCAGATTCAGGCCGCGGCCGGCGAAGGGATACCGGAACTGCGCCAGGGCCAGGATGAAGAGCGCCGCCATGGCCAACGGCAGATAACTTCGCCATTGGAAGAAATATTCCCCGGTAGTCTCGAATTCTTCCTGTAGGGCCATGGATTAGGAGCTTTCAGCAGTCAGCTTTCAGCTATCAGCTTTTCGTAGGGTGCGTCTCACGCACCATTTTTTCCGGCTGCCAAGCTTTACGTAGGGTGCGTCCTACGCACCATTTTTCCTGGTTTCCAAGAGCTCAGCTTGGGAACGAGCCATTCATGGGCCTCCGGCCCACCCAAGACCATGAAACTGGCGGCACAGGCTTTCCATCCTGTGCCTGGACACCCGAGGGCGGGTGTCCTACACTTTCAGAGCAGAACCGCAAAGGTTTCGTAGGGGCGGACCCATGTGTCCGCCCTCTTTAGGGCGCAAGCGCCGGTGCGCCCCTACACCTACACCTACACCTGCGCCTGGCTCTGCTCTTTCAGCCGTTGCCACAACCGCGCCGCCAGCTCCTCCGGGGCGCCGGTCCAGATCTCCGACTTTCCCCGGGCGGCCGGCGGGAAGACCTTCACCACCTGGGTGAAGGAGCCGCTCAACCCTACGTCTGCGGCATCCAGCCCTAGATCGTTGATACCCCACACCGGGATGGGGGCTTTCTTGGCCTTGAGCTTGGCCTTGAACGACGGCACCCGGGGTTCATTGATCTCCTTGACCACCGTAATCAGGGCCGGGAGACTGGTTTCCACCGCGTCATAGCCGTGGTCCAGGAGGCGCTCCACCGTGACCGCCCCGCCGTCATTGAACGCCAGTTTCCGGGCCCAGGCCACATACGGGATATCCAGGATGGTGGCCAGCATGGGGCCCACCTGGGCAGTGTCGCCGTCAATGGCTTGCTTGCCGCAGAAGATCAGGTCAGCGCCGCCCAGCTTCTCCACCGCCCGGGCCAGGGTGAGCGCTGTGGCCCAGGTGTCGGCCCCGGCAAAGGCCCGATCGCTCAAAAGCACCGCGGCGTCGGCCCCGAAGCCCAAGGCCTCGCGCAACGCCGCCTCGGCCTGGGGCGGCCCCATGGTGATGACCGTCACCGTGCCCCCGTGGGCGTCCTTGACCCTTAACCCCTCTTCCAGGGCGTAGAGATCAAAGGGGTTGATGATGGCCGCAATCCCCTCGCGCTTCAGGGTATGGGTCACCGGGTCCAGGCGCACTTCCTGGGTTTCGGGCACTTGTTTGATGCAGACGATGATATTCATAAGTGAGCAGTTAGCAGTCAGCAGTTAGGAAAAACACCGTTGGGTCTCGTGGTTCCGGTTCCCAAGCACAGCTTGGGAACCAGAAAAGTAGGGTGCGTCTCACGCACCATTTCTGGCGCGTAAGACGCGCCCTACGCCAGGCTGGTGCGCGGTGCGCACCCTACCTTAAAAACTGGCCCCTGACCCCTAACCCCTATTTCTTCTTGGCGTATTCCTTATTCAACGCCAGGCCGATAATGTTGCGCATGATCTGGTTGGTGCCTTCGAAGATTTGGAGGATCTTGGCGTCCCGCATCATCTTTTCCACCGGGTATTCCCGCATGTAGCCGTGGCCGCCCATGACCTGGACCGCGTCTATGGTGGCCTGCATGGCCATGTCGGTGGCGAAGAGCTTGGCCATGGCGCCTTGTTTGGAGAAATCCTTGGGCTTGCTGTCGATATGGCGGGCCACGGAGTACACCAAGGCCCGGGCCGCCTCGATCTGGGTGGCCATGTTGGCGAGCAGGTGCTGCACCGCCTGGAAGGAAAAGATGGGGGCGCCGAACTGGTGCCGCTCCTTGGCAAAGGCGGCGGCTTCGTCCAGAGCGCTCTGGGCCAGCCCCACCGCCAGGGCGCCGGCGCCGGGACGGGCCAAATCCAGGGTCTTCATGGTGATGATGAACCCCATGCCTTCTTTGCTGAGGAGGCGGTCTTTGGGGATGCGGCAGTCTTCCAGGATCACCTCCCGGGTGGTGGATGCCCGGATGCCCATCTTCTTTTCTTTCTTGCCGAAGGAGATGCCCGGGTCATTCTTTTCCACCATCAGGGCCGAGGCCCCCCGGACCCCTTTGGTGCGGTCGGTGAGGGCGATGACGGTGTAGAATTCGGCTTCCCCGGCGTTGGTGATCCACTGCTTGGTGCCGTTCAGGACGTAAAAATCGCCGTCTTTCACCGCGGTGGCCTGGATGGCGCCGGCGTCTGAGCCTGCCTGGGGCTCGGTGAGGGCAAAGGCGGCTATGGCCTCGCCCCGGGCCAGGGGGGGCAGATACCGGTGCTTCTGGGCGTCATTGCCGAACAGCAGCAAGGGGTACGCCCCCAGGAAACTGGCGGCATAGGTGGTGGCTACGCCCACGCAGCCCTCGGCCAGGGCCTCCAGGACCAGGACGTTCTCCAGGCACCCCAGCTCAAGCCCGCCATAGGCCTCGGGGATGACCGTGCCGCAGAGATCGGCCTGGGCCAGGTCGGCCATGACGTCCCAGGGGAAGACCTCTTCCTCGTCCAGTTGCGCCCGGATGGGTTTGATGCGTTCGTGGGCGATCTGGCGGGCCAATTCCTGGAGCATCTGCTGCTCTTCGGTGAGCAGATAATCCATGGCCCCTTACTCCGCCGCTTTCGGGATTACCAGCCGGCCCTTGTAAAACCCGCAATGGGGACAGGCATGGTGAGGCAAACGCTGCTCATTGCACTTGGGGCAGGGGGACAACTGCGGTGGGACCAGGGCATCATGCGAGCGGCGCATGTTCTTCTTGGAAATCGATTTCTTTCTCTTGGGTAAAGGCACGGGCTCTCTCCTTAAATTTTCAACTTTGCCAGCCGGGCAAAGGGGGAATCAACGGCGTCGGTCGAACAGGTGCAGGTCTCGCGATTGAGATTGGCTCCGCAATGGGGGCACAGGCCCTTGCAGGCCTCTTCACAGAGAGGTTTTAAGGGCAGCATGAGGATGATCTGCTCCCTGACAATGCTCTCCAGGTCAACGGTCTCACCGGTATAATAGTCCAGGTCCAGGTCATCCGGGCTCAATTCCTCGACCGCGGCGGGGTTGGCGGGGCCGGGCGCCAGCAGGAGGTCGAACTCAATGGCCGCCGGGGCGGCAAAGGGCTCCAGGCAGCGGCCGCAGGCCAGTTCCATCTGGCCGGAGAGGCTGCCCCGAACCAGGATGTCGTGGCCGTGTTTCGACAGGTGCACGGACCCGGTTATCCGGGCGTCGGTAAAATCCAGGTCTGGATCCTCTTCATGCCAGCGGGCAAACCACTCCGGGCCCAAATCGATGGCCACCGCCAGGCCCATTTCGGGAATGGTCTTCAGGTTAATTTGCAGGGTTTTTTTCGCTGTCATTTCTGTATCATAAAGGCGAAGATATAATCTTCCCCGTATTCCTATATCCAAAAGAAAATTATATATAAAAGCTTGCCAAAGTGTCAAGATTTTAAAGGAAGTTCGGGAATGAGCCGGACCTGGTTTTGGTATTATTAAAGACGGTCACGTCACGCCTCCCTCACCCCGACCCTCTCCCCCTGAAGCGGGTGGAGAGGGGGCAGGTTAAATCACCGGGTTTAATATCGATAGAGCCCGAAAACAGTTTTTATAGTTTTTATAGGGCGGCCTGTGGCCGCCAGAATTCGGCGGGCACAGCCCGCCCTATGGAAACTTTTTCCCTTTCCCCTAATGGGGGAGAGGGGCAGGGTGAGGGGGAAGTAATTTTCCCGAAGCAAGCCATAAGTTAGCGAATGCATACTCTGTTGCTGGCCCCAGGCCGTTTGCCCCTGGTCGGGAAGAATCCTCCTGGGTTAGCCGCATGAAAAAGAGGTAGCTCTATTGCAATTGAGACTCAGTAATGATAAAACAATGAAAATTTGTATCAAGGAGATGCTTGCACCCGGCGATTACCCATGATCATTTCCCTCATCGGCCAGCCCAATTGCGGCAAAAGCACCATTTTCAATTACTTCAGCGGCTATAAGGCTGCGGTCTCCAACTTTCCCGGCACCACGGTGAAATATACCGTCAGCCAGGTGGTGTTCGAAGCCGAAGAACTCACCTGCGTCGATTTGCCCGGGGTCTATTCCCTCACCTCCATTGACCCGGCGGAACGGGAATCCCGCAACTATCTGCTGGCGGGGAAATCCGACGTCATCATCAACGTCATTGACGCCTCGCTCCTGAGCCGCAGCCTGGAACTTACCCTGGAATTGATGAGTCTGGAGCGCCCTCTGGTGGTGGCCCTGAACATGATGGACGAGGCAGCGCGCAAGGGGATCGTCATTGACGCCGCCAAGCTTTCGAAACTTCTGGGCGTGCCGGTGGTGACCACTATCGCCGCCGCGGGCCGGGGCTTGAGCGACCTGTTGCGGGGCGCCTTGAGCGCCGGCCGGGCCGGAGTGCGCCCGACCCAGACCCTGTTTGCCCGGGACGTGGAGGAAGAGATCGACTCCCTGGCCGACCGGCTGGATTTTACCTTTTCCCAAAAATTGGGGCTGCCCTGGCGCTTCATGCTGGTCAAGGCCCTGGAGGACGACCCTTACGTCATCGACGAGATCGGGCGCCGGGACCCCGAGGCGGTGCATTGGGTGCGCAACAGCCAGAAGATCCTGGCCCAGTCCCACGGCCGGCCGCCGGAAACCGTGATCTCCTCCGAGCGCCATGCCTTAAGCGTCAATATCTTCGAACTCGTGGCGGTGGTTAGGCCCGCCGGCAAACCCGGCTGGCGCGAGCGCCTGGACAGGATCGCCACCGATAGATTCTGGGGCTACGTCCTGTTGGTGGCAGTCCTGACCGCTTTTTTCCAGGTAGTCTTCCGGTTCGGCCAGTTCACCGAAAACTTCCTGCTGGGCTATTTAACCGCGGCCCAGGAGTTTTGTAAGGCCTGGCTGGGGATAAATAATCTGACCTACAGCGTGGTGGAGGGCCTGCTCATGGGCATCTTCGGGGGCGTGGCCATCGTGCTGCCCTACCTCTTGCCCTTTCTTGTCGGCCTGGCCCTCCTGGAGGACAGCGGCTACCTGCCCCGGGTGGCCTTCCTCATGGACAACGTCATGCACTTCCTGGGGCTCCACGGCAAGTCCATCATCCCCTTCATCCTGGGCTACGGCTGCAGCGTGCCCGCGGTGATGTCCACCCGCATCCTGGAGAGCCCCCGGGACCGCATGGTGGTCTCCATGCTGGCGGTGCTGGTGCCGTGTTCGGCCCGCTCGGTGATCATCTTCGCCCTGGTGGCCTATGCCCTGGGGCCTTACTGGGCCCTGGGGGTTTATTTCTTTAACCTGGTGGTTATCGCCTTTTTGGGCAAGGTGTCCACCTGGATTTTGCCCGAGGTCTCCCCGGGGCTGCTCATGGAAATCCCGGAATACCGCTTCCCCACCTGGACCAACGTGTGGCACAAGTCCTGGCACACTCTCAAGGAATTCATCGTGATAGCCTGGCCCATCCTCATCGTGGGGAGCCTGGTCTTGAGTCTCCTGCAGTTTTTCCACCTGGAGGTGTACGTCAACTACCTCTGCCTCCCCTTCACCGCCATCCTGGGCCTGCCCGCAGTGCTGGGCACCACCCTGATCTTCGGGATCATGCGCAAAGAACTGGCCCTGGTCATGCTCGCCGCGGCCCTGGGCACCCCCAATATCACCTCCGCTCTCACCCTCACCCAACTCCTTACCTTCACCATCTTCGTGATGTTTTACATCCCCTGCGCCTCCACCGTGGCCGCCATGAGCCGGGAACT
>Ga0351871_1250_pt1 | contig 15304 bp, 10 predicted proteins | sample TotcelHFGM3001N8_FD_206786 | JGI IMG/M metagenome (GOLD analysis project Ga0351871, IMG submission 206786) | Enriched cells from coal bed in the Powder River Basin, Montana, United States - Total cells FGM rep2 HSBNCT.FGM.300.1.N8 ...
AGAAGTAGAGCAACGATTGCCAAAAGGTGGAAATAAATTATTAAACCGAATTGATTGGGCCAAGCAATATTTTAAACATGCAGGACTTATAGAATATCCAGGCGGAACTCGTTCATATAAATTAACAAAACGTGGCTTAGATGTTTGGGCCACGAAACCCAAAATCGTTAACAACGAATTTCTAAAACAATTTCCAGAATTTTTAGAGTATCTTGACGCTAGCAAAAATAAAAAAAGCAAAAAGGGAAAAATAAATCCCGTTGATATTTTCCCAGATGAAGCAATACTAACACATCAGAACATATTTGAGGGTAAACAAAAAGAAATTAAATTAAATATATATGAGCGTGATCCTCGTGGGAAAAAGATATGTTTACGCCATCACGGGACTTCCTGCTTAATCTGTGGATTTAATTTCGCAAAAAATTATGGTGCACTTGGTAAAGAATATATCCACATCCACCACCTATTGCCTCTATCCCTCATTAGGGATGAATATAAGCTCGATCCTATCAACGACCTAATACCTGTTTGCCCAAACTGCCATGCAATGATCCACAAGAAGCACCCTCCCTATACTGTCGAAGAGATTAGAAGCAGGCTTAAAGGATAATCCGGCTACATCCTGGCTACAGAAAACCGTCAAAACGGGGGTATTAGGCTCCCAAAGGTTCCCTTACTTTCCCACGATAATGTGCTGTCAAAACAATAATATATAACCATTTCATCTGGTTGCCAAAACACCGTGTAAATGCCTTAAAATCCCCAGACCGCAGGGTCGTGCGGGTTCGACTCCCGCCCCAGGCACCAATAATATTAAATGCTTATATGATCAGCAGGCCAATTGCGTTGACTGCTATTCAGAGGTGGTCCCCATAAATCGGACAGTCGTGTAAGGTGGAAAACACGGCGGACGATGGAGGGACAACCGAGATGAGCAAGACCAAGCGCAGGCGTTTTTCGGCGGAGTTCAAGGCCAAGGTGGCGTTGGAGGCCCTGCGGGGCGAGGTCACTCTGGCGGAGTTGGCGACCCGTTTCGAGGTGCCCCCGAACCTGATCGCCCAATGGAAGCGTCAGGCCAGCGAGGGGCTGGTGGAGGTGTTCAGCGGCAAGGCCAACCGAGGCGAGGCGGTGGGCGAGGCCCAGATCAAGGAGTTGCATGCCAAGATCGGCCAGTTGACAATCTAGCGCGATTTTTTGGCCAGGGCCTCCGGTCGTTGAACCTCGATCGGAGGAAAGGGAAGGTCGAACCCGGTCGTCCCCAAGGCTTGAGCATCACGCGGCAATGCGCGTTGTTGGGTCTGAGCCGGTCCACGTTCTATCATCAGGGCAAGGGTGAGAGCCCGGTGAATCTGGAACTGATGCGCCTGATTGACGAGCAGTTTCTGGAGACGCCCTGGTATGGCTCCCGGCAGATGGCCCGCTGGCTGCGGAGCCAGGGGCGTCGGGTGGGCCGCAAGCGGGTGGCTCGCCTGATGCGCACGATAGGCTTGGTGGCGCTCTACCAGCGGCCCAACACCTCCAAGCCCCATCCGGAGCACCGGGTTAATCCGTACCTGCTGCGAGGGATGGAGATAACCGAGCCCGGTCAGGTTTGGTGCGCGGACATCAGCTACATCCCGATGCGACGCGGATTCCTCTACCTGGTGGCGATCATGGACTGGGCCAGCCGCAAGGTGCTGAGCTGGCGCCTGTCCAACACCATGGAGGCGGATTTCTGCGTGGCGGCGCTCAAGGAGGCCTTGGCCAGACACCCCAGCCCTCGGATCTTCAACACGGATCAGGGCGGCCAGCTCACCAGCCTGGAATTCACCCAGGTGCTGATTGATGCCGGCGTCCGGATTTCCATGGACGGCAAGGGGCGCTGGATGGACAACGTCATGATCGAGCGGCTGTGGCGGTCGCTGAAGTACGAGTGCGTCTACCTCAATGCCTTCGAGACAGGCGGCCAGGCCAGGGAAGGCATCGGTGGCTGGATCGAGTACTACAACCAGCGCCGGCCCCACTCCAGCTTGGACGGTAGGACGCCAGACGAGGCATACTGGGACATCCCCACGGCGGGGACGGTCGAAGCGGCGGCATGAAACCTATGTCCACCTTAAAACAGCCGCCAAGCTGTCCAACAAACGGGGGCCACCTCTCTGGGTGGTTGGCTGGAAACCAGGCCAATTTGCCAAGTCCACCTATGTGGGCTGATTTTATTTGCGATGATCTGAGATGTAGCCTATAACGTAATCGGTGTCCTCCAAATCACCTTTAAACAGTAAGAAATCGCCAGGAAAAGGATCAAAGGCAATATGAAAAAAGCCGCTTTGTTCTTTGTGGCCTTGTTATTGGCGTTGGCTATCGGCGCCTCTGGCGCATTTGCTCAGAACATACAACCGGCCGGCAAGGCTATCGGGGTAGACAAGCAAGGTCATGCCATCTACCAAGTCAGCGCCAACGGAATACAAATCGGTTACAAATTGATTGGCTCGGGCGACCCGCTGGTGATGATCATGGGGTTGGGGGGGACTATGGATGACTGGCCTGAACAAGTTATTGACACTTTTACCAAAACACGTCAGTTGATCCTTCTGGACAACCGGGGCATGGGGCATACCACGAGTAACGAGGTGACCTTCACCTACAAACTGTTCGCCGATGATGTCATTGGCCTGCTTGACGCCCTGGGAATAAAAAAGACCGATATTTTAGGATTTTCCATGGGGAGCACCATAACCCAGGAACTGCTGCTGCAATATCCGGGGCGTTTCAAAAAGGCAATCATCTACGCAACTTCCACGGATGGGAGCGATGTGTCCAAGGCCTTGAAGGGAGACAATGTTTCCAAGGCCCTGAAGGGGGCCTCGCCCACGAACCAAACCATTCTGCGACAACTGGAAGCCACCACCCATTGGAAGACTCCCCTGGACAAGCTGCCCTTGATAACTAATCAGGTCATGCTCATGGTGGGAACTTCGGATACGGTTGTGGGGACTGAAAGCTCCAAGACCATCGCGGCGGCCATCCCTGGGGCCTGGCTGGTGCAATTCAAGAACGCTACCCATCATTTGGTGTTCGAAGCGCCAAGTGAATTCAGCAAGATCGTTTTGACGTTTCTGGATATAAATGAGACGGTCGAGGTGAAATAATCCACGGCAAGGCCTGTGGTTCCGTCAGGGGCGAGTGCTTCGGCTTTCCTGCAAAGCAGAGGATATGGATTTCAGAAGAGGAGTTACAAGGTTCACATCAGCGACCTGGGGTCGAAGTCAATGGTAATGCTAAGCAAGGCGTTGGGTTCGCAAAATTTCCCACCATTAACCAGGCCGGCTACGCCCATTCCCACGTTCTGATCTTGCCACCAGGTCTTTCTGGCTCACAAGGCACCCACGGGGATTGAGATGGCCTTCTCGGTCAAGGGCAAGGTCTGGGTGGCCAGACAGACCACGCCGCCCTGTCCCACCGGCATTTTCAATCGCTCCAGAGCCTGGAAATGCCGCACTGCGTTCCTGTCCGGCGAAGCGGTCTTCTTGAACTCCAGGGGGTACAACGTGCCATCTTGGACAATCAAAAGGTCGATCTCCTTCTGATCCTTGTCGCGGTAGTAATAGAACGGCGCCCGGCGGCCGTTGTGCCACCAGCTCTTCAGAATCTCGGCCATGATCCAGGTCTCCAGGATAGCCCCGGACATGGCACCGGCCTCCAGGGTCTCGGGGGAAGACCACTCGGTCAGATAGGCGCAAAGGCCGGTGTCCAGGAAATAGAGCTTGGGCGTCTTGACCAGCCGCTTGGTGAGGTTGCTGTGATAAGGCTCCAGCAGGAAGACCAGCCCGGAAGCCTGCAGAATTGATAACCAGCGTTTGGCGGTGTTGGGCACCACGTCGGCATCGCGCGCGAATTCGGCCAGATTCAATAGCTGGCCGGTGCGGGCCGCGGCCGCCCGGATGAAGCGGAGGAAGGCCATTTCATCGCCCACCTGGGCCAAGTCCCGGACGTCGCGTTGCAGGTAGGTTTGCAGGTAGGAGCCATAGAAAAGGTTTCTGTCGGCATCTCCCCGGGTGACCAGGGCCGGGAAAGAGCCTCGCCAGATGTGCCCATATAGTTCCTTTAGCGTCAGCTGGCCCCCACTGGCCCACCTGATCCTGATCTCGGCCGGCTCCGGCATGAAGGGCGTGGACTCCAGGCCGTGGCCGTCCAGCTCACGGCGAGACAGGCCCAGGAGCTGAACGATACCCACTCTGCCGGCCAGTGACTCGGATACTCCCCGCATCAGATGGAATTGCTGCGAGCCGGTGAGCCAGAACAGGCCTGGCATGCCATGATCGTCCACGGCCATCTTGATGTAGGGCAGCAGCTCAGGCGCATATTGGATTTCGTCGATCAGCACCGGCGGGGGGAAACGCTGCATGAACAGAGCGGGGTCCGTCTTGGCCAAACTCAGGACCAAGGGATCGTCCAGGGTCACATACACCCTATCCTTGCCAGCAAGATGTTTGAGCAAGGTGGTCTTTCCCACTTGGCGTGCCCCAGTGACCAGCAGCACCGAGAGTTGGCCGGCCACCTTGTTGAGATATTTTTCCAGGGTCCGAGGTAGATACATGGCGCTCCTATAGTCCATATTGCAATTTAAATTAATAATGGACGATAGATCATGCCCAAGTCAAGCCCTACACCTTGTAACGGCAAGGTAACGCGGCGACCCGCTTGGCAGACCTCTGCTTGCATTTTGGCGTCCCCAAAGGGATTCGAACCCGTGTCGCCGGCGTGAAAGGCCGACTGGGGCGCCTGACTTGCTAGAAAATCAAGCTGTTATGCTGGCATTAGGCGAATAATCCGGGAAAAACCGTTTCCCAAACCGTTTCCGCTTTGGGTTGTCCCGGCAGGTCATATCCAGGCTACCTGGTTCATCCCCACGCGGGCGGGGAACACGCTTTACGGACTTCAAATCCGGTGTACCTTCTGAGTAAGGGGGTAGGTGGGTTCGATTCCCATGCGCTTCCGCCAAATGATATTAAAGGGTTACGGGAGCACTTTCCGTAACCCTTTGCTTCTGGCTCGTGGTGGCTTTGACCATTTTTGGGTGTTTTTAGGCGTGCAAGTATCCCAAAAGTATCCCACCCCGAAGTGAGATATTGCCCGGCGCCTTTTGGCTGAGGTTCAGCGTCGGGACACAAAATCAGCGGGAGAATGCCATCCCCACGCGGTGGAAGTCAGGGGTTCAAATCCCCTCCGCCATACCACCTAGGAATTAAGGCGGTTAGCTCGAAAGGGCTGACCGCCTGAAGTCGTTTTTGGCCTTGCCAGTCCCCTACCAGTTAATCGGCGACAGGGCTTTGGGGGTAAGGCTATGAGCCCATGATCCACCATGCTGTTAGTGTTGACACGTAGCTTGGAGCAAGGCGCGTGATCGTGCTATTTTGCCTGGGGGGATTATGCACGCCGGCTCTGCAAAGCCATTTGAAGCCGGCGCTTTGGGAGGACATGCAGCCGAGCGAACCTATGAACCCTGTTGAAACCTACATAAGGGACCTGCGGGACATTCACGGCTCCGGGGGCGGGGTCAAGGAGACTTCCTTCTACGGGGCCTTGGAGGCGCTTTTCAATGAGCTGGGTAAGAAGCTCAAGCCCAAGGTCCGCTGCATACTCACACTGGCCAACCACGGCGCTGGTCTGCCTGATGGCGGCCTGTTCACCCAAGAGCAGTTCCAGCGCGCCGCCGATCATGAGCCCCGGCAGGGCCAAAATCCCAGCCGTGGCGCAATCGAGGTCAAAGGCCCGGGCGATGAAGTTCCGGCCATAATCAAGTCCAAACAGGTGGCCGACTATCTGCGGGCCTACCGTCAAGTCCTGGTGACCAACCTGCGTGAGTTCCAGTTGGTGGCCGTGGACCCCGCGTCCGGCCGACCCGCCCCATTGGAGGGCTACAGCCTGGCAGCCAGCGCGGACGCCCTCTGGAACCTGTGCGCCCAACCTAAGAAGGCCGCCGCCCAGCATGGCGAGCGTTTTAGCGAGTTCCTGACCCGGGCCATGCTGCACGCCGCGCCCCTGGCCGAGCCCAAGGACGTGGCCTGGTTCCTGGCCTCCTACGCCCGCGAAGCCCGCGCCCGCCTGGAGCTGGCCGCCCTCGATCCCCTGCCCTCGATCCGCGCCGCCCTGGAGGACGCCCTGGGCATCCGCTTCAGTGGCGACAAGGGCGAGCACTTTTTCCGCTCCACTTTCGTGCAGACCCTTTTCTATGGCGTGTTCTCCGCCTGGGTGCTCTGGAGCAAACAGACCGGCGGCGCGGACCCGGCCGCCCGCTTCAATTGGAAGGAAACCGCCGATTACCTGCACGTGCCTTTCCTGCGGGCGCTCTACTATCAGTTGGCCAACCCCGGCCCCCTGAAGGACTTGGGGCTAACCGAGGTCCTGGGCTGGGCGGAACAGGTCTTGAACCGGGTGGAGCGCAATAAATTCTTCGCGGCCTTTGAGGAAGGCCAGGCCGTGCAGTATTTCTATGAGCCCTTCCTGGAGGCCTTTGACCCTGCCTTACGCAAGGAGCTTGGCGTCTGGTACACGCCTCCCGAGGTGGTGCAGTACATGGTGGCCCGCGTGGACGCCGTGTTGCGGGAGGAGTTGGACATAGCTGACGGCCTAGCCGATGAACAGGTATACGTGTTGGACCCCTGTTGCGGCACGGGGGCCTATCTGGTCGAGGTGCTCAAGCGCATTGCCGCGACCTTGCGCGAAAAGGGCGAAGACGCACTCCTGGCCCAGGACCTCAAGAGGGCCGCCCTGGAGCGGGTCATTGGCTTTGAGATACTGACCGCGCCCTTCGTGGTGTCCCACCTGCAATTGGGCCTCTTGCTCTCCAACCTGGGCGCACCGCTCCGGGACGATGAAACCGAGCGCGTGGGGGTCTACCTGACCAACGCCCTCACCGGCTGGGAGCCGCCCAGCGGCCCCAAGGCGCGCCTGCCCTTCAAGGAGTTCGAGGAAGAGCGGGACGCGGCGGACGCCGTGAAGCGCGAGCGGCCCATTCTGGTGGTCCTGGGTAACCCGCCGTACAACGCTTTTGCTGGCGTTAGCCCTGTCGAGGAGCAGGGCTTGGTGGATGTTTACAAGGAAGGGTTGAACAAGCCGGCAGAGCAGGGCGGCTGGGGCATCAAGAAGTTCAATCTTGATGATCTATATGTGCGGTTCTTCCGTTTGGCCGAGAGGAGAATAGCAGAAAAGACTGGCAAGGGAATTATCTGCTTTATTTCTAACTTCTCATATCTCGCGGACCCGTCCTATGTGGTGATGCGGCAACGTTTTCTGGGGAACTTTGACAAGCTATGGGTTGACTGCCTCAATGGCGACAGTCGAGAGACAGGGAAGCTAACCCCGGAAGGCAAGCCCGATCCAAGTGTGTTCTCTACGGAGTATAATAGGGAAGGAATTAGAGTAGGAACTACCGTTAGTTTGATGGTTAGGAGGAAAGGAAGAAGAAAGCAACCTGTAATATATTTCAGGGAATTCTGGGGGAGCGCAAAAAGACAACAACTTGCAGACTGCACAAATATTAAGCTTACTTATCCTGCCTATGAAACTGTCATGCCTACCGTCCAAAATAAATTCTGTTTTCGACCATTGAGGGTAGATTCCCATTATTATATGTGGCCGAAGCTTATTGAATTAACATTATCACATTTTAATGGTCCGGTGGAAAGGAGAAATTTCGCGTTGATATCAATTGATAGACACCCCTTAGATCACCGAATGAAACTGTATTTTGATCCTACTGTACCTGACTTTGAGATAGCATCAATTTATCCATCGCTCATGATGACTGGAAATAGGATAGAGGGGCCAAAAGCGAGGAAGAAAATTCTAGAAGATTGGACTTATGATGAACAAAAAATTGTACAATACCCTTTTAAGCCGTATGATGTACGGTGGTGCTATCTAGAGAACATTCGTCCACTATTCAGTGAGCCAAGCCCGCAGCTATTATCGTTAGCAGCAATTGATAACAATGCCTTTTTAATTTCCAGAGATACTGCTGACAAAGCCATTGAAGGCCCACCTTTTATGTTTTCTAAATCGATTTGCGATTACGATAGCCTTTCCGGTCATGCTAGACATTTTCCGATGCTAATTAAAACTAAAATTGAGATAGCAGCTCAAAGAGATCAAGGCAAATTACTTTGGGAAGGCGAAGATAAAGATGAGGAATTAATCAAAGCTAACCTTTCTAATCAAGCGCGTGCCTACTTAGACTCTCTAGGCCTGGAAAATCCAGACAAAGCCCCATTAATCGCGGCCTCTATTTGGCTACACGCCCTTGCAATGGGCTATTCACGGGCCTATTTGGAGGAAAACGCCGACGGAATCAGGTCTGACTGGCCCCGCATCCCCCTCCCCGACAGCAAGGCCCAACTCATGGCCTCGGCCGACCTGGGCCGGCGCCTGGCCGCGCTGCTGGACCCGGAGCAACCCGTTCCCGGCGTGACCAGCGGCGACATCCGGCCTGAGCTGAAGCCCCTGGCCGCGGTTTCACGGGTGGGCGGGGGGCAGCTCGACCTTGACGCCGGCCACCTGGCCCTGACCGCTGGCTGGGGACACGCCGGCAAGGGCGGGGTGACCATGCCGGGTTCGGGCCGCGCCAGCGAGCGCGATTACCAGCCAGACGAGCTGGCGGCCATCACCGCCGGTGCGGCAGCCCTGGGCCTGGACCAAGGCCAGGCCCTGGAGCTGCTGGGCCCCACCTGCCTGGACGTTTACCTGAACGGCGAGGCCTATTGGCGCTGCGTGCCGGCCAAGGTCTGGGCCTACACCATCGGCGGCTACCAGGTGCTCAAGAAATGGCTTTCCTACCGCGAGAAGAAGCTCCTGGGCCGCGATCTGCGGCCCGACGAGGCGCGCTATTTCGGGGAGGTGGCCCGGCGCATCGCGGCCATCCTGCTGCTGGGGCCGGAGCTGGACGCCAACTACCAGACGGTGAAGGCCCACGCCTATCCCTGGCCCAATGCGGGCCAGGCCAAAGCATGACCGGATGAGGGACGCCATGGCCGCTTTCACGCCCAAGGTCCGCACCCCGCTGTTTCCGCTGTATTCGGACGTCCGCCATTTGATAAAGGTTTGGGCCGGGGTGCCCAAGGCCGCGGTCCTGGCCATGATCAACGCCATCGAAGGCCAAACCGGCACGCCCCAGCATCCGGTGGACTGGTCCGACCCAGACACCTGGATTGGCGAGCGCCTGGAGGGCGAGAGCCAGGCCCTGGCCCGCCGGGTCTGGGAAGAAAGCGGCAAGACGGTCAATCCCCGCCACGTCTACGGGGCCTATCTGTTCATCAACACCTATGGCCTCCTGACCCCGGATGGGCAGGGCGTCTACCAGCTTGGCGACAAGGGCCAGCGCTTCCTGGCCAGCGAAGCGGCCATGATGCGCGAGCTGGACGACTCGGAAGGCATCCCGCAGCTTTTGTCCATCCTGGCCACCAAGGGCAGGGCCTGGCGTAAGGACCTGGTGGGCGAGTGGGGCGCGTTCCTGCGCCAGTACTCCCGTTTCGGCACCGACCGCACCATACCTGACACCATGCGCCGGCGGCTCTTGAACCTGGTCGAACGCGGCCTGGTGGAGCATCAAAGCTTCTACTGGGGCATCACCCAACGCGGTCTGGCCTACCTGGACACCTTCGCCAAGCCCAGCCAGGACGCGCTCAGCCACGTGGCACGCGGCATCAACGCCCACAATGACAAGCAGGTCCGTCTGCTGCGGGAGCGTCTGAAGGACATGCACCCGACCCGGTTCGAGGTGCTGGTTCGCGACCTGCTGGAGGCCATGGGCTACGAAGAGGTGGAGGTCACCAAGGCCAGCGGCGACAAGGGCGTGGACGTGGTGGCCAAGGTGCAGTTCGGCATCACCACCATCACCGAGGTGGTGCAGGTCAAGCGCCATCAGGCCAGCATCGGCCGGCCGGTGCTGGACCAGCTCCGGGGCGCGCTGCCCTATCACAAGGCCTTGCGGGGCACCATCATCACCGTGGGCAACTTCACCCAGGGCTGCCAAGAGGCTGCGCTCTTTCCCGGCGCCGCGCCCATCGGCCTGATCAACGGCGACAAGCTGGTGGAGCTGCTCACGGAGCATGAGATCGGAATCAAGAAGCGCCCAACTCCGGTTTATGAAGTGGATGATGATTACTTTACGGCTGCTGAAATGCCTGCTGGAGATGCAGATGCTGTGGCGGAGGCCTGACAGAAAAAGCTTCCCGTCGATATGCCTTGCTAAAGAAAATGCGAATGGAGTAAATGAACGATTGGGACAGGAATAGTTGCTGTTTTAATCACCCCTCCAAGCTAAAAGTCGCGGGTTCGAGCCCCGTCTCCCGCTCCAAATGATAACAATAGGTTATCCTTAATGAGTCTGCGGCTCTACCCGACCCCACAGGGGGCCAGAGGACTCTTAATCCGGAGGTTAAGTGTTCGATCCACTGGCAGCCCACCATTAAAAGCAAAGGCTTTCTGAAGCCTTATGACCCCCAGGAGCACCTCCTGGGGGTTTCGTTATGGCCCCGTTTCAGGGCATTCTAGGGCATTTTGGGGAACAAAATGGGAACACTCGTGGGAACAGCGTGGCGCCTCAGAGGCGCTAGGTGTAGATGCTAAATAGGTTGTCCACATGGTTCCGAGCATGGAGACTGGTGATTGAGCGTCACCCAGACTCTTGCTTGGAGGTCCACGTGAACAACCATCATCAGAATGCCCGAACCACGTTCCATAGTCGAGTGCTGATGGTCCAGAGGGTCAAGGAACAAGGGATGGCTCCCCGCCAGGTGGCCGAACAGCTCGGCGTGAACGTCAGCACGGTCTACAAGTGGCTGCGGCGCTTCGCCAAAGGCGGGGAGGCAGCCCTGCACGACCGCAGCTCCCGGCCCTATCGCAGCCCGCGGCGGCTGCGGGTGGAGCGGGTGGCCACCATCGCCGCTTTGCGGCACATGCGCCAGAGTTCGCTGGAAATCGCCGCCTCTCTTTCCCTGCCAGTTTCCTCAGTGACCAATGAACTCAGGCGGTTGGGTCTGAGCAAGCTGTCTCGCCTGGAGCCCAGGCCGCCGGTGGTGCGTTATGAGCACGAGGCCCCTGGTGACATGGTGCATATCGACATCAAGAAGCTGGGACGCATCGACGGGGTGGGCCATCGCATCACCGGCGACCGTTCCAAGCGCAAGCGGGGCGCGGGCTGGGAATACCTGCACGTTTGCGTGGACGACCACAGCCGCCTGGCCTACACCGAGCTTCTGCCCGACGAAAAGGCCACCACCGCCACTTGCTTCCTGATCCGGGCCGCCGACTGGTTCGCCAGGCATGGCGTGAAGATACGTCGGGTGATGACCGACAACGGCAGCGCCTACGTCTCCCGCCTGTTCCGCGATGGCATCGCTTTCCTGGGCGCGCGACATGTGCGAACCAGGCCCTACACACCGCGCACCAACGGCAAGGCTGAGCGGTTCATCCAAACCAGCATCAGGGAATGGGCCTACAAACAGGCCTACGAGTCATCGGCAGAACGAGAGGGCTATCTCCTCCCCTGGCTCCATGACTACAACCATCGCCGGCCACACGCCGCCCTGAACCATAAACCACCAATCTCCAGGCTGGCAATCTGTGCACAACCTCTTTGACAACGACAGCTAGGCGGGTGTGAAGGGGCGATGTTGCATGGTTAGGAAGGACACTGTGCCGACTGGATTTATAGAATGCTGCCTCTGCCTCCCACTTGGCAAGTAGGATTACACTGCCTCTGGCCCGAAAAATGGCGGTTGCCGCTTTGGCGGGTGCTGCTCGCTAAGGGTGTGTCCAGTTCGGCCTGCTGACGCGCCAACGGGCGACGGTGTCTGGTAGCCAATCAGCGAAATCCGGCTCCACGAAAAACCGTGGCGTGAGCAGGTCTTCATCCGCTTCAAGTAGCGAGTTGTTTTTCTAATATTTACTATTAGTTATTGACAGCAAAACCTTCACTGTCAACTTGTTGTGAATCGAAAGCCCAAGCAAAGGCCCGGCCGTCACGAAGATGACCGGGCCTTGTTTCACACTAGCTACGCGCGCTATACCGCCTTCCAACCGAGGCAATGCCTACGGTGCAAGGCAGCTTTTGCGACCGCCCCTTTCCCTGCGCCTTTCCCTACGCTTCCCCAACCTTAGCGAAGCCCCTTCCTGGGCCGTCTCCGGCCGGCTTGGTTAACTGCCAGGTCAGCGGGCGGGGCCGGTCATAACCCCGCCGCCCACCCCAGCCGGAGCGAGGCGCATGGGACCCCTGATCGACAAGCTGGCCGCCCTGGCCGCCGGCATCACCGGCATCCAGGCCGTGCACCAGGACGCGCGCCAGGGCCTGACCGCCACCCCGGCGGCCGTGATCGAGGCGGTGTGCGAGGGCGAGCAGTGGGAGCGCGAGCTGGGCGGCGCGCCCCTGCGCCTGGAGCTGCGCCTCAGCCTTAACATCCTGGCGGCCCTGCCCCAGAACCCCGGCGACGTGGCCGCCACCCGCGACCAGGTGATGTCCCTGGCCCGGGCCTGCCGGGCCGCCATCGCCTCCGATCCCACCCTGGACGGCGGCTGCCTGGCCAGCTTCGTCAAGCGCACCGACTTCAGCTACGTGACCATCGGCGGCCAGGACTACGCCCAGGCCCTGACCTTGATCGAGGCGGTCAAGGAGCAGGCCCTGTAGACCGGCCCCGCGGCGTTCTTTCCCAACATCCTTAGGAGGTTTTTATGTCCCTCGACAACTCCATCGCGCTGGTGCGCCAAACCACCGCCTTCGCCAAGCTGGAGACCGCCTGGGGCGTGCTGGCCATGCCCGCGGCGGCCGACGCCCTGGCCCCGCTGGCCGTTCCCACCGCCACCCAGCCCGAGTCCTTCACCCCCTCGGCCGAGATCACCGGCTCGCGCTCGCTCATCAGCCGCTTCCGCGACAAGACCCCGGCAGGCTCCTGGTCGCTCGCTTTCTATCCCCGCCCGGCCGGCAGCGCCGGAGCCAAGCCGGCCGAGGCCGCCATCCTCAAGGCCGCCCTGGGCGCGGAGACGGTCAACGCCGGCGCCAGCGTGGTCTACACCCCGGCCCTGGAGCTCCCCAGCTTTTCGCTCTGCTTCCGCGAGGGCCACAGCATGCGCTTCGTCAGCGGCTGCGTGGTGGAGAACCTGGCGCTGAGCCTGGAGTCCAAGGGCGCTCTGCGCATGGAGGCCTCGGGCAAGTTCAAGCAGGCGCTCCTGGCCGGCAGCGAGGAGACCGCCTCCGGCTCCACCACCACCGTGATCAACCTGGCCGCCGGCGGGGCCAGGCTCTTCGACGCCGGGGCCTACGTGCAGGTGGGCAGCGACGACCACGCCGGCCAGGGCTACCTGATCACCAGCGTGGACGAGGGCGCGGACACCATCACCCTGGACACGGCCCTGAGCGGCGCCCCGGCGGCCGGCGTGCTGGTCAAGGGCTTCCTGCCCGCGCCCAGCCTGGGCGGCGCGCCGGTGGCCAGCCAGACCGGCACCCTGACCCTGGCCGGGGCCCAGTTGCTCATCACCTCCGGCACCGTCACCGTGGCCAACTCCATCAAGATGGTGGAGGAGGAGGTGAGCGGCGAGTCCTACCCCACCGGCTTCAGCGCCGGCCCGCGTTCGGTGACCGGCCAGCTCAAGTGCTTCTTCCGCCGCACCTACGCCAACCTGTTCCGCAGCGCCCGCAGCCAGGCCGAGGCCGCGCTGGTGCTGGCCGCCGGCGAGGGCGCCGGCCAGCGCCTGAGCGTCTCCCTGGCCAAGGCGATGGTGGACACCCCGGAGCTGGCCGGCGAGGAGTTCCAGCGCGAACTGAGCGTGGCCGTGACCGGCCTGGCCAGCGCTGGCGGCGAGGACGAGATCAGCCTGACCTACAACTAACCCCACGCGGCCGCCCCGCCGGCCCGCGCCGCGCCCCAGCCAAGTGCGGCGGGGCCTGGCCGGCGGGGGGGCCGCCCCCTGGAGCCTGCGATGGATCTGAGCGCGTTCTTGAAAGACAACCGCGAGAGCGGCCTGGCTGGCGAGTTCGACTACCAGGGCCTGTTCTCGGTGAGCCTGGGCTACCTGGGCCAGCGCCGCCTGATGGAGGCCAAGCGCCGGGCGGTCATGGGCGTGGCCGGCGATGGCGAGGCCGGTTTCGAGGCCGGCTTCCGGCGCGAGGTGGCCAGGCTGGTCCAGGCCTGGCGCGGCCTGAACCTGGCCACCCTGTCCCGGCTGACCGACGTGGCCCTGCCGGCCGGGGCCGACCCGGACCAGGCCGTGGACTGCACGCCCGATAACGTGGCCGCCCTGATGGCGGAGCTGCCCGAGTTCATGGAATTCGTGATCGCCAAGGCCGGCGACCTGGAGGCCCTGCGCCGCCAGCGGGCCGCGGAGGAGCGAAAAAACTAGAGCGCTTCGCCCGGTGGTGGGCCACGCCGGGCCGGCTGGATTGCGCCGAGTGCCGCCAGCGCTACGCCCGCCTGGGTGAAGCGCCCGAGTGCGAGGGCTGCACGCCGCCGCCGCGCCTGTGGGCCGAGAACCTGAGCGCCTGGGAGCTGTGGCAACTCTGCGCGGACCAGGTGCGCACGCTGCCCAACGGTCGCCTGGCCCTGGACCTAAACGTGGCGGCGCGGGTCATGGCGTTCCTGGGATTTGCGCCCGAGGACAGCGAGGAACGGCTGGAAATGCTGATCAAGCTGAAAACCATCCACCAGGCGGTGATGGACCAATGAAAAACAACGGCCCGGGGAAGGTAAGTCCACCCACCCCGAACCCAGCGCCAACCCCGCCCCGGGCCGTCATTTTGTTTAACACTTTCAAGGGATGGGTTATGATGCTGCCGTGCAGTTTACAAGGAAGACTGGGGGCAATTATTGGCGATATGTCGCCTTTATGTGTCAGGAATATTACTTGGGTTTTGCCGCTTCACAAGGAGTCAGATCATGAATGTCGTCTCCAACCAGGAAACACATGATGGCAGCCAAGCAATTAATCGGGAGTTGAATGCAAAAATTATTAAGATGGGATATCTATGGTTGTGTTATGGCGCAGTAGTTACGGTAATTATAATGTTGATGCCCGAAACCTTAGCGCACACATCGATTATTAATAACACAAAGCTATTCATGATGTCAAAGATGCCATATGTAATACGTTTAACGGGATTTTCAGCTACACCAGAGTCTGTAATTTATTCTTTTAGCATCGTACTATTAGCGGCACCAGTGCATGGTGTTTTTACCATAGTTACTATTATAATGAGCTACATGGCCGGCTACAAATATTACGATAATAATAAGAAAAAAAGCATAATATTTGCTTGCCTAGGATTTCTGAC
>Ga0351871_1057_pt1 | contig 15223 bp, 20 predicted proteins | sample TotcelHFGM3001N8_FD_206786 | JGI IMG/M metagenome (GOLD analysis project Ga0351871, IMG submission 206786) | Enriched cells from coal bed in the Powder River Basin, Montana, United States - Total cells FGM rep2 HSBNCT.FGM.300.1.N8 ...
ACAGATCGAGGCCTTGGGCGAAGCCTTGCTCGGTTTCCAATCGCTGTCCGATCTGCAGAACTGGCTCGATCTGAACGAAGGACCTGCGGACTGAAGTTCCGGCCCGTCCGATTGCTGTCGTCTCACGCAAAGGCGCAAAGCTCGCGAAGCAGACGCCGGACTCGCCAAATCTTCGCGCCTTTGCGACTTCGCGTGAAACGAACGGCCACCGCGACACCGTATCTTCATGCATCTTGCCTTGATGCTGCCATGCCTCGCCATGATCGGCAACGGAGAACCGGATTTCGCAACGGCGGCGATGCCTGCTATACTAAGCGTGTGTGGTGATCGCGGCGAGGGGGCAAGGGAGACTGGGGATGAGCGTGCCAGCACAGGCAAGAATCGAACCGCTGGAATTAGCCGACGAGGAACGGGCTGCGAGGCTGAGGGAACTGTTGGACTCGGAGCCGCTGCCCATGATTCAAAAGTCGATCGACGCCTTTCGGCGCGAGCTGCCGGAGTTGCTGCGGACGCATCCCGGCCGGTGGGTCGCTTACCACGGCGACCAGCGGGTTGGTTTCGGCAAGACGCAGACCGAATTGTATCAACGATGTTTTGCCCAAGGCCTGACGCGCGACGATTTCATTGTAGGGTTCACCGAGCCCGGCGCATTCGAGCCGGACGAAGAAACCGAGGTTACCTGCTGGGACGTCTGACCCCAAGGCTGCAAGCAAGAGCCCGCCAACGGCTTCGCGAGCGGTGCCTTTCGCCGCCTGCGGGTGCGGAAGGGAGATGACCAAAAAATTGATGACAAAAAGATGTTACGCGGGAACGGGGAATTCATTTCATCTTTTTGTCATCAATCTTTCTGTCATCCATCTTTGTCAACAAATGCAGCCTGCGGCGGTTTGGCACCCCGCGAGCCCAATAACAAGAAGACCCGCCATGCGGTTGTGCTCCCATCCTCCGCCGCCTGTCCCACAGAAAAATCTCACGGAACCTGTAACCGGAGGGCGTCGGGCTCGCACTAGCTCGGGTGAACTGCACGAGATCTCGGCAAACGGACGACTCACTTTGGCAAGAAACGTGTAAACTAAGGAGCAAGAAAATGTTGCGGAACCTGGTGATGGTGGGCATGGTCGTGGCGGGATTGGGAACCATTGGAATCGCGGCGACACCGAATGCGGGGTCTGGAGCAGGCCGCTGGCCGGGCGCCGACACGCCGCTGGGCCGGATGATTGCGGGGAACCTGGGACGGCTGCTGGTCTTGCGGTCCGAGCTGAACCTGAGCGCCGAGCAGCGTTCGCAAGTCCGCGATCTGCTGGTTCAGCATCGCCGCGAGATCGCGTCGACAGTCCAGGCGGTGCGGGCCAAACGGCTGGTCCTGCGCGACGCCGTGCTGACGGAAACCGCGGATGAGGCCGCGATTCGAGCCGCCGCAGCCGAACTGGGCGAGCAGATCGGCGACGCCGCGGTCAAGGCGGCGAAGCTGAAAGCCCGCTTGGCGCCGATCCTGACCGACGAACAACGCACGCTGATCGGCCAGTTCCTTGCCGACCGCGACCAGACGATAGACCGCTTCCTGGAACAAGCTGTCGCAGAACGATGAGCGAGATCTGCTTGAGTGCGAGCGCATGGACGGGGAGTTTCGAGCCGCGAGGCTTGGCGCTCCCTGCCTTGCTGCGCGGAATGGTGTTGGCCGCGGTCATGTCCGACGAACAAGAACAGCCACGCGACCGCAGCGAACCCGATGCGCAAGCCGATGGGGAGGACATTCGCGCGTCGCTGGACGGCGACGGCGAAGCGTTCGGACGGCTGATCCAACGCTATCAGCAACCCATCGCGGCTTACTTGTGGCGTTTTACCCGTCAACGCCAGGTTTGGGAGGAACTGATCCAAGATGTGTTTGTGGAGGCGTTCCTGTCGTTGCGAGGCTACCGCGCCGACGCGCCGCTGCTGCACTGGCTGAAACGGATCGCGACCCGAGTCGGCTATCGCCATTGGCGGACCCGGCAGGCGCAACGCTGCGAGTTGCCGATTAGCACAGCCGAAGCGGTGACGGGCGCGGACCAGCGGGACGCACCGTCACGTTGCGAGGCCGGCGAATTCGTGTACTCGCTGCTGTCCCGCCTGTCGCCGCGCGATCGGTTGGTCATGACCTTGGTCTACCTGGAAGAGTGCAGTCCCGGGGAGATCGCCCAGCGGACGGGCTGGAGCGTGGCCTTGGTGAAAGTGCAGACACATCGCGCGCGCAAGCGTTTGAAAAAGCTCTGTGAGCGGGAGGGAATCGAGCTGTGAACATGCCCCGACGCACATTCCTCGATTTGGTGCAGGCGGCCCGGCACGAGCCGCTTCCGCCGGTCGACGTCACGGCGCAAGTCCTCGATCGTCTGACAGCCGTCCGACCGGCTGGCGGCGCCGATGCCTCGTTGTGGCTGGCGACCCTGCTGTCCGTGGCCGCGGCCGCGCTGGTGATGACCCTGGTCGGTTCCCAGGGAGCTTGGGAGGTCGATCCGTTAGCTGATCTATTTCAACCTTTTGTGGCCTTGATCCGATGACCGAAAACGTTTCCTCTTCGATCTCGTCCGTCCAACCGCGGCCAATCGCTGCCGCGGCGCGAGGACGCTGGCTGCGGCGATTGATGCTGGCGGTGATCTTCCTGTCCGGCTTGATGGCCGGCGTCGGCGTGACCTTGCTGGCCGTCCGGCAAGGTGTGTTGTACGGCATCCATCATCCGGAAGAAATGCCGGAGCGCGTGGCTGCACGACTCCGCCGGCCCTTGAACCTGAGTGACCAACAAGCGGATCGAGTCGAAGCCATCATCCAGCAGCGCCAAACGCATTTGCAGGAAATCCGCCGCCGCTTTCAGCCCGAAGTCGAAGCCGAACTCGAACAGGTCTATGCGGAAATCCGCGAGCTCCTGGACGACCAGCAGCGTGAGCGTTGGGAGCAGATCTACACGCACCTGCGTCAGACCTGGATTCCACTGCTGCCCAAGCCCGCCGAGCTGCCTGGACGTAGCGACTGAGCATCGTTCGAGAAGTAAGTGTCCGATTTTTTCGTAGCGTAAGCTTCCAGCTTGCGGCAGATCGTGGAATCGCAAGCTGAAAGCTTAAGCCACTTCTTTTGCGAACGATGCTGAGTGGAAATCGCTTCAGGCATTCGCAGCGGACGCGAGTGCCGTCTGCGGGGGCTCTCGTTGACGGATCGTTCTTCATCCAACACACTGGACGTGACCATCGAGGTGCATTCATTCAGGATCTGGGAGAAAAAGGATGAAAACCGACGTTCCGCTGCAACTCCGCGTGGGCGGGATTGTGCTGCTGTGCCTCGGCCCCATACTGGCCCTCATGGCCACCGGCGTGTATCTGCAATCGAAGCAAATGCAGGGCTGGCCGACCGTGGACGCGCGCGTGATTCGATCCGAAGTCGAGGTTTCCAAAAAGGCGGGCGGCCTGCGCCGAGGCACGACATCGTTCGACGACTATTACACCGCGGTGATTCAATACGAGTATACGGTTCAGGCGGAGCGGTACACGGGAAACCGCATCGCAACCGATGCGTCCAAGTCCAGCGGTTTCGAGCGCGAGGACGCGGAACGCTGGGTACGGCGGTATCCGGTCGGGAGTTCCGCCTCGATTCACTATTCGTCCCATCGGCCTGCACAGTCCGTGATCGACCCGTCGGCGGATACCGGATTGCTGGGGCTGGTAGCCTGTCTTGGCTTCCTGGCCATTCCCGTCGGTTTGGTGCTCCGTCGCATCGGTCGCCAAATGCAGCCCGCGAAGCCACCAGCCGCAGCGGCCCCCTGCGGTCCCGCCGCGCCGACCTCGCCTTCCGTCGACACGTCCTGCCCACCTTGGACCGCCGCGCCGCCCCCGCCTTTGGCCGCTGCGTCGAGCGGACACCCCGAATTCACGAATCAGGCCGGGCTCCGTACGTCCCGGCCGACTCACTGGCTGATCCGAGTCATTTCCATCTTGACGGGGTTAGTGCTGTTGTTGATTGGCAGCATGGCTTTTTTCGTGACTGTCAAACTGTTCCTCACAGAGGACAACTCGCCGGTCCACCCAGGCATCCGCATCGCGGTGCATCTGGTCATGATGAGCATCATGGCCGGGATCACGTTGTCAGGGATCTTTCTGCTCTGGAAGGGCATGAAACGTACCGGTCGCTCCAATCGGTGCGACGCCTGACAGGCTGCGTGTGAAAGAAAAGCCAGCATCCACCTGCCGGAGAACCGGTTTTCCGTCCTGGAGTGTTGCGGTGTAGACGCTGCCGATGGCCCTCGCCTGCAGGGTGACCGAGCCCAGTTCCGGGATCTCCACCGTCGCCGGACCCTCGACGCCATCCGCGGCCCAGGCGGTGATCAGCCACATTGCCGCCTGGGGCATCTTCCGGGCCAGCACCCGCAGATTCGGCTGGCCGGTCGGGAACTCATAGGCCGGTTGGTCCTTGACCTTGGCATGCATGTTCGGGCCGGGCAACAGGTCGCCTTGCCGCAGAAAGGCCTCGTGGTGCGAGAACAACGCATGCACGCGTCCCAAGATGACCATCTGCATCAGGTATTGCGGCGGCTTGTCCGGCGAGAACCCGGCGTCAAATCCGCCCTTGGGATACGAAAAGTAACCGGCGACGCCGCCAATCATGCCCTCCGTGTACAGGCACTTGAGGAACCCTTCGTACAGCCGCAGGTCGCCGAACGCCTTGGCGTCGTTGTCGATCGGCTGGGTCGCGTCCCACACCGGCAAGGCCGAGTCTTGGGCGTCCTGCTTGTAACCGGGGCACACGTAGTCATAGCTGTTCTTCATGCCGAACCTCAGCTCGTAGCCCTTGGCGCCGAGGGCCGCAGTGAGCATGTCGTTCTTGCCGATCCAGCCCGAGTTGAAGTCGTGGTAGTAGTATTCGTTGGTGGCGATGTCCGCGCAGGTGCGCATGTCGGAGTAGTCCCATGCCCAGTTGTCGTAGAAGCTCTCGATGGTGCCATGCCGGTGCGTGTTGCCGCCACAGGTATAGAAAACGTACAACAGGCGGCCGGGCGTCGCGGCGCGAATGGCATCCGCCACGGCCTGTTGCTCGCGGGCCTTTTGGCGGGAGATGTACCGATACCAATTCAAGTCGCCCTTGGCTGCCAGCACGCGGGGATCTTGCTCCCAAACCTGTTGCGCCCAGCCCAGCACGTTCAGGCCATACTCGCCGCCGTTTTGGATGATGGCGATCGGACAGCGGGCACGCAGCTTGGCCAGTCCCACGGCGCTGAGCTGCCCGGCCTGCTTCAAGCAGTCCTCCGGCATCTCCGGACTCAGATTCTTGGGCTGCCGCTTGTCGGGAATAAAGTTGCCCTGGGCATCCCGGAGGTATGCCTCCGGCGGCATGTCCTTGGGGAACTGGCGGTCGACCAGCACGCCCAGCTTGTACTGCTGCGGATTACCGGTGACCAGCGCCAGGCAGCGGCCGTTGCGACTCTCGGGATTGGCCAGCGCCTCGTCGGCCACCTTCTCGCTCACGTAGCCAGCGAACTCGACGGCATAACCCCAGCGGTCGGCCAGTTCCTTGGCGACCTCGAAGGACATGGACCAGCCCCAGCGGGTCAGCGGCGGAAGCGTGGAATGGGAAGCGAAATCGGGAGGCGTCTGGGCCTGGAGCCAGTCCAGCGGCTTGACCGCGACCCCCTGCGCCGGCGCGGCAGGCGGGTCCGCCGCGAGCGCGCCGCCCGCCGGCATCAGCAGACACGCGGCCTGGATGGTCGCCAACAGGACGAGAAACAACACGTGCGATCGCTGGCAGCTGGGGTTCATGGGACATCCTCTTCAGGTTTCATACATCGGATACTCGTTCCGCCACCGCGGCAGGTCCGGCGCCCTCGGAATCGAACCGTCTCCGTCTCGGGCGGTGGCCAGTGGACATGGTTGCCTAAAGTCCAAGGCTCCTTGAATTTCTCCTCGTTGTCAAGCCGACGGGCCGTCCAGTTCGCTCGCCCCCGCCACCGTTCTGTTATCCCCGCCCGCCGCCGTGTCTGGTTCGGCTTGAAATCGGACGGTGACCGTGGCGTTGTCTCGCGCGAGGTCCTCCGAAATGGGGTGCTCGACGAAGAAGCAACCCAAAAACAAACGGCGTAGCACATCGTCTGACCATGACTGGCTTCACGATCGTAAGAACAGTTCGCTCTGGATTGAACAGAACAGGTGCTCGGTCTGCGCAGGCTCGAATCCGCCGACGAGCAGGGCTCCGAAGTTCTGATCGCGAATCACGGCACGGTACGTAGCCAATGCTTGCCGCAGGATCTCCTCGCGGTGGGCGATGAACAGCAGCGATGGACGCGTGTTTGCAGGACGACTGAAACGCTGGTAGTCAAAAGCGGCGATCATGGTTGCAGACACGATCGGTGCCGGTCAGCCCAAGGATTACACCAAGTTGACTGAGCGTTGCGAGCGAATCTTGCCCTTTTTTTGGTTGATTCATCAACAACCCGTTGGTCAGGCTCGCGTCGTGCTTGCTCGAAAGAACTCGGCAACGGCCGACTTCGGCATTGCGCCACGGGCGACGGTGAGCACCAAGTCGGCATAGGTGTCGTTGTCGGCTGTCAGCCGCACGTCGTTGAGTGCAAGAAAGACGTAGGCGGCCACGGCACCCACGCGTTTGTTCCCGTCGATGAACGGGTGATTCTGGACAACATGGAACAAGTAGGCCGCTGCTATTTCGCACAGGTCGCCGTGCAGGAACCGACCACCGAAAGTTGCGGCCGGCATGGCGATCGCCGACTGCAGCAAGCCCCAGTCGCGCACCCCTTCCGCTCCGCCGTAGCGTGCGATCTGGTCCCGATGGATGGCGAGAACCTCGTCAATCGTCAGAAATGCCGGCTCCACGGCATTACTCCGCAAGCCGTCTGAGCGCCTGGTCATACTGCTCATTGCAAGCCGTCAAGGCATCCTGGAACTGCTTGCGCCGCCGCTGGCTGTGCGCCGGCACCACGACCAACGCCTGGCCATCCGTCGTAATGTTGAGCGAGGTCTGTTCGTCGATTCCCAGCAATTCCAAGATGGATCGGTCAATCACCAAGGCCAGACTGTTGCCGTGTTTGCTCAACTTCTTCGTCAACATCGGTCGTTCTCCGTTCAAATAGCACGCGTCAGCGATGTTAGACCATTGTAGAACCTTTTGTCGACCAAGGCAAGGGAGAAAGGAACGGCGGTGCATCCAACGGCGTCGTGCCCCGTCCCGGAAAAGCCCGGCAAAGGACGACGAGGATTACGCGGTTTTCGCGCAGGTGCTCGAAGCGGCCGTGGAACGTACGCAAATGCGGCTGTTGGCGTATTGCTCGTTACCCAATCATGGGCATTTGGTAATCTGGCCGCAAGAAGACGGAAGATTGTTCCCGGTACACGCCCCTGGCGGAAGATCACGCACACGCAACGTTGGCACGCTCACCGCCGCAGTGCGGGCAGTGGCCACGTGTACCAACTTCGCTGCCTCCATCGCTTACGAGTATTCGTGGAACAAGAACGGGATCGCATCCGTTGGTATTGACATCTACAAACGGAACACCGCACGCCGGCCCCCTCAGCCTCCCACGTCGCCTTGCGTCCAGCGGCCGTCGATCAAACGCCACATCGCGGCGTTGGGATTCTTGTCCTGCAGGCACGGAGGCAGGCGGTGTGGGCGGACGTTGTCGTAGCAGTGCAACGCGGCAAAGCGCCGCAGCGACGCGGGAATGCCGACGGCCGTAAAGCCGGGATGGCCGGTCGCCGGATACGGCCCGCCGTGGTTCATGGCCGGACTGACGGCCACCCCCGTGGGCATCTTGTCGTTCAGCAACCGGCCCACCTGCTGCCGCAGACGGGGGGCGATGCGGTCGTACGCCGCATCGTCGGCACCGCCGGTGTCGGTGTACACACAGCCGGTCAAGCTGCCTTCCAGACGCTCGATCACCCGTTCCAGTTGTTCGAGGTCGTCGGCGATGACCAGCAGCGCACCGTTGCCAAAGGCTTCGGTCTGCAAGGCTTCGGCGTGTTCGAGGAACCGGCTGCCCGGCACCGACAGCAGCGTGTTGGCGTGACTGTACCCCTGGCCGCCGCCCGGCGTATCGCCCGTCACGACCGTGGCCCCGGCGTCGCGGATCGTTTTCAAGCCGGCCTGCAGCGAGGACTCGACGCTGCGCGACAGCAACGTGCCGACCGGGGCCGCTTGGAACCGCTCGGCGATCCCGCGCACAAACGCTTCCGTCGCTTCGCCTCGGACCAGCAGCACCAGCCCTGGATTGGTGCAGAACTGGCCGGTGCCCATCAGGCAACTGGACGTGAATTCCTCGGCCAGCTGCGGACCGCGCTCGTTCAAGGCGCCGGGCAACACGACGACCGGATTGACGCTGGACAGCTCCAAGTAGATGGCCTTGCCGGCCGCGTCGGCGGCGGCCTTCAGCTTCAGGCCCGCCGCGCGGCTGCCGGTATACCCGGTGGCGCCCGTCCGCGGGTCTGCCACGGCCCGCTCGCCGTCCGCATGACCGGTGCGATAGATCAGTTGCACGGTGCCGGACGGCAAACCGGTCGCCTGTCGAGCCGCCTCGGCCTCTTCGGCACAGATCCGCGTCGTGCCGGGATGCGACGAATTGGCTTTGGCGATCACCGGATTGCCGGCTGCCACAGCCGCCGCGAAATCGCCGCCAGAGATACTGCCGAAGGCGAGCGGGAAATTGTTCGGGCCGAAGACCCACACCGGCCCGAGCGGCGCCAAGCAGGAACGGATATTGGCCCGCGTGTCGATCGTGGACAAGGCCCAAGAGCCTTCGCGGGCTGCCGCGGCGGCTTGCCGCAGCTGGTTGGTGGTCCGCGGCATTTCCACCCGGGCCAGGCGCGGCGACCGGGGCAAGCCGGTCTCGGCCTGGGCCATCTCCACCAACTCGCCCTGCCGAGTCTCGAGGCGCGCCGCGTAGGCTTCCAAGAACTCCGCCAACCGCTCCCCCGGCAAGGCCCGCAGGATGGCGAACGCACGGTCCGCCACCGCCAGCGCCTCGTCACAGTCTTGCCAACGGCTGATCGGATACTCGTCCGGCAGCGGCGCTCGCAACGCAGGGTTCTCGGCTCGAAACGTTCCTGCGGCGCGAGCCTGCCGCCATTGGCCGTCGATCAGGATGGGTTGTATGGTCATATGGGCTGCTTTCGGAAAATCCTCCCTGAACGGTGGCGAATCTTAGCCTTGCACAATCGGATTGGACAGCGTGCCGATGCCGTCGATGGAGATGGCGACCCAGTCGCCCGGCTGCAGGGTGAAATCGCGGCCGGGGACGACGCCGGTACCGGTCAGCAGAAACGCGCCGTGGGGAAACGAGTTGTCGCGGCCCAGCCAGTGGATCAAGTCTTCAAACGAGCGAGCCATTTTGGCGGCGCTGGTCGTGCCGGCAAATGCCACCTCGCCGGCGCGGCGGATGACCAGGCGGACATGCATCTCGGCGGCGGGCGGCATCGCGCCGCACAGCGTGATACACGGCCCCAGACCGCAGCAAGCGTTGTAGACCTTGGCCTGCGGCAGATACAATGGATTCTCGCCTTCGATGTCCCGCGAACTCATGTCGTTGCCCACGGTGAAGCCGACCAGCTGCAGCCGCGAGTTCAGCACCAGCGTGATCTCCGGCTCGGGCACGTTCCACGCGGAATCCGCACGGATCCGCAACGGTTGGCCCGGTCCGGCGACCCGATGAGGCGTCGCCTTGAAAAACAATTCCGGCCGAGGCGACGAGTAGACGCGATCGTAGCAGGACGCCGCCGCCGCCGATTCCTCCATGCGCGCCGCCTGACTGCGGCGATACGTTACGCCCGCGGCCCAGACCTCTTGCCGATCGATCGGCGCCAACAGTCCGACGTCGGTCGCCGGCGTCTCGCGACTCGGATCCAACAGCGCACGGGCCGCCTGCTCGGGATCTTCCGCGTCCAGGATGTCGGCCAATGTCCGAAACGGACTGCGGGCCAGATCCAGCGGTACCACGAGGTCGCCGTCCAGCTGACCGATGCAAGGTTCTCCGGTATGGGCGAGATACTTGATGAGCCTCATGTCCGTGTCTGATTCCGCTAAGGTCTTATTCCGCTCAGGTCGTTGGGCAATAAAACGAGCCGGCATCCCCGAGGGACGGGACGCCGGCTTGTCGAAGATCGTCCGAGGCGATCGCGATCACTCGGCCGCCGGGAGGCTGCGCGGCAGCGCCGCCAAACGGAGCTGAGCGGCCAGCGCATAGCCGCCGAACAAGGCGACGGCAAAGAACAAGTCGCCGCACAGCGTGTAGCGGAAGAACGGAACCGCCATGGCATAGCACTGGATCAGCCCTGCGGTGGTGTGCGGATACATGGAAAACCACAGCCACGAACCGAAGTTCGTCGTCAGGAAGAACAGCACCGAAGCCCCCAAGCTGCAACCGACCAGGCCCGTCATGGCCAGCGAAGCCGATTTCAGGCCGCCTTGGTCCAAACTCAGGTGGCGGCGGAGCAAGGTTCGAAACGCGACCGGAACGGCCAACATGCCGTACACAACCGCCATCATCCGCCAATCGTAGCCGCCGATCACCAGGTCGCTGATCGCCATGACGCTCAACGGCAGGCAAAGCGCCAACAGCCACGACCGGAAGAAATACCCGGCAAACAGGGCCAAGGCCGCTACCGGAGCAAAGTTCGGCAAGTCCTGCAGCAGAATTCGCACTTGAGCGCCGACAAATACCAACAGCACGAACAGTACGCCTTCGAAAAGATGTTGTCGCTTCACCGAAGTCTTCTCCCTGGTCGAAGTTAATGGAACGTGGTTATGGCCTCGTAGCATAACAGAACCGCTGCGCGGCCGGTACCACGGATGTTGCCATTCAAAGCAGATTTTGGGATCCATGCCCATCCGCTGGCCATCGAAGCCAACGCCAGCTAGCTGGCCTGGCGTGGACCGAAAACCCACAACTTATCGAAATTGGTCATTGGAAACCAAGCTGAAACCCTGGGTTTCCACGACGAAATCAACAGCCCCGCACACGGGGAAAGACACCCTGTACCGGCACCCCCCATGCCGTGTGACGACTCACTGGTACTGAGTGAACTTCCACAGCACGCGGTCTCCCGCTTTGACTTCCGACACGGCGAAACCGCGTTTGCCCACCTCGCCGTTGATCGAGTAAACCCAGTTGCGGCCGCCACCTTCGTTTTTCACGTCGTCAATCTGGGTAAGAAAGGCGGTATCTCCAGACCCCCGGTAAACGAACTGGCTGCCTCGAGGATGCCGTTGGGCGGCTCGAATCACGTCCAATACCGTTGCTCCCGCCTTCCAAGGCAGCTGGCGGAAGTGCTTTTCCACCCCGTCGGCATAGTCGATCACCAGCACCACCGTCTGCTTGACCGGTTCGGCTGCCAACAAAGGGCCCCGTCCAGCGGTCAACAGCATCGCGGCCAGCATCACCGCGACGGCGAATCCCCTACCAAACGGTACCGGCAAACCTTGTATCTTCCGTCGTTGCTTCACAACCGTTCTCCAACGTGGAATCTCAAAACGCCCATCGAGAGTAACCCGCCGTGTGGCTAAGGTCAAGACGCCAGCCGCTGGTTAGCTCGGGCGAATCGGCCTGGACCGTGACCGCCGCGCCCATGCTCGGCGGGAACTTCCTCGCCCGAATTGGCGTCAAATTACGCAGATTCGGCTCAGCAGTTCTTGCTGATGCCGAAAAGCCAGGAACACGAGAGAGGCGTTAGCGATGGCTGCGCGAGGCACAAATGGACAGCAGCCGGCGACCGCACCCACGGGCGCGAACGGGTCGGAAGCCGGCGACGAACACAACTTGCGCCGCTTGCACCGCATCCAGACCGTGCGGCGGCAACAGGGGATCTCCCTACGCACTGCCGCACGTCATTTGGGTTCAAATATCCGGGAAATCCGCGTTCAAGAGGACGAGGCGACCGATCTGCGTTTGAGCGACTTGTACCGCTGGCAGGCCGCGTTGGATGTGCCGCTGGAAGAACTGTTGGTCGAATCCGAGCGGCCGCTATCGCGTCCCGTGCTGGAACGAGCCAAGCTGGTCCAGGTGATGAAGACCGCCGCGGCGCTGCGGGAATTGGCGCCGAACACGCAGGTGGCTCGGCTGGCCACTCGACTAGTCGACCAACTCATCGAGTTGATGCCGGAGCTGAAAGAGGTGGCTCCCTGGCATTCCGTTGGCCAGCGGCGCGCCCCGGACGAGTTCGGCGAAATCCTGCGTCGGCGAATCCCGGCAGAATTTTTTGATGCTTCCTCCCTTGACAACGAGGATTGAACGGGCAAAGAATACAGGTAGATCCATTCCTTCAAGAGCTTCATCGTTTCGTACGGACCCGATCATTGCCTCGTACGAAAGGGGCCCGTAGCGGAAATCCGCTGCGGGCCTTTTTCTTTGTCACGTTTCCTTGTCGCGTTTCCTTGTCACACCGCGACCAGCGCTTCGACGTGTTTGGCCAGACGCTTTCGCGCCGTGTGCAACCGCCGCTTGATCGTTCCCAGCGGCGCGTCGAACTCGTCGCTCATCTCCAGCAGCGATTGGCCGTCGACGTAGAACGCCTGCAGCGTCCGACGATCCAGCTCGCGGAGCCGTTCCAGGCCGGCCCGAACCTCCGCTTGCCGTTCATCCGCCAGGATGATCGTCAGCGGCGTATCGGGGTCGACGCAGACGGCGTCCAGCGTCTCCGGCTCCGCCGGCAACTCCGGGCTCCGCCGCACCGCGCGATTGATCGCCATGCGGTTGGTGATCGACCGCAGCCAGCCCGCAAAGCATTCCGGCTCGCGGAGCTGCTGGATCTTCTGCAGCGCCTGCAAGAACACCTCTTGGCACAGCTCCTGCGCTTCGTTCCAGTCGCCCAGTCGCCGCAGAGCGATCGCCTGGACGTTCCGCTGGTAACGCTCGAACAACTCGCCGAACGCGTCCCTCCGGCCCGCCTGAGCGGCCAACACCAATTGCCTGACGTTAGCGGTCTTCAAATCTTGAGTCAGCGTAGACATAACAATCGTCACTCTCGGAAAGAAGCCTGGGACCCAACGGACGGATCGAACCGGCCATGCCAAAACAGGCGAGCCGCAGCAAACCCCGCGCAGCAAAACGCCGCACAAGGGCCGCACCGGCAAGGCTCCGGTCGAACCGCTCCAGGAGAGCGCGCAGGAATTCAGGACGCCTGAATCCCCTTACGCACCGGTCGCGGAACCGGACGCGCCGCCGGACTGCAGGGCACACCAATGCGCAGGGCGTTTTGACGCGCCATGGCACATGGCCCGGCAACTCGACAATCTCGCGGCCGCGAGGCAACGCGAGCGCATGTCGAGCCGGCATCGCGGCTGTTCAGCAGCCGGTCCGCCATCGAGGCGTGGGAGCGCGGGATCTTCGGCGCGCAACAAATTCATGCCGACCATGCCCGTGCGCCCTTGACGCTCGGTGACAACGCTCTTCGCTGTGCTGGCATAAATAAAGCTACGCATCGTAATCCTCCTCTGCGTCTATCCCACGCAGTCAGAGAGTGACACGAAAGACCATTTGCGTCAGGCGACTTCCGCCCGACACGACCAGCCCCCCAGGGGATGGCCGCTCACAAAACCACTTGGCAGAAACGAGGACCTTCTTTCTTCATTTCGTCAAGCGGACTCATTTTATCGCCAGAATTCTTGCTTGGCGAGCCGAATTGTGGCGATGAACCACAAAAAAACAGCCAATGCGGCAAGAATCTGGAGATGCCGTAATTCTACAACAGACGCCCGAATGGCGAAAAGGTTCGCAATTTTTTTTAGCGTTCCACAAACCGGCTGTTGATTCACCGGTAGAAACAGGTTTCCCACCCTCGCTGTCCAGGACGAAAGTCCCTATCGGTCCGCCTCGCTTTCCCAGAGCCACAGTTCGCTGACCACGGCGTTGGGTTGAGCCTCGTTGCGAAAGGTGATTCGCAGCCTGCCGTCGCCGTACAGTTCCGCCGGGACGGGCAGCGTCTTTTCTTCCGGCGACTGCTGGTTCGCGCCCGAGGGCAGTTTGGTTTTTTCCAGCACGCGGGTCTCGTTTTCGCCTTTGCCCGTGGCCAAGATCACCGACTGGGCCCGCGTGGCGTGGTCGAAATCCCACCAGGTGAAGCCTAGCTGGTACACTTTCCGCGGGTCCATTCCGGCGGCCTCGAAGATCACGCGGCCGCCGTCGTAGAACACGCTGCCAAAACGGACGTCGGCCTGTTGCTCCGATCCTGGCCAGAAGTATGCCGCGCCCCCGACCAGCCGCAGCAGCGGGCCGTCCTTGGCGCCGTCGGCGCGGTCGGGACCACAATCGAGGTAACCGGCCAGGCGATACCCTCGCGGCGCTCGTTTGGCCAACACGCCTTTGATGGCATCGCTGCGCGCCCGGTCTTGTTGTAGCGCCTTTTCCGCGGCGTCGGGCGGGGGAGCGTTCATGGCTTCCTCGTCCAGGGCCGCGGCATGGCCGGCGACCTGCTCGTCCCGGGTCGTGTCCATCAGTTTCCGCATGGCCGCCCGCACGCTGGGCGGATCGCTGCGGACCAGGGCCCGGGCGATCTTCAGCGCGGCCACCTCGGCTTCGGTCTGCACCGCATCGTCGCCCAGAAACTCGGCGGCAACTTGCAGCGCGCCGGGATCGGCTGCCTCGGCCAGCGTCGCCAGCAGCAGGCGTTTGGCCTGGGGGTCGATGGCGACGGGACGGATGTCTTCCAGCATCTGCAACCGGGCCGCGGCATCTTGGATTTCCCCTGCCAGCCGCAAGTAGCCGCGCATCGCCAGGACCCGATGGGTGGCCTCGTCGGCCGTTTGGGCCAGCTTCAGCAGGTCGGGGGCCGCAGCGGGCTCCGTCCAGCCGGCCAACGTACGAACGACAGCGTCTCGCACCGCGGTATCAGCGGCGCCCCATTGAGCGCGCACGGCACCGAGGGCCTCCACGCCGCCGATTCCGCCCAGGACGCGAATCAAGGCGGGCTTGGCCTGGTCGCTCGCCGTGTCCAAGGCGGCCAGCACCGGAGCCATCCGCAGCGGCGCGGCGGACAACCGGCTGCCGGTTTCGAGCACGGCCCGCTCGGCAGCTTGGACGTCGCCGGGCGTCGCCGCGGCGACCAGCAGGTCCACCAGCTGACCGTAACTGTCGCCGCCTGCGACGGCGGCCAACGCCTCGAAAGCGGCTCGCCGCAGCGGCTCGTCCGACTCGGCAGCCGCCCGCAGCAACAGCGGTGTGGCCGCGGACGCGCGACGCGAGGCCAGGACGCGAAACACGGTCGTGCGC
>Ga0351871_1265_pt1 | contig 14366 bp, 12 predicted proteins | sample TotcelHFGM3001N8_FD_206786 | JGI IMG/M metagenome (GOLD analysis project Ga0351871, IMG submission 206786) | Enriched cells from coal bed in the Powder River Basin, Montana, United States - Total cells FGM rep2 HSBNCT.FGM.300.1.N8 ...
GCTTCCACCGGCACCACCACGCGCCGCGGCGCAGGTTTGTCCTGGAGGACCGCAAGTATCACCGCCACCGCCAGGCCGTGCACCAGCAGAGAGCCCAGCACCGCCCAGGCCCAGATTTCCCTGGGTTTCCCAGGACCGTTCCAGCCTTGTTCCCAGGATTCCATAGGCTACTTTTGTTCCACCTCGATGCCGATGCGCTGCACCTTCAGGCCCCGGAGGCGGTCGATCACTTCAATGAGCCGGCCGTGACGAGTGTCGGTGTCCGCGGCAATGATGGCCTGGGGCTCTTTTCCCTGTTTTTGGGCCGCGAAAACCGTCTCGAAGTCGCGATCATGGGCCAGTTTGACCCCGTTGACGGCGACATGGCCCTCCCGGTCAATGCTGATGATGATGGGGACACTTTCCAGCTTATCGGCCTGGACGGCCTTGGGCAAGGCGATGGCGAAGGTGCGGGGCATCATAACGGTGGCCGTCAACAGAAAGATGATGAGAATGACCAGGACAATGTCCACAAAGGGGGTCATGTTGATTTCGGTGATGGGCCCATGAATGTTGCCTCTCATATCAGGCCCCCGGTTTTACGGGCGGGCTGGAACATTTGCGCCTCCGGGGCGGCAAGCTCCGCGGTCCCGGCGGCGCCGTCCAGATGGGCCAGAAGGAGTTGCTCCAGGAACCGGGAGCGCTCCTGAACGACATGGAGGCGGCGATGAAAGAAGTTGTACATCACTACCGCGGGGATGGCCACCAACAGGCCGATGGCGGTGGCCACCAGGGCTTCGGCGATGCCGGCCATGACCGCGGGGCCGCCGCCACCCTCGGTCAGGGCCAGGTCCTTGAAGGCATGGATAATTCCTAGGACGGTGCCGAACAAGCCGATGAAGGGGGCATTGGCCCCTAGGGTGCCCAGGAAGCTTAATCTCCGCCCCAGGAAAAGCCCCACCCGAAGCCTTTCACCCTCCATGATGTCCTGAACCGCCCCTTTGCCCCGTGAAATCTCCTTGAGGCCGGCCAACAGCACCCGGGCTTCCAAACCGGATTCCTGCTTGGATCGGGATATGACCCGGGGCCAGTCGCCCTGCCGCAAGGAGGGCTCGATATCGGCCACAAAGGGCTCGAGATCAAACCGGTAACGATAAAAGGCCAGGGCCTTGTCGATCATGATGGCCACCGACGCGATAGATAAAGCGATAAGCAGCCACAGCACCCAGGCGCTGCCGCCCAGGGCCAGATTAAGCAGGGCCTTAGTTATGTCCATGGATTCCCCCAAAAGAAAAAAGCCACCAAGGCGCGATCCTTCCGGACCGTTTTCGCCTTCGTGGCTTGGGTTTACTGAGTCAGATGAGTGTTTTTGCACTTCAGGGAGTTCATCTCCCTGGTTGAGAAGAATTATAGACTTGCGTCCGGGACGGTGTCAACCAGAAATCCTTTCTCTGGGGGCCAACCACTGGGGACCTGCGGGTTTATTCCCTTCGGATGCCGCGCCTTCATAATGAAATAAGGTGAATTTTAAAACTACAGCACCCGTTTTCCCTCCCTGCCGGAATTTTACTGGTTCGGGGCCGGCTATCAACCCGCCGGCCGGGTTCTCAATTCCACTCTCCTGCCGGAGTTCGGGATGCAGTACGAGGCCGGGATCACCCAGAAGCTGCCCTACAATGCCCAGCTGAAGGTGAGGACCTATTATTACGACATCAATAACTATATCCGCACTATTTTCGGCTATCGTCCCAGCCGGGTGATCTATAACATCAACCTGGCCCTGTTCCGGGGGGTGGAAGTTGAGGCCCAGGTAGGCCTGCCGTACAACCTGACCGCATATGCCAACTACACCTGGCAGCAGACCAGCACCAGCCCCGATCCCTTAAGCGGGAATATCCAGGAAATTCCCGAGTTGCCGGATCATAAGGCCCATATCGGCCTGAAGTATAATGTCCCCGACGGCCTGGAAGGCAAGGTTTACGTGCGCCTGGTGTCGAAGCGCTATACTCCCACGGCAATTGTGAATACGGCGACCAATACGGTCTCCGGCGCCTTGTTACGGCCCATGAAGGGTTTCGCCACCTTAAACCTGGAGGGCCGCTATCCCATCGTCAAGTATCGTGACAAGTTTAGAGGCTATCTCTATTTCGGGGTGGAAAACCTGTTCAGCGAGTACTACGAAGAGGATGCCGGCTATCCCATGCCCACCGCCACCCTCTATGGCGGCGTGCAAATCCGGTATTAAACCTGGCCGCAATCTTGGGCCGATACAGAGGAGCTTGACATGATCCTGAAACCTTTTAAGCGGGAAGCTTATATCCCATTGCCCGTGAGCTTCATTTCCACGGTCAGCCCCGATGGAGTCCGTAACATCGCGCCGTATTCCTGCATCATGCCGGTGTTGTGGCCTCTGGACCTGGTCTGCCTGGCCTCGGCCCTGAAGCGGGACACCCTGAACAACATCCGGGCCACCGGAGAATTTGTCATCAACCTCCCGGGCATCGACCTGGCGGACCGAGTGATCCCCACGGCCCGTTTCAGTCCGCCGGAGGCCGATGAGTTCGTGCTTGCGGGTCTGGAAGAAAAGCCTTCGGTACAGATCAGGGCGCCGGGCATCAAGGGCTGTTACGCCTGGATGGAATGCCGGCTGTACAAAGCCTATTCCGAACCCCAATACGTCTTGATCGTGGGTCAGGTGGTGCATCTGGAGGTAGCCGACGAGGTATACCTGCCGGATGGCTCCCTGGACCTGGAAAAGGCCAGGCCCCTGATGATGGCCGGCAGCAACCGGGGCATGAAGTATTGCACCGCCGTGGAAATCAACCGGTTTGAGCCTTTCGGGGCCATGTTTCCCGACGGCAAAGACCCCCTGGCAGGGAAATATGCCGATTAACCGGCTATGTTGAGGGTTACTTATAATTTTTCTTTGATGAGGAGACCAAAACCCATGCATGAATTTGCCGCGGCGAGAGCCGTCATCGAAACCATGATCCGCAGTCAGGACCTGGAAGGTCTCATGCGCCAGACGGAGCACTTGCACGGCCACCTCTGCCCCTTTGTCAGCCTGGGGGTCAGGGCCGGCCAGTATGCCATGATGGCCCTGAGCCGCCAAAACACCGGCATGGAAGAGATCGTGGCTATCGTGGAGTGCAACAATTGCTTCACCGATGGCATCCAGATGGTCACCGGCTGCACCTTCGGCAATAACGCCCTGATTTACAAAGACCTGGGCAAGACCGCAGTGACCGTGGCCCGCCGGGAGGACGGCCAGGCCATGCGCCTGTCGGTGCGCCCCGACTACCGGGATAAGATGATGGCCAGATACCCCAACTCCGGGCCGTTGTTCCAGAAAATCGTGGTGGAACGCCAGGGCACCCCGGAAGAAATTGACCAATTCCACCACATCTGGCACACCATCGCTTACCGGGAACTGGAGATGCCGTTGGAGGAACAGTTCAACATCACCCCCCTCACCATCAAGATGCCGGAATACGCCCGCATCTTCGCGTCTCATATTTGCAGTGTCTGCGGGGAATCGGTGATGGAGCCCCGGGTCCGGATGCAGCAGGGCAAGCCGATCTGCCTGAGTTGCGCCGATGCGGACTACTTCATCCTGACCGGCCAGGGCATGACCATCGTCCGGGATGGAGGCCATGCTTAAACGCCTGGCGCCCTGGGCTATCCTGGGTCTGCTCCTCGCGGTCCTGGGCTGCGCCTGTGGCCGGCCGCCCACGAACGCCTATGTCATCGGGGACCCCCAGGGAGACTGGGGGTTCCCTTCCCCCTTTGCCCATAATCCCCGGGGGCCGGGGTATTTGCGGGTTTCATTTCTCTTCGACACCCTGATCTGGAAGGATGCCCGGGGCTTCGTCCCCGCCCTGGCCCAATCGTGGGATTACGATCCCCAGACTTCGGCATACGTCTTTCATCTGCGCCCCGGCGTGCTCTGGCACGACGGTCAGCCCCTGACCGCGGCGGACGTGGCCTTTACCTTTGCCTACCTTAAACGCCACCCTCATTCCTGGGTTGACCTGAAGCCGGTGCAGAAGGTGGAGTCAATCGACCCTTTGACGGTGCGGGTGACCCTGGCCAGGCCCTATGCCCCATTTCTGGAGGAGATCGCCGGGAGCATGTTCATCCTGCCCCAACATATCTGGCAGGGAATTGAAGAGCCGGCGCGTTTTCAGGAACCCCGGGCTGCCATCGGCGCTGGTCCCTATCAATTTGCCGATTACCGGCGGGAACACGGCTTGTATCGCTTCGCCGCCTTTGACCGCTATTATCAGGGCCGGCCCACCGTCCCGGTTATCAGTTTCGTTCAGGTGGGCAACGAGCTCTTAGCCCTCAAGGGCAAGGCGATTCAAGCCGGGGCCATTCCCCCGGAGGCCGCCGCCGAGGTGCGGCGCCTGGGCTTCACGGTGGCCGCCCAACCCCATTTCTGGGGTCTCAAGCTGCTCTTCAATCACCAGAAATTCCCCTGCCAGGAACCGGCCTTTCGCCGGGCTCTGGCGCAGGCCCTGGATTTGCCGGATTTGGTCGGTCAAGCCGCCCGGGGCCACGGCTTGCCAGGGTCACCGGGTCTCCTGCCCCCCGATAGCCCCTGGTTTCAGGCCCCCTCAACCCGGTATGCCTTTGATCCCGCGGCCAGCCGCCGGCTGCTGGCCTCCCTCGGGTATCACCCTGGCCCCGAGGGTTGGCAGAGAGAGGGGAAAATCTTGGAATTAAGCCTGCTCACTGCCCCGGCCTACGCCCGGGTGGCCGAGTATCTCCAGAAAGCCTTCCGGAACATCGGGGTATCGGTCCATCCCCGCCCCCTGGACCACACGATTTTGGACCAAAAGGTGCGGACCCATGATTTTGACCTGGCCCTTTCGGGGCATGGCGGCCTGGGGGGAGACCCCAAGATTCTCAATGACGTAACCCAGGGAAGGTTTGCGGCGGAATTCTTGGGGGGTTATCAGCCTTCGGCGGACCTGAGCCGGCTGTTGGCCGGCCAGCTCTTTATCCTGGACGATCCTTCCCGCCGCAAACTTGTAGCTGAAATCCAGGAGAAGCTGGCGGAGGAGCTGCCCACGTTGCCCCTCTATTACCCCACCCAGTATTTCGCCCATGACGGCCGAGTCCCCTGGTTTTTTACCCGGGGCGGCATTGCCAAGGGTATACCTATTTATTTCAATAAGATAGCTTTGCTGCCGGGAGCTAAGCCACCCCTCGCGCCATGAGCCGGGTCCCTTATTACTTCCTGATATTTTTTCTCGTCCTCGGCCTGAATTTTTTCCTGCCCCGGTTGTTGCCCGGAGACCCCTTGACCGCGCTGACGGGCGAATCAGATGTGGTGCTCACTCCCGAGTTTCGCCAGGAGCTGCTGGCACGTTATGGCCTGGACCGGCCCCTGGCGGCGCAGTTCCGTCTCTACCTGGCAAACCTGGTCCGGGGCGACCTGGGGTATTCCTTTCACTATCAGGCCCCGGTCTCAAAAATTATCGCTCCGGCCCTGCTGTGGACCGCCATTCTCTGTGGCCTGAGCTTTTTGGCCAGCGTCGGTTTGGGCTTGCTGCTGGGGGTGGAACTTGCCTGGCGGCGCCAGCGGTTCTGGACCGCCTCGGCAGTAGGGGGCTGCCTCGTCCTGGAAGCCCTGCCGGGATTTCTCCTGGGGATGTTTCTCCTGATGATTTTCAGCCTGAAGCTCGGTCTCTTGCCTTTTTTCGGGGCCTTGGATTTTTCGGCGCTTTCCGGGGGGGCCGGGAGCGCCGGCGGCAATTTGCTGCGGCACCTGACCCTGCCCGCAATGACGCTTATTCTGGGGGAAGCGCCGGGCATCGCCCTGTTGGTCCGCAGCAGCGCCCTGAAATATATCCAGGCGCCGTTTATTATGGCCGCCCGTTCCCGGGGCTTGGGTGAGACCCGGATCAAGTACCGGTATCTGGCGCGCAACGCCTTGCTGCCCCTGATAACCCGCCTGGGTTTGCGATTCGGCTTTCTCTGGGCCGGGGCCCTGCCCGTTGAGGTCGTGTTCGCCTATCCGGGAGCCGGGCAACTGCTGTTCCAGTCCCTGGTGAAGCGGGATTATCCCCTTCTGCAAGGCCTGCTGGTCATCAGCACCCTGGCGGTTTTGATCGGCAATGCCCTGGCCGATTGGGGTTATCGATTGGCCGACCCAAGGGTCAAGGATCAAGGATGAGTTTTCCGGGAGACGCCGTGGCCGGGCTGAAAAAGCCCACCCTATCAGCATCATTGCGTTTCATCCCGGCTTATCCGGCGGTGGTAGTCGGGTCGTTGCTGTTTCTGGCCATGCTGATCGTGGCCTTGGCGTCCCCGTGGTTATCCCCTTACAACCCCTGGCAATACGTGGGACCGCCCCTGTCGCCGCCTACCCCGGCCCATCCTCTGGGTACCAATGATGTGGGCCAGGACCTCTTAAGCGAGCTGCTTTACGGTACCCGGACCTCTCTGGCCATCGGCATATCAGTGGCTTTGATCGGCACCGGGCTCAGCCTCTTGGTGGGGGTCTCCACCAGCCTCAAGGGCGGCAGGTATGACTTTACCTTGATGCGCCTGGTGGATGCCTGGCTGACCGTCCCGCCTCTTCTGCTGGTGCTGCTCATTACCGCGTTTCTCAGGCCCAACCTGCTGACGCTCATCCTGGTCCTCAGCCTCTTTTCATGGGCCGGAGGCGCCAGGATGCTGCGGGCCCAAGGGTTGGAAATCAAGCAAGAGCTTTATGTCCAGGCCGCTTTGGCGCTGGGGGCCTCTCCAGCCCATTTGGCTCGGCGGCACTTCCTGCCGGCCCTTTATCCTTTAGTAACCCTGACCTTTTTGGTCCAAATCCGCCGGGCTATTTTGCTGGAATCCTCCCTGGCGTTTTTGGGGTTGGCGGACCCCAACCATAAAAGCTGGGGCGTGATGATCCAATACGGTTTGAAATTCGTCGCTTTGGGAGACTATTGGTTGTGGTGGTTACTCCCGCCGGCGATGGCCCTGGGGCTCACCCTCATCAGCCTGGCCCTCATCGGCTTCGGCCTGGAGAGCCGGTTTGAGCCTAGTCTGCGGCGCTGATGCCGGCTTGATCCGAGGGTTCAGGGATCAGGGCCCTCCTAAAACTTCGTATCCAGATTCCTGTTCAGGAGAGGAGATATATGTCCATAGACTTTAAGCCCATCGGCTATGTGAGCACCGAGGCCACCGAATTGCCCCGCCACTGGTCGGTATCAGATGTGGAAGGCAGGCTGGTGATCGACCCCGAGTACCAGACCGGCCTGAAGGATATCGAACCCGGGCAGCGGCTCGTCGTCCTGTTTCATTTTCACCGCAGCCCTGACTTCACACCGGAGCGCCTCGTCCAAAAGCCCCCTCACCGGGACGCCAGCCTCGGGGTCTTCAGCATCTGTTCGCCGGTGCGCCCCAACCCCTTGGGAATGTCAGTCGTCCGGGTGCTCGCCATCAAGGACAACGTGATAACGGTGAAAGGCATCGATATGCTGGATGGCACCCCCATATTGGACCTGAAACCTTATATTATAGACCGGGAATAAGATTAAGCTTGGAGAAGAGTGCTTCAAAGCAAAAATTATCAGCAGTGCGATGCTTCCAGGTGATCGTTACAAAAATGTCTTACCTGGCGATCAAATCTATGTTACCCCAATTCTGACCGAAGGCGATAGAATATCCATTTTCATGATCTATAATTAATAGGACTTTTTGATTGATGCAAAGAACTTATGCGGTAAGAGAACGAATTAACCACCCTCTATCCACACCTCAAATAAAAAAATTAGTTGAAATGGTTATTATACCAAGTTGCAGTCAACAAACAATGAATATTCATGTCATTCTGAACGGAGCGCAGCGGAGTGAAGAATCTCGGCGGCTAAAAAAGAGAGATTCTTCGCTACGCTCAGAATGACAAAAATTGTCGTTTGACCGCTCATTGGTATCATATATGGAACTCACATCCCACCGGCTCATAAATTTTACCCCTCAATGTCAGATTTATTCTGATCTGGGTTCGATGATTGTCAGCTTAAGTGTCTTGGTCATTAAACTTAAGGTATGAGAAAAACCGGGTAATAAATTGGGGCCGTGAAATGCCTCGATATGGTCTAAGATGGTCTCTAATGGCTAAGGTGAATCGCCGTAAAAGGCTTGAGAGCCAGTGAAATCAAGGATTCTGGACAAATCCCCGCTTCGGCACCATTAGATTAAATAAGGCGTAATCTTAACTGGTTACGCCTTTTGTTTTGAGTGTTCTCAGATCGATGGCTTCGGAGAAGGGTACCGAGTTCGATGCGAAGATATTATACGATCTTATTATCTTGCGCTGGCATTTGTGGGGATGAGGATTTCAGATGCTGGCGAAAGTGCAACGATGGGTTCCCGCCGGAATCGAGAGGAGTTTTTCAGGCCAGGGTATATATCCTCTAATACGAAGTCGCAGTCAAAAAACTATGAAAATTCATGTCATTGGGCGTGGTTACTTTATGCCGATTTTAGATTTTTTTTTGTGGCCTGCAGGTAGAAGATCACCGGCACCACCACCAGGGAGAAGGCGGTGGAGGCGAAGAGCCCGAAGATGAAAGACCAGGCCAGGCCCGAGAAGATGGGGTCCAGGGTGATGACCCAGGAGCCGAACATGGCGGCCAGGGCCGTGAGCAGGATGGGCCGGAACCGAACCGCCCCGGAGCGCAGGACCGCGTCCTCCAATGAATAACCCTGGTCCAGGTGGTGGTGGATAAAGTCGATGAGGATGATGGAGTTGCGCACCACGATGCCCGCCAGGGCGATCATGCCGATCATGGCGGTGGCGGTGAAGTAGATGGGGTTGTCAAACCCTTTCACCGGGCTGGTGAAGAAAAAATTCAACAGGGCGAACCCGGGCATCACTCCGATCATGGTCAGCGGGATGGCCACCATGATCACCAGGGGCATGGTGAACGACGAGGTCTGGAGCACCAGCAGGATATAGATGCCCACCAGGGCCCCGGCAAAGGCGATGCCTAAATCCCGGAAAACCTGCACCGTGATCTTCCACTCGCCCTCCCCGGCATAGTTGACCCGGTAGCCGGCGGGCGGCGGATTTTTGTCGGTGTCCGCCATCAGGTCGAGTATGGCGTTCACCGGGCTTACCCCGGCGGTGTCCCCGGTGACGAACACCACCCGTTCCAGGTTTTTCCGCATGATGGATTTTGGGGCCAGGTCCAGGTCGAACTGCCCCAATTCCTGCAGCGGCACCATGGCGCCCTGGGGATTTTTGAAGTAGAGCTGGCCCAGGTTCAGGGTGGAGGAGCGCCAGGCCACCGGGGTCCGCAGGAAGATCGACAGGGGCAGGCGTTCGGTGGCCACGTGGACCCGGCCCACTGTCTCCCCGGCCTCGGCCATGGCCAGCCCCCGGACGATCTGGGCCTGGCTCAAACCGCTTAAACCCGCTTTCTGCCGGTCCACCAGGAACCGGAAGCGAGGCTCCGCGGTTTCAACCGTAGTATCCACGTCCACCACGCCCCTGGTCTTCAGGAAGTTCTCCTTAACACGTTCCGCTGCGGTGATGATGCTGGCGTACGAGGCCCCCGGCGGCCCGTAAACTTCGCCCACCAGGGTCTGTAAGACCGGCGGGCCCGGCGGCACCTCGGCGATCTTGAGGCGCGCCTTGTATTTTTGGGCGATCTCCTCCATGGCCGGCCGGATCCAGAGGGTGACCGCATGGCTGGCCGCCGACCGGCGCTCCTTTTCCGCCAGGTTGACCCGGATCTGGCCCACCCACGGCCCCTGCATAAGGTAGTAATGACGCACCAGACCGTTGAAATCGATGGGGGCGCCCTCTCCGGCGAAGGTGACCACGCTGTCCACCTCCGAGACCGAGGTGAGGTAGCGCCCAAAATCCTTCATCGCCGCTTGGGTTACCTCCAGAGGGCTGTCGTTGGGCAGGTCCGCGACCACCAGAAAATCGTTTTTGTTGTCGAAAGGCAGCATCTTCAGGGGAACCAGACCCACCACCGGCAGGAGCACCGAGATCACCAACAGCCCCACCACCCCCAGAAGAAAGAAGCGGCTCCGACGGCGATTTTCCAGCAGCGGCTTCATGATGCGGGTGTAGCCCCGGTAGATCCAGGTCTCCTCCAGGACAAAGGGTTTTTCTTCTTTGCCGTAGTCCTTCTTGAGGAAGTGATAGGTGGCCCAGGGAGTGACGGTGAAGGCGATGAGAAGGCTCATGAGCATGGCCAGGGGCACGTTCAGGGGCATGGGCGCCATGTAGGGGCCCATCATGCCGGTGACGAAGTACAGGGGGATGAAGCTGATGATTACCGTGAAGGTGGCCAGGATAGTGGGGGCCCGGACTTCGTCCACCGCCACCAGGGTGGCCTCCAGGGGCGGATGCTCCCGGAGCTGGAAGTGGCGGTGGATGTTCTCCACGTCGATGATGGGGTCATCCACCAGCAGGCCCAGGGACAGGATCAGGGCAAACAGCGTCACCCGGTTGATGGTGTAACCGAACATCATGTTGCCGGTGAGGGTGATGGCCAGGGTCAGGGGCACCGCCAGGGCCACGATGAGGGCCTCCCGCCATCCTAAAAACAGCGTCAGCAGCACGGTGATGGAGAGCACCGCGATGAGGAGCTCCCGCATGAGCTCGTTGACCTTCTCATCGGCGGTGGCGCCGTAGTTCCGGGTCACCTTTACCCCGATGGCGGGCGGGATGACCTCGGGCTTTAATTGGTTGAGCTTGTCGATGATGCCCTGGGCCACGGTCACGGCGTTGGTGCCGGTGCGCTTGGCTATAGCCATGGTCACGGCGGGATAAAACCGGCCCCGCTCGTAGCCCGGGGGCGCCTCTTCCGCCGGCCCGAAGGCGATGGTGCTCATGGCCACCGGCTCTTCCGGCCCGTCGATGACCTGGGCCACGTCCTTGAGATAGACCGGCTTGCCCTGGTGGAGCCCCACCAGGAGGTTGGCGGCCTCATCGGCGGATTTAAGGAACGGCCCGGCCTCCACCACGTATTCCCGGTCCTGGCGGGAAAAACGGCCCGCGGGCAGATTGACGTTACTGACCTCGAGGGCCTGAGCCAGCGCGGCCAAATCCAGGCCGTGCCCGGCCAGCCGGGCCGGATCGGCCACCACCCGCACCTGACGCTTGCGGCCTGCCACCACATAGGAGCGCCCCGTATCGGGAATGCTTTGCAGGCGATGGAGCAGCTCATCCGCTACCCGCCTGAGTTCGTAGTCGTCGGCGGTATTGCTGTACAGGGTCAGGGTGACGATGGGCACGTCGTTGACGCTCATGGGCTTGACCACCCAGCCGGTCACGCCGGAGGGCGCCTGGTCGATGTTGGAGAAGACCTTGTTATAGACCTTGAACAGGCTGGTCTCCAGGTTTTCTCCCACCCTGAACTTGGCGGTGACGATGGCAAACCCTTCCCGGGCCTGGGAATAGAGGTCTTCCAACCCCTCCATCTCCCAGAGTTTTTTCTCCAGGTTAATCACCGCCAGGTTTTCCACTTCGGTGGGTGAGGCCCCGGGGAAGCGGATGAGGATGTCCACCATGGGCACCTTGATCTGGGGGTCCTCTTCCCGGGGGGTGTACAACAGCGCCATCAACCCGGCCAGCAGGCTCACCAGGATGATGATGGTGGGCAGCTTGGACAGTATAAAAACCTTGACCAGGCGGGCGGTGGGTCCGAGATGGAGTTCGTTGGGTTTATTGGCCATAGGTTTTCAGACCATGTGGGACAGCCGCCCCCGGCTGTCCGTGGGCAGGCGAGGGCGCCTGCCCTTCTTTTGGTTCTGGTTCCCAAGCTCCTGCTTGGGAACCTCTCTGGCTGCGAAGCTCTGCTTCGCTCCGGTAATGGGGTTCCGCCCCATTTGGGGTCTGCCAAGCGGAGCTTGGCGGGCAATTGCGTTCCCAAGCAGGAGCTTGGGAACGAGAAGGTAAAGCTTTAGCCGGCGCCGGCTGAAGCCTGCGGCGACAAAAAGCTATTCCCCAGACACCATAATCCGATCCCCGGATTTAAGCCCCGTCAGCACTTCCACCTGGTCGCCGATCTGCCGCCCCAGCTTCACCTGGCGCAGTTGGGCCGCCTGGTCCGCCGCTATCTGCACCATGGTGAGTTGGCCCACGGTGGCCACCGCCGCCTGAGGGATCAGGATACCCCGGCTGTGGCCCAGGGGGAGCATGAGCCGGGCGAACATCCCGGGCATGAGGGCCGAGTTTTCAACCCTTCCGGTGCGCACCTTGAAGGTGCGGCTGCCCGGGGCGCTGATGGGAAAGATTTCGGCGATGGCAAGCTGGGCTTCGAACTTTACCGCGGGCACGCTGACCTGGGCGGCCTCTCCCACCTTCACCTGCTCCCGGTAGCTGTCATTGACCTCGCCCTCGACCTGGAGGCGGTCCGGGTCGTACAGGGACGCCAGGGTCTGCCCGGGCTGGGCCAGGTCCCCCACCGCGGTCTTGCGCTCCGCCACCACGCCGGCCGCAGGCGCCCGGATCACGGTATAGCCCTTCATCGTGGCGGCCTCGCTTGCCACCGCCTGGGATTGGGCCAGGGCCGCGGTGGCCGACTGGTAGCGGGCCTTCATGGCGTCAAACTCCTGGGGGCTCACCGCGCCTTCCTTGAAGAGAAACTGGTACCGCTGATAATCGGCGGTGACCTGGGTGAGGTGGGCCCGGGCCTGGGCGAGGCCAGCCGCCGCCTGGTCCACCCGGGCCTTAAACTCCGCCGCCGACAGGGTCACCAGGGGGTCTCCCGATTTTACCCGCGAGCCGGCCTCCACCCAGATTTTCGCCACCCGGCCGGAGACCTGGGACGACACCTGGGCCAGGCTCGGGGAGATCACTGCGCCCATAACCTCCAGTTCGCGGGGAATCTCGGTTTCCTGGACGACCAGGACGCGGCCTTTGGGCGGCGGCCCGGTGAGCGGCGTAAGCCCCGGGGCGATCTTGCCGAAGTGGAGCAGCCCCGCCAGCCAGGCCATGAACAGGATGCCCCCCACCACCAGGGCGCTCAGTCCGATAATTTTCTTTTTGTCTGCCATGGGTTTCTCGTCCAGCCAGGGTCCCTGGTCGGGGCGGGTTTCAAACCCGCCCCTACGCCTCAAACCCGGCCAACGCCTGGGTTATTCGGAATTGTCCATCACCCCCGCCAGGGCGACCCACCGGGTCGCCCCTACAGGTTTGCCCGTTGCGTAGGGGAGTGGTTCAACACGCCCATTCGGGCGACCCACCGGGTCGCCCCTACGGCTTACCGGCCTCCGCTACCGGGCCGGAGCATAAAAGTCGGCTAATTCCCGGGGCTGCTGTTAAATGTGGCCAACCAGTCATCAAAGGCATCTTTTCCTGTAGCCTTCCGGTTTTCCCGGTCTAAATCCCAGAACAGCGCATTGGTGACGATATTTCCCGGATGCGGTTCAAAGATTCCTCATCCCGGATGACGTGCTCATAATAATTGCGCTGCCATACGGAAGCGTCAAGATGTTGTTGCGTGAGGTTAATGCGTTTGGTCACTAATGACTTGAACTGCCCTACGATTGCCCCCACCGATTTTGGTTTAGGGCCGGCGGGACGGCAGGGTTTATCTGCGCTGGAAAAATAGTTTTTTGTAGGGGCGACCCGGTGGGTCGCCCCTGGCACGCCGGGAGACTCATGGATGAAAAGGATAGCGTGGAAATGATTCGGCATGACTACAAAGGCGTCCAGGTTTATATCCGGTCGCACTGTTGCGGTTTGTAACCATACGGACTCAACCAACCGCCCTGTTTCGTTCAATTGGGCCTCACCATTGACCACTTTGCCCAGCAAGCATTCCCGGTCCCTGGTGCAGATGGTGATAAAATAGGCGCCGGCCTGGTTATAATCATAGCCCTGCACCCTTATGGTTCGGCGTCTGTTGGTTGGGGCTGCGGGAGCTCTGGTGGTCACGATCGCGCTGGTCCCTTATAAGTCGATTTACCTTGTAATGACGGTTGACAACCATTCGGGCGACCCACCGGGTCGCCCCTACGGTTGCCCCTACGGCTTACCGGCCTCTGCCACCGGGCCGGAGATGGTGCCCAGGGACAGGTCCAGGCCCGCCTGGGCCAGGTAGGTGTCGAACAGGGCCGCCACCCGGCTCAGTTCGGCGTTTTTGGTGGCGTCTTCGGCGGTGAGCAGGTCCACCAGGATAGTGAGGCCGGTTTCATAGCGCAGGCGGATCAGCCTCAGGCTCTCCCGGGCCTGGGCCACCGCCTTCTCGGCCACCCCGAGGCGGTCGTGGGCCGTCTTCAGGTTCAGGATGGCCTCGGTCACCTGGTGCCGGACCCGGTCCTCCAGGTCCCGTTTCAAGTCCCGGGCCTGAGTCTCTTTGGCCCGGGTCTCCCGGACCTTCGCCAGGTCGGCCAGGCCGTTGAACAGGTTGAAGTTGAGC
>Ga0351871_1283_pt1 | contig 13184 bp, 14 predicted proteins | sample TotcelHFGM3001N8_FD_206786 | JGI IMG/M metagenome (GOLD analysis project Ga0351871, IMG submission 206786) | Enriched cells from coal bed in the Powder River Basin, Montana, United States - Total cells FGM rep2 HSBNCT.FGM.300.1.N8 ...
ACGGGTATGTTTCTTTAACAGGCCCCCGTTCTCATACCGGAACGAAGAAGACTGGGCACAATATTATTGTTGAAGCTGAACCGGTATCTCATCATACTTTATTGGAAGAGAATGTTGCTTTAATTAAGTGTGCAGCAGAAAAAAAGTGCAAACCCAAAAAAAACTTATGGTCAAGATCATGTATTGGTTATTGTGATAGATGATTATATAGCTCCAAGATTTGATGACCAAAAAGATCTTGAGGCATTGAATGAATTTATAAAATCTGATGTGATTAATTTGCCTTTAGATTTTAGAGAACTTTATATTTTAGGTATTTCAGGTAAAACTCTTTTGGCTTTTAAAATAGTAACGTAGGGTGCGCTCTGCGCACCATTAATAAAGGCGGGCCATGCCAACCCTACACTCCAACTGTACCGCCCCCCAGGGTTCATGGCCTGAGAGCGATTTTCTAGGGAATTTTCCCTTACCGACCGATAAGAAAGTAACCCCAAATAAACTTCGATTTGAGGCAAAAAATGACCGGATACATTCTCCTGGGCGTGGTGGTGGTCCTGCTTGTGGGGGCCGTGACGATTTACAACCGGCTGGTGACCAACAAGAATATGGTGGCCGAGGGCTGGAGCGGTATCGACGTGCAGCTGAAGCGCCGGAACGACCTCATCCCCAACCTGATTGAAAGCGTCAAGGGCTACATGGGCCACGAGCGGGGCGTCCTGGACCAGGTCACCGAGCTCCGGACCAAGAGCCAGGCGGCCCAGGGGGTGGCCGACAAGGCCAGGGTGGAAGGGGCCATGGGCCCAGCGTTGACGAATCTCTTCGCGGTGGCGGAAAATTATCCCGATTTGAAGGCATCCCAGAATTTTATGGAGTTACAAAAATCCCTGGCCGACATCGAGGACCAAGTCCAGCTGGCCCGGCGCTATTACAACGGGGCCGCCCGGAATTTCAACATCCTGATCCAGTCTTTTCCCAGCAACCTGATCGCCTCCGCCTTTAAATTCACCATAGTGGAATACTTCGAGATCGAGGACGCCGCCGAACGGGCCGTGCCCAAGGTTGCCTTTCCTTAAGAGTAAGCTATCAGCCTTCAGCAGTCAGCTATCAGCAAAAGCAAGGACTTATCAAATCTGGTCGATAATGATTGATTTGCTGGGATATAGCCATTGCCAAAAGAGCCTCTTGCAAAGTCTCTGAAGAACTCCAAGGGCTATAAGCAGGCCTGGATAGGTTACAAGCTGCATGTCGATGTCAATGACTGCGGCCTGCCCATCAGTGCGGTGTTGACCACGGCCTCCCTCCACGAAAGCCAGGTGGCCGTGCCGTTGATGAAAATGACCAGCGAGCGTATCGATTACCTGTATGATCTGATGGATTCGGCCTACGATGCCAAATCGATTTACGAGGTGAGCCGCAGCCTGGGACACGTCCCCATTATCGCCAAGAATGGCCGGAGGAAAGAAGTAATCCCCCTGGCCCCTCATGAGGCGGTGCGCTACCGGGAGCGGACCGTGGCGGAGCGCTTCAACAGCCGGCTGAAGGAAGGCTTTGGGGCCGGCAACGTGATGGTTCGGGGAGCTCTTAAGATCAGGCTTCATCTTATGTTGGGGGTAGTGGCCCTGTTTGCCGACCAGATGCTCAAGCTGATAAGTTGAAGCGAGGCTAGCAGGCGAGACAAAGATGGTGGGGGTAGTCCGCCCTGAGCCGGAAAATTTCACTCTTTTTGCCCAATAACGGACGAAATTTCTTGGTTGCATCGCTTCAAGACTCAAAAAGAACCGGACTGACCGGCGACTCTTATTAATTTTGCAAGAGGCTCTTTTGACAATTACTATAAGCCTTTAAGGGGAGAGGGGCAGGGTGAGAGGGGTGAATAAGAAAAGCTTTGGCAATGAGTCTAGAGGCACGAAAAAAGCTACAGGGGCCCTGGAGGCCCCTGTTTTTATGCACGGTGGCTGGCCTCAGCATCGGATCGTCAAAGGAGGCCGCTGCCGATCCCGAATGGAAGTTAATTGGGAGCCGAGGGGTTCATGGCCAGGCCATCGGCCCCGGACCCTGTCCGGGTGATGTCCACCGGCAGGCCGTTTTGCTCCTCCACCGCCTGCATCACCTTGCGCATGTTCACCTGGTCCGCCAGGCTCCGCTGCTCCAGCATGGTGAGCACGTGCAGGATCATGGAGCGGATTTTAAAGTACACGTCCTCGTGTACCGAAAGGTAGATGCGCCCCTGGCGGAAGCCGATCTTGGCCGGCTCATAGACATACTCCACCGAGGCGCCCACCGGCACCATGGGAAACAACTTCTTGATGTGTTCCGGATACATGCGGGTGCAGCCGTGGCTCACCAGGCGTCCCACCCCCAGGGGCATGGCCGTGCCGTGGATGCCGTAATCGCCCCAGGACAGCGTGAGCTTGAAGTCCCCCATGGGGTTTTCTCCTCCCGGGGGCATCACCGCCATGCCGTACTTGGCCTGCAATGATTTGGGGATGTGCCAGGCCGGGTTCACCTTCTTCTCGATTACCCGAAATTTTCCCTGGGGGGTCCGGAAATCCAGCACTCCCATACCGATGGGGAAGGTGTAGACCTGGGTATTGTTGTTGACAAAATAGTAGAGGCGCATCTCTCCGGTATTGACGATGATCTGGTTGCCCTGGTTGTTGGGCACGATCCACAGGGTGGGAACGGTCATCTCGGCGCCCACGGGAGGGAGAAACGGGTCCCAATGACGGTACATGACCCCGAGCTCCGAATAGCCCAGGCCATAGTGCCGGGCCAGATCCAGCAGATCGTCGCCTTTCTTGATGCGGTGATGCTGAATGCTCCCCACCACGGTGAGGGCCTGGGAGTCGACGCTTCCAGAGGAGGCCGGAAACCGGATGTTGTAAGGACCTGCGGCCATGGCGGGCTGGGCCAGCGCCACGATTAACCATGCCAGCAGAAATCGAAATAGGGTCCGCATCGCCTCACTCCTGGGTCTGACGATAGGGTTTTAAGCTAGACGAGAATGGCGGCTCCATGATGCCCTTTTCCGTAACAATGCCCGCAATCAAGTCGTTGGGGGTGACATCAAAGGCCAGGTTCAGGGCCGAGGCCCCGGCCGGGGCTACCGCCTGACCCCAGAGATGGGTCACTTCTTCGGCGTCCCGCTCTTCCACCGGGATGTGGGAGCCGTCGGGGATGGAGAAATCAAAAGTGGACAGCGGCGCCGCCACATAAAAGGGAATGCCGTGATGGTGGGCTAGGACTGCCACGCTGTAAGTCCCGATCTTGTTGGCGGTGTCGCCGTTGGCGGCGATGCGGTCCGCCCCCAGGATGACCAGGTCCACCCTGCCCTGGTGCATCAGGGTGGCCGCGGCCCCGTCGGGGATGAGGGTGTAGGGAATCCCCAGCTTGCCCAACTCCCAGGTAGTGAGCCGGGCCCCCTGGAGCAGCGGCCGGGTTTCGTCAACCCACACCGAAAAGCGCTTCCCCGCCTCCCAGGCGGCCCGCAAAACCCCCAGGGCGGTGCCGTAAGCCCCGGTGGCCAGTGCCCCGGTATTGCAGTGGGTGAGCACCCGATGGCCGTCGCGGATCAGGACCTGTCCTGCCTGGGCCATGCGGCGGTTGGTGGTGTCATCTTCCTTGAGCATGGTCTGGGCCTCGGTCACGAGATGTGCCTTGATGGCATCGACGGATTCAGCCGCATGTTCTTGGGCCACCAACAGCACCCGATCCAAGGCCCAAAACAGATTAACCGCGGTGGGACGGGCCGCGGCAATCTCCCGGCAAATGTCCTGAAAGCGGGATTGAAACTCCTTGCCGTCGCGGGTATCCAAACTGAGGGCGCCCAAGGCCGCGCCCATGGCCGCGGCCACCCCGATGGCCGGGGCTCCCCGGATCGCCAAGGTGCGGATGGCCTCGATGACGTCGTGATAATCCCGAGTTTCCATATAAAGCTCTTCCGCGGGCAGACGCCGCTGGTCCAGCAGCTTGACCTTATCCACATCCCAACAAATGCTGCAATAGGGGATCATTTGAACTCCGTTTTTGGTTTTTGGTTTTTCGTTTTTGGTTAAAAAAACCTCTAAGGAGCAGCAAAAGGATTCATTTAAAGATTGTTACGAATACGAGCAATCCTGTTATGATAACCAACCCCCAAGTGGCCCAAACAAGCCTCTTGGTATTAAGCGTAATTTTTTCTGAAATTTTGTGTTGGAGAATGTTTGATAAATCACGAAGTTATCCCCCGCACCCGTTTGGCCCATAAGCTCAATCAAATCCTTTTCTGAGTAGTTCCAATAATCTTCTTCCTGTTCCATCCTCAATCCTCTTTTACTAAAAACTCAAATTCTTCAAAACCTGTAGGGGCGCACCTATGTGTGCGCCCTCGGGCGGATACGCAGGTCCGCCCTACAATATATATGTCTTCTCGTCTAAATTTCTCACTCCGCCAACAATTTCTGAAATATCTCATTGGCCAACTGGGGGTTCGCCTGGCCCTTGGTCTTTTTCATCAGTTGCCCCACAAAAAAGCCCATCACCTTGGTCTTGCCGCCCCGGTAGTCGGCCGCCTCCTTGGGGTTGGCGTCAATGATCTCCTGGGCCGCGGCCTCCAAAGCCCCGGTGTCGCTGATCTGGACCAGGCCTTTTTCCTTAATGATAGCTTCCGGGTCCTTGCCCGTAGCCAGCACTTCCTTCAACACCTCCTTGGCCTGATTGCGGCTGATGGCGCCTTTTTCCACTAACGTCAGCAAAGTTCCTGAGGTCGCAGGCGAAATAGTTGACAGGGCAGCCGGATCATCCAGAAACCAATTGCTCACCTGCTTGGGCGCGAGGTGAGGGAAATCTTTTACCACAGCCTCGAATTTATCGGCCCGGGCTTTATCCGAGGTCAGCACCTCGGCGTCGTATTCCGGCAGGCCATATTCAGTCTGAAAGCGGGCCAGCCGCGCCGTTGGCAGCTCCGGCAATGCTTTCCTCAGGCTTTCTATCCACTCCCCGGAAACCTTAACCGGTGCCAGGTCCGGGTCGGGAAAGTAACGGTAGTCGTGGGCCTCTTCCTTGCCCCGCATGGACACGGTCTGGTTGGCGCCCGTATCCCACAGGCGGGTCTCCTGGACGATTTCCCGCCCGGCGGCTAACAGCGCCCGTTGCCGCTTGATTTCGTACTCCAGGGCCGCCTTGACGAACCGGAAGGAGTTCATGTTCTTGAGCTCGGCCCGGGTGCCGAACTCGGCTTGCCCCACCGGGCGGAGCGAAATGTTAGCGTCGCACCGGAGCGACCCCTCCTCCATGTTGCCGTCGCAAATCTCCAGATATAAAAGGATGTTGCGCAGGCCCTTGAGGTACTCCACCGCCTCGTCGGGGGTACGCATATCCGGTTCGCTGACGATCTCGATGAGTGGCACCCCGGTGCGGTTAAAGTCCACAAAACTCACCGGCCGGGATTCACTGTGGATCAATTTGCCCGCATCTTCTTCCATATGAATGCGGGTGATGCCGATGCGCCGGGCTGCGCCTTCGACCTTGAGGTCAAGAAAGCCGTGCTCCGCCAGGGGAAGTTCGTACTGAGAGATTTGGTAACCCTTCGGCAGATCGGGATAAAAATAATTTTTCCGGGCGAAGACCGATTCGGGATTGATCCGGCAGTTGGTGGCCAGGGCCATTTTCAGGGCGAACTCCACCGCTTTTTGGTTCAAGACCGGCAGACTCCCGGGCATTCCCAGGCAGACCTCGCAGACATGGGTATTGGGCGGGGCTCCGAAGGCGGTGGCGCAGCCGCAGAAGATCTTGCTGGCGGTGAGCAGATGGGCGTGGACCTCCAACCCGATAACGGCTTCGTATTCCAGACTCTTCCTCCTGAATTTATTCCAGGTTCGTCTTGCAGGGGCGGGTTTGAAACCCGCCCTTACGTGTGATATCAATAAGTTATCTGATTGATTGGTCTCATTTCAGGCCGAACTCGATATTATTGAAGGTTATCTAAATAGCGAAACTCTGTCAAGGCAAGGCTTTCCAGGGTTTGAGCGGGAAAACCCGGACGGCCCAGGTTGTTTGATGACTTGCAGAAGTTTATAATTTGAATTAGATACTTGGAAGGCGTAACTTTCCCGGCCGCCGCGGCCGCAACCATGAGGACGCCCGATGCAGATCGAACCCCGGGAGGATTTTACCCCCCAGGAGACCCAACGCTATTCCCGGAACGCCCTCCTGGCCCAGGTGGGGTGGGAAGGACAGGCCCGCTGGCGAGCCGGCCGGGTCCTGGTGGTGGGGGCCGGAGGCATCGGGTCCGCCGCCCTGATGTATCTTGCCGCGGCCGGAGTGGGGCGCCTGGGCCTGGTGGACGGCGACGCGGTGGAACTGTCCAACCTGCAGCGCCAGATTCTCCACCAATCGGCCGACCTGGGGCGGCGGAAGGTGGAATCAGCGGCAGAGTCCCTGGCGGAGCTTAACCACCTCTGCGGGATAGAGACTTTTGACCTGCGCCTTAACCCGGCCAATGTTCGGGAAGTGGTGCAGGGCTTTGAGGTGGTGCTGGACGCCAGCGATAATTTCCCCACCCGGTTCCTGGTGGCCGAGTGCTGCTGGCGTTACAAGATTCCCCTGGTGTCCGCGGCGGCCACGGGCTGGCATGGGCAGCTTTTGGTGGTGCAGCCCGGGGCGGAGAATCCCTGTTATCGCTGCCTGGTGCCCGAGACGCCGCCGGCCGCGGCCGTGCCTGCCTCCACTCAGATAGGCATCCTGGGCGCAGTGGCCGGCGCCATGGGCTGCCTGCAGGCGGTGGAAGCCTTAAAACTGCTTCTGGGGCTGGAATCAGACCTGACCCGCCGGCTCCTGGCCTATGACGGGCTAAAGGGCAGGTTTCAAACCCTGGCCCGGACAAAACGGCCGGACTGCCCCCTGTGTGGACCGGGAAAGTGAGCGGTGAGCAGTAAGCGGTAAGCAGCAAAAACCAGAGCCGGTTATTCATTCTTATTCCCCCGCGGGAGATTAGGAGCCGGAAAAGAGAGGAATTTGGGGGTGGCACAGGCGTCTCGCCTGTGCTGGCGCAAGCTAAACCTGCATGGTTTGTGCTACGGCCACCCCCGAAAATGAAAATCATTTGTAGGGGCGAGCCGGTGGCTCGCCCTCTCGCCCCTACGCCAGGACTTTCACGTTAAAGCCTGCGGGAACGGAAAGTACCATTGGAATGCAAATCTGTACAACCTGCCGGAGCAACTGACCATGACCAGTAAAAAATGCCGCAGATCAATGCCGCTTTTACTGCTCACTGCTTACCGCTCACTGCTTACTTTTATTATGAGTCAATAATGCCAAATGACCCCTTGATCATTGCCGGACGCTCCTTCCGCTCCCGCCTCATGGTGGGCACGGGGAAGTTTCCCTCCGCCGCGGCCCTGAAGGCCGCCCTGGAGGCCTCGGGAGCCGAAATCGTCACCGTGGCCCTGCGCCGGGTGGATTTGGGCCAGCCGGCCGGCGACAGCATCCTCTCGGTGCTGGACCCCGAGAAATACCTGATCCTGCCCAACACCTCCGGGGCCCGCACCGCCGACGAAGCAGTGCGCCTGGCCAAAATGGCCCGGGCCATGGGCCTCCCCCCCTGGGTGAAGCTGGAACTGACCCCGGAGCCCAAGTATCTGCTGCCGGACCCGGTGGAAACCCTGAAGGCCGCAGAAATTCTCATTAAAGAAGGGTTTGTGGTGCTGCCTTACATCCAGGCCGATCCGGTTCTGGCCAAGCGTCTGGAGGAGCTGGGGACCGCCACGGTCATGCCCCTGGGGGCGCCCATCGGCAGCAACCGGGGGGTCAGGACCCGGGACATGATCCGCATCATCATCGAGCAGGCCACGGTGCCGGTGGTGGTGGACGCCGGCCTGGGCGCCCCCTCCCACGCCGCCGAGGCCATGGAAATGGGCGCCGACGCCGTATTGGTAAACACCGCCCTGGCCGACGCCTGGGATCACGCCGCCATGGCCAAGGCCTTCGCCCTGGCCGTGACCGCCGGCCGCCTGGCCTACCGGGCCGGCCTGGGCCCGGAGCGGGATACGGCCGAGGCCTCCTCGCCGTTGACGGGGTTTTTGGAGTAGGGTGGCACAGGCTTCCAGCCTGTGCATGTAGGGTAGGCACGGCCCAACGTCATCTGGTTCCCAAGCTCCAGCTTGGGAACCAGTGCAAAGATACTGTAACTTCTCCATTTTTATTGCGGAGGACAATTTTCAAGAGGTTAAACGATGAGGTTCTCAGAACGATTTGGATACAAGCCGATTAAGGAAATCGTCCAGATTGAGTCAATGGATGAGCCACTTAGAAACGGACTATGGAGCCTTCTAAAACTTCATTGCTGGGATTATGTAAAATCCTCCCAGGGTGGATATGGTGGCGGGTATTATCTTAGTGATTATGGCAATGACGAAATCCAAGTGTTGTGTTATCAACTCTGGTTCAATTATTTCAAAAAACCCCTTGACCAATTGGGCAACGATTGGCGCAAGGTCCTTCCACAATTAAGAAAATATTTTTTTGATTGTAAATGGTACGAAGCCTATGACTTTATTGAATTTGTCACTAATAATTATAAAAGAAGTCAGTTCAAAGAGGAATTTATTTTGTCGTGCAATAACTTGCTACAAAAAGAAGTATCAGCTTATCGATTCGTAAATAGTGTTATTACAAGAATAACTGATGAACACGAGGTAGCCGAAATTGAGCAAGCCATTAAGGAAAGTAGAGGGCCAGTGAGTAAGCATTTGCGGCGGTCTCTGGAATTGTTGTCCGATAGAAATGCCCCTGATTATCGTAACTCAATTAAGGAATCAATTTCAGCAGTTGAAAGCCTCGCAACGACTACTCTTAAGGCAGATAAGGGGACATTAGGACAGCTCCTTAAAAAACTCGAAGATGAAATAGGGTTGCATCCAGCCTTGAGTACCGCTTTCAGCAGCCTCTACGGATATACCTCAGATGAAGGCGGTATTCGACATGCATTAACAGAAGCTGGAAGGGTAGATTTCAATGATGCGAAGTTCATGCTTGTAGTTTGTTCTGCTTTTATCAACTTTGTTAAAAGTAAAACACAAAGTTGACTATTATTAGTTATTAAAGGAAATCCAATAAACTTATAGATATTTCATTTAATAATTAGTTGTTAGGCCGATCTCTTAACAATAATATCTATGAAAACAGCATCCTCAAATTCCCCCTTCGCCAAGATATTAGATGCCTGGCCGGAGGTGCGGTTACGAGAGGTCGTGAAACGGGCCGGGGCGGGGGATGTGAAGCGGGCCTTGGGCCGGGAGCTTCTGCATCCGGAGGACCTGGCGGCTCTGCTGTCGCCGGCGGCGGCGCCGTTTCTGGAGGATATGGCCCAGGCGGCCCATCGCCTCACCCGGCAGCACTTTGGGCGCACCATTGGATTGTATGCGCCCATTTATCTATCCAACATCTGCTACTCCGACTGCACCTACTGTGGTTTCGCGGTGCACTCCGGCAGCCAGGGGGAGAAGCGCACCCTGACGCCGGCGGAAATCCGCGCCGAGTGCGCCGTCCTGGCCGGCCACGGGTTTCAGAGCGTGCTGCTCCTCACCGGCGAAGCCCCGAAAGCCGCGCCGGTGTCGTATCTGGCCCAGGCCGTGGCCATCGCCCGGGAGTATTTCGTCTCCGTGGCCGTGGAGGTTTACGCCCTGGACCAGGAGGGCTATAAAACTCTGGTGGACCGGGGCCTGGAAGGGGTGACCCTCTACATGGAGACCTACCACCGGGAGACTTACGCCGGGGTGCACCGCCGGGGCCGCAAACGCGATTATGACTACCGCCTGGAGGCCATCGCCCGGGCCGGCCGGGCCGGGGTCCGCCGGCTCAGTTTGGGCGCGCTGCTGGGTCTCTTTCACTGGTGGGCCGACGGCTTCTGGCTGGGCCTGCACGCCCGGCACCTCCAGAAGGAGTGCTGGCAGAGCGCCGTATCGCTGTCCTTCCCCCGGCTGCGCCACGCGCCTGAACGCTTCCGGGTGGAACATCTCCCCACCGACCGGGAGTTGGTGCAGTTGATGCTGGCCCTGAGGATTTTTCTGCCGGAGGTAGGCTTTAACCTTTCCACCCGGGAAAGTTCCCAGCTTCGAGACCGCCTGATCCCCCTGGGGGTGACCATGATGAGCGCCGGATCGTCCACCCGGCCCGGCGGTTACGCCCATCTGGACAACGACGCCGCTATGGAGCAGTTCGAGATTGAGGATGGCCGCAGCCCCGCCGAGGTGGCCGCGGCCATCCGCCGGGCCGGCTATGATCCGGTGTGGAAGGATTTTGACCGCGCCTTTGTGGAATAGAGGCCAGTATCGTAGGGGCGGACCTGTGTGTCCGCCCTGTTTGAGGGCAAACCTGCGGGTGCGCCACTACGGAGGGAGGCAGTGAAATTGACCATCAACGGCGAACCCCGGGAGGTGGCGGCGGGCACGGTGTGGACCCTCCTGGAGGAACTGGGCCTCCACCCCCAGGGGACCATCGTGGAGCGCAACCGGGAGATTGTGGACCGCGAGGCCTACCGGGAGACCCATTTGTCCGAGGGCGACGTCCTGGAACTGGTGCGCCTGGTGGGGGGCGGCTGATGGACCTGGCCCGGCGACTGGCCGCCTTTGAGCAGGCCGACCTCTACGTGGTCATCACGGAAGCCTTCTGCGCCGGCCGCACCTCACTTGCGGTTTTGGACCAAGTCCTGGCCGCGGGGGTGAAAATCGTCCAGCTCCGGGAAAAAAACCTGACAGACCGCGCTATTTTTGAGCTGGCGCGGGAATTTCGCCGGCGCACTGAGGCCGCGGGGTCTTTGCTGATTATCGACGACCGGGTTGACATCGCCCTGGCCGCGGGCGCCGACGGGGTGCACCTGGGCCAGACGGACCTCCCCGTGGCCGCGGCCCGCCGTATCGCCCCGGACCTCATCGTCGGAGCCTCCATCCATGGTCTGGAAGAGGCGCTGGCGGCCCAGGCGGCCGGGGCCGGATATGTCAACATCGGCCCTATTTTCCCCACCGCCACCAAGCCTGACGCCGTGGTTTTAGGGGTTGAGGCCATCCCACGCCTGACGCCGCATCTGACAATTCCCTGGAGTACCATGGGCGGCATCAATGGCGGCAACATTGCCCGGGTGGTGGCCCGGGGAGCCCGGCACCCGGCGGTAATGAGCGCGGTCACCGCGGCCGCGGATGTTAGGGCCGCGGCCCGGGCCTTGAGGGAGATGATTATCTCCTGAAGAATCCTGACAAAAATTCGGCCTGACGAGCCACTCCCTGCAAGGCCCCTCCTTTCGCATTACAGCGCTTGCCAAAAGATTTTTCGTGACGGAAAGCCTTATAATCCCCCCTGCCCCCTTTAAAAAAGGGGGAAACTGCAAGGAATTGCTGCTAATTGTCCCCTTTGAAAAAGGGGGATGCAGAGTAATTTAAAAACCTCCAGGCGGAAGGAATTTATGGCAAACGGCTTATCATTTGCTTTTGCTCAGCCGGCAGATAAACAGTATATTGAGATGAAAATGCTTTCAGGATCTGTTCATGCCCACAATCAAGCTCAAAGCCTTTACCCTGCTGGAGAGAGTCCGGACGCAAAGCCCGGTGATCCATCACCTGACCAACTGGGTCACCATCTACGACTGCGCCCAGGTGGTCAAGGTGCTGGGGGCCTCCCCGGTCATGGCCCATGCCCCTGAGGAGGTGGAGGAGATGGCCCGGCTGGCCTCCGCCCTGGTCCTCAACATCGGCACCTTGACGGTTCCGTTTGTCGACGCCATGAAGCTGGCGGCCCGGGCCGCTAACGCCAAAGGGATTCCCGTGGTTTTGGACGTTTGCGGGGCCGGGGCCACCTCCTTCCGGGACCGGAAATGCTTTGAGCTGTTGGATGAGGTGAGGATCGACCTCATCAAGGGCAACGCCTCGGAGATGGCCCGGATCAGCGGGGCCCAGGTGCGGACCAAAGGGGTGGACGCCGCTCCGGTGGAGATGGACCTGGAGGCGGTGGCCCTGAGCCTGGCCCTGAAGCGAAAGTGCACAGTGGTTATCACCGGTCCGGAAGACCTGGTGGTTAACGGCAGCCGGCAATTTGTGGTCAAAAACGGCCACCCCCTCATGTCCCGGGTGGTGGGCACCGGCTGCATGGCGGCTTCTGTGGTCGGCGCCTTTGCCGCGGTGGAGCCGGACCTGGCCCTGGCCGCGGCCGCGGGGCTGATCTGCTTTAATGTTGCGGGTGAGCTCGCGGCCGAACTCTCCCCGGGCCCCGGCAGCTTCAAGGTCAAACTCTTTGACTGTCTGGACGCCCTGGACGAGCCGACCCTGGCGGACCGGCGGCGGGTGAGCGGGTGAGGGGTTACTATTTCATTACCGAGGCGGCCTTGAGCCGGGCCGGGAACTTAAGCGACGTCGCCGCGGCGGTGGCCGCCGGGGTGCGGGTGGTGCAGTACCGGCAGAAGCAGGGCCTTACCTTCGACCTGGTGGCGGAGGCCCGGCAATTGCGGCAGCTCTGCCGCCACATCCGGTTTTTGGTCAACGACCGGGTGGATCTTGTATTGGAGGTGGGGGCTGACGGGGTGCATTTAGGCCAAGAGGACTTGCCCTGCCCCGAGGCCCGCAAAATGCTGGGGCCGGAGAAAATCATCGGGGTCACAGTCCACAATGTAGCCGAAGCCCTGGCGGCCCAGGCCGCGGGAGCGGATTACCTGGGAGTGTCGCCTATTTTTGCCACCTCCACCAAGGGCGACGCCGGCGCCCCCGCCGGGGTGGCGCTCCTGGCCGAGATTCGCCGGCGGGTGAACCTTCCCCTGGTAGCCATCGGCGGCATCACCCTGGCCAATGCGCCGGCGGTCATCGAGGCCGGCGCCGACGCGATGTGCGCCATCGTCGCGGTGGTCACCAAACCAGATGCCCGGCCGGAGATCGAGAAGTTCCAGGGGTTGTTTCGACAAGATAACCACAATAATTTTGAAAAATTCTTATAGAAGAAGTGAGAGCAACAATTTATATTAAAACCAAACTCTGCAATCCTGGGCAAAGCGGAGGATTCTTTTGAATCCTGAGAGTTTTCAAGAAAGTTCGTCAGGTCGTCTTTTGCAGGTCGGCAAAGGAGAAGAGGCCTATTGGTCTTATATTCCTAATCCCTTACCGCCATCTCTGGATTTTAGCTCTGAGATGGTGTGCGCCCTTTCCAATGCAGACCGCGCCTTGGGGGAA
>Ga0351871_1256_pt1 | contig 13150 bp, 10 predicted proteins | sample TotcelHFGM3001N8_FD_206786 | JGI IMG/M metagenome (GOLD analysis project Ga0351871, IMG submission 206786) | Enriched cells from coal bed in the Powder River Basin, Montana, United States - Total cells FGM rep2 HSBNCT.FGM.300.1.N8 ...
TCCACCTTGCCGTTCAGCACGTTCAGTACCGGCTGGTTGGCGCCCCGGTGACCGAACTTCAGCTTGAACGTCTTGGCGCCGCAAGCCAGGCCGAGCAGTTGATGGCCAAGGCAGATGCCAAACACCGGTTTTTTGCCCAGCAGGCTTCGGATGGTCTCGATCGCGTAGTGCAGCGGTTCCGGGTCGCCCGGGCCGTTGGACAAAAACACGCCGTCTGGATTTAGGGTCAAGATTTCGTCGGCGGTCGCGGTTCCCGGCAAAATGGTCACGCGGCAACCGACGTTGCGTAAATGCCGCGCGATATTCCACTTCATGCCGTAGTCCAGTGCCACGACATGTTTGTCGTGCGGACCACTGGGCGATCCTCGGCGCTCCGCATCCAGTTGCGCCCAATAGCTGAGCGATTCGTCCCATTCCCGAGCTTCGGCAGGCACCACTTCGCGGACCAGATCGCGTCCCACCAACCCCGGACTGGCTTTGGCTTTGGCGACCAAGCTGTCGGCGTCCTGGTCGATCGTCGACAACACGCCCTTCATGGCGCCGTGAATGCGAATCCGCCGAACCAGCGAACGCGTGTCGATACCGGCCAGCCCCACGATGCCGTGCCGATCGAGATACTCGCCCAGTTGGCCTTGTGCACGAAAGTTGCTGGCGATACGGCTGTTTTCCCGCACGATGAACCCTGCCAAGTGGGGCCGGTGGCTTTCTACGTCCTCGTCGTTGACGCCGTAATTGCCGATTTCCGGATACGTCATGGTGACGATCTGCCCGCGGTAGCTCGGGTCGGTCAGGATTTCCTGGTACCCGGTCATCGACGTGTTGAATACGACTTCCCCATCGACCTCGCCGCGCGCACCAAGGGCCTCACCGGTGAACACGGTCCCATCTTCCAAGGCAAGTTTGGCAATTTGTGTCATGGCTGAGCTGCTAAATCCGTTAAGAGTGTCAAGACGCGTCTAGAAACCAGACCGGGAAGCAAGAATTCGAAACCCTTGGGTGGCTGATCTCAAGTCACCCGTGGATACCGCCCGATACCCATAACTGGCTGTGGGTCTCCGGACCCTGACCTTCGTCAGGTCCGGTCAGCCAACCATCGAGGACTCTTGCTGCGGCGAGCAAGGGTCCTCATTTTTTTGCGCTCGGACGCCCGCTCCCGGTCCGTCGCCGTCAAATTGTAACGTTCCCCGTCGGCAGCGAACAGGACCGCGCCGGCTCATCTTTGCCACCGTCATCCTTCGATTGTCCCCATTCCCGTTGTTCGCTATAATCCGCGGCAGGTTCTGGAGTTTGAATGTCGAATTTCAGATTTGAAATTTGAGATTTCAGATTTGAAATTTGAAATTTGGGATTTGAGATTCCAAATTTGAAATTTGGGATTTGAAATTTCAGATTTGAAATTTGGGATTTGAGATTTCAAATCAGCTTTTGTACGTTGGACGCTTGGGGAGGGTTCTGCCACGGCTGGCTTACGGATTGGGATTGGGCACGACAGGCATCGGTTGGAGGCGGGCGGCCCGTTGATTCTGGGCGGCATCCCGTTGACGCACGATCGGCATGCGGTCGGCCATTCCGACGCGGATACGCTGCTGCACGCGGTGACGGATGCCCTGTTGGGCGCCGCTGCGCTGGGCGATATCGGTGAACTGTTCCCCGACACCGATGCGGCGAATCGAGGCCGCGACTCTGGCCAGATGCTGCAAATCGCCGCTCAGAAGGTTGCGGACGCGGGATTCCGCATTGTCAATATTGACTGTATTGTGTTTGCACAACGCCCCCGATTGACGCCTCATAAACCGGCGATTCGTCAGCGTTTGGCGGAACTGCTCGGCATCCCGCCCGAGCGGGTTGGTCTCAAGGCAAAAACCGGCGAGGGGCTCGGTGCGGTCGGGACGGACGTCGCCATCGAGGCGCAGTGCGTTGCTTTATTGGAATCGGTCGCTTAACGGCAGAGTGAGAGTTTATGACGATTCGACTGTACAACACCCTGACGAGAAACAAGGAAGAGTTTGTGCCGATCACGCCGGGCAAGGTAGGCATTTACCTTTGCGGCCCGACGGTTTACGCCAAAGCCCATATCGGCCACATGGTGGGGCCGGTCATTTTCGATACGGTCAAACGGTATCTCGTCTACAGCGGCTATCAGGTGACTTGGGTCGTCAATATCACGGACGTGGACGATAAACTGATTAAGAAGGGCAAGGAACGCGGTTTGTCGATGGCCGAAGTGGCCTGCGAGAACACCGCGGATTACCTGGCGAACCTGGCGGGGCTGGGAGTCGATCAAATCGACCACATGCCCAAGGCCACGGAAAACATCGACGAGATTATCCAGTTTATCCAAGGCTTGATGGACCTAGATTTTGCCTACGCGGTGGACGGCGACGTGTTTTTCGACGTCGGAAAGGATCCGGGATATGGGAAACTGAGCAACCGCAGTGCCGACAGCCAGCAGGGCGAAGGCGGCGAAGCGGCGGCGAAGAAACGTTCGTCCGGAGATTTCGCCTTGTGGAAAGCGGCCAAGGCGGATGAGCCATCGTGGGATAGTCCGTGGGGACTGGGACGGCCGGGCTGGCACATCGAATGCTCGGCGATGAGTCGCCGCTTGCTGGGCGAGACGTTTGACATCCACGGCGGCGGGTTGGATTTGATTTTTCCCCATCACGAGAACGAGATCGCGCAGAGCGAATGCTGCCATGGCAAACCGATGGTCAAGTACTGGCTGCACAACGGGTTGCTGCGAGCCGTTGCGGCCGGCAAGCTGGGCGGCCGCAGTCAGCGCGAGGCGGAACAGGCGACGGCGCATGAAGCGACGCCAGGGGAAGCGACGGCAGACACCAAGATGAGTCGCTCGAAAGGCGCCGGCGGACTGGCCGACCAGATCGAGCGGTTTGGCGGCGAGACGCTCCGCTTTTTCTTGCTTCGTACCCATTATCGCAGCACGGTCGAGTACAGCGAACAGGGGTTGGAGGAGACGAAGACAGGGCTGGAAGGCTTTGCCCGCTTCTTCGAGCGATTTCAGCGGATCACCGGCCAAAGCTTCTACGAGTTGACGCCGATCGCCCGGCGTGCCGATGGGGAACTGGCGGGGGACGACGATCCACTGCTGGCGGAAGTGGCCCAGCGGCGTGCGGACTTTGCGGCCAAAATGGACGACGACTTCAATACCGGCGGGGCGATCAGCGAGTTGTTCGAGTTGGTCCGGGCGCTGAACAAGTTTGCCGATCAGCAGCAACTCGAGGATTCGGCGGCTCGCTCGCCAGCCGCCTTGGCCAGCTTTCAACGAGGCGTCGTGACGCTTCGCGAACTGACCGCCGTGCTGGGGCTGTTCCGCACCGCGCCGACCTCCAAAACGGGCGGCGAGGGGGAATTGGTCAACCAGCTGATGGGCTTGGTGGTGGAACTGCGGGCCGACGCTCGAAAACGCAAAGACTTTGCCACAGCCGACCGCATCCGCCAGGTCCTCGGCGAACTGGGCATCGCGCTCGAAGACCGCAAAGACGGCACGATTTGGCGGTTGCCGTAGGCCGGGCGGGCTCGGCAATAGAAATGAAAGAGGGTTGGCTGAAAAATGGGCGGCAGAAGAATGATGGGTAGGCATGCGCCGCGCCTCCCGTCGTTTCTTCATCTCATTTTTCCGTCGCCCATTTTTCTGGAGAGCCCATCTCATTCTGTTCCTGCGTAACGAAGTGGAATTGGGAGTTCGGCCAAGCGATGGATTGCGATGCAAAAAATGCCTTGGTGCTGGGCATCGACCCGGGCCTGAACATTACGGGATACGGCTTGCTCGAAGTGGTCGGCGGGGATCCGAAGCTGGTCGAGGCCGGGGTGGTGCGGAGCCGAGCGCACGATCCGCTGGAGACCAAATTGCTGGAAATCCACCGGGGGGTGGCGGAACTGCTGGCGGCGTTTCATCCCACCGTCATGTCCCTGGAGCAACTGTATTCGCATTACGAACGGCCGACCACCGCGATCCTGATGGGGCATGCCCGTGGGGTGATCTGTTTGGCGGCCGCCCAGGCCGGTGTCCCGATTGCTCACTACGCGGCCACGCATGTCAAAAAGATGCTAACGGGCAGCGGACGCGCTCCGAAGCCCCAAGTCCAGCTGGCCATTTGCCGCCAATTCGGCTTGGCGCAGGTGCCCGAGCCGCCTGACGTGGCCGATGCCCTGGCCATCGCGTTGTGTCATGTCTATTTTCGCAAGGTATCGTTGAGTTCCACAAAATGATCACGAAGATCTCCGGAAAACTGCTGACCGTCAGCGACGTTGCGGCCACGCTCGAAGTCGAGGCGTTTGAGTACGAAGTAATGATTCCCGAGATTACGCGGCGGCGGCTGCAGGCCATGCTGGGCGAGAGGGTCAGCTTGCACACACTGCACTACCTGGAGGGCAATCCGGCGCAAGGCCGCGTCGTGCCGCGGCTGGTCGGCTTTCTGAACGATGTCGAACGCGAATTCTTCGAACTGTTCTGTTCCGTCGACGGCGTGGGGGTCCGCAAGGCACTGCGGGCGATGGTTCGGCCCGTGCGGGATGTCGCGGTTTTGATTGAGGAACAGGATGCCAAGGGCCTGTCCGCGCTGCCCGGTATCGGGCCGGCGATCGCCGAACGGATCATCGCCAAACTGCGGCGCAAGATGCCCAAGTTCGCGTTGCTGGTCGGGCGCGACGAGAAGAGCGGCGAGGCGCAAGTCGAGCGTAGCGTGGTCGACGAGACGTTCCAGATCCTCTGCTCGCTGGGCCACTCCGAATCCGACGCCCGCCGACTGCTGGACAGCGTGCTGGCCAGCAAGCAGAAATTCAAAGACGTCGAGGCGCTGCTGCAGGCGGTGTATCAGCAACGGAATGTCAACCCGTGAAGAAATCACGAATTCCTCCGTGCCCTCGGTGTTTCAAGACAATTCCTTTGCGCCTTCGCATCTTTGCGCGAGCCCTCAACGTGAACCAGAACGCACACGGATAGAAACACACGGATAAGAACAATGCCCAGGCGGCCGGACGCAGGCAACACCGCGCCGCACTGACAACTGACAACTGACAACTGCCCTCAATTCCCTTGCCAACGTCTTCGCGCCGAACAACTTCGTAGGACGGAATTCATTCCGTCGCAACGGACGGAAGTCCGTTCTACGAAGAAATCACGGAGGAAATCTAGGGCAGGTGCTCACCGCTCGATCAGCAACACCGGGCGGATGATGCCTCCCAGAAACAGCTCTGTCATCGAGGAATGATCGACGCGCACCGCGATGGTATTCCGGCCGGGTTTCAGAGCCCCTTCGGCGTCCACCGTGAACGGCAGCCGTTTCTTTTCGCTGGCGCCGGCTTCCCGTCCGTTGATCCAGACGCGCGCATCGCCGTCCACCTCCGTAAAGAACAAGGCGGGGCGGCGTCCCGGCGCTGGCACGTCGATTGTAACGCGATACCACATGACCGTCGGCCGGTCGGGCAGCCGTTGAGCGTCCAGCGGGTCGCTGTATGTCGCCACAAGCGTCCAGGACCAGTCGTCAAAATCGGGCCGATGATAGCCTTGGTCCAGTCCTGTATCGGCTTGGTCATACGCCAGCCGCCACTCGTCCGGCAGCACCTGGAGCATGCGCGCCGGGGCCCGGGTGGCCTCCGCTCCCGCCTCGATGTGCGTCCCGACAAACCGCTTCAGATAAGCGACCGTGTAGTGGTTCCCCTGTCCCTGGCTGCGGTTCGCTTCGCTGCGGGCCAGCAGCGCGTCGTAACCCCGTTGGGCTTCCGCAAAATCGCCTCGGTTCATGGAATCTCGCAGCCCGATGTATTGTTGGGCGTTTTTTAACCCTTCGGCAGCAAACGCCACCCGTGCCGCGAACGTCGCGTCGCCGTCGGCTGCCGCAGCCGCTCGCCGGAGCAGATCGTCCAGGCGACGGAGCAAATCGGGTGTGTAAATCTGATGCAGCGCGTAGAAGCTGCCCGAATGCGTGCGGAGACGAACGCAAGCCTGGTCGATCTCCGTCCAGTACTGTTGCAACAACGATCCTGCTTGCGAGCCGTACAGCCCGGCAAAATACTCGTCCATGATCGCGTCCGCATCGGCCCGGGGATCGTAAGCCAGGCGGATGCTGAGGTAAATATGCGGCCCGTAGATCTGCCAGTTGGCCAAGGTCTCCAGGTTGATGCCGATGCAGCCTTTGTCGCGCAAGAACGGGATATCGTGCTTCCAGACCGACAGCAAAGACACCGGCACGCAGCATTCGGCCAGGTTGTAATTGTAGGTGCGGTAGCCGATCTGCCGTACGGAAGCGGCCCAGCCGTCGAGCAGTTCCCGCAATTGCCAGCGGGACGGGCAAGCCGGATCGCCGATGCGATGGTAACGGCAGTAGCGGATGGGGGCGACCCAAGCGCACAGGTTAGGCGCCAACCGGATGCCGCTGGTCGGCGCTTGGGTGTAATCGGCGTAACAGTAGAAGTTGAGGATCGATTCGGGATGCGTCACTTGCAGCTGTTGAGCCACGTCTTGGTAGAAATCGACGTAGCGATTGGTGATGCAGACATGGCCCGAGGACGGTTCCCGCGAGTGGGGATCATCTTGCGCGTTGCAGCCGTCGCAGTCGCAGTAGCCGCGGCCATCCGGGGGCGATAGCGAAGGATGCCGGGTGCCGGCTTCGATTCGATCGCTCACGCCCCGAGCAAAAACCCTCCGCAGCTCGGGGTTCGACGTGCAGTACCAGTCGCCTGGCTCGCGCCGCCCGTTTCGCTGTCGAAAGTACTCGGGATGCTGCTCGAACAACTCCCGCGAGACGTAGTTGCCCCAAGCGTGTCCCGTGTTCAGCGGGATACCGCCGTGGCCGTTCCAGATCTTCCACAGCGTATCGCCGGACCACTGGGAGCCCCAAATGTGCCGATAGACAAAGCCGGGCTTGTCCTGCAGATCCAGCGTTGCCAGCGACAGGGTCGGCGAGGCTGGAAACACCTCGCCCAGCGGATGGTCCAGGTAATAGCGGCAACCCCAATGTTCCAGCAGGCGGCAGGCGGCTTTGATCGTGGCGGTGTCGTTCTGGCCGGCCAGCAGGACGCGGCGGCCGTCGCAGACGACGCGCAGCCCTTCGCGGCTGGGGCTGTCGATATCGTCCAATCGCAGCCCGGCTTCGATCGCGGCCGCTCCCACGAAAATTGACGGCACCCCGGCAGGTGGCATTTCGGCGACGGCCAATTCCGCCCCGGTTATCTTCTTTATCCAATCGACCAAGACGCCCGCCGCCCGCTGGTCTGCCGACTCGGCGCCACGCTTCGCCTTGGTGGCGGCTGGCGCCGCCAACTCGCGAACCACGATCGTCGCAACGGCACGTCCGTCCCGTACGACATCCAGTGCGGCTGCGGGCAGGCACAGCCAGGCGGCGATCAGCAGCGCGAGTCCCGCACGACAGCGAAATCCACTCGGTGGTGTCCAGCCTTTCGGCGGTCCTCCCGCGGCAACGGTCGAACAACCGGCTAACGCCTGGACTCCAGCATGGACTCCGGATACGGACTGCGGCGAGAAACGGCGCGGCATGTTCGGGCTCCTTTTGAGACCCTGTCAATCCGACGGAAAGATGGCTGGTTCGCCTTTGATTTCGGCCAAGGCGTTGCAGGCCGCGCGCTGTTCGGCTTCTTTCTTGTTGCGGCCCCAGGCGGCTTGATAGTGGGTGCTACCCACATGCGCGGCGACCTTGAAGCATTTGCGGTGGTCGGGTCCTTTTTCATCCAGCAGATGATAGGTGGGCGTACTAGCGAATTCTCGCTGGGTCAACTGTTGTAACAGCGATTTGAAGTTCCCGCCCAACTCGCCGGTTGCCACCAATTCGATTTCCGGCTCCATCACGCCTTCGATAAACCGGCGGGCCGCTTCGCCACCTCCGTCCAAGTGGATGGCGGCGATCAGCGATTCGAACACATCGGCCAGCAGCGACGCCGGGATGGATGGAGCGGCGGACACGCCTTTGCCGACGACCAGGAACTCTTGCAGGCCGAGCGCTTCGCTGATCTTGGCACACGACTGGCGGCTGACCACCGCCGACTTGATCTTCGTCAGATCGCCTTCCATGTACTCGGGATAAAGCCGGAACAGCAGTTCGCAGACGACTGCCCCCAGGATAGCATCGCCGAGGAACTCCAGGCGTTCGTTGGAGGCCAGTCGATGTTCGGCACAGGAGGCGTGGGTCAGCGCTTCCCGCAGCAAACGCTTGTCCTCGAACACGTACCCGATCCGCCGTTCGCAGCGTTCTAGCCGGCTGAATTCGGCTTCGGCTGGCTCCAGCGAAGTATCTTCCGGCTCCGGCAGACCCGGCAGATCTGGGGCTGACGGTTGTGGTACTTCGTCCGGCGCTTGGGGCGTATCATCCGCCGCGTGGCTGAATTCAATTTCTGCAAGCGTTTCTGACATCGTGGGGGGTTCCAGATTGGGCCAGTGCAACCCTAGCAATTAACGCTCGGCTTGTCAATCCAAAGGTTGGGCCTTTGGCCGTGGGCGATGGTTCCCTATAATGACAATCGCGGCCAATTCGCAACAGAGGGGCGAGCCGCTAGCGGAAAGGCTCGCAGAGCAAGGTGCCTGCCTTCTTTTCTTGAGAATACGACAACATTTTGCCAGAACATGGTTGGGGAGACGGTTGATGCCGCTGACACGTCGGAATTGGGTTTTGCAATCGTTTTGCCTGTTGGCCCTCGGTGCGCCGTGGATGGCCGCCGGGCCGCTGGCTGCGGAGGACGACATGTCCGATGCGATCAGTCATGCGCGGGGCCTGTCTCGGGCGTTTCGCAAGGCGGCGGAAAACGCGCTGCCGTCGGTCGTCATGCTGATCACCAAGTCGAAACCCGAGTCGGCCCGCGATCGCAGCGAATTGCGGCGTCTGCTCGAAGACCCCCGTCTGCGACGTTTGCTTCCGGACCAATTGCCGGGCGAGTCGGAGGACGACCAAGGCGACCTTGGGGCCATTCCCACAGCAGTTGGGTCAGGAGTGATCATCGACTCGGCCGGCGTGATTCTCACGAACAATCACGTGGTGCAAGGCGCGGACGAAATCATTGTGCGGCTGAGCGATGGCCAGGAACTCAAGGTCGTCGATGTCAAGGCCGATCCGCTCAGCGAGCTGGCCATTGTGAGGGTCAAGCCCGATGCCAACCGAAAGCTCGAAGCGGCGCGGCTGGGCGAATCCGAGTCGCTGGAGATCGGCGATTGGGTGCTGGCGATCGGCAGTCCGTTCGAGTTGGAGGCGACGGTCAGCGCCGGAATCATCAGCGGCAAGGGGCGGGGCATCGACAAGGTGCGCCGGGGCAAGCTGTTACAGACCGATGCGGCGATCAACCCCGGCAATTCCGGCGGGCCCCTGGTAAATCTCGAGGGAGAGGTCATCGGCATCAACACGGCGATTGCCTCAATGAGCGGCGGATACCAAGGGATCGGGTTTGCCATCCCCATCGATCGCGCCAAGTGGATCTCGCAGGAGCTGTTAACGCATGGCAAAGTCCGCCGCGCTTATCTGGGGATCGGCATCGAAGAGCTGACGCCGCAGGCCGCCGCAAAGCTCCAATTGCCAGCTCGATCCGGGGTCTTCGTCCGGGACGTCGCGCCCGGCAGTCCGGCAGAAACAGCAGGCGTGAAGATCAACGATGTGATCGTGGAATTCGCCGGCCAGCGGACGCTGGGGCCGCGCGATTTGCAGGATGTGGTCGAACAGAAGCCGATCGGCTCGCAGCAAGCGGTCAAAGTTATGCGCGACGGCCAGGCGGTTTCGCTGACGGTCACCCTGCAGGAGTATCAGGAAGACACCTTGCGCCGTCGGCCGTAACTTCGTTCCCCAATCCGAAAACGGACAGGATTCGACCCTCCCATGATCAACACGCTGTATCTGCCCGAATTGCGGGAAATGCTGGCGGAGAACAACGAGGCGGAGCTGCGCGAGTTCTGCACGGCGTTGCATCCTGCGCGAACCGCCGAGTTCATGGAGGGTTTGAACGCGGACGAAATCTGGCGGGTGCTGCAATACGCGGACCCCGCCGTTCGCGACGAGATCTTCGGCTTTTTCCCGGAAAACAAGCAGGTCGAGATCTTGGAAACCCAGGATCGCCACGAAGTGGCCGGGCTGCTGGCGGAGATGGCGTCCGATGACCGGGTCGACTTGCTGGACGAAACCGACGAAGCCGTTGTCCAGGAACTGCTGCCGCTGTTGCCGGCCGACGAGCGGCGCGACATCCTGCGATTGCGGTCGTATCCCGAGGATTCGGCCGGCGCGGTGATGACCACGGATTTTGCCAAGCTGGGCGAATCCCTGACCGTGCGCGAGGCGCTGGCCGAATTGGGACGGCAGGCCGAGAATCTGGAAACGCTGTATTACTTGTACGTCGTCGACGACACCGATCATCTGCGGGGCGTCGTCTCCGCGCGCCAATTGGTCAGTGCCATGACGCGGCCCGACACTCGCCTAAGCGAACTGATGGAGACCGACGTGGCCGCGGTCGACGTGCTGGACGATCAGGAACTGGTCGCATCGAAAGTCGCCCGTTATGACTTGCTGGCCATCCCCGTGGTGGATGACGAACATCGAGTTCTGGGGATCGTCACGCACGATGACGTGATCGATGTGATGCGGGAGGAGGCGGTCGAGGACGCGCATCGCATCGCCGGCGTTGCGCCGCTGGAAGAGAGCTACATGCGGACGTCGATTCTGACGCTCACCTGGAAGCGGGGTATGTGGCTGACCATCCTGTTCTTCACTGCCCTTTCGACGGCCTTTGCGCTGCAACACTACGAGAAGAACTTCGAGACCTACACCTGGCTGGTCCTGTTCATCCCCTTGGTGATTTCCAGCGGCGGCAACTCCGGCAACCAGACCGCCACGCTGGTCATCACCGCCTTGGCAACCGGGGACCTGCATCTGCGGGACTGGGTGCGCGTCGTCCGCCGCGAGCTGGTGATGGGCATGTTGCTGGGCGGGTTCCTCGGCATGTGCGGGTTCATCGCGGCGCTGATTGTCGCTGGCGGTTGGTTCTCAAGTACGGTCGTAGCCGTCACGCTGGTGCTGGTCGTGATCTCGGGGACCCTCGCCGGCTCGCTGCTGCCGCTGTTCTTCAAGCGGGTCGGCCTGGATCCGGCCTTGATGAGCAATCCGTTCGTGGCCGGAATCGTGGACATCCTGGGCATTGTGATCTACATGAACGTGGCTTTGCTGCTGCTGTCGCTCACCGGCCAATCGCTGAAGCCCGGCGGATGAGTGCCTAGGCGACGATCTCCCGTTTTCGCTGGACGTAGTCCCAAACCACATAACGATCCAAGTCGCGGCCGGCGGTAAAAAAGACGCGGCCCCTCGTCGATTCGGCCAGTCGATAGGCAAAGCGGATGTCTTCTTCGGACTGCGACCAGCTGGGGATCAGGAAGATGTTGATCGTGATCCCCGCCCGCTGGCACAAACGGCCTTCGCGCAGCGTCGCCTCTTCGGTCAGGGGGTCGGGCGGATACAGCAGGTACAGCCACGAATCGTCAAAGTGTGCCGTGGGTAGCCCGTCGGTAATCAAGATGATCTGCCGGTTCGGCGTGTCCTGAGCCGTCAGGAACCGGCGGGCCAACAGCAACCCATGCTGGATGTTCGTAAAGTGCGGTGGGATTTGGAACTCGCTGATGTCGTCCCGGCTCATGTCCACGCGAAAGCGGACAACCGGATCGAAAATCGTGACCGGCTTGGGAAGCAAGTCGATGATCTCGCTGCCCGGACGCGGCTTGGCAAACGTGTACATCTCGACGAAATGCAGGTAATCGCCTGGATACTCGCTGCGGATCAGCCCGTTCAAGGCCAACCCCATCCGCTTGACGTTGATGTACTGGCCGTCATATCGCATCGAGCCGCTCATGTCCATCACGACAACGGTGGCACACTTGGGCGTATTGCGAGTTCGGTGGACGACGATATCCTCGGCCTTCAACTGCAATGGCAGCTCCGTACCGCTGCGCAGCATGGCGTTGATCATCGACTGGGGGATATCCATGTGCGTGATCGAATCGCCGAACTCGTACGCTTTGGTCTGCTGCTGTTCGACCGCGCCTTCGCCCAGGATGGGACCTTGGTGCCGCCCGGTGCGGGACGCTTGCAGCTGGCTGAAGATCCGCTCTAGCAGCTTGCCTTGAAACAGCTTATATGCCTGCGGGGTCAGTTGAAAAGCCCCGTTCTCGCTGGTCAGCCCCTGTCGCTCGGCCATCTCGCGCATGTAGTCCGCGACCCGCTGTTGCAGTTCCTGCAAACGTTCCATATCGCCCGGTTCGGCATACTCGGCCAACGCCTCCAAGTCGACCACGGCGATTTGCGCCGTCTGGCGAGCTTGTTCCAACTGCTTGAGAAGCTCGTCGATCTTTTCCAGCTCCTCCTTGACCGCCAGTGCCTCGGGGACAGTCAGCGGCGTGCGTCCGGTGAAGGTGTACTTGGCGGCCAATTCATCCACTTGGTACTTATCCCCGAGACGCTCCATCACCGGCAACAGCCCGCGGGCAAACGGTGAACGGTCGTTGCCCACGGCGTACCACAGCCGCTCCAAGTCGTACAGTTGTTCGTCTCGCACGGCGAGCACAAAGCGCGCGGAGAATTTCGCCGGCACTTGCAGACTTACGGCGGCGTGCCGATACTCGCGGCCGGCGATCTGTTGCACCGTACCCGTCTCGTACTTGGCCAAGATCTTGCGTTTCCGTTCCAACAGCATCGCGATCAGCGCGTCGATACTGGGGCCCAGTCCGGCGATTTGACGGGGATCGATTTGCACCGCCCGCGCCAATTCCTCGTCGGTCAGTTCCCGCCTGCCGCCGAACGTCAGCCAATGCTCGAAGGCGGGGGAAACCATGTCCGGCGGCGGTTGCGTGGGACTGGGAAATCGCTGGGGATCGTACTTCTGGTACGTGTGAATCACGCCGCCGATCCGCCGAATAGCCGCCATGTACAGGTTCCTGAGGTCGTGGGACGCGATGCGCGAGGCCGAGAGATTATAGGCGGAAAGGCTCAGACGTACAGAATTCAATTTTCGCGGGGGGAGCGGCCGAACATCTGGAAAGGCTTATAGGCGGAAAGGCTCAGACGTACAGAATTCAATTTTCGCGGAGGGAGCGGCTGAACATAGGGAAAGGCTTCCTCCCGCGAAAATTGAATTCTGTACGTCTGAGCCCGTCCCGCAT
>Ga0351871_1288_pt1 | contig 12935 bp, 7 predicted proteins | sample TotcelHFGM3001N8_FD_206786 | JGI IMG/M metagenome (GOLD analysis project Ga0351871, IMG submission 206786) | Enriched cells from coal bed in the Powder River Basin, Montana, United States - Total cells FGM rep2 HSBNCT.FGM.300.1.N8 ...
AGCACGAGCTTCGTCAGTTCCGGGCGGCAGTTGAGCCGCAGATTCTGCACGCCGGACACGCCGCGGCTGACGTGCAGCAGCGTCGGCGGAACGTGGAACACGCCGCAACAGTAACGCACGCCGTAGCGGCTCTGGCCGATCAGCGGCCCGATGACTGGCAGCTGGATCTGGCCGCCGTGGGTGTGGCCGGCCAGCATCAGGTCGAAATCCCGGGCTCGCGCCCATTGGATCTGATCGGGCGAGTGCGACAACAGGATCCGCAACGGACGACGGTTGTCGGCCGGCCGGGGCCAAGTCGCCATGTCGGCGGGCGGTCCCAGCCAGGGAAGCTCGTTGCCCGCCAAGACGATCGAGTGATTTCGCACCCGCAATTCGCGCCATCGGCCGCCCAAGTAGTGCCAGCCGGCCCGTTCTACTTCGCGGACCAGCAGCGGCATGTCGCGGATGCGGAGGTCGTGATTGCCGAAAACACAGAACGCGCCCAAGCGGCTGCGTACGCGGCCCAAGATTTCGGAAATCCAGCTCACACACGGCGGAACATCGATCACGTCGCCCGTGAGCGCGACCAAGTCGCCATCCAATTCGTTGACCTGGTCGATCACCAGGTGAAAGAAGTCCTGGGTCAGGCATCCCGTGAAGTGCAGGTCGGAAAGGTGAACGACGGTCAGTCCGTCCAAGCATGCGGGCAAACGGGGCACGAGCAGCGTCTTGACATTGGTTTCCAGCTCGAAGATCTGGTTCCCCGGCAAGCGGGCCAGCATCCGCGTAACGCCATCTCCGCACGGCAGGCGGCCCAGAATCGGGGCGACCGGTGTGACCTGCCGCTCGCAGCGCACGAACTCAGGCGGCGGCCCCTTCCACTTCCGCCAGCTCCAATTCAGAACCGTCGCGGCGCCCCAGCCGGTGCATAGCCAGAAGTAACCCCCGCCTGCGGCGCCGCCGGGCATCAGCTGGGCGAAACCGAACGGAAACGGAGGATCCCACGCCAACCGCAGGAGGACCGCGGCAGGCAGGCCCAGCAGGGCCAGGACGATCTGCAGTTCCAGCAGCCGCAACCAGCAGCAGCGGATGCCCAGCGAGTGCAGGCGGCTGAACGCCCCGACCCATATTGCCAGGTGTCCGAGAACCATCAACAGGCAAGCCGCGATGTGGTGGATTCCCGGCGTCATTCCTTCTGCCATTCCAACATCGTTTCGATGACTTGCAGCAACTGGTCCACGAGAAACGGCCGATGCACCAAAGCCTTTTCATGCAGCCCGGCCTTGCGACAGTTGACGGCCACATGTCCCGGGTCGTATCCGTAGCCTTTCATCAGCGCTAACGGCACTTTGCCCGGCAGCATGGTTTGCCATTGGACGAACAGATCGTAAGCGTTCATATCCGACAAGTAGAGGTCGGTAATAACGATCTTGTAGGGAGCGTGGTCCAGGCAGCTGCGAATCATGGCCAGGGCTTGGGCGCCCGTGCGCGCCGTCTCGACGACAAAGTCGCGTTGTTCCAGGATGCTGTGGGCGCGTTCCAGGATTTCCGAGTCGCTGTCGACGACCAGCACGCGGACCCGCTCGAAATCACGCGGCGCCGGCACGTTGGCCGGAATCACGTCGCCAGGCGCCAGGCCCCGCCCCACCTCGTGAATCAACTGGCGGATATCCCGGGCGTTGCGGAGGATGTTCTTCAGCCGGTCGATGATCGGCGGCTCGTAACCCTGATAGGACTCCAGGACGTGGACCGTATCGATCAGGATCTGATCGATCGGCAAGGCCACCGCCCGGTGGATCGCTTCGATGCCCCGCTGCAAAATCGCGGTGCCCTGGGCCTCCAGCAAGTTCAGCGTGTTCAGCGCCAAGGCGACGTTGCCGGCATAGATCTCCAGGAACAGCAAGTCGTCGTTGGTGAACGCCCTCGACAGCGGGCTCTCGACGTTGAACGTGCCGATCACCTGGTTGTGCAGCATCAGCGGCACCGTTAGCGAGCTGCGGGCGCCTGCAAAGGCTTGCAGGTACAACGGATCCTCCCGCGTCTCTTCGCACAGGTAGCCTTCGCCCGTCGCCGCGACAAATCCCGTCACGCCGTTGTCGTGGGTACGGGCCCACAGTGCCCGGTTGGCAGCTTCGAAATCCAAGCCTTCCGCCAGCAACGGCGTCAACTGACCGGTCGCCTGATCCAGCAAGCGAACCTCCACCACGTTGAAATCCAGCACCGCTTGGGTGTGGTGCAAGATGTTCGATTTGAGCAGGTCGATTCGCTCCTGGACGGTCATGTCGAAGATTTCGTCCGGCCGCAGGTCGGTCAATTCGATGCCGGCTCGATGGATCGCTTCCAGTTTCTGCTGCTGATGCACCTCGGGCGTGATGTCGCGAACCACCACGACCAGTTTGGCCCCCGACGTCCCCAGGCCGCTGATCGGCGAAACGTGTAGCTGAAAAAAACTCTTCTCGCGGACTTGAAGTTTCGTCGTGCTGGGCTCGCCGGTGGCCAGCGCCGTGTGCAGGGGGCTGAAATCGGGCCCCAGGATCTCGGGCGAATCGAGCGCGGCGTAGAAGCCTTGTGCCAGAACGTCGTTGCGGCCGCACAGCTGACAGAAGCGAGCGTTGACCCAAACCAGCCGATCCTCCGCGTCCACCAGGCAGACCCCGACCGGCAAATTTTCCAGGATCCGCGCATCCCCGTCCGGGCCGCTGCGCTCCCCTTCGGCATGGACGGCGGGTTCGGCGGACAGGATCGCCACGAAACCGCCCTCCCCGAATCGGCGGGCCGCCTCCTCGGCATCCGAAACCTCCACCACGTCAAAAACGTCGGCGAAGAAACGCAATGGTTCCGCGCCGGGTTCCGAGAGGCTGCCGATGAAGATGATTTTGGTTTTTGCGGACAAGCCGAAGCTCCTGCGTGATCCCGGCGGTTTTCGTTGATTATAGCTAGCCGCAACGGGGACAGCAACGGCAGGCAGCGCGGCAAGACGCTGCGACCGGCCCCGGCACGCCGGTTGATTTCATGTCGTCCAGACGCTTGGCAGCGTGTCCAAAATCCGCGAAACGAGCGAAAGCCGTTTTTCCTCGGGGGGAGTTTCAGTGCGGCCTCAAAACGAGGTTGGTGCTGTCGGGCATGGAATCGTTTCCGTTCGAGAAGACATCCAGCCTGCAATCGCCAATTCATTATTGCCGCCTCAGCCGCCCTCAGTAAAGTGGCTGCCGAGAATTCAGGTAGATTGCGACAGCAGTTACGGTCGGCCAGCAGATCCGGTTGGATGTCTATCGCTGCGACGCCTGGGTCGGTTGTCCCTTGGCCGGGCGATGCGTGTCGGACAAGAATCAAGGCGGCCGGACGATCACGCGTTCCCCTCTTACGGGTGATCGCGAGCGGCACGCGGCCAAGATGCGGCAACCTGAATCGCGCACTCGTTACGCCCGTCGCGATCGCTCCAAGAATCGCCAGAGAAGACCGCCGGGGCACCTCTAGTGCTTGGCACCGTCCGCGCCGTTGGGGAATCCGTACCGCGCAAACGATTCCACGACGCCGGAAACCAGACGCCGCTCGTCGACGGGCGTCCAGACCACCAGCGCTCCGTCGTCGTCGATGCCGCGGCAAACGCCTTCGATTCGCTGCTTTCCGGTTGCGACCGTGACGGATCTGCCGGTCAAGGCACACCAAGGACGGCAAGCCGTCCCCAGCCGCAGACGGTCGGAGGCAAAGTCGGCCACGCGAAGCTCCAACTGGCGTAACACGGCCACCAGGACGGAGGTCAAGTTCCAGGAGGCACCCGTCGCGTCGGCCAGGCTGATCGCTCGCCGGCGGACGTCGTCGGGGGCTGTGCAGAACGTGTTGTTGACGTTGATGCCGATGCCGACGATGCATCGGTCCGGCGGACTCGCGGGCGACTCGACCAGAATTCCACAGACCTTGCCCCCGTCCAGCAGGATGTCGTTGGGCCACTTCAGCCGAACCTCGCGGCCGGGCAGCATCGACGCCAAAGCTTCGCAGACGCTCAGTCCGCTGACCAGCGAAAGGGGCGGCAACATCCGGGCCGCGGGCAGCACTTGACGAGTATCCAGCAGCAGCGAGAAGGTCAGCGCCCCCGCGGCCGACCACCAACGATTCGCACCGCGTCCGCGGCCCTGTGTCTGCCGCGCCGCCAACGCCAGCAAGGGTAAGCGGTGCCCGGCTTCGCGAGCCAATTCCAACGCCCAGTCGTTGGTCGAAGGCAATGCTTCGCGATAGGCGACCTCCGCGACAAACGTCTCCGCCTCGATCCGCTCCACGTCGAACAAGTCTTTCCCCTCCTCGTCTGCCTGCCTCCCGCGTCCCCTCTCCGCGCCGCCCCTATCGCCGAATCCGCTGCGAGAAATCGGCCGCTTCGGCATGCCGCGTCGCCACGCCGTCGATCTGAGCCTGTTTCTTGAGCTTTTCAAACGGCAACTGGGTATCGAGCAGACCCAAGTCGTAGGCCAGCCGATCGGCGTAACCGGGCAGTAGAACGCCGACGTTCAGCGGGACGCGTCCGGGCTGGGCGCGGTTGACGTGGGCCACGATGTTCGTGGTACAGTTATTGGACAGGGCATCGTAGAATTCCGGCTCGGCCGCCAGCTTGTTGGCGCGGGCCATCATGTCCAGCAGCAGGGCTCGAGCCAGTTCCGGGGACGATCGCGTGCGGTACAGATAGACGTCATCCTTGCGATGCTTGGCCCGCAATCCGATCACATCTCGTTCGTCCGCGACGACGTACATCAACTCGTACTGCCGCATGGCGCCTTTCACCGGCGAATAGGTCTCGCCCTGCTCGTAGCGGGCCTCGACGGACACCGCCACGTATTCTCCGTTGCGGAAGCCAAAGCTGAGCATGGTGTGGGCCAGCGTGGGCGTGTCCCGAAAGGGCACGGTGACGAAGTCGACGGTCTGCAACTGACGTAGATCGAACGTCTTGTCGTAGTGGCGGACGACATAATCATCCGCGTTCAGGTACTGACAGTTGCGGATATTGCGGACCGTCAGGTGGTCGCCGCGCAATTCGGCCGTCGCCAATACGGCCTGGGCCGGGATCCACGAGCGGTAATTGGACGGCGCCCAAGCGCGGGCCAGTTCGTCCGCCGACAGGACGCCGGCAATACTCGTGGGCTGATTGGATCGGCAACCCGTGGCCAGTGCTATCACCGCTAGCAGGGCCAGCTTGATCCAATCGGGTATCCGCGAGTCCCCGCACACCATATTCCATCCGTTCATCCGGGCCAAGGCGGCTGAAGAAATGCAGGGCATTAGTACCGATTGCAGGCTCTTGTGGCAAGAGATCTTCTGCAATGCTGTGCGGGATCGCGGGACAAGCGGGGGACGGCCTCACCGATTCCTCCACAGGATTCGATCGGCGATTCCCAGCTTTTCTTGGCAGGCTGCGATTTCTTTGCGGAAACGGCGGGCGTCCTCGGGGTATCCGGCCGTTGGCCGGAGATTCGGCAGGTGTTTTCGCCAGAAGGCGTTGAAGGCCAGCATCGCCAGTTCGCGGAGGTATTTGGACGCCATCGAGGCCAAGGCCACGGGCAGCAGCCGTTCGGCCTTTTCCAGAAAGCAGAACTCCAGGCGACGTGTGGACGGTCCCCATCGATACAGGCTGTGCGACCGGCATTCTCCGTGGATCTCCACCAAATACTCTGGAAAGGCCGCCTGCAGAAACTCGGCGTATCGCTGCCGGCCGCCATGTTTGTCGCAGGACACAAAGACGTCCTGACCGTCCCCTGGCGGCAGGATCGTTTTAATCAGATCCAAGGTCAAAGTTGACAAGGCCGTCGCCTTGTTCCCCCAACGGTCCAGTTCATCGTTAAAGCGTTCGGGGGACACCGCGGTCGAACGCACTTGTTCCAATCGCACGCCGGCGTCACCGAGTCCCTGGAGAAAGCGGGCGGCCAAGCGATCCAGATCGGCCCCGGCGTGGTGCAGGGGCAGCTGCAGTTCGAAATCCGCGTACCACGGTGCGCGGTCCAAGTCGGCCAGGCTGAGCGGCGCGGCCACGGCCCATGCTTGGCGCCAGTCGGCCGGTTGCGAGCCGAGTGCCCGCAGGGCCGTAAGCACTCCGCACTCCAGGGCTTGCAAGCCGCCGGAGGATTTGTAGAGCATCTTGGAATCCGCCATCGGTACTTGGCTCAAGACGGAATCCCTCGTTTCGCGGCGGGATACCACATCCGCCAGGGCCGCGTACAAGTCATCCCCCCGCATTCGGTCCGGCACGTGCCAAAGCGAGGCGGAGATGATCAGCGGCCCGAGGTTCGGTCCATAGCCGGCTTCGTCGGTTCCAATCAAATAGGTCATGGTTTGGGCTGTGTGTTTCGTTGGTGTTGGGGCGGGGTCTGGGGAACGTCAAACGGTAACGGATTTAACGGCCAGGGCCTTTGGATACGGGTCTTCTGACGGGGGTGTCGAGCGGATAATCGGCACAGTTTTGGCACCTTACTGGTACGGCATTTTCGGCACAGTTTTCGTCGTAACTCAAAGACTGAAAATTGTTTTCGAAGCCTCAAGGCGTCTTGTCAAGCACGCCGATACCGAACATGTCAGTGGATGCGAAAGCCCAGGTGTGGAAGTGCTGGGCGCGCATTTGTCCAACCGGCGGACACAATCGAGTCAAGGATTGGCTCGACCGGTTCTGACGTAACTCACCGTTTGTATCGGAGGCATGACCCACCTGCCCCGATTGGCCTACCCGCGATCACTCGACCCGAATCGGTCTCCCTGGCCAAGGGGGCCGCTTGATCACGGTTGATGACGTCCTTCGCTTTCGGGCATACAGGCGACATCTTCCTGCGCTGGGCCTGGACGGGAAAGACGTCAGTTCGATTTCACTATGTTCCAGGGTAATAGGAGACATGGCTCGATGAAGTGGAACATCCTCGTTGGTTCGATGGTGCTTGGCCTCGGCCTGAGCACTCAGGGCTTCGGTGACCTGCTGGACCGAATGCTCGGATCGAATGGGTGCGGCTGCGTACAGAAAAGCGGTTGCGCTCAGAAGTGCGGTGACCTGAAATGCGATGGCAAAGACGGTTGCGCACAAAAAGACGGCTGCGGCCAAAAGGCTTGTGAGCCGAAATGTGGTCGTCGTCCGCTGTTGGCGGGCTGCGCCCAGAAGGATGATGGTTGCAAGGATCCGTGCCAGAAGGACGCCGGCAAAGACGCCTGCCAGAAGAGCGGCTGCGGCCTGCTCGGTGGCGGTCTGCTGAACGGCTGCGCCCAGAAGTGCGGCGACGCCAAGGGTGGCGGCAAGGATCCGTGCCAGAAGGACGCCGGCAAAGACGCTTGCCAGAAGAGCGGCTGCGGCCTGCTCGGTGGCGGACGGCTGAATGGCTGCGCCCAGAAGTGCGGCGACGCGAAGGGTGGCTGCAAGGACCCGTGCCAGAAGGACGCCGGCAAAGACGCTTGCCAGAAGAGCGGCTGCGGCCTGCTTGGTGGCGGTCTGCTGAATGGCTGCGCCCAGAAGTGCGGCGACGCGAAGGGTGGCTGCAAGGATCCGTGCCAGAAGGACGCCGGCAAAGACGCTTGCCAGAAGAGCGGCTGCGGCCTGTTCAGCGGCGGTTTGCTGAATGGCTGCGCCCAGAAGGGTGGCGACGCGAAGGGTGGCTGCAAGGATCCGTGCCAGAAGGACGGTTCCAAAGACCCCTGCGCTGATAAGGGTTGCGTCCAGAAGAGCTGTGGCCCGTCCCTGCTGGAACGGATCTTTGCTCGCCGCAACGCCTGCTGTGACTCCAAGGGCGGCAAGGGAAGCGATGGGAAAGGCGACAAAGCGGTTGACGACAAGCTCGAGCCGACCGCCGACGCTCCGGTTCCCCCGGCTCCCGTGGTTGATCCGTCCGCCTTTTTGAAGAGCCAACGTCAAGTCATTACCGCCAGCGCCAGTCTGGTCCGCTAAGTTGGTTTCGCCGATCGGCTCTGACGTTTTACGGCCTGTCCGGATACTGACTCCGGACAGGCCGTTTTTTGTTGCGCGGCAGATACCTGTTTGCGTCTTGTGCCCGGCGTGTTACCTTAATGGTTTCCCACCCGGTACCGGAGGAGTAGAGACAACCGTGAATCTCGACCATTTCTTCCACCCCTATCCGACGCTCACGACAAACATCGTCGACTGCCTGCGGTTCTGGAAGGACGAGTTGCCGCACGAACCGGCGTTCTATTTCTTGCAGGACGGCGAGACCGATGAGATCTGTTGGAACTATGCGCAACTGGACCGCAAAGTGCGGGCCGTCGCCGCTGTTTTGCAGTCGCTGGATTTGCAGGGCCAGCGGGTGTTGCTGCTGTATCCGCCCGGCTTGGATTTTGTCGCCGGCTTTTACGGCTGCCTGTTCGCCGGGGCGGTCGCGATCCCCGCCTATCCGCCCCGCCGCAACCGAAACATGCAGCGGATTCAGGCCATTTCGGACGACGCCGAGGCGAAGGCGGCGTTGTCCGTCCACGATGTGTGCGATCGCGTCGGCGGACTGCTGGACGAGGCCCCGCACTTGAGGGATTTGACGTGGATCGCCACCGACAAGATCTCCGAAGACCGGGCCGATGACTGGGTCCCGCCGAAAATCCATAGTGAAATGCTGGCCGTTCTGCAATACACATCGGGATCGACCGGCTCGCCCAAAGGCGTCATGCTGGCGCACCGCAATCTGATGCACAACGTGTCGCTGATCACGTACGGTTTTGAACCCACCCGTGCGTCCTGCGGCGCATCCTGGTTGCCGACCTACCACGACATGGGCCTGGTAGGGGGGGTGCTGTACTCGGTCTTCTTCGGCCGCTATTGCGTGCTCATGTCGCCGTTCGCGTTCCTGCAGAAACCCGTGCGGTGGCTGCAAGCCATCTCTCGTTACCGGGTAACGATCGCCGGCGGGCCGAATTTCGCTTATGACCTATGCACGCAGAAGATCACGGACGACGAGCTGCAGGGGTTGGACTTGAGCACCTGGGAAGTCGCCTTTAACGGCGCCGAGCCGATTCGGGCGGCCACCTTGGATGGTTTTGCCGAAAGATTTGCGCCCGTCGGTTTTCGCCGCGAGACCTTGTATCCGTGCTATGGCATGGCCGAAACGACGTTGATCGTCACCGGCGGCAAGAAAAACGAGCCGCCCGTCGTCCGGACGTTCCTGGGTAAGGCTTTGGACGAGCACCGCATCGTGCCGGTCGCCCAGGATCACGAAGACGCCCGCAAGTTGGTCGGTTGCGGACGTATCCCGCCGGGGGCTCAGGTGCTGATTGTCGATCCGGTCCAATACCGGCAGATGCCCGAGGACCGCGTCGGCGAAATCTGGGTAGACAGCCCCAGCGTGGGGTTGGGCTACTGGAACAAGCCGGGAGCGACCGAGGAGACGTTTGGGGCAAAGCTCCGCGACAGCATCTCGGGCACCTACCTCCGCACCGGCGACTTGGGATTCGTTCATGACGGCGAGTTGTTTGTGACGGGACGCCTGAAAGACCTGATTATCGTCCGCGGCGTCAATCGCTATCCGCAGGACATCGAATTGACGGTCGAGGGGGCCAGCAACCACTTGCAACCCGGCGCCGTGGGGGCGTTTTCCGTGGACATGCATGGCCGCGAACGGCTGATCATCGTCAGCGAATGCGAGCGCACGCGACGCAAAGATTGGTCGGACGTCATCGGCGCAATCCGCCGCGCGGTGACCGCCGAACACGAACTGCCGCCTGACGGGATCGTCCTCGTTCGCTTCGGCTCCATCCCCAAGACCTCCAGCGGCAAGATCCAGAGGCATGCCTGCCGGAGCAATTTCCTGGACGGCACGCTAGCCGTCATTGAGCAATGGTTCGCCTGGGACGAAGAGCAGGCCAAGGCTCCGTCGACGGCTGTCCCCCTACCGCCGCCGGGCCCAGCTCCGGCCGGCCCAGCTCCGGCCGGCCCAGCTCCGGCGGGATTGCCGGACGTCGATCCGCAGGTCGTGACGATCGTGATGGAACAAATTCGCGCGGTGGCCAAGGAGCGGGCCGGGGATCTCCAGCTGGACACGAATATCGTGGTCGATCTGGGCCTCGATTCCCTCGAACGCCTGCAGATCGCCAGCTCGCTGGAAATGGTCTTCGGCGGACGGTTCCCCGAAACGGTGCTGGCCCAAATCGAGACCTGTCGCGACGTGGCGGTGGCCATCGAGAAGTACATCGGCAGGGACGCCAAATCTCGCATCAACGTGTTCCGCCAGGGGCCGGACCCGTCGGCAGCCGCGGCAACCGTTGCCGACCAGTGCTGCGACTTTCGCCAGTTGCCGGAGTACCTCAAACTCAAGAGCACGATGGAGTTGCTGGCCGCCAGCGGCTTGACGAATCCCTATTTCAGCGTCCACGATTCGGTGACGCGCGACACGACGCGGATCGGCGGCCGCCGCCTGGTCAACTTCTGCAGCTACAACTATCTGGGCATGTCCGGCGACGAACGGGTATCGCAGGCGGCCAAGGACGCCATCGACCGGTTCGGCACCAGCGTCTCGGCCAGCCGGCTGGTGTCCGGCGAAAAGCCCGTCCATCGCGAATTGGAAATCGCGCTGGCCCAGTGGGTCGGCGCCGAAGATGCCATCGTCTATGTCGGCGGCCATGCCACCAACGAATCAACGATCGGCCATTTGTTTTCCGCCGGCGATCTGATCCTGCACGACGCGCTGGCGCACAACAGCATTATCCAGGGCGCGTTGCTGTCGGGGGCGCGGCGGCGCCCCTTCCCCCACAACGACTGGCAGGCCCTGGATTCCGTACTGGCCGAAGTGCGGAACGAGTACCGCCGGGTCCTGGTCGTCGTCGAGGGCGTGTACAGCATGGACGGCGACTATCCCGAACTGTCACGGTTTATCGAGGTCAAACAGCGGCATCGAGCCTTTCTGATGGTCGACGAAGCCCATTCGATCGGCACGATGGGGCACACAGGCCACGGCATCGCCGAGCATTTTGGCGTCGCTCCCCAGGGCGTCGATCTGTGGATGGGCACGTTGAGCAAATCTTTCGGCAGCTGCGGCGGGTACATCGCCGGTTGTCGAGAGCTTGTCGAGTACCTGAAGTACACCTCGCCCGGCTTTGTGTACAGCGTCGGCATCCCACCCGCGAATGCGGCTGCCGCCCTGGCAGCGCTGCGGGTGCTGCAGCAGGAACCGGAACGTGTGTCCCAGTTGCAGGCCCGGTCTCGTCTGTTTTTGGAATTGGCCCGAGCCCAGCGTCTGAACACCGGACTCAGCAACAATACCCCGATCGTACCGGTGATTATCGGCAATTCGCTGAACGCCCTGCGGTTGTCCCGACGGTTGTTCGAGCGCGGCATCAACGTCCAGCCGATCCTGTATCCGGCCGTCGAGGAACAGGCAGCACGGCTGCGGTTCTTCATTTCCTGTTGCCACTCCGAGGAACAAATCCGCCAAACGGTGGACGCGACCGCCGAAGAACTGCGGCAGATTGATCCCGCCTGTTTCACAGCGGCCGATGGTTGACCAGGATCCCTTGGCCATGCAAGTCCGATTCGCGATCCAGGCGAGTCGGACGTGGTCGAGTATGTCGCAAATCATTGATTGAAAAAGAGTTGCGTCCCCAGGATTCCCACGGGTGTCCTCGTGGAATCACGTTGCGGTCGGTATCGCAGGCGGCCAGCGGGCAGGCCAAGGGGAGCTTTCACCCGTCTGGCCGGATGGGTGGAAACACGCAAGTTGCGAGCCGGTCACAGCTTGCGTAACTGCTTGGCCTCTGCATACAATACCGCAGCACCGGAGTCCCCGTTCGCGCGGGAGTGCCTGATAGTCCCGTTGCATTTGCCTCCATCAAAAAAGGTTTTGACTATTGAAACGCGCTTTAATTAGTGATATCCACGCGAACATGGAAGCGCTGCGGGTGGTGCTCGACGATATCCGGCGGCAGGGCGTCACGGAGGTTTACTGTCTGGGCGACGTGATCGGCTACGGGCCGAACCCGTGCGAGTGCCTGGACGAAATCATGAAGGTCTGCAGAGTCTGCATTCTGGGCAACCACGACCAGGCCGCTCAGTTCGATCCCGAAGGCTTCAATCCCGTGGCTTTGCGGGCCGTTTATTGGACCCGCGACCAGCTGGACAACGGCCCCGGCGGAGCCGCCCGCGTCAACGCCCGCTGGGACTTTCTGGGCGAGCTTCCCCGCATGGTCACCGAGGATCAGACGTTGTACGTTCACGGCTCGCCCCGCGAGCCGACCAACGAGTATGTCTTTCCGGAAGACGTGTACAACCACCGCAAAATGGAAGCCCTGTTCAACTTGGTTCCCAAGTACTCGTTCCAGGGCCATACCCACATTCCCGGCGTGTTCACGAGCAATTTGGAGTTTCTGACGCCCGAGGACATCAACTACGAGTACCGGCTGACGGGCGACAAGACGATGATCAACGTCGGTTCGGTCGGCCAGCCGCGAGATAGCGACCCGCGGTCTTGTTACGTCATTGTGGACGGAGATCGAGTTGTGTTCCGTCGCGTGGAGTATCCCGTCGAGGTCGTGGCCAAGAAAATCTACGCCGTGCCGAACTTGGATAATATGCTCGGCGATCGGTTGCTTGCCGGTCGATGAATCCGTGCCGTCCAACGGAAGGAGCGCCAGCTTGAAACGGGCCATTGTCAGCGACATTCATGCAAATCTCGAAGCCTTGACGGCCGTGCTGGCGGATATCGCGTCGCAAGGGGCGACGGAGATCTATTGCTTGGGCGATATCGTCGGTTACGGTCCCAATCCTTGCGATTGCATCGACGCCGCCATGCGGTTCGACGCCTGTGTGCTGGGCAACCACGACCAGGGGGCCTTGTTCGATCCGGAGGGATTCAGTTCCGGCGCCGAGCGGGCGATCTTCTGGACCCGGGCCCAGCTGGAGTCCCCGCCGGATGCGCCCGAACGGAACCTGAGACGCTGGAACTTCCTGTGCGAGCTGCCGCGGACGATCCGCGAAGACGGCTTGCTGTTCGTGCATGGTTCGCCCC
>Ga0351871_1294_pt1 | contig 12802 bp, 14 predicted proteins | sample TotcelHFGM3001N8_FD_206786 | JGI IMG/M metagenome (GOLD analysis project Ga0351871, IMG submission 206786) | Enriched cells from coal bed in the Powder River Basin, Montana, United States - Total cells FGM rep2 HSBNCT.FGM.300.1.N8 ...
GATTTCCGTGATTTCTTCGATAAGTTTTTCGGCGACATGCCCAAGAGCTACAAAGCTCGCAGTCTCGGTTCCGGCTTCATCATCGATCCCAAGGGCTACGTGGTGACCAATAACCACGTGGTGGAAGGCGCGGATAAGATCAAGATCATCCTGGTGGGAGGCAAGGAATACCAGGCCACCGTTAAGGGCCGGGACCCCAAAACCGACCTGGCCTTGATCCAGATCGTCAAGCCGCCGGCGGATTTGACGTTTCTCAAAATGGGGGATTCGGACGCTATCCAGGTGGGCGACTGGGTCCTGGCCGTGGGTAACCCCTTTGGCCTGGGCCATACCGTTACCCAGGGGATTATCAGCGCCAAGGGCCGGGTTATCGGCGCCGGTCCCTATGATAATTTCCTCCAGACCGACGCCTCCATCAACCCGGGCAACAGCGGCGGCCCCCTCCTAAATCTTAAGGGAGAGGTGATCGGCATCAACACCGCCATCTTGGCCTCCGGACAGGGCATCGGGTTTGCCACCCCCAGCGCCATCGCCAAGTCCGTCATTCCCCAGTTGGAGTCCAAGGGAAAGGTGGTTCGAGGCATGATCGGGGTGCAGGTCCAGAACGTCACCCCGGAGCTGGCCAAGTCCTTCGGGATGGCCGAGCCCCGTGGCGCCTTGGTGGCCGAAGTCAACCCCGGCTCACCGGCGGATAAAGCCGGTATCCACCAGGGGGATATCATCGTCGACTTCAACGGCACCGCCATCCATGAGATGAATGAATTGCCCCGGATGGTGGCGAGCCTGGCCCCGGGATCCAAGGCTACTCTCAAGGTCCTGCGTGAGGGCAAGGAGAAGACCCTGAACCTGACTGTCGTCGAACTCACCGATGAAAAGCAGGCCCAGACCAAAGAAGAAGGGGAGGCCGAGAAAACTCCTCTGGGTTTGGAGGTCCAGAACCTGACCCCGGCACTGGCCCAGCAGTTCCGCCTCCGGGACAACAAGGGGGTGGTGGTGGTCCAGGTAGAGTCCGGCAGCCCGGCGGCTGATGCCAACATCCGGGCGGGAGACCTGATCCTGGAAGTGAACGGCGCGGTCGTCGGCACCGTTAAGGAATATATGGAGGCTGTTGCCAAGGTGAAAAAAGACAGCGTCGCCCGCTTTTTAGTCAAGCGTGCCGGCCGCACCCTCTACCTGACGGTGGAGATTCCTAAATAATTACGCCGGTCCCTTGGGGGACCGGGGCGCCAAAGATGCTTGCAGGCAGGGCGGTGGCCACACCGCCCTGCCTTTTTTCTGAGTTAATGCCGATTTGCGCTCAATGGACAATTCTTGTAGGGGCGGACCTATTACAGGTCCGCCCCTACGAGAACTTTTCCAAGCAGTCACGCATGGGCCTTTGGCCCACCCGTAAAGGATGAAAAGTCAGGTGGGGCGGGCATCCCGCCCGCCATGCCGGTGTGCAGAGCACACCCTACAATTGCACAGGCTGGAAAGCCTGTGCCACCACACCAGTGGGACGAGCCTCCACCCGCCGCCTTTGGTAGCATAGGTTTTCAACCTGTGCGTCCGCACCGGTAAGATACCGGTGCCACCAAAATCCTTTCAAAACCGGTCTTTTAACCCAGCGCCTCGCCGGTGAGGGTTTTTAACGCCTGGAGGTAACGGGTCCGGGTGTTGGCGATAACCTCGGCGGGCAAGGGCGGCGGCGGCGGTTGCTTGTTCCAGCCCAGCGATTCCAGGTAATCCCTGAGATACTGCTTGTCGTAGCTCTTTTGGGGGCCGCCGGGCCGGTAGTCCTCCTGGGGCCAGAAGCGGGAGGAGTCCGGGGTCAGGACCTCGTCGATGAGCAGAAGTTTTTCTTCACTGCCGTCGGCCAGGCCGAACTCGAACTTGGTGTCGGCGATGATGATGCCCCGGGGTTCCGCCCAGGCCAGGGCCCGGCGGTAGATGGCCAGACTCAGGTCCCGGACCTGCGCCGCCAGCGCCGACCCGATGAGGCTCGCCATGGCGGCGAAGTCGATGTTTTCGTCGTGGGTGCCCAGTTCGGCCTTGGTGGAGGGGGTAAAGATGGGCTCCGGCAGCTTCTGGGACTCCACCAGCCCCGGGGGCAGGGCCAAACCGCCGATGGCGCCTGTTTGCCGGTACTCCGCCCAACCGGAACCGGACAGATAACCCCGGACGATGCACTCCACCGGCAGGGGTTTGCACTTGCGCACCAGCATGGTGCGGCCTTCCAGCAGGTCTTGAAACGGCCGGCAGGCCGGGGGGAACTCCTCCACCGTAAGGCTCACCAGGTGGTTGGGGGTCAGGTCCGCCAGGTGCCGGAACCAGAAGGCGGACAACCGGGTGAGGATACGGCCCTTGTCGGGGATGGGCTCGGCCATCACCACGTCAAAGGCCGAGATGCGGTCCGTGGCCACCAGGAGCAGTTGGTCCCCCAGGTCGTAAATGTCCCGCACCTTACCCTGGTGCCGGGGACCCAGCCCCGCTAAAGAAGTGGTCATGACCGGGGGATTCATCGCGATGGCCTCCTGACGTTATTGGCGCCGGCGGTTTTAGGCGCCAGCTTGACGACTTTGGGGGTGATCTTTTCCAGGGTTTTGATGCGGCTGGCCGCGTCCTCGGCGGCCTTGGCGCCGGTAAGGGGACCCACCCGGACCTGGTATTGAATCTTGTCCCCGGCCTTCTGGATCTTGACCACGGCCCTTTGGTTTTTGGCCCGGAGGCGCTGCTGGAGGGCCTCGGCCTGCTTCATGGTGGTGTAGGTGGCGACCACCAGGAGATAGCGCGGTTCTTTAGAGGCCGGGGTGGCTGCGGTGGCGGTGGCCTGAGCCGGGCCCGGGGTCGCGCCGGCAGCCGTTCTGGCCGCAGGGGCCGGCCCCCCGGGGGCCCCGGCCTCGTCACTTTCCACCAAGGGCGGCCCGCCGCCCGCCGGCGGGAGAGCCGCCGGCGCCGCCACCGGCGGCGCCACTGCGGCGGGCTGAGGCTTCGACTCCGGCCGGTAGCCGACCTTGACCCCGAAGATGATGAGGGCCACCATCAGGACGGCCAGGCCCACGCCCCACAGCAGGCGCCGGGGCAAAAGCTTGAGGGTGTTCAAGTGGCTCCGGGCCGCCTCCCTAACCTTTTGGGCGTGGGGCAGGCTGTGCTCCCAGACTTTTTTCAACTGCGGCCCCGCCTGAGCCAGGGGCTGCCATCGGCGCTTGGTTTTTTCCGGCCGCCAGGCGGGGGATTTCTTGGCAACCCCGGGCATGAGTTCCCGGGCCTGCTGCAATTGGCTGACCAGGGCGCCGGCATGGGGCAGCCGCTCTTCGGGGTCCTCCGCCAGGCACCGCAGCAGCACGTTCTGCAGGGGAACGGGAAGCTCCTCCAGGTCCGCCGGGGGATATTCCAAGCGATAGGGAAAGGGTTCATCAAAGGTCAGGGGATAGGGCAGGCTGCCGGCCACCAGCCGGAAACCCAGCACCCCCAGAGAAAACACGTTGCCGGCCGGGGTCAGCCGGTCTCCGTTAATGACCTCCGGCGGCGCATACGCCCTGAGCTCCAGATGCTGCGGCTCATCGCTGTAGGCCGGGGCGAAGGTAAAATTGGCCAGACGGAGGTCTTCCCCCTTGAGCAGAATATTGAGGGGGCTGAGAAACTGGTGCACTTCCCCCTGCTGGTGGGCGAAGGCCACGGCCTGGGTTAGGAGTTCCAGCCGGTGCAGCGCCTGGGGCAGGCTGAACCGCTCTTGCCGGACCCATTGGGCCAACAAGCTCTCGCCGGGAAAAGGCTCCTCCACCAGGTAAAGAAATTTCTCGGCCTTGTCGACGTGGAAGACCCCCAGGATTTGGGGGTGGCGCAGTTTCATTCCCAGAATCGCGGCGTGTTCAAACATGTCCCGGGCCGCGGCCCATTCCGGGGCGTCCCGGGCCAGGAGTTTCAGGCTGACCTCGGTCCTCAGGATATTGTCTTGGGCCAGCCACACCCCGCCCCAGGGTTCTTCCCGGAGCTGGCGCACGATCAGGTATCTTTGCCCGATCATCTCTTGGGGCTCGGGATGATCCGTTCGGTTGTAGGTCATCTGGAGGCCTACCTTGGCTGGGGATATGGGCCTGATTATCGGGCCAATTCACCATAACACAAAACCGGCGGACAAAAAAGCCCTTTCGGGTCAGGGCAACGTCAACCTCTCGGCCTCGCCGGCCCCAGTTGCGCCCCGGCTGAGATAAATTTGTAAAAATTAAATAATTCTGGTACCTTCTCCCTTAGCTCCCCCATGCTGAGAGAATCCAAAAATGTCTCTGGCTAATCTCATTACCCTGGCCCGGCTGCCGCTATTGCTGATCCTGGTGGTTCTCCTGTTTGTCCCCAGTTTCGAGGTGCGGCTTCTTGGCCTGGGGCTGCTGATCGTTCTGTTTCTCCTGGATTGGTTTGACGGCTACGTGGCCCGGCTGCGCAATGAAGTTACCGAAATTGGGGCAGTGTTGGACATCGCCCTGGACCGGTCGGTGGAAAATGTCCTCTGGATCACCTTCATGTACCTGGGACTGGTGCCTCTGTGGGTCCCCATAGTTTTCTTAGTCCGCTCCTTCGTCGTGGACGGTATCCGCGGCGCGGCCCTGGCCCGGGGAAAATCGGGTTTCGGGATGATGTACTCCCCCCTGGGGCGCTTCCTGGTGGCTTCCCGTTTCATGCGGGCACTCTACGGCCTGGCCAAGGGCGTGATTTTCGGTCTCCTTTACCTCACCTGGGCCTTGGCTATCAAGGATCCAACTATCCTGATCACCTTGCATCCTTTAAATCAAAGCCTTATCTTTTTTACTACGGCGCTATGCCTCATTCGAGGTCTCCCGGTAATCCAGGATGGCCGCATCCTTTTCAGGGCCGATAAAAATTAACCTGCCCCCGAGGGGCCGCCGGAATCTGGCCGCCGGAGGACATTATGAGCCGGGTGGTTGCCATTTTCGATGTGGACCAGACTCTGGTTCAGGGTTACACCGAGCGGCTCTTTTTCCGGTATCTGGTGCGACGGCGGCGGCTCAGCCTGCCGCGGGCCCTGGCTTACCTCGGTAAAGCCGCCTGCCGGCCCCGGGACCGGTTCCAGGACAAAACTTACCTCCAGGGGCTGCCGGTGGAGGAAGTGGTCAGCCTGGCCCGGCAGTGCTACCGGCAAGACATCACACCCCGGGTGAGCCCGGCGGGACGGGCCTGTATCCGGTCACATCAGGCCCAGGGCCACGCCGTCGCCCTGTTGAGCGGCTCCCTGTCATTGCTCCTGGCGCCCTTACAGGAGGAGTTGGGGGCGGATTGGCTCCTTGCCACGGAATTGCAGCAGCGGAACGGCCAATTTACCGGCGCCATCAATGGCCTTCACCCCCGGGGGCTCAATAAATTGCACCTGCTTCAGGAGCTGTCCCGGACGCAGGGCTTTGATTTATCCCAGGCTTACGCCTATGGGGACCATATCCAGGATGCTTATCTTTTCCGTTCTATCGGGTATCCGGTGGCGGTTAACCCTTCCTGGCGCTTGAAGCGCAGGGCTCGCAAACATGGCTGGCCGATCCGGTATTTCACGCGTTAGCGCGAAAAACCAAATCCCCCTAAATCCCCCTTTGCCAAAGGGGGACCCTCTCCCCCCAACAGGGGGAAAGGCTTAGAGTGCGGGGGAGAGAAAAAACTTTTGGCATCGAGTATAATTGACAGGATAACGCTTTTGGGGTAGTCAATAAAAGGGGTACTATGGACGAAGCTCTAATCCGACAATTGAAAAACCGGGTGGAAGAAGAACTGCGGCAGCGCGAACTGGCGCTCCTGGAGTTTTGGCTGGAGGCATTTCAAACTATCATGGCCAAGCGCCACAAAGAACTGGCAGGATTGCAGAGCGACCTGAAAGCCTTCGTCGCCCGCATGGAGACCCGGCTCCGCACCCTCAAAGGGAGCCAGAAATAATATGTATGAAGTAAAAATTGTCACCCAGTTTGCCGCCGCCCACCGGCTGGAAAACTTCAAGGGGAAATGTGAGTCCCTCCACGGCCACAACTGGAAGGTAGAGGTGTTCCTGGGAGGGAAAGATCTGGACGGGGCCGGGTTGCTGATGGATTTTGGCGAGGTCAAGGCCCGGACCAAACAGGTGCTGGAAGAGATCGACCATAAATATTTGAATGAACTGGCCGCCTTTCAGGACCGCAATCCTTCATCGGAGCATCTGGCCTCTTACCTGTACGAGCGCCTGGGGGCCATCTTGAATTCCGACAGGGTCAAGGTCCGCCGGGTCAACGTCTGGGAATCCGATACCTCCTGCGCCTCCTACTATCAGGACTGAAGTGGCGTTGACCAGAGGCTGCCGTTTAGCTTATCTGGCGGGACTGATCCTGGGGGTGATGGGCATCCTGGGAGCCCATGGCGGCTCCCTCACCCAGGCCCCGGCGGACAGTCTCCTGAAAATCTCCGTGGCGGGGTCCAAGCGTAAGCCGCCGGTGAAGTTCAGCCACCGGGTTCACGAAGACCGGCGTGTACCCTGCGCCCAATGCCATCACGACTACCAGGGCCGGCGCAACGTCTGGCAGGAAGGGCAGCCGGTGGCCAAGTGCCAGACCTGCCACGGTCTGAGGCCCGAGGCCCGCCGCCTGGACGTGAAGAATGCTTATCATCGCCAATGTAAAGGGTGCCATCTGCGCTTGCGGCAACAGGGACGGCAGGCAGGCCCCATAGAGTGCCAGGCTTGTCATCGGAAAGCTGATAGCTGACTGCTGAACGCTTACTGATGGAATTCCGGCTGAACCCTTCAGCCTGAGGAGTAGTGATCAAAAAATCCGTCGCCTCCTTTATCCGGACGCTGCAACGGGAAAGGGTCTTTAGCCTGATCCTGGCCCTGGCGACAATCCTGCTCCTGGCAACCATCGGGTTCAGCCTGGTTGAACCCGCTGAAGGAGAATGGTGGACCCGTTTCGGGCGCGCCCTGTGGTGGGGCATGGTCACCCTGACCACGGTGGGCTATGGGGATGTGGTTCCCGTCACCTTCCTGGGCCGGCTGGTGGGCGTCACCCTTATGGTCATAGGCTTTCTCAGCCTGTCTCTCGTAACCGCCACCGTGGCCTCGGTCTTCATTGAGCGCAAGTTTCGCCAGGAGAAAGGTTTGGAAGCCGTCAAATGTACACAACATATCCTGATCCTGGGGTGGCCGGAGGAGGCGGAGGCCTTGCTGGACCAGTTGCTCAAACGCCTCCCGGTCACCATCGCAGTTGTCCTGATCAACAAGGCGCCACCGGAGCAGATGGACGCCATCAAAGAGAAATTCCCCCAAAATGCGGTTTTCTATCTCCGGGGAGACTATTCCCGGGAAGAAATTCTCCTGAAGGCCAATGTTCAAGGGGCCTTCAAGGCCATCATTCTGGCCGACCGTCAACCGGGGGAAACCGCCGGCCAGGTGGATCAACGGACTCTGTTCACCGCCCTCACCCTGAAGGCCCTCCATGCCAAAATTCGCATCATGGGTGAGTTGCTGCGGCCGGAAAACCGCTCCTACCTGGAGCGCGCCGGGGCCGAGGAGGTGTTGATCCGCGGACAATATGACAGCTCGCTCCTGGCGGGGGCCATCACTTCCCCGGCCCTGTTCCGCATCTACACCTCACTATTAACCGGTGATGGGCAGGGCTTATGGGATGTGGAAATCCCCAGCCAGTTCCACGGGCGTCCCTTGAGCGAGCTATCAGCCTACCTCCAGGAGAATCACCAGGGTATTCTTATCGGCGTCTACACCGAGGGCAAAACCGTGAGCCTCGAAGACTTGCTGTCCGAAGAACCTTCGCCCATTGATGACTTCATCCGGCGCAAGTTCGCCGAGACCAAGATGACCCATCTCCTGGGACGCACCAAGGTGGAATGCCAGATCAATCCCCCTGCCACCATGGCTCTGGGGCCGCACCAGTATGCCGTGGTCATTGCCACGCAGCGGCCGAGTCTCTGATTATGGATGCCGCCTTTTTCCAAAAAATCTTTCTCTTCCAGGACCTGGTAGAAGATGAAATCCATCAGGTGCTGTGCCGCACCAGCCGCCAGGAATTTTCGGCCGGGGCGATCATCATCCAGGAAGGCGAACCCGGAGACAGCCTGTTCATTATGCAGGCCGGGGAAGTGGAGATCACCAAGCAGCTCACCCTGGTACTGGATGAAGACACCCCCAAAGAGCGGGTGATGATCCGCCTGAAGGCGGAAAACGGGGTCTATTTCGGTGAGATGGCCCTGTTGGAAAACGAAACCCGGTCGGCCACGGTGACCGCCTCCACCGATTGCACCCTCCTGGAACTGCATCAAAAGGATTTTCTGGATCTGATCGAACGGAACCCAGCCATGGGGGTAAAACTGCTCTTGCGCCTGGCCCAGATCCTGTCCCGGCATCTGCGCAAGACCAATCAGGACGTGGTGAAACTTACCACCGCCCTGGCCGTCTCCCTGGGGGGTTAGGGACGCGGGGCGCCACAGACCCGTAGGGGCGGACCGGCGTGTCCGCCCCTATCCGGCCGCGGGACTGCGGCCGGCCCAACTAATCCCGGCCCATCGTTAAAGGTTTCTCCATGCTGGATGAAACGGTGCCACAGCAGCTCCTGGACCAGGCCCGGCGCGCCCGGGAGAGGGCCTATGCCCCCTATTCCAATTTCAAGGTTGGCGCCGCGGTCCTGACCGCGGCCGGTGAAATCTTCTCCGGCTGCAACATCGAAAACGCCTCCCTGGGGGCCACGATCTGCGCTGAGCGCGTGGCGATCTTTGCGGCCGTGGCCGCGGGCCACCGGGATTTGACGGCCCTGGCCGTCGTCGCCGGCACCCCCGACCCCGTCGCCCCCTGCGGCCTGTGCCGCCAGGTGCTGGCCGAATTCAGCCCGGACTGCCGGGTCATCATGGCCAATACCGCCGGCCGGGTGCGGCTGGCCAACCTTAACGACCTGCTCCCGCTGGCCTTCCGTTTGCCTCCTCAAAAACCGCCGAGTGCGGCCAACCCCTCAAAAGGAGAAGAGAAATGATCCAATATAAGCACATGAAATTCATGGCCATCACCACCATCCTGATCATCCTGGGCTTCGGCCTCTGGCTCCTGGTGACCGCCTACCTCTATGCCTGATCGCGCCGCTCATCTGGTCTAACCCACTTAAAGGTCAGCCTACCGACAAACCCAGGAGCCGGCCGGATTGCCAGATTTTTTCTCCTCATACCGAGTTGCAGTCAAGGACATTGAATGTTCATGTCATTCTGAACGGAGCGCCGCTTCGTTGCGAATCTCGGCGGCTTAAAAAGAGAGATTCTTCGCTGCACTCAGAATGACAAAAGATAGTCTTTGATTGCTCATAGGTATCATGCCGATTTGCGACCAATCGAATATTTTCCTCCCAACTTTTTTTAGTGGCACAGGCGTCTCGCCTGTGCGGCCCTGGCTTTACCGTGAAAATCACCCGTAGGGGCGGTTCGCGAACCGCCCCTACAAGGAATTTCATGATCGAGGGTGGCCCCATACGGCCATAATGGTTTAGCCTGCGGTCACCAAAACAATCAGTTGAACGCACCCCGGTATCAGCTCCCATACCTCTGCACCCACTCCGGCCCCTTATCCCGGAACCACCCGGCGATTTCCCCAAACCCCCGGTCCAGCACGTTACGGGCGGCGGCAAGGCGCTCCGGGATGGTCTCTGGGTTGGACCCCACCATAAGGCGGGCCTCCACCTCGGCGGGGGTCTCCTCCCAGGACTTTGCTGCCAGCAGCAGGGCCCGGAGATCTCCGCCGCGAACCCGGTGGGTCAGGGTCTCCGGGGCTGACAGCACGTCCCGATCGTAATCCTCCCCCCGATCCCACCCCAGGGTGTGGAGCGCGGCCCGGCGCATCAGGCAGGGATAGCAGTAGCCGCAGGCACCGGCGGCTCGTCCCTGCCAGCGGGAAACTACCGGCCGGGCACAGGAAACGCTCGCCCCGAACAGTTGCCCCAATAGCTCCCGGTTGCGGCAGTGGCGCACCACCTCGCCCTTGGTGAGTTTTTCGTAAGGGTTGACCAGGGGATTGACCAGCCCCGCTTCCCGCCAGAGGCCCGTGAGCTGCTCCAGAAAATAGGGATGGGTGGTGCGGGTGCTGCAACTGCCCAGTCGGTTGGCCGTCAGGGGCGGATTGAGACTGATCCAGCCGTTTTCCGGGATGATGAGGGGGGTGGCGGGGCCGAAGCTTGCAGCCGCGGCCAGCCCCAGGGCCAGATAGAGCAGGGATCGGCTCCGCATGGACAGCTCCGGGGCCTCGGGGAACTGCACCCGGAGCCCCAGGTGGTACACCTGATCGGGGCCGTAATGGCGAGTCAGGCTTGCGACCAGGGTCTGTTGGATGTTCGCCAGCTGCCCGAAATCGTAGTGGCTCACCAGGAGCAGGCGTTGCCCGGCCTCCAAATAATCCACCGCCCCCACCAGGGAATCGAGGCCGCCGGAGAACAGCATCACCCCATCCGGGCGCCAGGCGCGGGGCCACTCCCCCTTGAGGCCCAGGCCCAGGGAAGCTTCCCGCAGCTTCAGGGTCCAGTCGTCCCCGGTGAGAAAATTGAGCAGCCCGCTCAGGCGGCCGGCCAGGGGCAGCCAGTCGGCGCTGACGGGCAGGTTAAGGGTGATCTGCCGGGTCCAGGCATCGGGAGCGGCGCGGCGAGAGGAAAACTTATCCGCCGCCCAGACTCCCAGGGCCGCCAGCAAAAAGGCCGCAGCCGCCTGACCCGGCAGCCCGGGAACCGCCGGTAGCCGCGCCAGATTGTGGTGCAGGGGATACCCGTCCTGGCCCGGTTCATCCAGGTGCATGACCGCAGCCATTCCCGGCGGCGGCCGGCGCTTTTCCTTCGGGGCTCTCAGGTAGAGTTCAACGGCCATGGCGCGATCCCGCCACCCGGGCCGCACCAGAGCAGCCTTGAGCCTCTGCCTGACGCGGCTGGTTTCCAGACATACCCTCTCCAGCCGAACCGTAGGGGCTGGCCGTAATATCTGGGATTGAGGTGGTCCCTAACTTTCTTTCATCCCCCCCCAGCTCGGGGAACCATGATGGTTTATTGAAACAGATACCCCAGCGTTACTCCCAGGGCCGGGGCAATAAGTTCAAGGTGCCCGAGATTCCATTTTCGTCTTCCATTCAAACACCTATAGATAGTCTCATTGTGTATCCCGGTTTTATGAGCTAGGTGCAGGGGCCGCATATCAAGGGAGGTCAGCAAAACTTTGATTCTCTCATTTACGATGCCGATTATGTCCGTTGTCTTATCATTCATAGTGAATAAAAGACGGTTCCTCTTTGAGCAAAGATACGGGAGGGCTGGCTTTAGTTCGGGGCGCAGGTGGATGAAGTCGAGGCCTGTAAGCCGGCTGTCCTCCCCGGCTATTTCCATAAGCCGGATGCACTTCGCGATGGAGAGGTGCCGGCGCCCTGCGTTTATGTGGCAAATATTCGTTGGATCAGTCTCTAGGACATCGGCCAGGTCGTAGGGGATCGGGATAGGTAGGGGTTTCATAAAGCCATATTCGGACATAATGTTAGAAATGTCAAGATATTTTTTAGTCAATCTATCCAAAAATTAATTGACAACGGGCGAAAAAAACTTATGGGAGACTGGGGAAAAATCATGCTTTGTCAATAGTCCTGCCATTCCCTATCCCTTTAGCTTCCCCAAAAGGCCCGCCAAAACTTCGGTAACCCAGGACCAACCCGAGAACCCCTGCCATAGGCCGGGGGTAGCCGGGGGCTCCGGCATGGCGTCTAACGCTCCCGCGCCGGCCTCGATCACGGCCTTGATCCGGTTTAGTCCGTCCCGGAGCCGCCCGAAGCCCCCCGCCGCGGCCTCCAGGGGCTCCCCCAGGTCCAGGGTCAGACGCAGGTGCAGCGCGGTGACCAGAAACTGCCGCACCACCTGAGCCGGCTCCGGCCGTTTCTGCGATTGTACTGCCGGTTCGATCACCAATGCCAGCGCCGTCCGGACCACGGCGTCCTCAAGGCCCCCGCCGCTCCCGGCCAACACCCCGCTCAGTCCGGGCGCCAGCACATCCGCCGGTTCCCCGGCCAGCGACGCCAGGCCGCGTTCTTGGAGGGCCAAATCCCAGCCCCGGGCGGCGGCCTCCTGCCACAACGCCCCCAGGGCCTGAGCCGCCTTCCGGGTAACCCGGAAGGCCGCCAAGGCCTCCCCCGCTCCCGGGGTTTCCTCCAGGGCCGCCAGATACCGGGCCACCACCTCCCGGGCGCTCACCTCTCCTGCGGCCCCGGGCGACATATACCGGGTGGCCGCCCCCTTGGCCGCCCGCCACAACCCCGTAGTAGGCCCCCGCCGGGCACTGGACGTTCCCATGAGTTACCTCCGCGAGCAAGTTGAGGGGAGGGCCGGGGACCCATATAGCTTTTGCCAAAAATTCCTACCCATCGATGGTTTTTAAATCCCCCTAAATCCCAGCAGTGTCCGGTTAGGAAATTGCATCCGTGCGTTCGGCCCCCCTCACCCCAACCCTCTCCCCCCGAAGCGGGGGGAGAGGGAGTAGTAGATTTCGCTGGGTTTAGTGACCATAAGATATTAAATCTGTTTCACATTTTCCCCTCTCCCCAAATGGGGGAGAGGGTTAGGGTGAGGGGGAAGTAATCTTCTCGAAGCAAGAAGAGCGCTCAGTAAATTTATTATTTCTTGGACTGCGTATAACAAGCATCCTTCTTCTGCAAAAACCTAACCGGACACTGCTGCCTAAATCCCCCTTTTTCAAAGGGGGACTTCTAAAGGAAATCCAATAAGGTCCCCCCTTTGAAAAAGGGGGGCAGGGGCAGGCCTGTCCGGTAGAAAATACTTATGACAACAAG
>Ga0351871_1295_pt1 | contig 12727 bp, 12 predicted proteins | sample TotcelHFGM3001N8_FD_206786 | JGI IMG/M metagenome (GOLD analysis project Ga0351871, IMG submission 206786) | Enriched cells from coal bed in the Powder River Basin, Montana, United States - Total cells FGM rep2 HSBNCT.FGM.300.1.N8 ...
CTTTTCAGAGCAGGGCTCTCGATTTTCTCTTTCCCCCTTTACCCTTTTCCCCCCCAAATCTTCACCCCTTGGCCAGCTTCATGGCGGCGTTGATTTCCAGGGCCAGGTCCAGGGCGGCCCGGCCGGCCTCGCCGGGGATGGGCGCTTCCCCGCCGTCCCGGATGGTCTGGACAAAGGCGGTGATCTCTTTGAGCAGAACATCTTCCTGGGAAAACCGACGGGTCTCCAGGGCTACCCCCGGCAACGGCCCCAGGGCCCCGTCCTTCCGGGAGGCGGCGGTGAGTTCCCGGTTCTCAAAATCCACCGCCAGGTAGGCCTCGGGCTGGAAGAGGCGGAACTTGCGCATGGACTTAAAGGACATGCGGGAGGCGGTGAGGTTGGCGATGCAGCCGCCTTCGAACTCCAGCCGGACGTTGGCCAGGTCCACGCGGTCGGTGAGCACCGAGATGCCGGCGGCGCGGATCTCGGAAACGGGCGAGGGGACCAGGTTCAGCACATGATCCAGATCGTGGATCATTAAATCCAGGACCACGTCCACGTCGGTGCCCCGCTCCTTGAAGAACGACAGGCGGTGGCTCTCGATGAACCGGGGTTGGGTCACCCGGCTTTTCAGCTCTTCCATGGCGGAGTTGAACCGCTCCAGGTGCCCTACCATGAGGATGAGGCCGCGCTCCCGGGACCGGTGCACCAGTTCGTCGGCCTCGGCCACGGTGGTGGTAATGGGCTTTTCCACCAACACCTGGCACCCCGCGTCCAGGCAGTCCCGGACCACGGCAAAATGCTGGGAGGTGGGGACCGCCACGCTCACCGCATCCACCTGGGGCAGGAGGTCATGGTAGTCCACAAAGTCCTGAGTATGCAGAGAGTGCGCCACTTTGTGGGCCTGATCATGGTTCAGGTCGGCGACCCCCACCAGTTCCGTTTCCGCCAGCGCCGCATACTTTTCGGCGTGAAACCGGCCCAGATATCCCACGCCAATCACACCCACTCTTATCGGTTGATTCATAATCGATCTTTTTCCTTTTAATCCGGAAAGCTTGCGGCATCCAGTCTATAGCCGGGGTGGAACCAGGGTTTTTTCCAATTCGGGCGACCAGGTTCCCAGCCGGTGGTTGTAGGTCTTGATCACAACTTTATCAGGAAAGAGGATAAGAGAATTCGTCCAAATCGTGGCGCGGTTCATGTCGGTATTGTGGAGGGTATATACTTGATTTTCATATAGATTAATGTCGGAGCGGAAGTCTTTGCTGGTTGCCGGAACATGCTTGTGTCCACAGACCCAGAGAAAAATTTGAGGATTACTCTTTATAATTTCCCGAAGATCATCCCGGGGTTGCGCAACAGAATCAGTGGTATTGGCATTCCGATTATCATTTGATAATGTGCCGAACAAAGGAGCGTGAAAAAAGATTATGGTAGGTTTTTTATTATCGCGCTTGAGTTCTGATCGCAGCCAATCTAATTGCTTTTGGGAAATGCGAGTTAATTGATCCGACTGCGTATCATCCGTAGCCAGAAAAATCAGTTTATAATTACCTGCCGGTTTGGTGTGATACAATACCGGGAGCCTAAAGGTCTTCTGAAATTTTGTCAATTTCTTTTGTTTTTCATCCGCCGACCCTTTGATGCTTTTGCCGTCAAGCATTCTTATATCCGAATAAATAAAATCGTGATTTCCCGGGATCGCTACCCATGGCTTGACGAGTTTATCAAAGTATTGCCGGGCGGCGGCATACTGCGGCTCCGTCCCCAAACCCTCGCAGATATCACCCAAGGCCACCACCAGCGCCACGTCGGGCCAGGTATTAATGGTCCGCAGCACCGCCTCTTTTTCCGCCAGGAATTTTCCGGGGAGATGGGGGTCGCCCAGCAGGACAATGTGGTAAGGGGCCTGACCTCCGGCCGAGAGCAGGTCTGCCGGCGCCCCCAGTAAGAACCCGGCCAGCCCAAGGAGAAGGACGCAGGAGAGAAAAACTTTTTTGGTTACACGCATCTGGATGCCCACCCGGGAGGAATGCTGAACCAGGCGAAACTTCTTCGCAGCAAGATAGACCCCATCATACCTGAAAAGCAGGCTCCTAAGCAATGAAAACCGGGGGAAATACCGTTTGACAAGTGGGGCTTGAAACGATAAATATTTTCAGCACGTTTTCTGGAGGTACGCTCAATGGTGGAAAAGGCCAAATTCATCTGGTTTGACGGCAAATTCATCCCCTGGGAACAGGCCCAGGTCCACGTCCTGACCCACACCCTGCACTACGGGTTGGGAGTTTTTGAAGGCATTCGGGCTTACCATTGTCACGATGGGCGCACGGCCATTTTTCGCCTGAAGGAGCATATTCAGCGCCTGTTCGATTCCGGTCACGTCATGATGATGGAGATTCCCTTCAAACGGGACGATGTCGAGGCGGCCTGCTGCGAAATCCTGCGGCTCAATGGCCAGAAAGAGGCCTACATCCGCCCCCTGGTGTTTTTGGGGGAAGGGGTCATGGGGCTCAACCCCAAGGGCGCCCCCATCCAGATGGCCATTATCAGTTGGATCTGGGGGGCCTACCTGGGGGACGAGGGCCTGCGCCGGGGCATCCGGGTCAAAACCTCATCCTTCACCCGGCATCACGTCAACATCATGATGACCAAGACCAAGACCGTGGGCAACTACGTCAACTCCATCATGGCCAAACTCGAGGCGGTGCACGGGGGCTACGACGAGGCGCTGCTGTTGGATACAGCCGGGTATGTGTGCGAGGCTACCGGGGAAAACATTTTTATCGTCAAAGACGGCATCCTGAAGACGCCGCCGTTGACGTCCATCCTGCCGGGCATCACCCGGGACTGCGTCATCACGCTGGCCCAGGACCTGGGCCTGACCGTGAAGGATGAGCGTTTCTCCCGGGATGAACTCTACCTGGCGGACGAGGTCTTTCTCACCGGGACCGCGGCGGAAATCACCCCGGTCCGGGAGGTGGACGGCCGCATCATCGGTCCGGGACACCCCGGCCCCGTCACCCAGCAGATCCAGGATATTTATTTCGGGGTGGTTAAGGGCCAGAGTGACCGCTACCGGCATTGGTTAACGTATATTTAACCGGGCGGCGGCGCCACGGATTTCAACCAGAAAAAAGCGGGCCCCAGGGCCCGCTTTTTTTATGCTCTTATAGGGAAGGCCAAAGGTTTTTCTGTTATGACATATGTTCCAAGAACCTATAGCCATTGCCAAAAGAGGGACTTGCAATATTCATCTTAGACTGGTGGCACAGGCTTCCCAGCCTGTGCAAAAGCCTGTTGAAGGTCGATGCAGCATTAACAACCCTCAGGTTTCAAGGTACTATTTATTAATAATTTCAATATGATATCACTGCGATTTAATCCTTTATCAGCACAGGCTCGAAAGCCTGTGCCACCGGATTCCCTGGGTATAGATTAATGGAATCTCGGTGGAAAGACTCTTTTGCAAGAGGCTCAAAAGTTTTTTCCGTTAAGGGAATCCTTATAATCCCCCCTGCCCCCCTTAATAAAAGGGGGGGAACTACAAGGAATTGCTGTTAAAGTCCCCCTTTGAAAAAGGGGGATTTAGGGGGATTTAAAATCAGTAATCGGGAGAGAATTTTGGCAAATGCGATATTCCCGCAATCCGGCCAGGAAGCAAACTACCGCTTTTCGCATTCCTTCACATACTGCAGCAGGACGTCGGTTTCCGTAATCAGGCCCACCAGCAGGTTGTCTTCCACCACCGGCAGGCAGCCGATTTTTTCCTCAATCATCATCTTGGTCGCCTCGCACACCTCGGTATCCGGGGGGATGGTAATCACCCCGGTCACCATGACATCCTTGATGTGCAGGGTTTTCATCAAATCCCGGGTGTCCTTGGTGGCGTAACCCAGGGCCTGGGCGAGGGAACTGCGGAACAGGTCCCGCTCCGAGACAATCCCCACCAGCCGGGTGCCGTCCACCACCGGGAGGTGGCGTATCCTTCCCAACCGCATGATATCGTTGGCCAGGCTGAGTTCGTCGTTGACGTCCAGGGTGGCCACCTCTTTCACCATGATCTCTTTGACCTTCATCGATGCCTTTCCTCCCCCGTAAGATTCCCTGGCGGCCGGGACCGCTTTTGTTTGTTGACCTTGGTGTTCCTTTAAAGAGCCGCCAGCCACTCCTGGCCCCGGATGCCCAACTCCTTGAGAGTGGTTAACACCCGGCGGCTGTCGTCCTGGCTCATATAGCCCGTCCCGCAGGCCGGAGTGAGGAGGGACTGGGCCAGGATTTCCTTGAGCCCCCGGTGCACGTCCTCAGCCAGCTGGGTTATCTGTTGCTGAAACCGCTGCCACAGGCTGTCGGCGGTTTCCTTCTTAAATTCTTCCGGATCGAGGGTGGGGACCAGTCCCCAGGCCAGCCAGCCGCCCCGGTCCAGGTAGGACGCCAGCGCCCGGTCAAAAAGGCGGAGGCTCTCAAAGTAACCGAAGGAATCAAAGCTGAGGACGTCGATGGGGGTATTGAGCAGCAGGGACCAGTCGGTATTGCCGCAGCAGTGAATCCCCAGGGTGATCGGGCCGGCGGCCGCGCCCCGGGCCTCTTCCAGGGTTTGGGTCAAAATTTCGGTCACCTCATCTTTAGAGATGGGCAGGTAAGCGGAGCCGAATCCCGTCAGGAAGGGTTCATCGAGAAAGACGATGGGCTCTTTACCCAACTCTCTGAACTTCTCGGCCTGCCAGGCCACCTTGCGGGCCAGGCCGGCGCACACGGCCTGGGTCAGCTCCCGGTCGTAGAGGATCGGCTTGCCGCCGGCGTCCTTCACCACGCCGGCAAAGGTCACCGGCCCGGACAACTGGCCTTTGAGGGCCGGTCCTGGGCTTCCCTGGGAGGCCACCGCAGCCAGGAGCGCAAAGAACCCCCGGGCGTCTTGGGCCTCGAAGGCAAAGGGGCTTAAGTCGCCGGACAGGACGATCTCATAAAACTGGGCCAGGGCCTCATCCCGGGGCAAATCCGGGTCCATGGCGACGGTGCGGTTGACTTCATCCACCTTCAAGCCTGGAAGTCCCCGGGCCGCCTGGGCCGCCATGTCTTCAAGATACCCCAACTGCACCATCTGAGGCCAGTAAGGTATCTGGGGCAGCGTCTCCAAAACCAGGGCCACGGTCTCCTGGGGGTCGGTGAAGGGCACCGAACCGATGCCGGTGGCGGCTGGGCCGGTAAAGCCGGACATAGTCGTCTCCTGGATATTTTGCCTCAACCGTATTATGTTTCCCGGACCTTGTCAATAGCGCCCCCGGCTGGTATCGTCTGGCGGCGCGGGCTTTCCAGGCTGTGCACCGCTGACCGGTTTCCTGAGCACTGGCTGACAAGCCAGGTCCTTGATGAGAGAGACTTTTCCGATGGGTCATTCATGAACTCCGGCCCATTCATAAATCATGAAAGGTGTGGTGGGGCGGGCCTCAGTGCCCGCCCCCATTGGTGGCACAGGTTTTCAATCTGTGCCACCGGTAAGATACCGGTGCCGCCAAAACCTTTTCAGATCAATCATTCATGGGCCTGTGGCCCACCCGTAAAGCATGAAAAGATCGGTGGCGCAGGCTTTCCAGCCTGCGCCGGGGACAGCCGGGGGCGGCTGTCCTACATATCGCCAGGAACTTTTCAAGACAGTCATTCATGGACCTTTGGCTCACCCGTAAAGCATGAAAAGGTCAGTGGGGCGGGCGTCCCCGCCCGCCAGCCGGTCTGCACAGGCTGGAAAGCCTGTGCCACCGGAAGAACTTTTCGGAACAGAAACCGAATTAGAGAAAAATCTCCGGAGAAACTTTTCGGTCTCCGGACCCAAATTTTGGCCTCCGGGCATATTTTTTGTTAATTTTTTAACTTCGAGATAAGCAATTTTGTTGCATCTGTAGAGATTTTCAGGCAAAATCATGCTCAGAAGTCTTGTGGGGGGAGACATGACTTCACCGGGATCGTCGGTTGAAACCCCGAAGGGGTGGGGAAACTACAAGCTTCTGGCGGGGATTGCCCTGATCGTGGGAGTTTCCATGGTTGTGGTGATCATGTTCAGCCACCGGGGCTTTTATAATGTCTTGCGCTTCCGGCAGGAATGGCTCCGGCTGGAACAAGACAACGTCCGGCTGGCGGCGGAAAATGACCGCCTGGCCCGCACCATCGACCGCCTGCAGCATGACCCGGAATATATCCAGGACCGGATTCGGCAGGAACTCAATTTCGTCAAGAAGAACGAACTTATCTTCCAGTTCCCGCCGGACAAACCGGGAACCGCGCCTCAGCTGATTGCCACCGGCGCCGGCGAGACGCCGCCTCCGGCCAGGGTTGAGGCCATTGCCGACCGGAAAGCCGGCACTGCGAAGTTGGTTTCCGGAACTCCTGAAGGGTCTTCTAAAAAGAAGTCCAGCCGCCGCCGTGAGTGAGCCCTCTGCCATAACCGTCATCTAAAACTCGTGTGGGGAGCGTGCTTCCGGCGCCTGACCGCCCGGAACCAAGCCGTTGGTTTTTGGGGTAGCATCACCTGGCCCCCAGCTTCTCCTTAACTCATTGAAAAAGAAAGGTAATTTAACTTATGTATTCTACCGCGGAATTTAAGAAAGGCCTAAAGATCGAATTGGATGGGGTGCCATACACCATCGTGGATTTTCAACACGTCAAGCCGGGCAAAGGCGGGGCCTTTGTGCGCACCAAGATGAAGAGCCTGCTCACCGGGCGGGTGCTGGATCAAACCTTCCGTTCGGGCGAAAAAGTGAAGCGGCCGGACCTCATGGAGCGGGAGATGCAGTATCTCTATGGGGAGGGCGGGGACTTCCATGTGATGGACAACGAGACCTACGAGCAGATGATGCTCACCGAGGATCAGGTGGGCGAGGCGAGCCAGTATTTGACGGAGAATATGGCGGTTAAGGTCCTCTTTTTCAACCAGCAGCCGGTGGCCGTCGAGGTACCCCTGTTCGTGGAGTTGGAGGTGGCTCAAACCGACCCCGGCGTCAAAGGCGATACTGCGGCCGGCGGCACCAAGCCCGCCACTCTGGAAAGCGGCATGACCATCCAGGTGCCCTTGTTCATCAATGAGGGGGACCGGGTAAAGGTGGATACCCGCACCGGCGCCTATATCGAGCGGGTCAAGTAAGGCGGCGGTTCAGACCAGTTTCACCAGCACCACGTAGCGCTTGACCCCGAAGTTCCTGGCCTTGCATTGGTTGTTCAGGTAGATGTCCGCCTTTTTGTTCCATCGGGGCGCCATGCGGTCTTGAAACTCAAAGACCCCCATGCCGTGCAATAATACCCGGTCGCCAAATTCCATATTCAGGTTTCGTTCCAAGTCCCGGCTGAGGGCAATCATCCCCACCTGTACCCGGCGCCCCGAGGAAGTAATCCCCTTGCTGCCCGGGCAATGGTGATATGCGGTTACCGAAACGATGGACATGGTGACGCCAACGGTAGGTTGGGGAAAGGCCAGGACCCCCACCCCCAAGAGACAGATCAACGATATCGCCATTTTTTGCATGGTTTTCCCTCGCTTGTGGACTTTTCAGGTTTCGTAAGGACGGTTGGGGACTGATGAAAAACAGAACTGCCAGGAACTCATAAGGGCCGTGGCCCTCAGATTGCTTCGATAGTTTAATTGCGCCTGGGGCCTCGGTCCGGGGCGCCCGGAGGAAACGTTCCTCCCGGCATCAACGGCCGCCCAGCCTCAGGTTTCCATCCCCATCAATCCAATGGTGAAGTGCACTATCTACTGCACATCCAAGTCGGCTTATGTGGTTGTCGTTGTGCTATACCCCAAGGAAATGGCCATGTCAAGAGATTTTTCTCCTTATTATTATAACTTATTTAAATAACTAATTAATTTATACTGCTTTAATTGTGTCATTTTTCTCAATGGCGGCCTTCAATAGTTTTACAGGCTATTTTTCGTCCTGGTGGGTTATTTCGCTAAAATTTTCCAAATTTCTTGTGGTAAGTGGGGCATTTTTTCGGGTAATCAGGTCAGTTCCAGAACTGTGCGAATACGAGCAAATTAAATTAAAATATCAATTAGTTAAGCAATCGAAATTAATTCCGCCGCCGCCATTGCCACCATGTAACTCCCACCCTCTCCCCCGCCTCCCCGTTTATTCCCTGGACAATTTTTCCGAAAAGTTGAATCTGAACAGGTAGTCGGAATTCTTGCCTGAAAACATAAAGGTAAAAATTCAGGCACCAAGGCTCATCGCTAATCTTTATTAATTAAACCAATATGTTGCATTATTAAAAAAAATTAATCCTCATCGAGCCGGTTTGATAAATCCTGGTTTTTGCTGATAGCTTATTTTAAATAGTTCAGCCTGCAGCGCCCCTGGGGTTTCAGGTTAAGATACGCTCCTGGTTTTGGTGTTTGCGGCTTACGTAGACAGAGGGGGTGATTTTCCTGGCCGCTCCTGGAACCGGCACTGGTGGGCCACCAGGCTTGCGGGCGCCGCCGGTCGAAGCGCACCTGACCAGAACCCCCGGTATGGTTGGAGTGGGGGTTTACCGCCCTGGCGGGCTTGCGCATCGAGGCCAGAATGGCGTACTATGGGGGGTAAGCGTTCAGCTTTCAGGGCGCGGCTTTATGAATCAAGATAAGTGGGTTTATTATTCCAGTAAATTAATGGTCATCGACCCGGTTCGATAAGCCCTGGTTTTTGCTGATAGCTGGACTGCTTGCCCTTGGGTTTAATTCATGGTGTTACCGGCTGGTGGTTTTGAGGGACCCCGCGACATGAGTAAGGCGCACAAGAAGAAAAAATCCCCCAAGACCCGGCGGCCTAAAGGTGCGGCCCGGGGCAGCCGGCCTACGGCCCGGGTCAATCCAGGCATCGCCGCGGCGGCCCGGGACAATGTCGTCTCGATTATCAGCCAGGGCCGCGTGCCGGAGCGGGCCCTGGAAATCCCCCTCAGCGCCTTTTTCCTGGCCGATCACCTGACCCGGCGGTTTGAGGCCGAAGCCGAACTCCCCCACCCCGTCACCTGCCAGGAAGGCTGCGACTCCTGCTGCTATAACCAGGTGGAGCTGACCGGGCCTGAAGCCCTGCTCATCGGCCACCATATTGCCCGGCAATTTTCCGAGGCCGAACAAGAGTTGCTGCTGGCCCACATAGCCCGGATACTCGAGATCCTCAAGGCCATGGGTCCCGCCGAGAGCGCCGCCCGGCGCCGGGAGATTCCCTGTCCGCTGTTGGTTAACAAGACCTGCTCGGTTTATCCGGCCAGGCCCCTGGTGTGCCGGGCCATGCATGGACTGGACCGGGAGGGCTGCGTGCGCGAGCTGCGCACCGGCAGCCTGGCGGGAAGTCAATACTACGCCCACCGCCACGAAATCGCGGTGTCGGTGAGCGCCGGGCTGAGGGAGGGTTGTAAGGCGGCGGGCTTGCAGTCCGGGCCGCTTAACCTGACCCGGGCCCTGCACGATTTTTTCACCCAGGAAAATGCGGTGGAGCGATGGATAAACGGCGAAGAGGTGTTCGGGGGCTAATCCGGACGGACCCAGGAGAGGTTTAGATTGACGCACGCCGATATCCCGCTGGATACCGGCGATTTTCGGATAATCAGCCGCAGGGTGGCCGAAACCCTCAACCACATGCGGGAGTAGTAGAGATTCGTCAAGAGTATCTGATTGAGGGAATTTACGCTAAGTCCCAGACCGATATAGTGAATTAATGATTTTGGTTATGCGGAAAAGTGTTAAGACCCCTGAAAGTCCTCTAAGATTGCCCCACGGGATAGTTATTGCGGCCCTGTTAGCCATCCCCTTCCTATTCTGGCGGCCCCATTTGTTCTTTATTGTCGATGATTGGACTGCCTTGGATCAAATGGTGCGCTTCCCTTTCTGGCAATATCTGAATCTAACGGATAACGAACAGTGGTTTCCTTTTTTTCACCTGATTTATTACTTACTTATCAAAATCAGCGGCGAGCGCTACGGTGTTCTGCTTTTCGTCAACTGCCTTGGAACCGGCCTCAACGCCTGCCTGGTCTACCTTTTTTACCGGCGTCATTTGTCTGACGGCAAGGCCTGGGTGCTGAGCCTGATTTACGCCGCCCTCGTAGTGCATGCCGCTACCCTCTATCATGCATATAATCTGTGCTATCTTCTGGCCTTCGGCTTTTTTATGGCCGCAATGCTCTTGGCGGATGGCTATCTGACGGCTCCTTCAGGGGCCAGGCTGGCAGGTATGGGAATTTGCGCTTTGCTGGCCCTCTTATCCCACAGTTTTGCCATTATGACCCTGCCCGCCATCTTGCTGTATGGCTTGCTGCTGAAAGGGGAGACCAAAGGGAGATTCCGGCCCTTAGTTTTGGTCATTGGGCTGGTTTTTGCGGTTTTTGGCGCAGGTTATGCTTACTTCGCCGGAATCTCTGCCGCCAGCAATACCCGGCCAGTCTTGCAGCTTCCCGGTCCCGGTTATTTGCTCTACATCCTTTACGGCGGGTTATTCCAGCCTTTTTATCTGCTCCTGGGGGGTTCTTACCCGGTCCGAATCCTCTTGATCTTGCCTCTTTCCAGATTACTGGGGCCGGTGGAATATTTAAAGTCCATAGTCACGGCCCTGCTGGCCGCGGCCGTTACCCTGCCGCTGATTTTTTGCCGAGGAGATTCCAGGACGAAGCGCCTGGCCTTATGGGCTATGTTCACGAATCTCCTGCTTTTCCTGCTGGTGGGCCTCGTCCGTTACCAGATGTCCATTTTGCAGTCAGCCAGCATACGCTACGGGGTTTTTACCATGATGGGGACCCTCCTGCTCCTGGGGCTGGCCTGGCAGACCCTGAGCCGCCTACAACCCCAGCGCCTTTGGTTCCGGTTGCTGCCCATCGCCATGCTCGTCTGGATAATATCGTCCCAGGCAAACTCGCATCCACAGGTGCGCGACTATTATCTGAATCTGGCTCAGGCGACCCATAGTGCTTACCTGAAACTCGACCGACCGCGGCAGGAATCGCCCGCCTCAGAACCGGCAGAGGCAGGACAGCAGCTATTCTGCCCCGAACACGTGCTTTACATCACCCGGTCCCAGGCCCTGGCCATTCAGCGTTTCCTGAAAGGGCTTCCCCCGGATAAATAACCATATGGCGTTTGCCCTAAATTCTTTTTCCCTTTGAAGGTTCGTAAATTTATGGCAACGCCAAATGCCCCCTCCTAAAAACTGAACACCTTGGACTCGGCGGCCAGGTCGATGAGGGTGACGCCGGTGCCGATCTTTGTTCCCGGGGGCAGTTCCTCCTCCATGATGAGCCGGGTCTCGGCGCAGGGTTTGCACACCAGGATTTGGGCCTTTTTCTCCACCAAAAACTTCCAGTAGGTGATGAGTTCATCCCCGGTGGGGGCCTTGACCCGTTCGGTCAGGGACAGGTTGGCGAAATAGGCGGCGTCGTCCACCAGAAACACGGTAACCTCATGGCCCTTATCCGCGGCGATCTTGGCAAACTGGAAGCAGCGCACCGCCCGGGTGGGGTCTTCCGGACCCCGGGTCAGGACAAAGAGAAACTTGCTCATGGAGCCTCCTGTATTGGATTCTCGGCGCTCGTGCAGAGCCGGGTTTGAAATCCGCCCCTGCCGCACCCCGACAAGAATAAAGCAGTTGGGGAATTAAGGCGCGATTATACCGCGATAATGCACCTATGTGAAGTGGAGACGAAATATTTTTCAGAACCAGCCGCAGCGGTTGTGGGGCAAATCCCCTTAGACCTTTTGATAGGAAACTTCAACTGCGAGCATGGGAAAATGGCGGGCATTCAGGGTCACCAGGCGGGCCGGTCTCAGTTTAGCCGTGGCCGCGATCAGGGCCTCCGCCAGCCCGACGCCGTGGCTGGGGCTGTACTCCCGCCGGTACAGGCCCCCGGCTCGGGCGATTTCCCGGCTCAGGGCGACGATCTCAAAAGCCGAGAGAAATTGTTCCAGAAGGCGGCGCTCTTCGCCCTCCCGGACCCCGGCAAACAGTTCCGCCACCGTGATGGCGGAGATTAACAGGGGTTCCGTCCTGGCCTCCAGATAGGCCGCAGCCTCCGTCCGGCCCCGGAGATAATCCACCAGCACATCGGTGTCCAGGAGAAGCGGCGCCTCCACGGCTCAGGCCCCACGGCCGGACAGACGGTCCAGCTCACGGCGCAAGGTCTTGAAGTCGGGCAGATCATCCCTTTCCCGCCACATCCCCCGGGCCATTTGCAGCCGGGCCCGGCGCTCTCCAGGCTGATATCCTTCAATCAGGCGGTCGATGGCCTGGCGAATCAATTCACTTTGCTTCTGGCCGGTTTGGCGCGCAATGGCCTTCAGGGCGGCCCGTTCAGCTTCCGTCAGATAAATCTAGGTTCTGACCATGGAGACCATCCCTTCAGTACATAATGTACATATATGGTGTGTAATTTTGCCTCCTGGCCCCCCCCTTGTCAAGGCCCCCACCCGGCCATAAGTTCTGCTGTAGTCATGACGCCGCCTAGCTTCATGAAGCCCGGCCCGCGGCCGCAAGATGCCTGCGCCGCAGTTCCTCCGGGCCGCCGGCCACGGGGGAGACCGCCACAAAATTGACGTCCGAAAACAAGACCTCGAAATAGGTCCAGTCGTCGGGAATGGGCTCGTCGCAGACGCAGACCCGGCCCCCCGCCATCTCCCAGTCCACCGCCAGCCAGTCGGGGAGATAGGCCTCCCGGGGCGCGGCCCGGAGCATAATGGTACCGTCTCCGAAGTCTTTCATGCTGACGGTGTCAATATCCACCTGATAAC
>Ga0351871_1296_pt1 | contig 12643 bp, 10 predicted proteins | sample TotcelHFGM3001N8_FD_206786 | JGI IMG/M metagenome (GOLD analysis project Ga0351871, IMG submission 206786) | Enriched cells from coal bed in the Powder River Basin, Montana, United States - Total cells FGM rep2 HSBNCT.FGM.300.1.N8 ...
GTTGTTGGAACAAGACCCGACGTTGCTTGACAACATCCGCCAGCTTGCCAGACTCATTGGCCGTTCCTGGGAGTACACGAAGACGCTGCCGGCGGTTGAACATGCCGAAACGGCCCGGAACGAAGCAACGCGACGCCGAAATGAACTCCCGTTGAGTCCCGAAATGCTGAACGCGATTCCCGACGCAGAAGCCGAGCTTAAGCGCCTCGTTGGTCAATCCCTGGAGGATTCCGAGAGGGAAAGGAACTTGCCCCGCAAAAGAAAAGCCGCTTGCGAGCGATTATGAGCGCTCGCGAGCGCTCGCGAGCGCTCGCAAAAAATCGACAACGATTTCAGCCGGAAAATTCCGGCTTTTTTCGTTTCTTGGGCGTGTTCGCGCTGTGATAGGTGAGGGCTGAACATTGTTTGGAGATCAACCGCCATGTCACAGGCAGAGCCGATTCTACGAACACCGGGCGTGATTGCCCGGGAATTGAATGTCCCGATCCACCGCGTATTGAATGTGCTGGCCACACGCGAGCACATCAAGCCGGTTGCCCGGGCGGGAACGCTACGGCTGTATGACCTCGCCGCGATTGCCCACATCAGGCATGAACTGAACGCCATCGACGCCCGCCGATCGACGGGGCGCCGGAGACTCGCCGATGGATAGGATGATCCGACAGGACAAATCAGGGCAACGCCTGCTTTTCCCCATCCCGGGCTTTGGCGCCCGCACGGCCCCCAAGCCACCGCCGGCGCATCACGACGTGGACACGTCGCAAGCCGCGGCTGCGGCCGTGGCCCGCACGGTTCCATCACGCAAGGAGCTGGCCCGGCGGCTGATCGAGGCTGCCGGCGAGCGCGGCTTGACCAACCACGAACTAGCTGCCGTGACAGGCTGGTTACTGGCGTCCACAACGCCCATAACCAACGCCCTGGCTGCCGATCGGCTGATCCTCGACTCTGGCCGCCGGCGACCGTCGCCTTCGAACATGCCCTGCAAGGTCTGGATCTCGAACAAAGGGGGCACGCGGTGAGAGAAGCCACATCGGTTATCGTGCCCAAGCAAACCACACCGATTGTGAACGGCAGGGACGTTGTCAACTGGCACCTAACGCGTCGGGCAATCCGGGAATGGGTTTTACCTCGCGCTGTCTTGCGATCCGGACTTGACCCCCGAGCCCAAGAGTTGCTGGCCACGTTGTGGAATCTGTTTGCTGCTGCTTGCTACGCTCCCTTTCCATTCGTGACGGGTGAACTGGAGAAGTTCAATTGGAAGCCCCGTAGCGTGAACCGTTGGTTCCAGATCATCTATGACCAAAAATGGATCGAACTCTTGCCTACCGACGAGGCGTTGGGAAAGGGCTTTGAACATCTACGCCAGTTTCAATTCACAGACCGGATTTTCCCGCCTGTAGATAACAAAAATCGGCAGTTACTGCTGTTCGAAAAGGAGCCTTTCGCGCCGCCGGTCTTCTTGGGACGCCTGCACGATCTCACAAAAGTCATCGCCCCGACGTTGCTCTTGATGGATAGCCGCATCCCCGCCGGTCTGACCATTCCTGCCTGGTATTACGACCTGGATGGCGACTGGGAAAGCAAGATTACGCGGATTCGAATCGACGAGTTTGCGGACCTGTTTGGCCGCGATCAGAAACGCTTCCGAGAGCTGAAAAGGACGATGAAGACTCTTGGCTATTGGCGGGAAGTCGGATCGGGATCGGGCTTCATCGACATCCAACGATGCAAGGCGTTTCACCTGCCGCAACAGAAACGCATCCTTGCAGCGATGGCCGATTTTGACCCGAGCCTTGTGACGCAGTTGCTTCCGATGGTTGCGAGCACACCGCACGATGTGCCACTCGCCACCGTGGTGATTCCGGCGGCCGTGTTCCCGGGCATTGCGGCGGCGGTTTCGGCTACCACTTCCGCCGCGCCGTCCCCGCCGGCTGACAGCCCAGCGGCGGATTCGGTTACCAAATCCGCCGCGCCGTCCCCGCCGACTGACAGGGCAGAGGCGGTTTCGGCTACCAAATCCGCCGCGCCGTCCCGGATGGCCGACAGGGCAGAGGCGGTTTCGGTTACCACTTCCGCCGCGCCGTCCGAGAGCGAAAAGACACAATCTGACCGCATTACCATGCAACACGCCGCAAACACGGAGTATTTGCGGCGACTGGCAGAATCCGATACTGTTCGGCACGCGGTTTGCGATTTTAAGATCTTCGAAAATCAAAAATCTGAAGATCTTCCTTGCGCTGACCAGACGAACATCGAAGATCCGAAGATCAGCCCTGACGACATCAGTAGAACTGAACACGCCATCTTCAAGGGGCTTGTCAATCCGAGCGGTCTGTATCCGTGGTTCGTGTTCTTGATTGCGGCAATGGTCAACGGGTACAAGGCGCAATGGTACCTTCGGGAATCGGACGATGCCGACGATCGGCCCTTACCTGAAATCAGCTTCTCGGAGCGCGATCTAGCATCCATCATCGACTGGGCAAGAAACACCCCGCCCAATCAACGCGCCTTCGCATTCATTGGAGCCTGCAAACGCCGCGTTCTCGAAGTGGCGGGTTTTAGCCGCGATGAATCCGCAGAGCTCAAGGACAACCTCCAATCTCCAGCCATTCCCATGCTACGAAACTTCGCGCGTCAGATCGGCTATCCGTGGCCATCCGAACGCACAATGAGGGACGCTTACTAACATCCGACCCGAGGTTTTCAAATGAACCGATACGACGAAACATTCGACGCGACGGTCAAGCGCATCTTTGGCCCGAACGCCCGCCTGGTTGCCACCGTGGGCCCGCTGAAACGACCTGGCCAGTTGCGTATCGTGCTTGACCGTCGCGTGCTGGGCATCGGGCGGACTTTCGCCGAGGCCCTGCAGGACGCCCTACGACAGATGTGGAAAGACACAATCGCCGTCTGAACTGGACGACGACAGAAAAGAGCCGGCCGACTCCCCGCCTCGTGAGTTGGGAGCCGGCCGACAGGACACGAAGTTGAACGCCTTTTTTGAAGGAGCCCAAGACGTGTTGGTACTTAGCAGAAAGCCCATGGAACAAATCCGGATCGGCAGCGACATCATCTTAACCGTTCTCCGCTCGAGAACCAACCGAGTAACGATTTTTTTTTTTTATGATAAGGGGATGAGCGTTTTCTTAAATTTTATTATCGTCGGCAGCGTGGACAATCAGGTTGACGACTGTACAGCCGTTGCAAACGAAGGGAGGGACAGCGAACGTGATTAAGTCCAACAACGACAGGGACAGCGATAGCTGCCCGGTCACTATGGCCTTGCGACCGCGGGAGGCCGCCGCCGCCTTGGGCATCTCCGAGCGGCTGCTGTGGACGATGACCAAGGCCGGAGAAGTCCCCCACGTGCGTTTCGGGCGAGCGATCGTCTACCCCGTGGCCAAGCTGGAAGAATGGCTGCAGGGGAAAATCGGGACAGAAAAACCGGCAGGGTAGTTGACGCCGCCCCGCCTGGCGCGCAAGAATCGGGGTACTTAAACCTGAGTCTTCGGACTCACGACCGGAAGGAATGTTTGATGTTCGACAAAAAGGCCGCATCCCTCGTTTGCCGTGCGCGTTCCGTAAGGCCGCGCGGGCGCTCTTCCGGGCGCCTAAGTAGCGACAAACGAGGGTTGCGGCTTTTTTGCTGCGCGGTCCGAAAGATGGCGCCGCTGCAGCTGGGAGAATTTCATGATTCCCATAGTAAGTCACGATGGCAAAGCCAACCTTTCGATTTTCTTCGAGAAGTGCTATTTGCCGAATTTGTTGCAGGGCAAGAAATGCCAATACCTCAGCCAATTCCGTACGGCGATACGTTGGCTGTCCAAGGCGCTCGAGCGTGAAGCGACGCTACGAGATTTGAGCCTTGAGGCAATCGAAATCATGACTCGGGCCATTCTTCAGGAAGGATTGAGCGAGGGCCATGCGAGCGTACTCGCTTCCCGAATAAGGAGCATCTGGCGTTTTGCCTACCAAATTGGCGCGGTTGAAAAGTTGCAGATCAGGCGTCGACCGCGAACTCCCGACAAGGGGGCGGGTTCATCCAACTCCGTTCCTGAAGCTGCGGATGGGACTGTTCGCCATTTTTTCGCAACGGTCTATTGTCCGGAGAACATGATCGGGAAAACGGAAAAGGCCAAGAACGACCATCGGCGGATGTTGCTCGGTATGCGAGAGGTTTTCAAGCGAGACGTCTTGCTCTCCGAGTTGAACGACACCGTCGCGGCGAAGTTCTTGAACGGTCTTGTTTCGCGCGGCATGTCAAACGTTACCGTGAACAATTACCGGGCTAAGTTGTTCTCCATCTGGCGTTTCGCGTATGATCGCGGACTCTTGAAAGCGTTGCCTCGAGTACCCAGGTTGCAGGAATCGGTTGACGAGCCGGACGCCTGGACAGAGGATGAAGCCCGCCGCATCGTGGAAGCTGCTAGCCGACTTACGGGCAGAGCAATTGCAGGAATTCCGCGTGGCAAGTTCTGGAAAGCGTTCCTGCTGGTCGGCTACTGGACAGCCTTGAGGCGAGGTTCCCTGCTGGCTATCAAGCGAACGGACCTTGATTTGGAAGATGGCTGGTTGTATGTCCAAGCGAATCGGATGAAGAACCGGCGCGGGAAATGTTTTCGCTTGGGCGTTGATGCGCTCGACGCCATCCGCCAGATTTGGCTTCCTCCGCGTGAATTGCTTTTTCCTTGGACCGGCGATGTTTCAAGCACAAAAGTTGATTTTCGGAAGATCCTCCAACTCGCAAACATCCAACCGAGTCGGCGAAAATCTATGACTCAGATGCATAAATGGCGGCGGACCGTCGCTACATTGGCAGCGGCTCGAGGTGGTATGGCAGCGGCAATCTCTTTACTCGGACACAGCGGGGCGGACGTGACCAAACGCTACATTGACCCCAGCAAACTACCGGGAAACGATGCGACGAGATTCTTGCCGCCAATGGAATTCCCGCCTGCCCCGTTGCCTCCGACCATGGACAATGGCGCCCGCGGACCTGACGACGGCGGCGGACCTGACGACGGCCGCGGACCTGACCACGGCCGCGGACCTGACGACGACGGCGGACCTGACGACGGCCGCGGACCTGACGACGGCCGCGGACCTGACGACGGCCGCGGACCTGACCACGGCCGCGGACCTGACCACGGCGGCGGACCTGACGACGGCCGCGGACCTGACGACGGCCGCGGACCTGACGTCCAAACCGGCGCTAGCGTTGGCGACGAATTACTTTCCCTTCCCGACGATGGGATTTCACGGCGAGGAATGCTGAGAGCAGGCTTAGGGCTTCTGTGCGCCTTCACGTTGCCCAAGCCGGGACGGGCCGCCGATTTTGCCGTTCAGGCATGGTTGGATGCCAATGGCGTAGAACTCCCCGAACTTACCAACGAGCTGGCACGATGGGAACGGACGGCAATCGCCCAATCGTTTCCCGCGGTCCGGAATTGCGTAAAGTACATCACGGTTATCCGTTGGGTGCCCGGTATCGTTTTCTGTGTCGGCACATCGCCTGATGATGCGACGGCGATGTTGGCCGCCGCCAAGACGGCGACGCACCGAGCTGGATCCCGAGTCTTAGCGGAGGGCTGGTCGGATGATCGCCGCGTGTGGGCGTTCTTTGCGACTGGCGACATGCAGACCCTTGCGCCAATCATGGAAACCATCGCCCCTCCCGTCAAGGCTTGGCGGGAGTTCGACCTTCGTTCGGTCCACTACCGCTTGCCGGAGCCCAAGAACGGGAGCCAAGATGTCGAACCGTGCAACGGAAAGGAGGCGGCCCGGTGACCCAAACAAAGCTACACTTTCCCCAAGACGCCATCTGGCAGCACGCAACCCAGATGACTTTGAAGCTGATGCTGAGCGCCGAAAAGAAATGGTACCTGACATTCAGTGTTGAAGGGCTGATTGGACCGAACCCGTTTGAAGACGACGACGAAGATGAAGCGGCGGGGGGCTTGCTTCAAGAGCGGGCCGTTTGCGACCCGGCCGCGGTTGTGCAGTCCATTGTTTCCGAGCTTATTGGACGAAAGGACGACGCGTCCGATGGCGACTTTTGACGCGATTGCGGGGCCGATTGTGGCCGTTGTCGGGGCGTTTCTGCTGGGCTGGATTCTGCGCGGACTTCGCGCTGATCAGCAAGCCAACAGGTAACGGACAAGAACGAAAACGGCCGCGCCGGTCACGGCAATGATCGGCGCGGCCAAAACAAACTTTCCGCAAGGGCATCGTAGCATGGCCAGTATTTCGACGCGAGGGAACGGCCGTTGGTTTGTCCGGTTCATCGACCTGCAGGGTGATCGGAAAACCATGTCGTTGGACACAAGGTCCGAACGGCAAGCCACGGCGATCAAGCTGCACCTCGAAAACATTCTTTCCGCCAAGGGCACAGGGCAAACCATTGACCCCGCGACGGCCGCTTGGCTGGCGAACCTGGAACGGGACAAGGCCGGTCGCCGCTTGCGGCTGAAACTCATTTCGGCCGGCTTGGTCGACCCGACTGCAGGGGAACCTCGGCCGGCCGAGAGCGCGGCCCCGGACGTGTTGACGCTGGGCAAGTTCCTGGAACGGTACTTCGCGAAGCGGAACGACGTGAAAACCTCGACACAAACCAACTGGGCGCACACCCGCCGAAACCTGTTGGGCTTTTTTGGCAACGACAAGCCCCTCGAGAAGATCACGGTTGCCGACGCCAAGGACTTCGAACGCTTCCTGAAAACACAAGCCCGGGAAGGCCGATACGGGGACGCCAGCAAGAAGGACAGCTTGGGGCTGGCTACCCGTCACAAGCGGATCGGCAACGCCAAGCAGTTCTTCCAGGATGCCGTGGACGCGGAACTGATCCCCAAGAACCCCTTTGCCGGCCTGGAATCTTCCAGGAAGGCAAACGACGAGCGGAAATTCTTCGTTACCCAAGACGCCGCCTATCGCGTGCTGGAAGCCTGCCCAGATGCCGATTGGCGGCTGCTGTTCGCCTTGTGCCGGTTTGGCGGGATGCGTTGCCCGTCAGAAACACTCGGCTTCCGTTTGGCCGATGTGGTTTGGGACAAAGACCGGTTCATGGTCCGCAGCCCCAAAACCGAACACCACGAAGGCAAAGCCAGCCGTTGGGTTCCGATCTTCCCGGAACTCAGACCCTACCTGACGGCCGCTTGGGAGCAAGCCCAGCCGAAGCAAGAATTCTTCCTCGAGCGCTTCCAGGGAAAAAGCGACGCCTACCTTCGAACCATGCTGATGAAAATCATTCGCCGTTGCGGTTTGGACCAATGGCCGAAACTTTTCCAGAATTTGCGCTCGAGCCGACAAACGGAGTTGGAAGAAACGTTTCCAACCCACGTGGTCTGCGCTTGGATGGGCAACAGCCCCCAAGTTGCCCGAGCCCATTATCTGCAAATCACTGACGATCATTTCCACCGCGCGACAGCGGAAACGACCGGAAAAGCCAGTGGAGCGCTGGCCGTCGCGCTCCAAAAGCGCTCCACACTGGCGCCGCAAGACGTCGCACAAGCCGGGGTGACACCCACGAAACCCGCACTAAACCGCATGGTTTCGCATGACGCACCCCTTGAAATGGGCGTTACTGGACTCGAACCAGTGACCTCCACGATGTCAACGTGGCGATCTAACCAACTGATCTAAACGCCCTGTGCTAGCTGGGGCGGCGAAATCGCCTCTTGGCCTCAGATGTACGTAAATGTGATCGAATCTCCGTTGCAAGTCAAGGTGGGGTGCCGTTCGAGATCTCAGATGTTGTGGCTCGCAGAGGATCGGGCAACAGGGCTGCGCCCGGTGCTTGCAGCCAGCCGGAATTATGGACGTGGGGCTTCGGATCTTGCTGCTCCGAAAATGGGAATTTGTTTCGAACTGCGTTGTTTACCGACGGAAAACAGCACGGGCGCGCCCCCACGTGGCAAACGTTCACGGCCCGGCAGCTAGTTGCTCGTCGGGCTCCGTCCAGTCGGCGGCCAGCCATAGGATCGCGGTTCCGTCTTGGCTGCCGGTCAATACCGACTTGCCGTCGGGCGAGAAGGCGACCGAGGTGACCTCTTGCGAGTGCCCTTTCAACGTAAGGATCTCTTGCCCCGTCTTCGCGTCCCACAGGATCGCCGAGTAATCCTCGCTGCCGGTCAAGATGCGTGTCGGCTCGGCCTCGGGCGAGAAGGCGACCGAGGTCACGGCGGCGGTGTGGCCTTTGAGGTGCTGGACTCTCGTGGCATGATTCCTTTCCAACTTCCACACGATCGCCGAGTTGTCGGCGCTGCCGGTGACGACCCACTGGTCGTTGGCGGAAAAAGCCGCCTGCGAGACAGCCCAGGTATGCCCGGACAAGATGGTCAGCGATTGCCCGGTCGCGACGTCCCAGATCTGCGCCGTCCTGTCGCGCGAGGCGGTCAGGACGCGGCGACTGTCGTGCGAGAAGACGGCGTGCAGCACGCCGCCGTGATGTCCGGTGAGCGTCCGCAGCAAACGCCAGTCCGCCGTGCTCCACAACTTGGCCGTGCCGTCGTCACTGGCCGTGACCACCATCCGGCCGTCCCGCGAGAACGCCGCCTGATGAATTCGGCCTCGGTGCGCCTGCTGCGGCTGGTCGAGTTCCTCGCCCAGTCGGCAGACGACTTGGCCAGCGTCCACGTCCCAGACCCGCGCCGAATTGTCCCAACTGCCGGTGATCAAGTGCTTGCCGTCCGGCGAGAACTGGGCCGAGGCGATGGCGCCGTGCGGACTGAAGTCCATCAATTCGCGGTTCCGCGGCGCGACTTCCCGGCGCAAATCCCACAGCCGTGCGGAATCGCCGCCGACCGTCACCACGCGGTCGCCTTGGGGCGAGAATTCCGCCGCCCAAACCAAGCCGCGGAGCACGCCGCCGCGAAGATCGAGGAACGGCCCCAGCCGATCGGAACCGGCCGAGTAGAGCACCTCTGAGCCGTCCGCCAGATTCCAGACCCGGACCTGCCGATCGTCGGCGGCGACGGTCAGTCCAGTCCTGCCATCGGGCGAAACAGCTACGGAAAAGGTGGTTTTCCACAGATCCGCAGCTTGACATCCGAAGGCGGCGGCCAGTTTGTCGGCCAACGCGGATGTGGGGTCCGTCTTGATTGTCAACAAATCCGAGATCGTCCCTTCGGAAACCTGGCACTGGGCGGCCAGTTGTTGGACGTTCCAGCGGAAATCGAGCATCCGGCGGCGGACGTTTTGGGCCAGGGCCGCACGGCCGCCGGTCGCCGGCAAAGTCCGAATTTCTTGCGCCGCGGCGAGGTCCCACAACCGCACCGCGCCGTCGGAGCAGGCGGTCAGCGCCAAGCGGCCGTCGTCGGAGACCGCCAGCGACAGCACGCCGCCCGGATGTCGCAGCAGGCTCTCCTTGATTTCCGTACCGGCGGGAATCCGCCACTGGCGGACGGCGTTATGGTTGCTGGCGGTCAGCAACCGCTGGCCGTCGGGCAGAAACGCCGCTGCATTGATTTGGTCGTCCTCCCACAGGGTTGCAAGCAGTTCGCCGGTCTCGCGGTCCCACAGGTTGCCGCGTCCGTTCCGATCGCCGCTGAACACCAATCGATCGTCGGGCGAGAACGCCACCGCCGAGACTTCGGTCTTATGCCCCTTCCATTCGCGCACCTGTTGCCCGTCTGCCGCGTTCCACAGCTTGGCGGCCCAGGCTTCGTCCGGCGGCGGGTAGTGGCTTCCGGTCACGATCCAGCGGCCGTCGTGGGAAACGGCGGCGGTGCCCCGCAAGCCCGTGCCTTGCAGGCGGAGGCTGACCAATTCCGCGCCGGTGGCTACGTCCCAAGAGCGAGTGGTGTTGTCGATCGATGTGGTCAACAGCCGCTTGCCGTCGGGAAAGAATCGCGCCGTCGCCGCGGTAAACTCATGGCCCTCGCGCAGCTGCCGAAGTTCGCCCCCCGTCGCGGCGTCCCACGTCTTGGCAGTGCGGTCGCGGCTGGCGGTCGCCACGCGGCGGCCATCGGGCGAGTAGGCTGCGGCGAGCACCGCGTCCAGGTGGCCGCTCAGCACATGGCCGCGCAGCACCCGGGCCTCCTCATACCCTTGTACGTCCCAGAATTTGACCCATCCATCGTGGCTGGCGGACACCGCGAAACGACCGTCGTCCGTCAACGCACACGCTTCAACCCAGCCGTCATGACCTCGCAGCGTCTTGATGACGGCTCCCAAGGCGACGTCCCAAACGATGACCGCGTTGTCGTGGCTGCCGCTGACAAGCCGCCGGCCGTCTTGCGCGAAGGCGAGCGATCGAACGGCGGCTTTGTGGCCCGTCAGGGCCACAAACGGTTGCGGCGGCATTTTCTGGCCCGCGATCGCCTTGGCATAGTCAAACGGCTGCAACTCGTCCGGATCCCAAATCAGCACGCGATTGTCCAACCCGCCCGATGCCACGTGGCGGCCGTCGGGCGCGAACACGGCGGTATACACCGGCGTTTGGCTACCGTCCTTGCGGTGACCGGTGAACGGCACCGCCACAGGTTCGCCGGTCTCGACCGACCAGACGAGGGCCGATCCATCGTGGCTGGCGGTGACAATCCGCTGCTCGTCAGGCGAAAAAGCCGCCGACCAGACCCACCAATCGTGGCCGGCGAAGGTGCGGATCAATTCGCCTGTATCCACGTTCCACAGCCGGGCTGTCGTGTCGTACGAGCTGGTCAGTAACCGTCGTCCGTCGCGGGAGAACTGGACGCTGCAGACGGTATCGGTGTGGCCTTCCAAGCGGCGAACCAACTGGCCGTCGGCGGCGTCCCACAGCCGCAGGTAGCCACCGGCGCGATCGCTGCTGGCCGTGGCCAGCAACTTTCCGTCGGCCGAGAGCGCGACGGCGTTGACGAAACTGGTCTGGGCGTGTGCGATGACCAGGGGCGGCTGGTCCCCGTCGAGCCTCCAGAGCTTGACCATTCCGTTCCAGCCGCCGGCAGCGAGGCGTTGACCGTCGGAGGAGATCGCCAGTGTCTCGAGCCGCACCCCGGCTTCCAGCGAACGGACGTCTTGTCGGCAGAGGAAGTTCAATCGCCCCCATTCCCAGTTCCGATACATCGGGCGGCAGTGTTTCAGCAATTCGCGAGCTGTGTCGAAGGCGTTCTCGTCGATCTTGGCAGCCGCCAGGCCGATCGAGGTGATGTACGCTTGGTACTCGGCTTCTGCCTTGGCCTTGCGCTCTCGCTCGCTTGCTCGTTCGGCTTCGGCCTGAGCCAACTGGGCGGCTTGGCGAGCTTGTGTTTCGTGTTCCTTGGCCGCCAAGGCCGCCAATTTGGCCTCCTCCTCGGATTTCCTCGCCAAGCGTTCCTTCTGTTCGGCCGCTTGGGCCAGTTCGCGAGCCCGCCGCTCGTCGGCTTGTGCGGCCAGCGCCGCATCCTTCGCCTCGCTTTCCTGTTCGCGAGCTTGTTCGGCTTCCGTCTTGGCATGCTCGGCCGTCTGGCGAGCCTGCTGTTCCAGGTCCTTGGCGTCGACCGCCAGTTGCCGCTGCCGCTCTGCCTCCTTGCGTTCTTCGTTGACGGCGAAAAAGGCCCCGCTGACGACCAGGAACACTAGCGCCAGCAGCGCCGCCACGGCGCGTTTGGCGGTCTTCAAGCGCCGTTGCCGGGCGTCGCGTTCCTGCTGGGCGGAACGGATTTCACGCAACAACTCGGCCTGTGCGGGGAACTGAGGGTCCAACAGCGAAGCCCCCAGATCGAAGTCGCCCTTGGCATAGGCGCTGCGGGCGTAGGCCAGCTTGGCCGCCTTGACGCCGGCTTGGGCACTCGCGTTCTCGGGCCACAGGTTCGCCGCTTCTCGAAAGCCGAAGATCGCCTGAGCAAATTCCTGATAGTCGTCAGACCGCCGGGCGGCATCGAGCTCCTGCTCGGCCCGAGCCGCCAGCGCGATGCTCTCCGAATGGGCCTGGTAGCCGCGAATCGCGGCCTGAAAATCGCGGACCGAAGCGAACCGTCCCGTCGGCTCGGTGGCCATGGCTTTCAGGGCGATGTCCACCAACTCGCCTTTCTTCTCCGTCGGCGCGACTTTGTTCTTCGAGGCTGACAGCAGGCAGGTTGTGACGTCCTTGCCCGTGTGCGGCGGATGGCCGGTGACGATCTGGTACAGGATGGCCCCCAGCAGATAAACGTCGCTGTGAAAGCCAATTCGCTTGATCGGTCCCAAGGTCATCTCCGGTGCCATATAGGCCGGGGTACCGCCCATACTGACCGGCGGCGTGACGTTTCGCCCCTTGCCAAACTCCAGGGTGGGCAAGGCCAGGCCCCAGTCCATCACGAGGACTTCGCCGTACTCGCCCAGCATGATGTTTTCCGGTTTCAGGTCGCGGTGGATGATTCCGCGGGAATGGGCAAAGGCCATGGCGTCGGCGACTTTTAGCAAGATCTCCAGATTCTCGCTCAGCGGCAACTGGCCGATGCGGGCGTCCCAGGGCGTGCCCAGCACGCGCTTCATCGAGTAAAACAAGGCGCCTTCCTGGTTGGTCCCCAAGTCGTAGATAGGCACGATATTGGGGTGATCCAGTTCGCCGGTGATGACGGCTTCGGAGAGGAATTTCTGTCGCTGATGCTCGTCCGCTGCCTTCTGCTTCAACATCTTGATCGCCACCGTCCGGTCGATCGACGCTTGGCGGGCCAAATAGACCACGCCCATGCCGCCTTCGCCCAAA
>Ga0351871_1298_pt1 | contig 12643 bp, 14 predicted proteins | sample TotcelHFGM3001N8_FD_206786 | JGI IMG/M metagenome (GOLD analysis project Ga0351871, IMG submission 206786) | Enriched cells from coal bed in the Powder River Basin, Montana, United States - Total cells FGM rep2 HSBNCT.FGM.300.1.N8 ...
GCCAATCATCGGATGACACTCCACCAGTGATTAATTTTGAAATTGATGGTACATTGGGTAATAATGGCTGGTATACCAACGATGTGACTGTCATCTGGGATGTCGAAGATCTGGAATCCGTTTTTACTTCATCTGAAGGTTGCAAGCAGACAAAAATTGATTATGACACTACTGGTGTAACATTAACCTGCGAAGCAACCAGTGCTGTTCGATTAACAAAACGTTTTGCTGGGCAGCCTGAACTGCCCCTGAAGTGTCATTAGTGGGAGGACCTGCTGATGGAGGGAGCTACTATTTTGGGTCTGTACCAGCGGCACCAACATGTACAGCTATTGATTCTTTATCCGGACCGAATGGTTGTGTTGTGACAGAATATGGAGCCACTAAAGGATCACATACATTAACTGCCACTGCATACGATGTAGCTGGTAATAAGACCGTAAAAACCAGATCTTACACTGTTTTAGCCTGGACACTAAATGGTTTTTATAAACCAGTGGACATGGGTGTTGATGTTTGGAACACAGTTAAAGGTGGCTCTACAGTACCATTAAAGTTTGAAGTATTTGCCGGTTCTACAGAATTTTCTGAAGTATCAGTAGTCAAATCTTTCAATACTTCGATTGTGAAATGTGACGCAGCGGATGAAGAAGCTCCTATCGAAATCACTTCAACCGGAGGAACTTCATTACGATATGATTCTGTTGCGGGTCAGTTCATTCAGAATTGGCAAACTCCTAAAAGCCCCGGATCTTGCTATAGAGTGACAATGACTACCCAGGATGGATCATCATTGGTTGCGTTCTTCAAATTGAAATAGCAAAACCTGGATAATCAGGGGAAAAGTCCGTACTGCGTTATCACAAAGCAGTACGGAATTTTATATTCTGCTGAGATAAAAATTTTCCACCTTCATCATGATGTACAATTAACCCCTGATGACATTTATTAAGGAAGAGACATGATCCGAAACCAGAAACTTACCACGGTTGACATTTATACTGACGGTGCTTGCATCGGAAATCCTGGCGCGGGTGGTTATGGGGTTGTGATCATGCAGGATGGACAACGGCAGGAGCTCTCGCAGGGGTATCGCCTGACCACCAACAATCGCATGGAATTGATGGCGGCGATTGAAGGATTAAAAGCAATGAAAGAACCTGTGCGTGGTCGCCTGTTCACCGATTCAAAGTATCTGGCTGATGCGATCAATTTAGGATGGGTGGATATCTGGCGGGGAAAAGGCTGGCGCAAGGTTGGAAAAGGCAAGGTACTCAACCCGGATTTGTGGCAGCAACTTCAACAACTGTTGGACTTCCATCAGATTGAGGTGATTTGGGTGAAAGGGCATGCCGGGCACCCAGAAAACGAGCGCTGTGACCGCCTGGCGGTTCAGGCTGCCCAGCAAAAGGATTTGTTAATCGACCAGGGTTATGAAACGAGTCAGGCAGACAATTCACCGCAACCAGGTTTATTTTAACCAGCCTGGACTGCCTGTTGGATCAGCATGTTGATCCTTGAAATTTCATCTGCATTGATGGTGTGTCCCATGCCAGGGTAGATTTGCAGATCAAGATTGGCATTCATACGCTCCAACAAGCTGGCGGTTTCATTGACGCGACTCAATGGAATGTGGTGATCGATATCACTGCAGCCGATGAAGACCGGCATGCGATCGAGATCACCGCTGGCAGTGCGTTTTGATTCTTGAGGACCGATCCATCCGCCACTGAGGACGATCAGACCACCATAGCGACGCGGATTACGGATGACATATTCACTCGCCAGGCAGGCTCCCTGTGAGAAACCAGCCAACACGATCTGATCCAGCTTTTTTCCTGAATCTAAGAGACGCTGGACGAGCGTGTCCACCCGTTCGAGCGCATGAGATAGATCGGGTTCATTCTTTTCGATGGGTGACAGAAAGCTGTAAGGATACCAGCGGTATTGATCTGCCTGTGGGGCCAGATAATGGGTTTCCGGAGCGTTGAATTCAGCGGCTAGCGAGAGAATTGATTCAGCATTGGCACCACGACCATGTAGGAGAATCATCACCTGACGGGCGGATTGGAATGGTGCTCCCAGACTGAGCACGGGATTTTGCAGATGCGGGTTTTGGTTCATGATGTGACCTCCTGCGGAAGTGAGCGACGAATAGCCGGCAGGTTGGCTTCAATCGCTTCGCGGCGGGGTTCCAACCAGGGTGGTAAAAATAGTTTCTTGCCAATGTTCTCAGCGGATTCATCGACAGTGAAGCCGGGTTGATCGGTGGCGATTTCGAACAATACACCGCCGGGGGTGCGGAAGTAGACCGAGCGGAAATAATGACGATCAATCACCTGGGTAGCGTGAATGCCCATTTGGCGCACCTTTTGTTGTATCTGTTGTTGCTGCTCATCAGAAGAAGCCCGGAAGGCAATGTGATGAACCGAGCTGGCACCAAATATGCCCGCAGCGGTGTTGGGTTTGTGGATCAGGTCAACAATCTTTCCGGGGGCATTGCCGGGAACACTGAAACGATATCGATCGCCCTCCTGTCCATCGAATTCGTAACCAAGCACATCGGTGAGGATTCGGGTGGTTGTCTCGACTTCATCCAGCCATAGGCTGACCCCATAAAACCCACGTAGTTCATGTTCTTCGGGGATCGGACTGTCTGGCCAAGGCTGTATATCAGGCAAATTTTCTGCTGTGATCAACTCCAGGCGCATACCTTCCGGATCGATGAAAGGGATTACATCCTGACCGAAACGTGATTCAATGCGTAGGGGTGAGAAGCCATGTTGTTTCAAGCGGGCATTCCAGAAGTTCAATGAATTTTGTGGGATGGTATAAGCAACCGCCTGAGTTTCCCCTGAGCCAACCTTACCCTGGACAGAATTCAGCCAACCAAAGAATGTCATGGCTGTGCCTGGAACTCCAGTGTAATCACCATAATAGAGGTGATAGGTTCCGGGGTCGTCAAAATTTATGGTTGTAATCACCAGGCGCTGTCCGAGCACCTGCTGGTAAAAGTCAATATTGGTTTGCGGGTCTCTTGTGACGGCGGTAATGTGATGTAAACCGGCTGTTTTCATTTGTTAATCCTTTCAATAAAAATCATTCGATATCGAAATAATAACAGATTAAGAAAGAAAGACAAGCTACTTGTATAAAGTTTGATGTCGAATGAATTTTTAATAGCTCAAAGCTGACAGATAACCACTCACGGTTAATCGCTCACGGCTCACAGCTGACAGATGACTGCTGACAGATGAAGATGATTAGTCCTAAAAAATGTTGATTGAAACAAACAGCATAACTACTCTTTCTTAAGACCTTTGGAATTAATATGATGGAAAGAGATTTGAACTATGATTATGGGGGATTAGTATGATTTTCTATGATGATGAAATACTGAACAATGATTAAAGGGGATTGAGATGATGGAAAAGAGCTTAACGATGATTTTGGGAGATGGCTTGAGCCTAGAGGGGATGATTAATCTTATGGGTAAATTAATCATAGTCAACACTTGTACCCTTGGGGTATCTAGAAATCATTAAAATCATAGTTCAGATTTTTCCAATTCCTATATTCTGGCAAGAAACTTGCTAGGTATTAAGTACTTTTGAAATAAAATGGGAGAACCAACCCGATGGAATCGATAATTGATTTACAGAGCGTATCCAATAAAAAACGTATTGACCTGACCAGTCTGGTAACTGTAGCAGCAGAGAATGTTTATTCAACCGTGGGACCAGGATTTGAAATCCAGATTTATCAGAGAGCTATGGGATTGGAACTGGATGCGCTTAAGATTCCCTATTCACGCGATTTGTGGATTGATCTCGTATATCGCCAACAACGGATTGGGCATAAGCGAGTGGATTTTGTGATGGATGATTTAATGGTGTTGGTGCGTGCACAGCCCAGCCTGGATATTCAGGACGAAATTCAAGCCAGCACATACTTACGGAATACCGGATGCAAAGCAGTGGTACTGGTCAACTTTGGCGCGGATCAGTTTGAATTTCGCCATATTCAGCCTACAGCCTATTCAAATTATTGAAAATTATAACGGTGACAATATAGAAGCGTTCTTTAATTGGAAGAAAAGGGGGTTAATCCCAATGAAATTGTTGGCTGTGCTGTTTTAGCCACTTACGTTTGGCACCATAATCCGGCACCATGGACTGCACCAACGACCAGAAGGACAGGCCGTGATTGTGGTGAACCGTGTGTGCCAGCTCATGCAAAACGACGTAATCGATGATTTCCGGGGGTGCCATGATCAAACGCCAGGCGAAGTTGATTGTACCCCTTGCGCTGCAGGAGCCCCAACGCGTGCGAGCACTGGTAATCTTAACTTTTTGAAAATTGAAATTGTAACGCTGGGCAAAATACACCACCCGTTCCGTCAGATATAGGCGTGCCTGCTCACGATACCAGTCTTCAAAACGTTTGCCTGCCTGCGGTAAAGCATTTTCCGACAGCGTGAAAGCAAGATCGAATTGAAGGGCTGGACGCTGTGGCGGCATCAATCGCAGCGGGTATTGTTTGCCCAGGTACCAGAAGTGTTCCCCTTCCGCAAAATGGTGCCTTGGGATTGATTTTCGACGGGCATGTTGCATCTGACGTGTTTTTTCAATCCAGTCCGTTTTGCTGACGATGAAAGCATCAATTAATTTTCGATTGGTGCGCAAGGGAGCACGAACCAGCAAGCGACCATCCGGCTGCACAACCAGTGCAATCGTTTTCCGTTTGCTCAAGATAAGTTCATCAATAGGAATCATTCCCATGCAGCCGATTGTATCATATAGCAAATGTAATAATTGGTATGTAGAGCAGCCTTGTTTTGACTCCCAATTTAAAAACAACCCTGCCACTTATATAATTTCCTGAGAAATTCTTAAGAAACGATTACGAAAGATTACAGGTTCGTAAGATTCTTATACAAATACTACCGTCTGATCTTGAATACTGGTTTAATGGATATAGATATTATGAAATAAACAGGCATATGCCTGATTGGTTTTATTGGTACAAGAGGAAACAATGGAAAAGATAGATCGTTCAGATATTACGCCACGCTGGCTGTATATGAATCGCCGGCAGTTTTTACAAAAAGTCTCGCTGGTGGGCGGTGCTGCCATATTAGCAGCCTGCGCGCCGGGTGTGATTCCCACGGAGGAAGAAGAAAAAATCATTCAATATGATACGCCGACGGATATCACTTCCATCAAGACATACAACAATTATTACGAATTCTCTGTATATAAAGATCGCGTGTTTGAACTCGCGAAGAACTTAAAAACCGATCCATGGACAGTGGAAGTCTCCGGTTTGGTAGAGAACCCGACAAACTTCAGCATGCAGGACATCCTGAACCAATTCAGACAGGAAGAACGGATTTATCGTTTGCGCTGTGTGGAAGGCTGGTCAATGGTAATCCCGTGGGTTGGGTTCCCTCTGGCACAATTACTGGAAGTTGTCAAACCAACTGCGGAAGCAAAATTTGTTCTCTTTGAAACTTTGGCAGATCCGGAACAGATGCCAGGCTTGACAGGCAATTTTCCCTGGCCTTATCAGGAGGGACTGCGCCTGGATGAAGCCATGCACGATCTGACCATACTGGCAACTGGTATTTATAACGAACCGTTGGATCCTGCGAATGGGGCACCGATACGCCTGGTGGTGCCGTGGAAATATGGCTTCAAAAGTGCCAAATCACTGATCAAGATTGAATTGGTTTCTGAAATGCCGGCTACATTCTGGAACCTGATCGCCCCACGCGAATATGGCTTCTATTCAAATGTCAATCCGGATGTCTCACACCCACGTTGGTCACAGGCAACCGAACGCCGAATTGGTGAAACGCAGCGTCGACCAACCCTGATGTTCAATGGATATGAAGAAGAAGTTGCGTATTTGTATGAGGGGATGAGTTTGCAGTCGAATTATTGAAAAGATAGCTGGTAAGCTATTGAGCTCTTGAGCTGTTGAGAATGTGAATTGGTGCATTGCTTGTGGCCCGAAGGGTTACACTTGGGTATGAATCATTGACATCGTATTGGAAGTAATTTTGTTAAATAATTTTGCAGAAGTGCATTGCACCTAAAAATTTCAGCCCCAGTTGCAAAGCACTTTTTGGCTCTGGATTGCGAAAATTGGGTGGATAAATGGGGAAACTTGTTAAACCCAAAGTGTTATTTAAAGGGCACAAGCAGCGCACCTTCAATTTTAAAAAACAACCAACTCCGCTACGCTCTCTTCAAGAACTTACCTACTTTGCGATACTCCCTTCCCCAGTACATCAAAGCCTGATCGCGCTTGTAGTTTTCGTCTTTGTGAACAGCTTTGACTTCACCGACGAACCATTGGTGAGACCTGGGATAATCCTATTTGTGCACAACCTGGCATTCAAGATTTAAAGGGCATTCTTTAACTCTATCTCGTGAGATTTTCAATCACCTCTATTGATGCGTTGGTGATTTGAAGTTTCACCCATACCATCAGGGAAGAAAATCCAAAAACAATCAGAATAGCACCAACAATATAAAGGGATCTTCCGCTTAATCGGTCGAGCATTCCGAATGCAAACGAAACTATGAATAATACGAGTGATATCCCTGCGATGATATTCACATCCCGTTGTCCAGCTTTTTGACGGATTTTGAGGATCGAAAGATAGTTTTCAATATTTTTTGAATTCATAATCATCACCTCCTTTATCTTCTTCAAATTGGATCCGTTACAAATTTCCGAGAGTAAAGGAAACGTAAGAATTTCAAACAGATTGCAGGGTTTGTTTAATCTTTTTGTTAACTTTTAATATATCGCTCAAATGCTCTTTTATGTGAGCGTTGACAATGTCAAGATGCTCTTCGGGAGAATAATCTCTTGAACCTTTTTTGTAGGGAATTGATTTTAGTTTGGTTGATAAAATATCTTCTTGAATAACTTTATGGGCTGCCTCTAATCTCATGATGATGTTTTCCATAGTCTGTGTCTTGATTTCATCAAAACAACGTTGATTAAGGTCTCGATACGTTCCCTTTAAAGGACTTGGCTTCCCATCATTGACAATATCCAGGACATTTCTAGCAAAACTTTCATGCCAAAAAGTAATATGACCTAAGACATATCTAGCTGTCCAACCTTCATACACTTCCATTTCAGAATCAGCCATATTTTGGTAAACATGCACCAGTTGTGTGATGGTCTCATTCAATTGCTGGAGGAGGTCTTCTCTTGTTTCCAACCATTAACTCCTTTTATTTTTTAGCGAATTTTGGATTTAGATATTATCCAGGTTTGTTATTAAATATATTAATTTGAACATAGTTAATTTTGGTTTTTTAGCGTGTTGGTTTGAAGAATCATGACAATTTGACGATTCTCATGGGAGATATTGGTTAAGAGGGGTGGTGATTAAGCGTAACATGATAGGAAAGAAGTAGTTTGAGATAATGATCAAATATTATTATACATTGCAAATCGGCGGGAAAAATAAGCAATTCTAAACTGAAAGATTTTCAGAAAGAGCTCCAATCGCTTTTGGATGGATTGCATCCTGTTATCAAACGTAGCAGAATTAAGCAGACCATAAACATCTGGAAAGCAAGCTTCGGATTACGCATAGCAACCCTTTCTGCAAATGTTGATTGCTGAAAGATCAGAAAATGGATTATGAATTTTTAATTATGAGGTTTGATCAGGAAACCGCTCTGTATACACCCTGGCTGCGAATGTAATTACAATCAGTATAGCAGTATCTAAAGATTTTTATGAATTATTCCGGAAATTTTCCTTCCCGAATCAATCTTAGCTCACGTGGAGAATATTGTTCCCAAAGGTCGGCACTTTCCTTCTCGAGCACACCACCGAGGTAGTTGTAAATATGGCGCTGGACATGTGGCATGGCTAACATCGGGGTAGTGTTGATCCAGCGATCCGGCAGGGCGTATACGATATGGTTGACCGCATCGCTCATCACGATAGCACCCAGACACATCTCGCAGGGCTCGACTGTGGTGTAGATGACCGCATCCCCGCGGTCAAATTCATAGAGACGATTGGCCACTGACAGCAATGCATTTAACGCTGCATGTGCCAGGCGATTGTGGGTATTTTTATGCTGTGCCCGTCCACGGCCGATAATTTCTCCTTTGTGAACAATCACAGCTCCAATCGGGCATTCGCCTGCCATTAAAGCTTGCGTAGCTTCGTTGAGTGCTTCACGCATGTAGAAAGGATGATCCAGCGCATTAAAGTTAAATAGCATATATTCACCTTGATGAGCATTGATTATAAATATTGTTAAGAAAAATTATACAAGAAGAAAGAGTTTCATAAGCTAACTTAATAACTAATCAATAATAAGCCCTTGCAAGACATTCTCAAGTGGATTGGAAACCCAGAAAATCTACCAAACGGGTATAGACACAAAATTCGGATCATAAACAAAGGAGATCCTCAGATTTTAAAGGAGGAAAGGGTGAATGATCATTCACCCTTTCCCCTTGATTATCGAAAAATATTGTAGTTATTAATCCGTTGGTTCTGGAACAAAAGTTGGTGATTCCAGGTAGCGCAATAGATCTGAGCTCGGGGGCAATATGATGGTTGAACCATCGCCTAATATCAACTCGTACACCTGTAGACGTCGCACCAGGCTATAGAACTCAATATTTTGCCCAAATGCATTTGCAGTCACAAATGCAGCCTGTGCATCACCTTCGCCACGCAGCACCTGGCTCTTAGAATATGCCTCGGCCAGGATGATCTCGCGTGATTTTTCAGCTTCTGCTCGAATTTCACGGGCCTGTTCTTCACCTTCTGCTCGATAGCGCTTGGCTATTCGCTCTCGTTCTGCCTGCATACGAGAAAAGACGCTCGCCTGTACTTCCGATGGCAAGTCAACGCGTAAAATACGCACATCCAGCAGCGTGATGCCAAACGATTTGGCTGCATCCTGTGCACCATCCGTGACTGTCATCATAATAGACTCGCGACTTTCACGAATGACATCAATAAAATTGTGTTTAGCGATCTCTTCTCTCAAGCGACCAGCGATGACTTGATCCAATCTGGCTTTTGCGCCGGTCTCGCTTTGTACAGTACGGTAAAACAACAGCGGATCAGTGATCTGCCAGCGAGAGACGTGATCCACCAACAGACGTTTCTTGTCCAGGGTCAAATACTCTGCGCTAAGAGGTTCCGTTCCCAGAACACGTTTTTCCAGAAGGACTAAGTCCTGGACAAATGGTAATTTGAAGTATAAGCCAGGCTCGCGCACCTCCCGCATTGGTTCACCAAACTGAAACACCAACCCCTGCTGCCCTTCGTTGATGAAATATGCTGAGTTGACGCCAGCCACGATCAAGAGCAGTAATACCCCGAAGATAATGGTTTTTTTCATAATTTTTCTCCTTTTCTAAAAGAAAGCCTGTCCATTAAGGGACTGGGGTTGGTTCGGTTTGTTCGGTGGGTTGGACGGGTTCGATCACTGGTGCGACAGTTGTATTCATGTCGGTCAGGGGCAAGAACGGTAAAACACCACTTTGTCCGGATTCCAATACAAAGAGAGTTGCATCTTTCAGGACGCGTTCGATGCTTTCGAGATACAGCCGTTCACGCATCACCTCCGGAGCTTTTAGATATTCAGCCAACAAGGCCAGAAAACGGGCTGCATCTCCCTCGGCCCGGATCAAACGTTGTTCGCGATAAGCTTCTGCTTCCAGCACCATCTGGGCTGCTTCACCACGAGCTGCGGGAACGACCTGTTCGGCGTAACCCTCAGATTCTTTTACCAAGCGTTCGCGGTCTTCAAAAGCACGAACCACATCATGGAAGGCATCACGCACTTCTGCAGGGGGGTCAACGGCTAATAGTCGGGCTTCCGTCACTAACAAACCTGTCTGGTACTGGTCTAGCAACTTCTGTAAAATTGTTTTCACCTGATCCTGCGCCTGTACACGTCCCTCCGTCATCGTGAAGTCAATTGTGTTTTGACCCACAGTGGATCGCAAAGCAATCTCTGCGGAGGACTTAAGCACTGTCTCGGCATCGCGTACATGAAATAGAAATAGCACTGGATCGGATACCAAATATTGGATGAAGAGTTGAACGACAACCATATTCTCGTCACCGGTAAGCATTTGAGCTTCTTCCAGCATCACCCTTTGGTCATTCCCCTCAGAACGATACCCAATCTCGGCTGTCCGTACCCGCGCAACATCCACTACATAGTTGGATTGGATCGGCGCTGGCAAGCGGTAGTGTAATCCAGACTCGCTTTGACTGGTTAACTTGCCAAATGTGAGCACGATACCACGCTCACCGGGACCTACCATGTAAATTCCTGAGAGCAGCCATAGAATCATCACTGCGATCACAAGGATCCAAATCAGGCGCGGTGACCGTAATAACCTGGAGAGTTGATCCGGATTAAGGAAAGGATTTCCTCCAGGTTCGATCGGTTTGTTTTGTCTTATCATTTTTTCTCCTATAAATGTTTTTGAACGTACTTTGATTGATAGAGGTCGCGATGACCTGCTGTATGACCATAACGAAGGGTGGGTTACTTTTCATGACCAGACAAATGTTGTTGAATTCATTGGCTGGTGTAAATCCATATTATTTTTTCCTGTTCAGAAATTTGCACTTACTTTCTTTAGCGAAAAAGTTTCAGATTGTGAATGCATGTCCGGTGGGAACCAATTGTTTATGTAAAACGAAAAGTTCCAAACGGTTAATAAAGGGAGGGAAGAAACTATCGCTGCAAGCGGTACCAGTTGTACCAAAACCATAAATCAATTACTTGTTTGCGAAGAGTTAGATCGATACCTAATGCCGGTCGGAACAAAATTTGTAAGTCTTGAAAAACGGGATCGGTACAAGTGGGGCGGTGAAAACGTCCTACTTCTTCATGACTTTGACCAGAATTACAGGCCTGGCAATTCATCCCAGGTCGATCGTGGTGAAAAAGATGATTTCTTAATATCCCATACAAAGTATAGCAGAGTTGTATAGACCATGCAATGTTAAAACCTTCTATTGAGCTATTTCTGGATGAATCTGGTGTTTCGGACAGGGATGTGATTGTTAAATGATTCATTCCAATCACTGATCAGCATATAATTAACCCATGTACATCAAAGAAATTCAATCGAAAGCGATTCTCTCGAAATCCAAAATCTTTCCTTATGTGATCAATCCTTACGTGGGCTGCCAGCACAATTGTACCTATTGCTATGCCAGATTTATGAAACGTTTCACGGGTCATCGTGAGCCATGGGGTCAATTTGTGGATGTGAAGATCAACGCGGTGGAATTGTTGGAGAAAGAGGTTTTGAAGAAAAAGCCAGGCAGAGTCTGGATCAGCGGGGTGTGTGACCCCTACCAGCCATTGGAGCGGAAGTATCAGCTCACCCGTGGCTGCCTGCAGATTCTGGCTGGACAGCAGTGGCCGGTGACTGTGCAGACGCGTTCTCCCCTGGTACTCCGGGATATTGAAATTCTGAAAACAGGTGAGAATTTCGAGGTGGGACTGAGCATCACCACTGTGGATGACAGTATCCGATACAAGTTTGAACCATCAGCACCAACCATCGCAGATCGAGTGCACACGCTGGATGAATTGCACAAAGCTGGGATTCGAACGTTTGCGATGCTGGCACCGCTACTGCCTGGCAGTGAAGACCTACCGGATTTGCTGGCAGGTAAGGTCGATTATGTGATCCTGGATCGCATGAATTACCATCATGCGGATTGGGTCTATCGCAAGTATGGGCTGGAAGATAAGAATTCGGATGGATATTTTGATCTGGTGCAACAAACGCTGCGGCTGGCTTTCTCAAGATTGGGAATTGATTGTCAATTATGAATAGATAGCTTCTTCTAGAGCACAAATCTCACGAAGCGCAATCCATCTCTGGCTATCTGAAAATCCTATATTCAGTGTCATCCCACTCAAAATCGTGTATGGAAAATAATTATCCCGTGATACTCCCATAACAATCGAAATAACGGGCAATGATATCACCCGAACAATGAGTACTTATGATCAGAGCACTGATCTGCCTGTGTTTTTAGGGTTTTATATACTAATACTCATTCTTTATTGCTAATCTTTCGAAAGTACCATCGTTATTGATCTGCACAAAGGCGTCCTTCCATCCGTCATCACAAATCAAAGCAACACTCAGGTGCCAGGGTCCACTCAGAGGATCTTGAAGAGCGCCAGAAGTATATGCATGGATATCACCCCGACCAATGGAACATCCAGATAATGGCCCAACCAATAAATTCTCTTCAATGATAGAATGCGCCAGTGTGATTTCCGGGAATTCCAAAAATTCAATATTATTGGAAAGCGTATATCCTCTGACTAATCCATAATAAAAACTATACTCGATGCGATTATCACCGCTTCGACTTATAATCATATCTTCATAGCGGGGGATAATTGGTTTGCTGTTGTCAGGATTGGTACTGGTGAGCACTTCTCTTATTCTTGGGTTGCTTTCGAGCTCCTGGATTTTTTGCTGGAAGTAATTTGTGGTCGCTTCTAACTCAAAAGCGGCCGGCTGCCTTATGTGATCTGCTAATTCAATGTTTCCTTCTTTAAAGTAATCCAGGAAAAGATTGTCGATATATG
>Ga0351871_1300_pt1 | contig 12465 bp, 12 predicted proteins | sample TotcelHFGM3001N8_FD_206786 | JGI IMG/M metagenome (GOLD analysis project Ga0351871, IMG submission 206786) | Enriched cells from coal bed in the Powder River Basin, Montana, United States - Total cells FGM rep2 HSBNCT.FGM.300.1.N8 ...
TATCTTTCGCTGGGTCCGTAAGGAAATGATCGTTGGTATAAGAGACGGCGGGAGAAGATAGGGTGCATTACAGCCTCAGGCCCCGGTGCGCCGGGATCTTGTCCAGGAGCTCAAAATCCGTCCGGACCGCGGCCACCGGTTCCCCGACCTGAATAATTTCCGCCGCGTGGACCGGCCCCAGGCGGCGGCCGGCTTCCGCCAGGTAGCGCACCCGATGGGGATCGATTCCCATGATGCGGGCGCAGGTGGCATCCACCGCGGGAAGATTGCGCCCCATCACCAGGACGCCGGTTGGCTTCGGTGTGCCCATAATCGGCCCGTCGCCTTCCATGCCCACAATGCCGTCCACAATGGCGAAATTCGGCTTGAGGGCCGAGACAATATCCAGGATCGCGGCATCGATGCCCGCAAAATGGAGGACATTTTTGGGCCAGCCGTAGTAACTCCCCGGCATGACGCCAAATAAATTCTTCATGGACAGGGTGATTCCGGCCCAATGGTGGGTCTTGAGTTTGGCCAGGGAAACCACCCAATCCACCTGCCGCACGGTCTCGGGAAACGTCAGCCTGCTCAGGGATGAATAGCGGCCGATATTCCCGGTGAAATAACCCTGGTCATAGTTTAAATCAATAAACTGAATCCGGTCCTGCCACAGCATTTCGGCCAGGCCGGATTCTTCCAGCAACAGCAAGGTATCCCGGCAATGCCCCGGCCCTTCGGCAACGATGACGCTCCCCGCCCCAAGCCTGAGAAAAGCCTGGGCGGCGCCATAGACCACCGCGGGATGGGTATTGATATGAATGGCGCCGGGATCGGTCTCCACCAGATTGGGCTTCAATAAAATCCGCTTGCCCCTGATTTCCTCGGAGGAAACTCCCAACTCCTTGAAGCCCGAGAGGATTGCTCCGGCAATATCGGCGCCATAATTCGGCACCTTGGCAATAAAAGCCGGTTCCCGCCATCGCCGCCGGAATATCTTCGGCCACAGGTACAGCCCCGCCGCGGCCAAAGCCACCCCTCCCAGACCGGCGAATAAGAAGCCGCGCCTGGTAAAGCCTTTGGGGTTCAGGGTCCCAGACCCATGCCGGTCCTCGTTCATGACTTCCCCGGGTCTGAGAAAATCTCTTCAAGACCGCCGGGCGATTTTAAGGCCACCAGGAGCAGGGAGAGGGAGGTGGTATCATAACCGCCATACCTGGCCTGGTTCTTCAGGCAGGCATCGATCAGGTTTGGGGACGACTCCGGGCGGGCTCGCCAGGCGCCGAGTCCCAAAAGACCCCACCCCAATGAATGCGGGGTGGGTAAGCTTGGCACCCTGGAGTGCAAATAGGTGAGGCTGCGTTGGATGGCTGCCTGCGAGGTTTGGTCTTTGAGCCCATTAAGAACCAGCCCCGTGCTCAGGGGCATGGGCCGCAATTCCTGGTCAAAGACCAAAGCATTCCCATAGTTCCAGCCGCCCTGGGGCAATTGCCGGTCCAGGAGCAGACGGGTAGCTTCCTGGACCCGTTGATGGCCGCCATATCCGGCAATTTTGAGCGCCAGCATCGCCAGGGCCGTGGGTTCGGCCCATGAGTGCGTACCGGCGATCCAGGGCCAACCCTTAATATCGGTATCGTGGGCTGAGGGACCGTCTGCCGTTCGGGGCCAATGCCTGCCGCTGCTGGCAAGCAGGAAATCCGCCGCCCGGACCTGATTTTCCCGGTGCCCGGGGGACTGGTGCCAGGCAAAGACCGCCAAGGAGGTGGGCCAGGCCGCCTCGGGGTGATCCGGAGATATGCACACCCTGCCATCGGGTAACTGGTCCGCCGCCAGGCGGGAACGGGCCCGGGAGAGCAGGTCGCGGCTGGAAGGGTCGCCCGCCAGGGCTAATATCGCCCAACCGGTTGCATCCGCTCTGTACCGGCCGCGAGGGTGCGGTGAGAACCCGCCATCCGGCAGGCCCCGGTCTTTCAATTGATTAACGCAAAAAGAAATTGGATTTTCCTTCATAACATCACAAATGAGCCGCTACTCTTGTTGGTTTTCCGAAGCATCGTTCTCAACAATCGCTTATGCCTGATAAAGATATCATCGGCCTAAAATGATTTAGCAACAATTTTTGATGACGTCAAACATTATTATAGTCAGCTTATTTGCGGCTGTGTCCGGGAAGATTTTTGTATAAGAGGAGGCCCTTATACTGGTTGCCAAAAGTTTTTTCTCCCCCCCCTCACTCTAACCCTCTCCCCCCGTTGGGGGGAGAGGGGATAAGAGGAAAGAACTTTTGGCAAACGCTATAATCCTTCGCATAACGGTCCATCAATTTGCCCACGCATTTCTTAAGCGGTGAAGATTACCTCCCCTTCACCTAGCCCACTCCCCCTGCGGGGCGCTTGCCGGGGGGAAAAAAGACTTAGCCGATTCCGAATTGATAAGCTCGCAGTGGAGCCTTTTAGTAGGGGAAAACCCTCTGGCAAGTCTTATTTCCAGCGATCGAGGCGATAATGTTTAGCCCAGGCGGTAATAATTTAATAAAACAAACATATCAATTAGTTATAAACTAAGGTCCTGCTGTCGAACCCTCTCCCTAGGGTTTTTCTCCCCGGTAATCACCGATTTTCCCCGATACGAGTCAGGAATTTCCCGCCGACCTATTTCAGGGGTTTGGAAGTGAAGAATGAGGGGCGGCCTTATTTACGGGGAGAGTGATTTCAAGCATATTCCATTCACATTAAGCAATCCTAAAAAGTGATTGAAAGAAATGGAGGTCAAACAGCCGGGAGGTGATGAGCAAAAAGAACCTAGCAGGAATACCAGTGGCAAAAGTTCAAAAGCTTGTTAACCGGGGCAACCCATAACCACAAAGAACCAATAACCGAAAAGGGGATAAAAAAATGGAACGGATCAAGAACTTTTTCAAAGATGAGGCTGGTGCGAGCGCGGTGGAATACGGCCTGCTGGTGGCGTTGATTGCAGTGGTTATCGTCGCCGGGGTTACGCTTCTGGGCCAAAACATCAATGCCAGGTTTAACGAGGCAGCCGGCGAAATCGGCGCTGCCAGCTAATCGCTCTTCATTTGACTTATTCGGGCCCAGCGGCCGGGCGCCGCCACCCGCCGGGCCCAAGTTTTCAGGCGGCGGACTGATTTCCTGCAGTTTCATTGTTTGGGCTAAATCACAGGAGGGACCGGCCCATGGAGAACGAAGGCACCAGCGAGATGGTCTTGCAGACCACGGTGGCGCTGTTATCGTTGGGGTTGGCAGTAATGAGCTTCCTGCTCATGGGGCGGTGGGTTTAGACCCCCCAAAAAATTCAAGTTTATTGGATGAGAGGACAATGCCCGTGGCCGGTTCTTTTGCAGAAGCTGTCGGTTGGATGAGTCCCCGGGGGCATCTGCTCATCCCCCTGGCCCTGACGGTGTGGATCGCCTGGGGGGACCTGAGGACCCGGCGGATTCCCAACTATCTCACCTTAGGGACCGCGGTGGCCGGACTGGCGTATAACTTTATGAGCCATGGCCTCTCCGGCTTGGCGGACGGCTTTCTGGGGATGCTCCTGGGATTCGCCTGCCTCATCCTGCCCTACCTCTGGGGCGGCATGGGGGCCGGAGACGTCAAGGCCCTGGCCGCCCTGGGGGCCTGGCTGGGGCCCAAGCTCACCGTATTTCTGTTTTGCTACATGGGGATCGCCGGCGGGGTCATCGCGGTGGGGTATCTGGTGTGGCAAGGCACCCTGTGGCAGAAAATCAAGGAGGGGTGGGTCTTCCTGCACAATCTGATCCTGTGCCGGCCGGCCGGCGCCCCTCGTCCTCCGTCTCCGGCCCTCTTAACCGCAGGGATACCTTATGGGGTAGCTATCGCCGTGGGCATGATCGTCCTGGTGGGGGTGGGAGGTTAGCTATGGTTCGGCTGAACCGTCTCAGGTGGACAAAAATCCGGGAGTCTGACGGGGCGGCGATGGTTGAGTTCGCCATCGGCTGCACTGTCCTGATCATACTTGTCCTGGGGATCATTGAATTCGGGTTTTTATGGTACCAGAAGCAGGTCATAACCAATGCCAGCCGGGAGGCGGCCCGCTACGGCGTGACCTATCGCACCAAAACTGACGGCACCCGTCTGGCGCCGAAGAATTTTACGAGTCCTACTATTGCGGAGGTGGCCAATAATTATTGTACCGGCCGTATCCCCGCCGGCTCCTGGACGGTTGCCGCCCTGGGGGGCACCGCGGCTACCGCGGCTGATGGGGATGAACTCCACACCCCGCTACCGCTAGGTTCGCCCCCAAAGAACATAATCGTCACGGTGAACGCTACGAACCAGATGGACCTGTTAAGCGGCTTAATCCCGAGTCTGGCCAGCATCACGTTTACGGCCCAAACCATCATGAACTGTGAGTGACTGCCATGAAAAGTTCAAGGTCCAAGGTTCAAAGTTCAAGGTTAAGAGCAAGGGCTGACATGAACTTTTCATGCTTTGCGGGTGAGCCGAAGGGCCATGAGGAACTGCCATGCAATTGAATCTGCCCAGAGGAACAATCTTTATTGTCGCGTCCGTGGTGGCGGGGTTGGTGGCTACCTTTGCCATCCACCGCTACGTCAGCATTAAGACCAAGGTCCCGGTAGCGGCAACCCAACAGGTTTTCATCGCCACCGCCGACATTGCTCCCGGGACGGCCCTTTCCGGGGCGGCGGTGAAGGCGGTTACCTGGCCCCAAGCCGTGGTACCGCCCAAGTCCGCGTCTTCTCTGCGAGACATTGATGGCCGGGTGGTCATGGTGCCTATTCCTCAGGGAAACCCCATTCTCTTCTCCATGCTGGCCCCGGAGGGCACTGCCGCCGGGTTGAGCGGCATCTTGCCTGAAGGGAAGCGCGCCCTCACCGTCAAGGTGGACGAAGTTGCAGGAGTGGGCGGTTTCATCCATCCCGGGGACCACGTGGATGTGCTGGTGGATCTCCCCGTTGGGGAAACCCATGAACACTTTTCCAAGACCATCCTGCACGATATCTCGGTTTTGACCACAGGGCAGATTTGGCAGCCGAAGGGCGACGATCACAAACCGGTGCTGGTTAATACCGTTACCTTGGAGTTGTCTCCCCACGAGTCCGAGGTACTCAATCTGGCCAGCAACCAAGGCAAGATCAGGCTGGCGCTCAGAAACCGGAACAATAAGACCATTGCCAAAACCGAGGGTGTGACTACTTCATTTCTTCTCAACGGCGTAAATAAGAAAGAACCCGCCGCTGCCGCTGGCCCCGTCGCTCGGGCAGAGAAGAATATTGAGGTTATCAAGGGCCTGGAACGCTCGGATGCCAAGCTTTAGCAGCGTAGGGGGCTTATTACCGCGCCGGACGTGGCGCCGGGAGGTGGTTACCCGGTCAATTTAAGAAGTTCCGATTTATTCCCCCTCTTGCTCGAGGGGAGAAGTTTTGGTGGGGGTCTAAGGTAAAGGTTCTATCCTGACCAGGGGAAACCCCAGGTTTGTGTCAACGAGTGTATGTAAAACGGCATGAATTGACCATTAACGTTACGAAGAGGGCTAAAGAAAATGACACGCAAACCCAATTTCATCAAACAAACCGAGGGTGCGGCGGCAGTTATCATTGCTCTTAGCTTATTTGCGCTCCTGGGAGTGGCGAGCCTGGCCATCGACATGGGAAATTTGTATACGGTGCGCAATGAACTGCAAAACGTGGCGGATGCGGCCACCCTGGCCGGGACCGGGCAGTTGGTCCAAAAAGACGCCAGCGGCAACGCCGTTAGAGATAGCGCCCTGGCCACCCAGACGGCCATCCAGGTAGCCCAGACCCAGAGCCAGATCCAGGGACAGGCGGCGGTGGCGGATGATGACCGCAATGATCTGACTATCCATTTCGGCGTCTGGGACATCTATAACGCCAATCCCAGCACGGCCTGGACCGACCTGGGCACGAGTGTGCCCGGCACCTCCAACGCCAATGCCATGAGAGTCACCATCACCCGGGAGACGGGAACGGCGTTCGGTCCGGTAACCAGCCTGTTTGCCAAGATTTTTGGCGTATCCAGCACGGCAGTATCGGCCACCGCCACTGCCTGGTTAGGCCCCAGTGGGAAGGTTCCCGGCGAGGTGCCCCTGGTCCTTCCGGGCACCGGGCCGCGCAGTCCTCTTGCGTCCATTCCCCGCTCCGGCTGGTTTGCCCGTTTTTTCGGCCCCAGCGAGGCCGTGGCCACCACCACCAAAACGATTGTTTTCAAGGATACCGGCGGCTCCACGGTGGCGAATAATGTTCCTACCAGTCCAACCGCCAGTCTCGACCCAAATCAAGGGTATTGGTTTACCGGTAAGTCCACGGACTCTGTGCCCACTACCATCAAAGATAACCTGGCAAAGATTTATACTCCCGGTTCAACTAAGTGGTTGGGAGAAATACAGGTGGGGGCGCAAGTCTATCCCAGGAGCGAGTATTGCTGGGGCCGCAGTTATATCGGGCCCATTTTCCAAAATTTAAAGTACGCCTATAATTACAAGACGACCGGTAATAAAAATACCGCGCCCCCCGCCGGCACCGCCTGGCGGACCACCTTGGCGGTTCACAGCCTCCTGACCACGGCTTCTTTGCCTCAGAAAACAGGGTTCATGTCCCTGGCAAGGCTGCTGACCCCCTTCCGGGCCTCGGAGGCCTATGCCTGTGCTACCATAACCTATCCGAAGATCCAGGTTGCCACCTTTGTTAACGCGGATATCACCAATGTCACGTATAATTCCACTACCAGTAACGATGGCAACTATACTTACCCTAAAACCATTGATGGTGTTACGTACCCCAACAAAAAGGAATTCTTGACCAATTATCCCAACAGCACCTGGAACCTCAACACCGTGACCATCAAGAACGTGACGGATACCAGCACGGTATCGCCTCCGGGCAGCATTTCCGGGGGGCCGCCCGCTAAAGAAGTTAATCCCAGCGCCCCTGCCGGTGTGGAAGCCTTAGCTACCATTCCGAGGTTGGTTAAGTAGGAGCAAGCCGGAGAATCAGGCGGCGTTGAACGGAGAACCCTGGATCACCATGGCAAGAGAGCGGAGAGTTGGGGCGGGGGCCCAGGCGGGCTTCCAACCTGGTCAAGCTCTACCTGGCAGCTCTGGTCCTGCCCTAGACCGGGGGTGAGAAGAGAAGGTGGCGCCCCCCGGGCTGGTTTCAACCAGAAACCCGGGGGTGGGGCCGGGGCCCGAGGCTTCCATCGGGAAGATGGATAAATACTACAAGGGCTTTGCACTTGAAAAAACCGGAAAGACAGAAATTAACGATACAAATGGATTAAATCGCACTCGCCGCATCACCAGGGGGACCGAGGCGTGTATCTTGACCAGTTGACCATTTCAATCCTCTTTGGGACCGGGATCCAGCGTCCGGAAATCGGGGCGGTGTTGGACAAGCTTCCCCAACTGAAGCTGCTGGACCAGACCACTGATCCCCAGAGCTTTGTCGGCCAACATACGGGTTTGTCACCGGATGTAGTCCTGGTGGAAATGAATGGGGAGAGCCGGGTCCCCGAGTGGCTGGAGAATCTGCCCCAGGAGATGCCCCAGACGCATGTCCTGGTCTGTTCTTATAACCGGGAACCTGATTTTTTGATCCGGGCCATGCAAGTGGGGATCCGGGAATTCTTACCCCTGCCCCTGATCCAAAGCGACCTGGAGAGTGCTTTAAACCGGGTGCGGACGGCCAGAAGGCAGCTGGCCCCCGCAGACAAAGACAACCGGAATGGAAAGATCATTGTGGTTACGGGCCACAAGGGTGGGGTGGGGAGCACCACGATCGCGGTAAACCTGGCACAGGCTCTGGCGGAATCGACCACCGGCCGGCTGGCCCTGATAGACTTGGGGCGGCCGTTCCCTGACGTGGGAACCTTCCTGGACCAGGAATCAAATTATTCCATCGTGGACCTGGTCCAGAATGTTGCCAATCTCGATAAATCTTTCATCCAGAGAATCATGCAGCCTTATGGCGCCAGACTGTCAATCCTGCACGGGGTCTCTGATTTTAGAGAGCAGGACAACATTGACCTGGAGAGCCTGGAGCCGATCTTTGCCATTCTGCGCCAGATGTATAGTTTCATCGTCATCGATCTCAGTCATTGGCTGGACGAATTCTTCATCAGGATACTGACCGAGGCCGATATGGTGCTGATGCTGACCGGGCTTACCGTTCCTGACCTCAGAAACTTGAAAAAACTCTGGCCCTATACCATGGAGTGGCACCAAGATAAGCGCAAGATTAAGATCGTGGTGAACCGGTATGATAGCGGCAGTGGTTTACAGTTACGAGACCTGGAAAATATCCTGCAGCATCCTACCTTCGCAACGTTGCCCAGCGATTATCCGTCCATGATGCAATGCCTGAACCAGGGATCGCCCCTGATGGGTGCGGCGCCGCGTTCCAAGATCTGGCAAGGCATCAAAGAAATGACGTCGCGGATTTTAGCGGAAACCGGGGACGATGAGCACGAGGCCAACGGCGCGGCCGCACCCAGAAAGAAATTCTGGATCTTTTAACGGGATCAGGTAAATGAGCTGGCTGGAATATAATAAAAAAGTCAACAAAACCCCGAAGGGGCCCAAGCTGGTCCCCAAGGAATCCCAGACGCTCGCGGTGGTGCCGACCCCGCAAGATGAGGGTCGTGAAACTCGCCTCTATGAGGTCAAGAAACGGGTGCATCATTGCCTGCTGGAGCGTTTGGATCTCAGCCAGTTGGAGGAACTGGATGAGAAACTGAGGGCCAAAGAAATCCGGCAGGCCATCAGTATGCTGCTGGAAGAAGAGAAAGAACCCCTGAATATGCGGGAGAGGGCGCGGCTGGCCCGGGAGATGGAATTCGAGATCCTGGGGTTGGGCCCGCTGGAGCCGCTGCTGCTGGATCCCGCCATTTCAGACATTCTGGTCAACCGCTACAATCAAGTCTATATCGAACGGAAAGGCTGTTTGGAACTGACGGACGTGCGGTTTCAGGATAATGAACATCTGTTGAAAATTATCAACAAGATAGTCAGCAATGTAGGCCGGCGGATAGACGAATCGGTCCCCATGGTTGATGCACGGCTGCCGGATGGCTCCCGGGTCAACGCCATCATTGGCCCTCTGACCCTGGATGGTCCCATGCTTTCCATCCGCCGGTTTTCCGTCCAACGCCCCAGCCTGGAAGATTTAATCGAGAAGGGCAGCCTGACCGCGGAGATCGGCGAAACCCTCAAGGCCATCGCCGTCAGCAAATTAAACGTGCTCATCTCCGGAGGGACCGGCGCCGGGAAAACCACCCTGCTTAATATCCTCTCGGGTTACATTCCCGCCACGGAACGCATCATCACCATCGAAGATTCCGCTGAGCTGCAATTGCAGCAGGAGCATGTATGCCGGCTGGAGACGCGGCCGGCCAACATCGAGGGCAAGGGCGAGGTCAGCCAGCGAGACTTAGTTAAGAACTGTTTGAGGATGAGGCCGGACCGGGTCATCGTGGGTGAGGTCCGGGGCGCCGAGGTCATTGACATGCTCACGGCCATGAATACCGGGCATGAAGGCTCCATGACCACCGTCCATGCCAACACCGCCCGGGATGCGCTCCTGCGCCTGGAGACCATGATTTCGCTCTCCGGGGTTACTATCCAGGAGAAGGCCATGCGCCAGATGATCAGCTCCTCCATTAATGTGGTCATTCAATTAGTCCGGCTCAGCGACGGGGTCAGACGCATGGTGGCCCTGGCGGAAATCACCGGCATGGAGAGCGGCGTCATCAGTATGCAAGATATTTTTGTGTTTGAGCGGCAGGGACTGGATGAACAAGGGAAGATTTTGGGGCGCTATGTCCCCACCGGGATACGGCCCCGCTTCGTCGAGCGCTGCCGGCTCTTTGGCGCGCCTCTGCCGGATGGCATTTTTATGCCGCCGACGCGACCCGCAGGGCGCCCCTAACCCCCTCCTACCGGCGAGGAGACGGATATTATGCCCTTCCTTACAAACTTCAACCTGGCTGGGATGGAATTCCAATATGCCCTGGGACTGTTAGGTTTGTTCCTGGGGGTGATTCTTTTATTTGCCGCCATTCAGTATGGCTTGCTGGAACCCATGCGCAAGCGGCGCCTCATCAATCAGCGCCTGCGAGGGAATAAGCGGGAACAGGAGGTTCGGGCTCAGGTTTTCAAGGCCTTCCAGGAAACCAAGGAAAGCGTGGTCTTGAACCTGGCAGAGCGCTATTTTGGCTGGGGGAAGGTGGATAATCTTCAGCGTCAATTGCTCCAGGCGGATATCTACCTGGCTCCGAACACCTTTATCTGTGTCGCCATCCTTCTGTCAGGCTTGGGCTTTCTGATCGGGTGGCTGATGGGAAGTTGGACCTGGTCCCTGGGTTTATCTTTCATGCTGGGGATGCTTCCCATCATGTTCCTGCGGTGGAAACGGAAGCGAAAAACCTTCAAGATCGAGCGCTACATGCCTGACGCCATGGAGTTGCTGGCCAGATCTCTGAGGGCCGGCCACACCTTATCGGGAACCCTTGACCTGGTGAGCCAGGAGATCCCCGCCCCGCTGGGGGCCGAAATGCGCATTACCTTTGAAGAGCAGAAACTGGGTTTGAGCATGCCGCAAGCCTTCCGGCGCATGGGTGACCGGGTTGCCAGCCAGGATCTGCGCTTCTTCGTCACCGCGGTAATAATCCAATCGGAGACCGGGGGCAACCTGTCGGAAATTTTAGAAAATATTGGGTTAATCATTCGCGACCGGCTCAAGCTGAAGGGGAAGGTCAAGGGCCTCACCGCCGAAGGGCGTTTCTCGGCCTTGATCTTGAGCCTCCTGCCCTTTTTCACCTTCCTGGCGCTCTATTTCCTCAACCGGGAATATGTCATGACCTTGTTCAGGGACCCTATGGGGCCCACATTGTTAACATGCGCGCTGATCAGTATCGGCATCGGCATTTTCATCATGAAGAGAATGGTAGTCATTAAAGTCTAAAGGAGCAGTGGATGACGGTCCTTTTTTGGGTCATGGCCATGGCCTCTTTCGCCACGGTCGCTTTCCTCACTTACGGCATCCTTAGTTACTGCCATAACCGGAAGATGGTGCGGGACCGCTTTAAACCAGTTGCCAACGATTCGATGCCGTTAATTTACCGGGGAGCGGACAACGGCTTTAAAAAACGGTTTTTAAATTGGATATCGTCTCTGGGGCATTATGCCGTAGATGAAAAACAGGACGCTTCCGAGTTGCGTCTGTCCTTGATCCAGGCGGGGTTTCGTCATCCCAAAGGGACGGCCATTTATTTCGGCCTGCGGTTTTTGTTAGCTCTGCTGTTGCCGGTGCTTTACCTGTTGGCCAATGTGATGAACAACATTATGAGCCGGGGCAATCTCATGGTCTGTTTCCTATTGGCCGGATCAGGATTTTATATCGGTCCCTATTTGCTGAGATTGATCACCAGACGGCGTCAGGATCGCATTGATAAAGCCCTCCCGGATGTTTTAGATTTGCTCATTGTCTGCATGGAGGCCGGGTTGTCCCTGCAAGCCACCATCAATCGGGTGTCGGATGAAGTTAAGAGCATTTCTGTGGACCTGTATAAAGAATTGCAGCTTACTAATGCCGAGTTGAGAACCGGGCTCAACCGCGAGGTGGCGCTCAGGAATCTGGGGGAGCGTACCGGGGTCCAGAATGTTAAAGCTCTGGTGGGATTGATGATCCAATCGGATAAAATGGGCGCCAGTATCGTTCAAGCTCTTCGCACCCATGCGGCCTTTCTCCGGGTCCAGAGGTCCCAACAGGCTGAAGAAAGGGCCGCCAAACTGCCGGTAAAGATCCTGTTTCCCCTCCTCCTGTTTATTTTTCCCGCCATTTTTATAGTGGTAATGGGGCCCGCCGCCATCCAGATGAGCAGATCCGCCTTCTTCGGCGGTCACTAAGCCGGGAGGAAGGAGAGGGAGACCCATATCGCCATCCTCAAGGCAACGGGATTCATAATGCGGTCCACTCCACCCGGTCGCGGCTCCATCTGGTCAGGATAGAGGTGGCGGCCATCAATACTGATAAAATTGTTTGACGTAACTAATGATTGTTGCTAAACGTCATACTATTGACCTTCTCAACCCGGACGGAGAGAATGTGCAGGAACCTGCCATGACGACCAGAATTTTCCTTGCCGACGAGTATCAGATTGTCCGTCAGGGGCTCCGGGCGTTATTGGAGAAAGAAGCCGGGCTGGAGGTGGTGGGAGAAGCCGCCAAAGGGCCGGCGGTGATGCGTCAGGTGCAAGACCTGGCCCCGGATATCGTCCTGCTGGATCTCGGTCTGCCTGAGCTGCACGGCGTGGAGGCGATCCGCCAAATCCTGGCCGCGTCCCCCCGGGTCAAAATCATCGCCTTGTCCATTTATGACGACCGGCGCTTTGTGGTCAATATCCTCAAAGCCGGCGCCTCCGGGTACCTGCTGAAAGACTGCGCTTTCGAAGAATTGACCAAAGCTATCCG
>Ga0351871_1302_pt1 | contig 12448 bp, 8 predicted proteins | sample TotcelHFGM3001N8_FD_206786 | JGI IMG/M metagenome (GOLD analysis project Ga0351871, IMG submission 206786) | Enriched cells from coal bed in the Powder River Basin, Montana, United States - Total cells FGM rep2 HSBNCT.FGM.300.1.N8 ...
GGGCTGGTCTCCGGCTATTTTTTCCCCGGCGCGGTCCAGGTCCTGGCGGCCGACTCTCCCCAACGGGCGGCCGGGCGGGCCTATTATCTCGAGACCCTGGGCGCGGCCTTAGGGGTCCTGCTGCTCCAGCTCTTCCTGGTGGGCCGCTATGCCAACCTGAGCCTGGGGCTGGGCATGGGCCTGGGGCTGGCATTGGCGCCCTGGCTCCTGGCCCGTCCCCGGTCCCCGGCGGCTCGGATGGCGCTGGGCCTCAACCTCCTGGTGCTGGCCGCGGCAGTTTTGGCCGCGCCCCGGCTGGAGGTGGCCAGCCGCAGTTGGGAGTGGCCCGGGCGGCAGGTGATCGCCACCGTGGACAGTCCTTATGCCCTGTTGTCGGCGCACCGGGAAGCGGAGCAAATCAGCTTTTATGCCAATAACCTCTGGCAGTTCACCTATCCCGATCCCCTGACCGCCGAACACCAAGTCCAGTTGGGCCTGCTGCAACACCCCCAGCCCCGGCGGGTGCTCCTGTTGGGCGGCGGGGTGGCCGGCCTGGGGGCCGAGATCCTCAAGACCCGCACCGTGACGAGCCTTACTTACGTCGAACTGGACCCCTATCTGGTGCGGCTGGCCCAGGGCCTCGTGCCGGCGGCGGCCGATCTCTCGCAAGACCCCCGGGTCCGGATCATCTACCAGGATGCCCGGCGGTTTCTCGAGACCACGGACCAGCGCTACGATGTCATTCTCCTGGCTTTGCCGGAACCCAGGAACGCCCAGTTGAACCGCTTCTATACCCGGGAATTTTACCGGATTGTGGCCGGTAAACTGCTGCCGGGCGGGGTGTTCAGCTTTGGACTCACCGGGGCCGAGACCAGTCTATCGCCGCTCCGGGCGGCGTATCTGGCCATGGCTTACCACACCCTGAGCCAGGTTTTCCCAGCGGTGGAGGCCTTTCCGGGCGGCCAGGTGCGGTTCTTCGCCTCCACCGGCGGCGGCGTTTTGGTCTCCGGCCCCGAGATCCTGGTGCGGCGGCTGCAAGAACGTCAGTTATCGTTACAGTATGTGCGGGAATATTATCTCTTACAAGACCTCTCCCCCTGGCGCCGGCAGTACCTCGACCAGGTCCTGCGCCAACCGCACCCTGCCGTCAACACCGATCTCAACCCCGGGTGCTACTTCTTTGACCTGGTGCTGAGTACTGTCCAGGAAGGGCTGGGCCTCAAGGAGGCGCTCCTGGCAATGCAGAAACTGCCGCCCGCGGTCCCCTGGGCGGCCCTGGCCCTGGCCACCGGGCTGGCGGGGTTTGCCCTGCGCCGCCGCCCCGGACCCAGTTGTCTCTACCAGGTGGGGGTGATGGGTGTGGGCACCATGGCCATGGAAATCCTGGGGCTGGTGCTGTACCAGATCAGACTGGGTTCCCTGTACCAGCAACTGGGGCTGCTCATCGCCGCCTTCATGGCCGGGATGGCGGCCGGGAGCGCCGCAGTCTCCCATTGGACCGATGGGCCTCGGGGCGGGCCGCGCCTGTTGGCGGGCTGCAGGGGGGCCTGGCGGTCCTGGCCGCATCCCTGGCCCTCTGGTTGCATGGGGGGGTGTCACAAGGGGCCTCCGGGTCGGAGTTCTGGACCCGGACCGGCTACGTCCTCATGTTGGCGGCGGTGGGTTTCGGCGGCGGCGGGATCTTTGCCGCCAGCGCCGCGATCTGGCATGAGACCGTGCCTGGAGCCCGGGCCCAGGGCGGCCGGCTGTATGCCGCGGACCTTTTAGGCGCCACCCTGGGGACCCTGGGGGTCAGCCTGCTGGTGCTGCCGGTGTGGGGCATCGCCGCGGCCCTCTGGCTGGTGGCGTTTCTCCATGCCGGGGCCGGGTTGATGGCACTCTTGAGCCCGAAGTCCTGAATGACGCGCGGCCGCAGTCCCGCCAGTAATACCGTTTTCGGTTTCCGGTTTCCGGTTTTCGGTTTTCGGAAAAAAAATGATTATCAATAAGGTAGGCAATGTCTACAGGACATTTGAGTAAACCTTGGTCTAATATGAAGTTGCAGTCAATAAATGGTAATATCCATGTCATTCTGAACGGAGCGCAGCTTCGTTGCGAATCTCAGCGATTTTAAAAGGGAGATTCTTCGCTACGCTCAGAATGACAAAAAATAGTCTTTTGATTGCTCGTTGGGTTTAAAAGGTGTTTTACGGGGCACTTCAACGAAAATTTATCCCCGGGCACGGGGCCGATGGGGAAAAAAATAACCGGTGATCTTGCCGGGATCGCCCCTTGTGCCTGGTCCAGCGGGGAAATGCCGCTTTTATCCGAAAAAATAATCCGGTGAGCTTATCTTTTTAGGTACTTTTACCGATTGTACTTCCAAGAAAGCGAGCTATAATAACTTTACAGGTAAGTTGGTCAGGTATTATCCTCCGAGATCCCCTGATTTTTCCCCGGAGAAAGACCCCAGGCGCCGGGACTGGTTACTTTTCATGCACTGACGGCCATCTGGAGGCTTCCCAGCCGGTTTTTCCGGAGGTGGACAAGATGGGCATGATCGCCTTTTATGCCGGATTATTTATTGGCGTTTTATTTGGTTTCTTATTTTCTTCTTTATGGGCCTTTTCCCGGGCGAAGCCTGACACCGGGACACTGGCCGGTCCAGCCGAAGGGTATTCCCAGATAGATCCCCTAAAGCCGTGAACCGGGGTTCCCGCCATTCCCAGGTCTTAATGCCCTCCAGGTTGGGGCGCGGGGATGGCGGCTCCCGGAGCCTGGACCATCTATCCTTCGAATAAAGCCTCCCGTTATCACTCCAATTTTCCCCTGTCGGCAGCCCGCGGGTTAATGCCTGATTAGCCATTTCTCCGCGGAAAAAACGGTATTAGCTCCTGAGAAAATAGGGTTTTTGGGAATATGATCTTTTTGCACGGCGTATTACAACCAACCCTACGGCAGGGGCTCAATTTAGGATAAAGATGTCCGCCGGGAGGGTACATGGGAACCTTGATTGTTTTGGCGGTGATTGGGTTGGGGGTATTCCTGGGAATCGTGCTTATTGCCCTGTTGAGTATGGCCCAAAGTACTGACCAAATCTATGACTGCATGCTTCGTGGTGAGGAAATTACTACGGCGTCGAACCCTTTATATCGGCCGGCATCAGAAGCCCAATTGCCCACCAGCAGCGGCGAGGCGCGGCCGCAGAGAGATTTAAGCGCCCCAGTGGCGGCTCATTAATCACCGGGGTTCGCCGTCAGGGGACCATCTGGGGCAAATACTCCTGTCCTGTTTGTCTCCCGGCCAGATTGACGGCGGCCAAGATATCTTCCACCGCGGCCTGTTGGGAATCAAAGCGAACGGTGAAAAGGTCCTTCCGGGCGTCATAGGCTACTTCCAGGATACCCTGGAGAGCGGTGATGGCGGCGCACACGGCGTCGGGGCAGCCGCTTCACACAAACCCGCCCCGCTTTACCAGCCCCGCCACTCGAAAATTTATGCATGTGCTGTCCATGGGGAGTCCTCCGTCTATCTTATCCACCCGGCTTCAGGCTTCACCCCGGCCGGCTGGCTCTTTGAATGGGTTAATCTTACAAAATTTTGCCTCAACGCACATCACTCGACTCGTCCGGGGACCGGCCATCCTTGCCAAATGCATAAAAAATGACTACCCTTTAAACCGAGCGGCGGGACCAGGCAAATCTGCCGTTTGGGTGCTCCAACGAGCCACCAGCAAGGCTATGCCGCAAAATCTTTTCCGGGTATGGCCATGACCCGGGGAAGGGTGAGCGGGGGGCCGGTAGCGTCTCTTGACGTCAGCCTGCATTTTTTCCTTTACCTCAGACGGGTTTTTCTTTATTATTTTAGCTAAATTAGCTTATAGGCGATCGAGCTGCCAGCCCGGGTATGGGCTTCGGCGCACGCCCCCAAGGAGTAGAGCGGGATGAACAAGTCGCAACTCATCGAAGCTCTGGCCAAAGCCGAGAATATTACCTTGAAGAAGGCGGAAATGGTGGTTAACGCCGTTTTTGAGAACATGGCTGACGCCCTGGTGCAAAAAGAACGCATCGAAATTCGTGGCTTTGGCAGTTTCAAGGTGAAATTTTACAATGGCTATAAAGGCCGCAACCCTAAGACCGGCGATCTGATCAAGGTTGACGGCAAGAAATTGCCCTTTTTCAAGGTCGGCAAGGAACTGCGGGAACGCGTCGATCGCTGAGCCGTTTTCACAACCTGGTCGTGCTAGATGGGGAGCTAGCGGTGCCCTGTAACCCGAAAACCGCTTATGCGGGATTGAAGTCCCTCTTGGAGGATTGCAGCGCGGCCGTTGATTGCTGACCAGGGCGGCGGATTGGACCCTGCGCAACAGACGCTTGTGAACCCCGTCAGGTCCGGAAGGAAGCAGCGGTAAACAAGGCGGTCTGTGTCGCGGTGGATTCTAATCCATCAACCCTCTGGACACGGTCCTCGGTGGTGGCGGATTCGAAGGAGGGTGCACGGCCAGGCTGTTTTTCCACGGTATTTCATGGCCTTCGCTTTATAAAATCCTCGAACCTCTGATTTCTCCCGGCCAGCCAAGCACCGCTCCCCGGGTCTGCGGCTGGAAAACGCTCCTCTGGCGGGTGTAAGGGAATTGCACCGGCTGGAGGGGGACTCGGCTTTGCCTACCCCTCGGAGTTATCATGGCCAACATCTCGCTCATCCTGGCTCATCCCCGGCACGGCAGCTTCAACCACGCCATTGCCGCCACCGCCGCGCATACCTTGGAGACCCAGGGGCATGAGGTCCGGTTCCATGACCTCTACCAGGAAAATTTCGATCCCGTGTTGCTGGCGCCCGAACTCGAGCGGGAGGCCTTCCTCCACTCTGACCTGGCGCATCATTGCCGGGAGATCGCCCAGGCTCAGGGCATCGTCATCGTCCATCCCAACTGGTGGGGCCAGCCGCCGGCCATCCTGAAGGGCTGGGTGGACCGCATCCTCCGGCCGGAGGTGGCCTACCGGTTCCGGCAGGGAGATGCCGGCGACGGCCTTCCGGTGGGGCTGCTCCAGGCCAAGGCCGCGGTGGTGTTCACCACCTCCAACACCCCCCCGGAGCGGGAACTGGCAGTCTTCGGCGACCCGCTGGAAACTCTCTGGAAAAACTGCATCTTCGGGTTGTGCGGGGTCCGGCTCTTTTACCGCCGGAATTTCGCCGTGGTGGTGACCAGCACCACCGCCCAGCGGGAGATTTGGCTGGAGGAAGTGCGGCAGATGCTGTGCATCTTTACCCCGGCCTGATCTTAGAGCGCCCCTGCGGGCCGGGGGCTGGTACTCCCAAGCGAATAGGCGCCCCAGGCCGCCGTCCGCGGGTCCGCGGCATCAATCCCCTTAAGCCCCGGGGAAACAGGATATGGAGGCGACATGCACCAAGACGACCGGTATGTGCGCTGGTTTGAAACCCTGAACAACACCGATGTGCCCCTGGTGGGCGGCAAGAACGCCTCCCTGGGGGAAATGGTCCACACCCTCAAGGATCGGGGCATTCCGGTGCCCCACGGGTTTGCCACCACCGCCGCGGCGTACTGGGAATTCCTCAAAGCCAATAATCTGAGCGGTAAGATTGAGGCCCTGCTGCAGGACTGGGGCCAGGGGGCGAAGTCCCTGGAGGAGACCGGCAAGGCCATTCGCCGCCTCTTCCTCCGGGCCCAATACCCCCAGGAAATCGCCGCGGCCATCAGCATTGCCTACCATGAGCTGGGGCGGCGATACAACGTCAATGACGTGGACGTGGCGGTGAGGAGCAGCGCCACCGCCGAGGATTTGCCCGATGCCAGCTTTGCCGGACAACAGGAGAGCTTTCTCAATGTCACCGGGGACCACGAACTCATGGAGGCCTGCCGGCGCTGCTATGCCTCCCTGTTCACCGACCGGGCCATAATCTACCGGCAGGAGAAGGGGTTCGATCACCTAAAGGTGGCGCTATCCATCGGGGTGCAGAAGATGGTCCGCTCCGACAAGGCCGGCTCCGGGGTCATGTTCACCATCGACACGGAGACGGGCTTTCGGGACGTGGCGGTCATCAACGCCGCCTGGGGTTTGGGCGAGAACGTGGTTCAAGGGACGGTGAACCCCGATGAATACATGGTTTTCAAACCCCTGCTGGCCAATCCGGGATTCATGCCCATCATCGAAAAAAACCTGGGGGCCAAGGAAAAGAAGCTGGTGTATGCCGTGGGCGGCACCAAGACCACCAGGAACCTGGATACCGCCAGGGATGAGCGCAATTCCTTCGTCCTGTCAAACGCCGAGATTTTAACCCTGTCCCGCTGGGCGGTGGCTATTGAACAGCACTACGGCAAGGCTATGGACATCGAATGGGCCAAGGATGGCGACACCGGCCGGTTATTCATCGTCCAGGCCCGTCCGGAAACGGTCCAATCCCGCCGGGAAGCCGGCTACCTCAAAACCTATGAGATGGAGCAAGAGGGCAAAAGACTGCTCACCGGCCTGGCCATCGGGGAGGCCATTGCCGCCGGCCGGGTCTGCCGCATCAAGAGCGCCGCGGATATTGCCCGGTTCAAGGATAATGCCATTCTGGTCACCGAAATGACCGACCCCGACTGGGTGCCCATCATGAAGCGGGCCCGGGGCATCGTCACGGACCATGGGGGGCGCACCTGCCACGCGGCCATCGTCAGCCGGGAGTTGGGCATTCCCGCCATCGTCGGGACCGGTAAGGCCACGGAGGTCCTGAAGAACGGCCAGGAGATCACTATTTCCGGGGCCGAGGGCGACCAGGGGTATGTCTATGAGGGCCTTTTGAAGTTCCGGGAAACGGAAGTCAACCTTTCGAACCTGCCCGAGACCCGGACCCGGATCATGATGAACATCGCCTCCCCCGCGGCGGCCTTCCGCTGGTGGCGCCTGCCGGTTAAGGGCATCGGCCTGGCCCGCATGGAGTTCATCATCAACAGTATCATCAAGATTCATCCTCTGGCCCTGCTCCACTTCGACCAGGTGACGGACCCGGGTACCCGCCGGGAGATTCTGACCCTTACCCAGGGGTACGAGGACAAGGTGGAATATTTTGTGGACCACCTGGCCCGGGGGATCGCCAAGATCGCCGCCTCCCAATATCCCGAGCCGGTGATCGTCCGCATGAGTGATTTTAAGACCAACGAATACGCCAACCTCATCGGCGGCCAGCAGTTCGAGTTCCAGGAAAACAACCCCATGCTGGGTTTTCGGGGCGCCTCCCGGTATTACAGCGAGCGCTACCGGGATGGGTTCGCCCTGGAGTGCCGGGCCATGAAACGGGTCCGGGAAGAGATGGGCTTGGCCAACGTCATCGTCATGATTCCCTTCTGCCGCACCTTGAAGGAGGCGGACCGGGTGCTCCAGGAAATGGAGGCCAACGGCCTGAAACGGGGCGATGCGGGGCTTTTAGTCTATGTCATGGCCGAGATTCCGTCCAACGTCATCCTGGCGGAAAAATTCGCCCAGCGCTTCGACGGTTTTTCCATCGGCAGCAACGACCTCACCCAACTGGTGCTGGGGGTGGACCGGGATTCTTCGATTCTCTCCGAACTCTTCGATGAGCGGGACGAGGCGGTGACCCGGATGATCCGGAGCCTCATCACCAGCGCCCATCAGGCCGGCCGCAAGGTGGGCATCTGCGGCCAGGCCCCCAGCGACTACCCCGATTTCGCCGAGTTCCTGGTTTCCTGCGGCATCGATTCCATTTCCCTCAACCCGGACAGCGTCATCAAGGTGATCCGGCACGTGGCGGAGGCGGAAGCCCGGCAGTGAGCCGGGAGCGGACTGGAACTGGGGTCTCGACCTCACAAGACTCAGGGCGGTTCCCGGCCTCAGGATTTACCCGGCCATGACCCGATTGCGCCCGGCGGCTTTGGCGGCATACAGGGCCTCATCGGCCCGCTTCACCAGGGTCTCGAAGGTGTCATCCGGCCGGTATTGGGCGATGCCAAATGAGGCCGTGATCCTGGCTGTCAAGGGGGGAAAGGCTAAATTTTTTAGATTCTCCCGGAGCCGCTCGGCCAGGATCGTTGCGTCCTCTATAGTAGTGCCCGGCAGCATGAGGATGAATTCTTCCCCGCCAAACCTGGCGGCCAGGTCTTCCTGCCGGATAGAGGCCTGCATCGACTCGGCGAAGGCTATCAAAACCTGGTCGCCGGCTTGATGCCCATAGGTGTCGTTAAGTGACTTAAAATTATCCAGATCGGCCATGATCACGGACAGGGCCTGTTCGTGGCGCTTGGCGAAGGCCATGGCCTTCTCCAGGAAGTCGATGAAAAACCGGCGGTTGGCCAGGTGTGTCAGGGAATCGGTGTTCACCAGGGTTATGATGTGTAAGTGGGCCTTCTCCAGATTTTTAACCGCAACCGCAATCCCCAAGACCCCCAGGAGCCACAAGAGGCCGTGGCCCCCTAACAGCGCCAGCTTCATGGGGCCTTGCGCCTGTCGTAACGACGCCATCGGCACGGCCAGGCTGATACCGCCCCGGATTTCGCCCAGGCGGTAACCCTGCACGGCATGGCAGGTCAGACAACTCTTTTCCGTAATGAACGGACGCATGAGGCGAAAGACTTCATTACCGTCCTGTTTCTCGATCCCCCTGACTTCGGTCTGACCCTGTTCAAAGGCATGGAGGGCGGCCGTTTCCCAGGCGTCTGGAACATTTTCGGGCCGTAAGGGCTTCAAGCTGTGGAGGTGGCCCTGGGGCTGGCCGGTTTTTTGGGCCAGTTCATAGACCTGGCGGGTCATGTAGGCCGGGTTGATGAGGGTCAGTCGGCGGCCGGAAGGGGTCTGGATATCGCGCTCCGGCAGGTGGGACAGGTGGGAGTTGGGCGGGGTCGCCGCCGCCACCGGCACATAGACCCCGCCATGGCTCGCGGCCCAGCGGCGGTAGAGGAGATCTTTCTCATACAGGGTTATGGCCGTGGTGTAGGCTAGGTCCAGGGCCTCCCGGCATTGCTGTACCAGGTTCCAGATCAGGGAGGCTGCCACTACCGCGGTCCACACCCCCAAAAGCATCCACCCAAACCGCCGGGGGCGGCTCAACCGGTCTGTAGGGATATCCACATCTTCCATCAGTCACTCCCGGGCGGTAAAGTCATCAGCTTCGCTTTTATGCATTATCGGCAGGAGGGTGCCCAAGCATTAGTGGGTGGGCTGCCTGAAAGAGCGGGCAGGTGGATGGAAGAGAGGGGAGAGGAAGAAAGAAAGAACTTTCGGCAAAAGCTCATGTGCATCTGGTTAGAAAAATATTTCCAAAGAAGAGCCCTGGGGAGATTGACTCACCAGGGCTTATTCCTGCAACCGGTCAGCCGGTGGCATCAGGTTTAACGGTGACCCGCGGCTCAGCTGGGCGGAGGCCCATAATAGGGGGCTGGCTGATAGCTCCCCTGCTGGGGCGGATAATACTCCTGCTGAGGCTGCTGATAGTACCCCTGCTGCTGTTGCGGCTGATAAGGGGTTTGCGACCGCCCGTAAACTTCTCCGGCTACGCCACCCCCGGCACCACCCAGCAAAGCGCCGATGGCCGCTCCCTTCCAAGGATTCCGGTGATTGGCGGCGGCCCCGATGCCCGCCCCCAGGGCCGCACCCAGACCCGCACCCGTGTATAGGTAGGGGCTTTGACTCGGCGTGGCGCATCCCGTGAGCAAACTCAAGCCCAGCAACCCTACTAATATCCACTGCTTTCCCAGGCGCAGGCCCCAAAAGCGTTGTCTTGTCTTCACGATGCTTCCCTCCCCAAGGGATTGATTGGTCCGTTTAAGTATTTAGAACCCCCGCAGGGGGAAATGTTAAGGCGTTTGAGTTTGGGGGAGAAAAAATAGTTGGCGAGGGAAAAATGCTAAAGACCCGGTTAAAAATTGAGGACGGCCAACAGGTCCAAATGGGACTGGAGGTGGTACCGGGCGGTTAGCCCCGGGTTTTTGTAGGCCGCGAAGGGGACGAAGGCCGCCGCGGCCACCTCCTGGTCCAGGGCGGCGTCCCCGACGTACAGGGCCGCCTCCGGCTCCAGCCGGAATTGGGTGAGAATTTTTTCGAGGCATTCCGGGTGCGGTTTGGGCCGGCTGACGTCGTAGGACGAGATGGTCAGATCGAAGAGGTCAGTAAGGCCCACTTGGCGCAGCACGAGAGGCAGGCTTTTTCCCCGGTTGGTGGCGATGGCGGTCCGGTAACGGGACCGCAGCCGGATAAGCACCTCCCGGATGTGCGGCTCCGGGCGGATGAGGGGCAGAAACGGGTCGTTGTTGATGGTCTTCTGGTAAGCCTGCGCCGCTTCCCGGCCGGGATGGCCCTGGAAGAGAAAATCGATGGCTCCCTCGGCGGTGCTGACGTGGACCACCGCAAGCTGCGCCTCAGTCAGGGGGCCCAACCCGAAGCGGTCCAGGATATGGTTGTAGAAGGCCCGGTTGGCTTCCCGGGAATCCACCAGGACCCCGTCGCAGTCGTAAATAATTACCTGGAACACCATGAAATCCCTATCGTAAAGAGCTATCAGCAGTCAGATTTCAGCAATGAAAATAGATGGGCGAAGGCCAGCCACCTGTAGGGTGCGCACTGCGCACCAGATTTTTCTCTCCCCGTTTCCTAAATATAACCCAGAAAATCCAATTGATGGGCGATATAGATCAGTTCCCGGGCTTCGACCTGGCGGTGGCGTTGGGCGATCCAGGCCTGAAAGCGGCTGGCGGGCAATTGCGAATGAACGTGCAGGGCCCGGCCGATGGTGTCGATGATGTAATGGAGAAAATAAGCCTCATCCCCGGGATAGCCGTCCGGGCCGGGAAAGACCACCCAGTCGGAACTGCCCGCGGCGATCAGGCGGGCGCCCGCTTCTCGGAGGCCCCCGAAGAGCCGGCGTCCGGTGCGGCTGCCGCCTGAGGGCCGGCCCCGGGCGCGCCGGGTGTCCATGGTGCGGTGGTACAGGGCTTCGATCAAGGCGTCCAGGTTCGGATCGATGGGGGGCTCAAGGATGGTGGCCCCGTCAAAATTGAGGGTAAAGTAGAACAGCCCGCCGGGAACCAGGCACGACAAGAGGCGGGGTAGGGCGGTTGGGAGATCGATGAGGTCCAGGACGGCGTGGGCGATGAGCAGGTCCCAGGCCACTTTTCCTGGCTCCCGGTCAAGAAAATCGAACAGGTCGGCGGCTTCGAAGGTGATGCGGACGTCTTGAGCCGGGGTGGCAAAGAGCATGGCCCCGCCGGCATCCACGATGAGGGGGACCTGGCACCCCGCGGCATAATCCTTCAGGCGCAGGGCGGCCGCCCGGATGAACTTCGGCTCCACATCAACGCCGGTGTATGCCGCCCGGGTCAGCAAACCCCGATCCAGCAGCCGCTCGACCATGGTGCCGATGCCGCAGCCCACTTCCAGGACCCGGAGGGGGGCGGAGTCCGCCCGGTCCCGCACCACCCGGACCAGGTGATCCCACACCTGCCGGTTCAGAGACCGGTCATCCAGGCCTTTTTTAGCGGCCAGATAGCGGATAAAGTCGGGAGCAGCGGGGCCGGACATGATTGTTAGCGTTTTCCGTTTTCTGTTTTCAGTTTTCCGTTTGAAAATCTTGGAGCAGGGGACGTCTCACGCACCGTCCATCCGGTTGAGTAGCGGGCGGGGACGCCCGATCCACCACTTTTCCATATTAATGGGTGGGCCGAAGGCCGATGAATGACTGGAGGAAGCCTCGCACGCTGGCGGCGCTGTCGTTCCAGGTGGGATGGGCCCCGGCGCTTTGATGCGCTGCCAGGCTCATCTTCAACAAAAGTTCCCGGTCCTGGATAAGCAGTGCTATATGGTGCGCCAGGGCTTCCGGGTTGCCGGGGGGAACCAAAAAGCCATTATCGCCATGGGTGATGATCTCTTTGGCCGCTCCGTCGCTTCCGGCGATAGCGGGCAGCCCGAACTGCATGCCCTCCAGGTAGACGATGCCGAAGCCTTCATAAGACGAGGGCACCGCCAGGAGGTGGCTGGCGGCGCACCGGGCCGCCAGTTCCCGGGAGGGCAGGGCGCCCAGGAGGGACACTCGTGGGGCCAGGCCGGCGTCCTTTATCTGGCCGCGGATGGCGTCAACATAAGCCGCATCCATTTCCAGACTGCCGGCCACCGTCAGATGCCAATCGTTGTCGGGGAGATTTTTCAACGCCGCCAGCAACGTGTGCAGCTCTTTACGGGGAATCAGGTTGCCCACGAAGATGACCTTGATAGGCCCGGCCGCGGCGGCCCGGGCCTTGATCGCCTCGCGGCTGACCGCGCCGGGCAGGCCGTCGCGGCCGGGCGAGGCCACGAGCAGGGGCCGCGTTCGCCCCACCAAACCCTCCACGTCTTTGGCGGTGGTGCGGCTGACGCATATGCACCCGTCCACCGAGGCCAGGTAGCGTTTTTCCACTAGGCGGTACATGCGCCGCATTAAGGCCGGATGGCGCTCCCGGCAGCGCAGGTGATGGACGATGGCGACCACGGGGTAGCCCAACCGGGGG
>Ga0351871_1306_pt1 | contig 12006 bp, 14 predicted proteins | sample TotcelHFGM3001N8_FD_206786 | JGI IMG/M metagenome (GOLD analysis project Ga0351871, IMG submission 206786) | Enriched cells from coal bed in the Powder River Basin, Montana, United States - Total cells FGM rep2 HSBNCT.FGM.300.1.N8 ...
AGCGAGACCCACGGCATGGCCCAGCGGGGCGGCATCGTGGTCTCCACCGTGGTGCTGGGGGATCTGCAAAGCCCCCTGATTTCCCCGGGAGAAGCCGACATCGTCTTGGGGTTTGAGGCCCTGGAGGCCTTTCGGGCCCTGGACCGTTGCCATGCCAAGACCCTGGTGATTGCCAACACCGCCACCCAGGTCCCGTACCCGGTGGCCATCGGACAGGCAAAATATCCATCGGTGGCGCAGATGTTCCAGCGTCTGGCGGAGCAGGTGGGGGCGCTTCTGGCCTTCGACGCCGGCGCTTTGGCCCGGGAGGCCGGCAGCCCTCTGGCGGTCAACATGGTCCTCCTGGGGGCCCTGGCCGCCACCGAGTCCCTGCCGATTGCGGGCCAGGACATCCTGTCGGTGATCCGCACCCGCACCAAGGAAAAATTCCTGGCCTCGAATCTCAAGGCCTTTGAGCTGGGGGCGGCCGCGGCCCGGGACCCCGGCAACTGGCAGCGGCGGTAATTTGGTCCATGATGGGAAAACAACCGGCAACTTCTCCCCGGCGCCGCCCCTACCGCCAGCTGCCCCACACCGCAGACCTGGCCTGGCGCTTGTGGGGGGCGAGTCTTCCGGAGCTCTTTGAAAATGCCGGCCGCGCCCTGAGCGCCACCCTGACCGACCGGCGGTATCTGCGGGGCCGGGTTACCCGGGAGGTGAGCCTGACTTCTATCGATCGGGAAGCCCTCTTGGTTGACTGGCTCAATCACCTGCTCTATCTTTTTGATGTAGACGGATTTTTGGGCCGGGATTTTCAGGTGGAGTCGTTGACCCCCGAGCGTCTTGAGGCCCGGGTGACCGGCGAGAGCTTCGATGCCGCCCGCCACCCCGAGCGGACCGCGGTCAAGGCCGCAACCTTCCATCAACTGAGCATCGTACCGGTTAAAGATGGGTGGGAGGCAACGGTGGTGCTGGATTTGTAATTCTGAAAAGTTTTTGGGTAGGGTGCGTCTTACGCACCACCGGCGGGCGGGACGCCCGCCCTACTGACAACTGACCACTGACTCATGATTAAGCTGCGGCAAATAGACCAATACCGCTGGGAGATTCCCCGGGAGGGCAAGATGCGCACCCGGGGGCTGATCTTTTGCTCCAAGGAGATGCTCCCGAGCCTCCAGGAAGACCAGAGCCTCCAGCAGGTGGCCAACGTCGCCACGCTGCCGGGGATCGTGGGTCCTTCCCTGGCCATGCCCGACATTCACTGGGGCTACGGCTTCGCCATCGGCGGCGTGGCGGCCTTCGACCTGGAAGAGGGCATCGTCTCCCCCGGCGGCGTGGGCTATGACATCAACTGCGGGGTGCGCCTGCTCCGCACGCGGCTGAGCCGGGAGCAAGTAGCGCCCCGGATGGAGGCCCTGGTAAACACCCTGTTCAGCAACATCCCCTCGGGGGTGGGTTCCCGGCGGCAGGATTTTAAGCTCACCGGCGCGGCATTTAAAAAAGTGCTCAAGGACGGGGCCCGCTGGGCGGTGAAAGAGGGCTTCGGCGAGGCCTCCGATCTGGCCCACATCGAGGCCGGGGGCGCCATCGCCGGCGCCGACCCCGAGTTGGTCTCGGACTTCGCCTTAAACCGCGGCAAGGACCAATTAGGCACCCTGGGTTCGGGCAACCACTTCGTCGAAGTAGGTTATATCGACGAGATTTACGATGCGGCCCTGGCGGCCAAGCTGGGACTGTTCCCGAACCAGGTGACGGCCATCGTCCATACCGGCTCCCGGGGGCTGGGGCACCAGGTGTGCGAGGACTACATCAAGGTGATGCTCAAGGCCAGCGCCAAGTACGGCATCGAACTGCCGGACCGCCAGCTCTGCTGCGCCCCTTTGACGTCGCCGGAAGGCCAGCGCTATCTGGCCGCCATGGCCGGGGCCGCCAACTTCGCCTTTGCCAACCGGCAGCTCATCACCCACTGGGTGCGGGAGTCCTTCGAGCAGGTCTTGGGGGTCGGTCCCCGGGATTTGGGGATGGAACTGGTTTACGATGTCTGCCACAACATCGCCAAGATCGAGACTCATACGGTGGAGGGCAAGCCCCGGAAGGTGTGTGTCCATCGCAAAGGCGCCACCCGGGCCTTTCCGCCGCACCATCCGGAGGTGCCGGAGGCCTACCGGGAGACCGGGCAGCCGGTGCTCATCCCCGGGGACATGGGGCGATACTCTTTCGTTTTGGTAGGGACCGAAAAAGCCCTGACGGAAACCTTCGGCAGCACCTGCCACGGGGCGGGGCGGCTGATGAGCCGGCATCAGGCCAAGAAGGTGGCCCGGGGCCGGTCCATCATTCAGGAGTTGGCGGCCCAAGGCATCATCGCCCGGGGCGCCGGCCGGGGCACCATCGACGAAGAGATTTCCGAGGCCTACAAGGACGTCTCAGGCGTGGTGGACGTAGTCCATGGCGCCGGGATCGCCAGGAAGGTGGCCCGGCTGAAGCCGTTAGGAGTCATTAAAGGATAGTTTTCAGTTTTCAGTTTTTGGTTTTCTGGTATAACAAGGGTGCAAACAAGCGATATAGTTGTAGGATGGGTGTGATTCGCCATTATCGGGTATCAGTGTGAGTGGCACCCCAGCAGAGCTTGGGCGGAAAGTTACGTTCCCAAGCTGGAGCTTGGGAACGAGAAGAGATTCTTCGCCGCTGGCGGCTCAGAATGACAGGTTTTTAACGGAAAACCGAAAACCGGCTTTTATATGTTTGATCGACTCTCCGACAAGTTAGACGCCGTCTTCAAGAAGCTGAAAGGCCGGGGCAAGCTCAATGAGGCCCAGGTTGGGGAGGCCTTGCGCGAGGTGCGCCTGGCGCTGTTGGAAGCCGACGTTAATTACAAGGTCACCAAGGCCTTTATCGAGCGCATCCGGGAGCGGGCGGTGGGCGAAGAGGTCATGCGGTCCCTGACCCCGGCCCAGCAGGTCATCAAGATCGTCCACGAGGAGTTGACGGCGCTGTTGGGCGGGGAGTCCCCCCGGCTGGACCTGAGCGGCAAGCCGCCGGTGGCGATCATGCTGGTGGGTCTGCAAGGGTCCGGCAAGACCACCACCGCGGCCAAGCTGGCAAAGCGCCTTAAGGGGCAGGGGAAGCAGCCTTATCTCGTGCCCGCGGACGTGCAGCGGCCCGCGGCCATCGAGCAGCTCAAGCGCCTGGGGGCCGACCTCGGGGTAGCGGTGCACCCCAGCGAGACGACGCAGAACCCGGTGGCCATAGCTGGGGCCGCCATGGAAGCGGCCTATGCCCAGGGCTTTGACACGGTAATCCTGGACACCGCCGGGCGGCTGCACGTCGACGCCCCGCTGATGGAAGAGCTGAAAGCCATCCGGGCGGTGGTCGATCCCAATGAAATTCTCCTGGTGGCCGACGCCATGACCGGCCAGGACGCGGTGGCGGTGGGCCAGAGCTTCCATGATCTGCTCAAGCTCACCGGGGTGATCCTCACCAAGGTGGAGGGCGACGCCCGGGGCGGGGCGGCACTAAGCATGCGGGAGGTTATCGGCCAGCCCATCAAGTTTTTGGGGGTGGGGGAAAAGCTAGACGCCTTGGAAGTGTTTCACCCGGAGCGCCTGGCGTCCCGGATTTTGGGGATGGGCGACGTGCTCACCCTGATTGAAAAGGCCCAGGAGGCCTTCGACGCCGACCAGGTTCAGGCGTTGGAAAAGAAGCTGCGCCAGGAGGCCTTTACCCTGGACGACTTTAGGGAGCAGCTCAAGCAGATCAAGAAGATGGGCAGCATGGAACAGATCATGTCCATGATTCCGGGGCTGGGTAGCAAGCTCAAGGCCATGAAAGGCATGCAGCCGGATGAAGGGGAATTGAAGCGGGTGGAGGCTATGATTAGCTCCATGACACCGGGGGAGCGGAACGATCACAACCTGATCAACGGCAGCCGCCGCCGGCGCATCGCCGCGGGGAGCGGCACCACGGTCCAGGACGTCAACCGGCTGCTGAAGAATTTCACCATGACCCAAAAGATGATCAAGCAGGTGGCCAAAGGCGGCAAGAAGGGCAAGGGCCGCTTGCCCATGAATTTTATGTAACGGCTTTTTGTAGGGGCGCACCCATGTGTGCGCCCTTGAGGGCGGACACGCAGGTCCGCCCCTACGACCCCATTAAACCTCAGGAGGATAAAGGAGCGGTATGGCAATACGAATTCGGTTGGCCCGTTATGGGGCGAAAAAGCGCCCCTTCTATCGCATCGTGGTAAGCAACAGTGAGTCGCCCCGCGATGGCAGATTTCTGGATATTATCGGCACGTATGATCCGCGCCAGGAACCGGCGGCGGTATCGGTGAAGGAAGACCTGCTCCAGAAGTGGGTGAGCAAGGGCGCTACCTGCACCGATACGGTGGCCAGCCTCCTGAAGCGGCCCCGGGGCGCCACGGCGCCGGAGGCCTGAGTCCGGCCCGAGAACAACAGGAAGGTTGATCGACCGATCCCCTGACCGAGGTGGCTTATATGAAGGAATTGGTGAAATTCATCGCACAGTCACTGGTGGATAACCCTGAACAGGTCCAGGTCAACGAAATCGAAGGGGAGCAGACCTCCGTCATTGAACTGAAGGTGGCCAAGGAAGATCTGGGAAAGGTGATCGGCAAGCAAGGGCGCACGGCCCGGGCCATGCGCACCATTCTCAGCGCCGCGTCCACCAAAATTCGCAAACGGGCGGTCCTGGAAATCCTTGAGTAGCAAACCGCCGCACCCCGAGGCGCTCATCGGTCTGGGGCAGGTTTCCGGAGCCCAAGGCCTCCAAGGGGCCGTCAAGGTTAGGGCCGATGCCGAGGCCGCTACCACCGACCCCGAGGTCTTTGCCGCCTTAGGCGAGGTCTGGATCGGCGGCCGGGGCTATGAAGTGCTCCAGGCGGGGCGCCACAAAAACCAGGTGCTGTTGTGGCTGGAAGGCGTCGACACCCGGAGCCGGGCGGAAGAGCTGGCGGGGCTTGAAGTTTTGGGGGACCGCCGGCGGTTTCCGCCGCTGCCGCCCGGGGAATACTACTGGTTCCAGGTGCTGGGTTTGCCGGTGGTCAACGCCGCCGATGGGGTTTGGTTGGGGCATCTGGACCATATCATCTCTACCCCGGGTCATGACGTCTATGTGGTGCGCCAGGGAGAGCGAGAGATCCTGCTGCCGGCGGTGGAGGACGTGATCGTAGAGATCAACCTGGAGGCGGGGATGATCAGGGTTTTGCCTCCGGAGGGGTTGCTGGAAACTTATGCAGATTGATCTGCTGACCCTGTTCCCCGAGTTTTTCGCCTCCCCCTTAAGCCAGAGCATGCTCCACCGGGCCCAGGTCCAGGGGGCGGTCACCTATACGGTGATCAACCTGAGGGATTTTGCCCCCGACCGCCACCAGGTGACGGACGACCGGCCTTTCGGCGGCGGCCCCGGGATGGTCATGAAGATTGAGCCGCTGGTGGCGGCCATCCGGGAGGTGAAAGGGCGCGACCCCGAGACCCGGGTGATCCTGATGGGTCCCGGGGGGGCGGCGTTCAATCAGGCCAAGGCAAGGGAGTTGGCGGGCCGTAGCCACCTGCTACTCATCTGCGGGCACTATGAAGGGGTGGACGGCCGGATTCATTTTTATATTGATGAAGAGCTGTCAATAGGCGATTATATTCTAACCGGGGGAGAAATCCCGGCTTTGATCGTGGCGGACGCGGTGACCCGGCTGCTTCCCGGGGTTTTGGGGGGCGAGGGAGCCACCGAGGAAGAGTCATTCCAGGAGGGCCTCCTGGAATACCCCCATTACACCCGCCCCCGGGTTTTCGAAGGACACGAGGTTCCCCAGGTGTTGCTGGAGGGCGACCATCAGCGCATTGCCCGGTGGCGGCGTCAACAGGCCGTGGCCCGGACGGTGACGCAGCGGCCGGATTTGTTGGCCCGGGCCGTCCTTAGCAAGGAAGACCGGGAATTCATAAAATCCCTGGCGGTAAGCCAGGCGGAAAATAGGTGAGGATATGGAACGTGTAGACCAATTAGCCCGGGAGCAGATGCGCGGCGACCTGCCGGCGTTTCGCCCCGGGGATACCGTGGAAGTGCATGTACGCATTGTAGAAGGGGACAAGGAGCGCATCCAGGTCTTCAAGGGAGTGGTCATCCGGAAACGGGGCGGCCTCACCGGGGCCAGCTTTACGGTGCGCAAGGTCAGTTATGGCGTCGGAGTGGAGCGGGTCTTTCCCATCCATTCCCCCAACCTCGACCAGGTGGTGGTCCTCTTCCGGGGCAAAGTCCGGCAGAGCCGCCTTTACTACCTGAGAGACCGGAAGGGCAAGGCGGCCCGGATCAAAGAAAAGCGGTCTCCGGTGCAATGAGCCGTCTCCCGGGCAGCGACGACGTACTTGCTGACCCGGAAGGATTCTGGCGTTTTCAGGGATTGACCTTAATTGCCGGCGTGGATGAGGTGGGCCGGGGCCCCTTGGCGGGTCCGGTGGTGGCCGCGGCCGTGATCCTCCCCGCCGGTGTCGCTTTTCCCGGGCTCCGGGATTCCAAGCGCCTCTCTCCGGAAATCAGGCAGGACCTGGATGGCCAAATCCGGCGCCAGGCCCTGGCCCTGGCCATCCATGCCATAGGACCCCGCCAGATCGAGCGTCAGGGCATTCTGGCCGCCTCGCTTGCGGCCATGGCCCGGGCGGTACGAGACCTGGCCCGGGTCCCGGAAATGGTCCTGGTGGACGGCCACCTGCCCCTGCCCCTGACTTACCCCCAGCAACCGGTGATCAAGGGGGACGACCGTTGTCCCTCCATCGCCGCAGCCTCCGTGGTGGCCAAGGTCTATCGGGACCGGCTGATGGAGGACCTGCACCAGCGCTACCCCCAGTACAACTTCGCCCGGCATAAGGGCTACGCCACCGCCGAACACCTGGAGGCCCTGCGCTGTTGGGGCCCTTGCGGCATCCATCGCCGCACCTTCCGGGGGGTGAAGGAATGGCTGGGAGGCGGCGGGGAATGATAGGGCATCGCAAATCGCCGCGTCTATCCGGTTACGATTATTCCCAGGACGGGGCCTATTTTGTCACGGTGTGTGTTCAGGGTCGCCTGTACCTGTTTGGCAAGATTGTTGATGGGAACATGCGGTTAAATCTTGCGGGTCAAATGATTGGAAAATGGTGGCGGGAGTTAGAACGCAAATTTCCTTCGTTGAAAATTGATGACTATTATGTGGTCATGCCAAACCATTTTCATGGAATTGTTTGGGTACCGGAAGAAGAACCTTGTTGCAGACCAAATCCAATCGTTTCCCCTGCGAATTCCCCGCTGCCCCCGGCCAAGGGCGGACACACAGACCCGCCCCTACAGAGGATGGTGCAATGGTTCAAGACCATGACCACGAATAATTATATACACGGCGTTAAAGAATATGGTTGGCAGCCATTTAAAGGGATTTTATGGCAGCGGAGTTTTTATGACCATGTGATCCGGGATGAGGCATCTTTAAACCGCATCAGGGAATATATTTCCACAAATCCTCTGCGATGGGACTTGGACAGGGAAAATCCCCGGTCGAGAGGCAGCGATGAATTTGATCGCTGGCTGGCCACCTGCAAAACCAGACCCATCGCGGCAACTCGTAGGGGCGGACCTGTGTGTCCGCCCTCGGACCCGCGGCGGCAATTGGGGGATCACGGCGAAGACCTGGCCGCGGCGGCCTTGAAGCAACAGGGCTATAAAATCCTGGAGCGCAATTATGTGACGCCCTTGGGCGAAATCGACCTCATCGCCCGGCAGGGCAAGGTTTTGGTGGTGGTGGAGGTCAAGACCCGGAAAAGCACCCGGTTCGGCAGCCCCCAAGAGGCGGTATCCCTAACCAAGCAGGGCCGGTTGCGGCGGCTGGCGGATTATTACCTCAAGGCCAAAGGCCTCACCGGGTCCCCGGTGCGCTTCGACGTGGTGGCGGTTACCCTGGCCGGGGATGAGCCGCAGGTGGAGATTATTCAGGGTGCATTTTGAAGGGCGGGGGAGAAAAAGGATTCAGGGTGAGCGTTGACCAGCATGGGTGAATGCTTCCAGATGCCTCCCGTGGCCAAGCAGAGCTTGGCGGGCAAATGCGTTCCCAAGCGGGAGCTTGGGAACGAGAAGCAACGCATTTTGAGGTGAGCACCATCGGCACGCTCTACATTGTCGCCACCCCCATCGGCAACCTGGAGGACATCACCTTCCGGGCCCTTAGGGTGCTGAAAGAGGCGGACCTCATCGCCGCGGAAGACACCCGCCACACCCGGAAACTCCTGAGCCATTACGGCATCGGCACGCCGCTCATCAGCTACCACGCCCACAACCAGGCCTCCCGGGGGCCGGAGTTGATCCGGCGGCTCACGGACGGCGAAAACGTGGCCCTGGTGAGCGACGCCGGTACTCCGGGGTTTTCGGACCCTGGGGCCGACCTGGTGGCCCGGGCCTGGGAGGCGGGGGTAAAGGTTGAGGCCATACCCGGCCCGGCCGCCGGGGTGGCGGCGCTCTCGCTTTCCGGGTTCAAAGGCGATATACTTTTCGTGGGTTTCCTGCCCCGGGGCGAAGGCCGGCGGCTAAAAATGTTCCAGGCCCTGGCGCCGGAGCCCCGAGTGATTATCATGTATGAGTCCCCCCGGCGGCTGGTCCGGACCCTGACGGAAATCTCCGGGACCATGGCCAACCGTGAGGTCCTGGTGGTCCGGGAACTCACCAAGAAGTTCGAGGAATCCTGGCGGGGGCAGGTGCCGGATATCGCCCGGGAGCTTAAAGACATTGAGATCAGGGGTGAATGCGCCCTGGTGCTCTCCTGCCCGGGGGCCCTGGCAACGATCCCGCCGGCGGACCTGGCGGATTGCCTGCTTAAGGCCGCCCAAGAGAGTGGTTTAACGGGGCGACGCCTGGCGGACCAGGTGGCCGGGGAGCTTAAGATTTCCCGGCGCCAGGTCTACCAGACCTACCTGGCCCTCAAGGCGCGGGGGAGGGTGGGGTAAGAGCGAGTTTCAATCATCAAACAATTTATGGTAGCCCAGGCTTTAGCCTGCGTCTGCACAGGCGAGACGCCTGTGCCACCATAGGACGACCTGATTCCACACTGGATTTCATGATACAATGGCAATGACCGAAACCAAGCTCTGGACTGTAGAAAAGGAACTCTGGGTGGAAAACCGCCTGGGGCTGCACGCCCGGCCGGTGGCGAAAATCGCCACTGCGGCGCAGCAATTCGACGCCGACATCACCCTGGAGAAGGAAGGCCTGGTGGTTAACGCCCGGGATTTACTGGACGTCCTGGCTTTGGACTGCCCCCAGGGAACCAGGCTGGTGCTGCGGACCCGGGGTCCCCAGGCCCGGGAGGCGGCCACCTCTATCACCTCCCTGTTCGCCCGCAAGTTTGAGGAGACATGAGCCGCAAGAATCGCCTGCTCGAAGGTATTGCCGCCTCCCCTGGCATTGTCATGGGGCCGGCCCACGTCCTGACCCAGGAAGGCCAGGTTTCGACGCGCCTGCTCTACAACGACCAGGAGGTTGCCGATGAGTTGAAGCGCTTCAACCGGGCGGTGGACCAGACGGAAGAGGAACTCACCCGCCTCCGGGCGGAAATCGCCAACGATTTAAAGGAACATGCCCATATCCTGGAGCTGCACCTGCTCATCCTCCGGGACCGGATGCTGCTCCTGGAGACCCAGAAGCTCATCAAGGAACAGAACTTTAACGCCGAGCGGGCGCTCTACCAAGCCTTTCTGAAGATCAAGGAGGTGTTCCAGCGCATCGGGGACAAACACATCCGGGGGCGCATCCAGGACGTGGAGGCGGTCTACCGCCGCCTGCGGGGCCACCTGACCGGCCGGGGCGCCAGCAAGAGCTTCGAGTTCCCCGAACCGGTTATCATCGTGGCCCGGGACCTGTCACCGGCGGAAACCACCCACATGTCCAGTTCCCAGGTGCTGGGATTCATCACCGAGCGGGGCGGCAAGACCTCCCACACGGCCATCATCGCTCATTCCCTGGAGATACCGGCGGTGGTGGGGCTGGACAACGCCACCCTGGAGATTGAATCCGGAGAACAGGTCATCGTCAACGGCCTCAGCGGCCGGGTGATCGTCAATCCCGACGAGGCCATGCGCCGGAGTTACGAGGTCCGCCGGGAGGAATTCGAGACCTTCAAGTGGGAGGTGACCCAGGGCAGTTCGCTGCCGGCCTGGACCAGCGACCGCCATCCCACCCGGGTGCTGGCCAACATCGAGCAGCCGGATGAAGTCTCCCTGGCCCAGAAATACGGGGCCGACGGGGTCGGTCTCTACCGAACCGAGTTCCTCTACCTGCGCCACCGCCAGTTGCCCACCGAGGAGGAACTGTTCCAGCATTACCGGCAGGTGGTGGAGGCCATGGCCCCCCGGGAGGTTACCATCCGCACCCTGGACATCGGGGGCGACAAGTTTCTTTCCCCGCTGGAGTATGCGCCGGAGATGAACCCGGCCCTGGGGCTCCGGGCCATCCGCTTTTGCCTCAAGGAGCAGAAGATTTTCCGGACCCAGGTCAAGGCCATCCTCCGGGCCTCGGCCTTCGGTACGGTCCGGGTTATGTTCCCCCTGATCTCCAGCCCCCGGGAGCTGCACGACGCCCGGCTGCTGCTGGAGTCGGTGAAGGGAGAACTGGCCAGGGAAGATATCGCTTTTGATCAGAAGTTACCGGTGGGGGCCATGATCGAGGTGCCCGCCGCGGTCACCCTGGCGGATTTGTTGGGCCGGGAGGCGGATTTTTTCAGCATCGGCACCAATGACCTGATCCAGTATGCCCTGGCCATCGACCGGGGCAACAAGAGTGTGGCGGACATGTACGAGCCCCTGCACCCGGCGGTGATGCGCATGGTCCGGGACGTGGTCCAGGTCAGCCGTAAGCTGGGCATCCGGGTGGCCATGTGCGGCGAGATGGCCGGCGACCCGCTCTATATCCCGGTGCTCCTGGGGCTGGGCGTGGAAGAGTTCTCCATGAACCCCACCTCCATCCCGGTGGTAAAAAGGGTCATCCGCATGACCTCCCTGGGCGAGGCCACCACAATCGCCCGCCGGGCCCTGACCCTGGCCACGGTTGAGGAAGTCAACGAGTACGTCAACAACGAAATGGATCACCGTTTCCCGGATATTTTCCGGTTCGGGCGTCCCCTGGTCGCCAATCGAGTCCTATGAAAGAAGACAACCTCAAGATCATCTGCCGGAACCGGAAGGCCTTGTTCGAATATGCCATCGATGCCTTGTATGAAGCCGGGCTGGTGCTGAAGGGGACGGAAGTCAAGTCCCTGCGCCAGGGGAAGGCCAACATCAGCGACGCCCACGCCCGCTTTAAGGACGGGGAGCTCTTCCTGTATAATGTCCATATCAGCCCCTATACCCATGCGGCGCTGGACAGCCACAACCCGGAGCGGCCCCGCAAGCTCCTGCTGAACCGCTGGGAACTGAAGCGCCTGTTGGGCAAGACCCAGGAGAAGGGCTATACGCTGATTCCCTTGCGCATGTACTTCCGGAATGAACACGCCAAGGTGGAGATCGCCCTGGCCCGGGGGAAAAGGAAATACGACAAACGGGAGACCATCCGCAACCGGGAGGAGAAGCGGGATATGGAGCGGGCCCGGAAGCGGCGGTGATTTTCAGCTATCAGCGGTCAGCTATCGGCCAAGACTGCCAGGATAGCTCTTAAGTGCGGTAGTTAAACCACCTTCGACTGACAGATTAAGGCGTGGATATGGACTTTTTTGCCAAGCTTGCCGACAATCGTATCCGGGAGGCCATTGAGGCCGGCGACTTCGACGACCTCCAGGGCAAGGGCCAACCCCTCAACCTGGAGGACGACAGCCACATTCCCCAGGATTTGCGCATGGCCTACAAGATCTTGAAAAACGCCGACTGCCTGCCGCCGGAGGTGGTGCTGCGCCAGGAAGTGGTGCAGTTGCAAGACCTGGTGGCCGCCATGCCGGATGAGGCCGAAAAGCTCAAGCAGATGCGCCGCCTCAACTTTCTGATCATGAAGCTCAATATGATGCGGCCGGTG
>Ga0351871_1310_pt1 | contig 11793 bp, 8 predicted proteins | sample TotcelHFGM3001N8_FD_206786 | JGI IMG/M metagenome (GOLD analysis project Ga0351871, IMG submission 206786) | Enriched cells from coal bed in the Powder River Basin, Montana, United States - Total cells FGM rep2 HSBNCT.FGM.300.1.N8 ...
GGGGCTGATCTCTCCCATGCTAATCTTCGCGGGGCTAATTTGCAGGGGGCCAAGATTACCGGGGAACAAATTTCTAGCGCGGTTACGGACTCGGCCACCATCTTGCCGGACGGCTCTAAAATGAAGATGCTGGGATAACCGTCGGAAAAGCCCGAAGCAAAGCCGAAAAGTTCCCCGCGCCGGGGCACGCCTCCACCGGAATCAGGGGAATGAGCTGGGCGCCAGGTTTTGATCAGGTGGCGGGCGCGGAGGCCCGCCCCACCAATAGAAAGAACAAAGGGAGGGCCGATGGCCCTCCCTTTGTTGGTTCGTGGAACGCACCCTACATGGCGGGCAGTGCCCGCCCATTTCTAAAACCTAAAACCTGAAACCTGAAACCCGCCTTTACCCCTCGGCGGCTTTGGGTTGGGCGGCCAGCCAGGCGGCCCGTTCCTCAACCTTGGTGGGGGCGGGGCCCAGCTTCAGGGTGCGCTCCACCATTTCCTTGGCGATGGCGGCAAATTTCGGCCCCTCCGAGGAGGACAGGTTGAACATCTCCACCCGTTCCGGTTCTATCCCCATGGAGGCGAAATCCTTTTTCACCTTGGTTACCCGTTTTCTGGCCCGGATGTTGCCCATGAGATAGTGACATTCACCCTCGAGGCAACCCACCACCATGACTGAATCGGCCCCGGCCTCAAAGGCCTTGAGCAGGTGAATGATATCCACTCGCCCGGTGCAGGGCATCAGGATCAGCTTGATATCCGGGGGATATTGCAGTCGCATCGAACCTGCCAGGTCCGCAGCGCTGTAGCCTCAGTAACGGCAGCAAAAGCCGATGATTTTGGGAGACCATGCAACAGTCATAACTCCTCCTTTTCTCAACCCGCGGCCATAGCCGTTTCCTGGGCAATGATCTGTGAGTCAGTGAAGTTTTTCAAGGTAATGGCCTTGGCCGGGCACTCCGAGACGCAGACGCCGCAGCCCTGGCACTTGGCCGGGTCGATGTAGGCTGCGTCCACGGTGTAATCGATGACCGGGACGTTGAAGGGGCAGGTCCGCACGCAGGTGAGGCACACGGCGCACTTGTCCTGCTCTACCACGGCTACCACGCCGCCCACTTCCACGGTGTTCTTGGCCAGGAAGGTGGCGGCCCGGCCCGCCGCGGCCTTGGCCTGGGCGATGGACTCATCGATGGGCTTGGGATAATGCGCCAGTCCCGCCAGGAAGAGGCCGTCGGAGGGCAGGTCCACCGGGCGCAGCTTGGCGTGGGCCTCGTTCAAGAAGCCTTCGGCATTCCGGGGCACCTTGAAGATTTCCCCGATATCCTGCACCGGATTGGGCAGCACCGCAGACGCCAGGGCCAGGAGGTCGGGGTTCAGGACCACCGGCCGATCCAGGATGAGATCGTTGATGGTCAGTTGGAGCTTGCCGTCGGCCGTCTGTTCCACCTGGGGCTTGCCGTCCAGATCGAAGCGGACGAAGATCACTCCCAGTTCACGGGCCTCTTTATAGAGCAGTTCCTTGTCCCCGTAGGTCCGCATATCCCGGTAGAGGATGAAGACATCCATGTCGGGCTTGATCCGTTTCAGTTCGATGGCGGACTCCACCGAATGGGTGCAGCAGAGCCGGCTGCAGTATGGCCGTTCCGGTTCCCGGGAGCCGACGCACTGGATGAAGACCGCCTGCTGGGCCCCGGTCACCTTGGCGTCTTTGGCGGCAATGAGCTTGTCGATCTCAAAGAGCGTCAAGACGTTGGGGTTTTGGCCGTAAAGGTATTCCTCCGGCTTGTACGGCTGACCGCCCGTGGCCATGATAGTGACGCCGTGATCCAATTGGCGCTCGCCCTTGGGGGTCTTAATCATGGAGGCGAAGTTGCCGATAAAGCCGCTGGTATCCTTGATGGTGGAGTTGAACAGCAGCTCGATATTGGGGTGAGTCTCCACCTTCTTGATCAGTTCTTCCAGGTAGCCCCGGTAATTGTAGCCCCGGGAGCTGACCACCAGGTTCCAGGCCTGGCCGCCCAGTTTGTCGCCCTTCTCCACCAGGTAGACCTGGAAGCCCATATCGGCGACGGACCGGGCCGCTTCCATGCCGGCGACGCCGCCGCCGATGACCAGGGCGGCTTTGGTGACCGGGAAGGCCTGCTTGTGCAGGGGTTCCAATTGCCTCACCCGGGCCACCGCGCCCCGGATCAGATCCTTGGCCTTTTCCAGGGCCTTTTCCGGTTCCTGCATGTGCACCCAGGAGTCCTGATCCCGGATATTGGCCATATCAAAGAGATAGGGGTTGAGACCCACCTGCTGGATGGTCTCCTGGAACATGGCCATGTGGGTCCGGGGGCTGCAGGAGGCCACCACCACCCGGTTTAGCTTGTTTTCGGTGATGGCCGCCAGGATCTTGTCCTGGGTGTCGGCGGAACAGGTGAACAGGTTCTGGTCGGCCAGGACCACCCCCGGCAGGGTAGCGACATATTCGGTGAGGGCTGGGATGTTGATGACCCCGCCGATGTTGATGCCGCAGTTGCAGACAAAGACGCCCACCCGGGGTTCCTGGCCTTCCACGTCGATCTCCGGGGGCAATGCCCGTTTCTTGACGGCCGTTCCCCGGGCTTCATACAGGAGTTCCCCGGCGGCGGCGGAGGCGGCAGAGGCCTCCATGACCGATTGGGGAATGTCTTTGGGACCCTGGAACACGCCGCAGACATAAACTCCGGCTTTGCTGGTGTTCACCGGCGTAAAGGGCGAGGTGTCGGCAAACCGGGTCTCAGGCTTGACGTCGATACCCATGGTTTTTGCTATCTTTAAGGCATCCACGGAAGCTTCCAGGCCCACGGAGAGGACTATCATGTCAAAGACTTCCGTCTTCAACTCGCCGGTTTCCGAGAGGTAGCGGATGGCCACGTCATCGGAGCCCGGCACCGCATCAATGGTGTGGACCCGGGAGCGCAGGAAGCGGACGCCGTGTTCGTCTTGGGCCCGCCAGTAATATTTCTCGAAATCCTTGCCGTGGGTCCGCATATCCATGAAGAAGATGGAGGCGTCCAGCGTATAGTCTTTGCAATGCTCCTTGGCGATGACCGCCTGCTTGATGGCATACATGCAGCAGACCGAGGAGCAGAAGCTGTTGTCGCAGTGATTCAGGTCCCGGGAACCCACACACTGGAGCCAGGCGATCTTCAAAGGCTCCTTGTGGTCCGAGGGCCGCACCAGGTGGCCGGCAAAGGGGCCGGAGGCGCTCAAGATGCGCTCAAACTCCATGCTGGTCACCACGTTGGGGAAATGGGCGTAATGATAGGCCCCATATTTCTTGGGATCGAAGGTCGTAAAGCCCGGCGCCAGGATGACCGCCCCCACCTCCAACTCCAGCTTTTCCGGCCCCAGATCGTGGGCCACCGCCTTGGCCTGGCAGGCTGCAGCGCACTGCATGCACTCGGAGCAAATGCCGCAATTGATGCAGCGGGCCGCTTCTTCCACAGCCTGCTCTTCTTTATAGCCCAGGTTGATTTCCTTGAAGCCCTTGATCCACTCTTCTACCGGGGTGGTGGCCATAATGGCCCGGTGCTTCTTCTCGGCATCCGCCGGGATCGGGTTCCAATGGCCTTCTGCCATGGGGATGGGGCGAACCGGCAGGTCCCGGCCAACCTTCAGGTCCTGGCCGGAGAGAAAGCGGTCAATGGAGGTGGCCGCTTCCCGGCCCGCGACCACGGCGCCGATGGCGATCCAGGGACCGGTCTCGACGTCGCCGCCGGCAAAGACGCCCTCGCGAGAGGTGGCCTTGGTGACCGGATCGGCCTCGATGAGGCCCCGGGGAGTCAGCTTGATGCCGTCGGCCTCGGTGATGAACTTCAGGTTGGTCTTCTGGCCGATGGCCATGATGACCACGTCGGCTTCCCGGGCCGTGGTCTTATCGTCAAAATAGGTGGGCGAAAACCGGCCCTGCTCGTCGAAGACCCGTTCCACCGCCCTGAGGGTAAGGCCGGTGACCTTGCCGCCGGTGGCGTTGATCTCTTTGACGCCCCAGCGATTGACGATGGTAACGCCCTCGTGCTCGGCCTCTTCCACTTCCCAGATGGAGGCGGGCATCTCTTCCCGGCTTTCCAGGCAGACGAGGCTGACGTCGCCGCCCTGGCGCCGGGCGGTGCGGGCCACATCCATGGCCACGTTGCCGCCGCCGATGACCAACACCTTTTTGTTCCCGAAGTCAAATTTCTTCCCTGAGGCCGAATCCTTCAGGTATTCCACGCCCCAGAGAACTCCCTGGGCGTCGGAACCCGGCACCGGCAGGCGGATGGAATCCTGGGCCCCCACCCCGAGGAAGACGGCGCTGAAACCGTCCCGGGTCAGGAGGTCGTTGATGGTGCGGTCGCCGCCGATGGGGGAGTTGTAATGAATCTCGACCCCGCAGCGCTTGATGTAATCCACTTCCCGATCCAGAACTTCCCGGGGCAGCCGGTAGGCCGGGATGCCGTAGCGCAGCCAGCCGCCGGCTTCTGGGGCGGCCTCGAAGATCACCGCCTTGTAGCCCTGGAGGGCCAGATGATAGGCGCAGCTCAGCCCCGAGGGGCCGGCGCCGATGACGGCCACGGACTGGCTTTTTTTGGGAGGCTCGGGCACCGGCAGGGCGCTCCAGTCCACGTTGTCCGCCACAAACCGTTTCAGGTTGCAGATGGCGATGGGCTCATCCACTTCCTGGCGGCGGCAGTCGGTCTCACAGGGGTGGGGGCAGACCCGGCCGATGGTTCCCGGCAGGGGCAGCCGATCCATGATCAGGGCCAGGGCCTCGGGGTATTTCTTCTCTTTAATCAGTTGCACGTAACCCTGGGCGCTGAGATTGGCCGGGCAGGCCCTGACGCACGGCGCCCGGTCGGCTTTCTTGATGGCGAAGGTGGCGGGAATGGCCTGGGGATAGAGCCGGTAGACCGCTTTGCCTTCCGCCAGCCCCAGGTTGAATTCGTCGGGCACCCGCACCGGGCAGACCTCGGCACAGGACCCGCAGCCGGTGCATTTGCTCGGGTCGATGTAGCGGGGTTCTTTCTCCACGCTAACTTTGAAATTCCCCGGCGTACCACTCATGGCCTTAACTTCGGACAGGGTGTGGATTTCGATGTTCAGGTGCCGGCCGCATTCCACCAATTTGGGCGAGATGATGCACATGGAGCAGTCATTGGTGGGGAAGGTCTTGTCCAACTGGGCCATGACCCCGCCGATGGCCGACTTCTTTTCCACTAAATGGACATAGAAACCAGAGTTAGCCAGGTCCAGGGCCGCCTGCACCCCGGCGATCCCGGCGCCGATCACCATAACTTGACCTACTTTACCTCGTGTTTCAGCTGCCATAAAAGCACCTTCCGTTTATCCAGAATATTTATACACTTAATTTCGTGCATAGATTGTGAAATTACCCACTAGTGCATATTAGAAAATCATCTCCAAGAAGTCAAGCAAGAATGAAAGGGCGAAATGGGGCTGGCCGTGGGTTTAACTCCCGGTGGGCCGCCTTGATCGGCGCCGGAAAATGCATCGGGCTTATGAAAAAAGGCCTATCGCCTCGGGGAAAAAAGTATCACGGCATAGCTGAGGATGGGGCAAAAATGGGCTGGGCCGCCACGGTAATCCCGGGATGGGTCTGCTACCAAATTGAGACCTCTGCGAAAGTCCCCTCACTTGTCATTCTGAGGAAGCGAAGCGACCGAAGAATCTCATAACTACAAGTAAATACGAGATCCTTCGCTACGCTCAGGATGACAAAATGGCTTTTCGCAGAGGTCTCAATTTGCCTTCACATGGTGGCCCAGGTTTTCAACCGGTGCCAAAGCAGGCCGAGACCTGCGGCTAACAAGAATTACCTTATGATTGCGGCTTGGTCCGGGGCGCCGGTATGCCTAATTTTTCCCATGCGGACGGCGGTTCCATCGGCTGCTAAACCAGGGGGCCAGCCAAGTATTACCAAAGGCGATCATCGGGGCGCACCTTACGATCATGCCCTGCAGATACCGTGCAAATGTTGGCCTCAATAACTCCCCCTCCCCTGGTGAGGTGAGGGGATACCTAATCACCCTCAAAAGAATGAATTTCTGATAGCATAGCCTATGTAGGATATTCTCAGATCTTCGCTTTCGCATAATGCGATGGCGGCAACCATCTCTTGGTTGCTCAGCCTGCCTTTTTTTAAGGCTCGTAGACTGGCGAGCAGTGCCAGAGGATTCTTACGCGGAGAAATGCCTGTCATCTCCTGATTAGCAAGCCCGAAGCGGTTCATGACGGCAATAAGTTCGGCCGGTTTGATGAATTTCTCCCAAACATGGACATTGGGTTGGGTCCAACTGGTGAAGCCCCAGTCCTGGCTGATTTTGATCACAACAAGGTTACTCAACCAGGTTCGATTGACCGTGTCATAGCAGAATATTCCCCCTGCCTTCAGCGTGCGCGCGACTTCGCTGATCACCAGGCTGAGGTCGTCCACATGCTCGAGCACATCGCAGCAGGCAACGATGTCGAAGGAGCCGTCGGAAAACGGTAAGGCCTCTCCCTTTCCCACCCGATAGTCGATCTCCAGGTTGTTGTCGGCGGCATGCTTCCGCGCCGCTTCGATGGAACGAGCCGCCGGATCGATACCGGTCACGGCAAACCCGTCCCTGGCGAATTCCTCCGCCAGAAAACCACCGCCACAGCCGACGTCCAATACTGTCTTGTCCGTAAGGTGTAGCTCCTGCAGCTTGCGCTTGAAATACCCGTACCTCACGGGGTTCATGCAATATCTGAGGCTGGAAATATCAAATCCGGCATCCTCAGCCCACCAATCATGGCCGTGGGTCTGGTAAATCTCGTTATTGATCTGCATAAATCATCCTCATATGATCACCCTCAGCGCGGCTGCGTCATCGGGCTCTTAGTGAAACGTGTGGCTCACCACGACCAACAGCATTACCGCGACGAAGACGATGGCACCAACGGCTTCTCGCCCTATTCCCGAACGGGCGGCGTGCCCTCGGACGTAGTTGAGCAGTATGCGGCGATTGAGAATGGCATGCCAGACGGCTGACATCATAAAGAGGACGCCAAGTATGGTGTGCGCCGACATCCAGGCGTGGCGCGAAAAGGATATTATTGGGTCCATCTGGTGCAGGTGGTTGGCCAGACCGGTGATCGGCAGCCCGAGACCGGTAACGGTAGCGGTGAGGATGACAAATCCCCGCCAGTTGAACAACTTCCTCTCAGTGTTTTTCATTTTTCTGATTACTCCTTTCAACGCAACGCTTCGAGAGCGGCGCGTATGTGAACCAGGACCCGTACTGTGGCGGCCATATCTTCAGCGCTGACGGCGGTGGTGAGGGCTTGCTCGAAAGCGTGTCCCCGCTCGTGCAACTGCTGGAAAATCCTTAGCCCAGCAACCGTCAAGTTGACGTAGCTGCGCCGGCCATCCCTGGCATCGGCACAACGCTCGACCAACCGTTCGCTTTCCATAACTTTCACCTGGCGGGTGACCGCTGCCGCATTGATGCCCAGTTGTCGAGCGATCTCCATGATCCCAACGGGCTCCGGATGGCGAATCGCCAGGAATCGCATCAGCGCCAACCGCGCCCCCGGCATTCCCACCTGGCGGCTGAACACATTGAGCACCTCCTGGTGCGTGCGCATGATCTCACGAAGCAGATGCGGCTCATCCCCGGTGTGATGCAAGTCAAGCATTCCGCCAGTCATTGGCTTATCCTCCACTCCATATATAATTGCCTATATCAATTACTATGTCAAGCATTTTTTGCTCAAAAGCCTGCTTGAGTCCGGACAATCATAATCTGTTGGCGATAAGTTGGTATTATTTACGGATAAGTACTAAGTCGGCGCCCAAAGCGGGCGTACATGCCGGTTTGCCCACAAAAGATTGCGTTTTGAGGGCGCCTGGGTATAAGATGCCTCCTACCGCCACCGGACCGGATGAGCCTGTCTAGCCCCGGGGGCCACCTCCTCCGGCAGGCGGCGGGTTCCCGGGGAACCTTGCAGCCGGCGCACCACATCTTCTGGCGAGCCGAACTCCGTCAGGCTTGAAGGCGGAAAGCGCCGGGCCGGCTAAACACCCCCAGTGCCACCGGGATTACCGCCATTTTTGCCGAAGACCACACCCATGAGGCAATGATCCCTATCAGCCCCTAATCAGGTTGGTCTTTTGCCTTAATTGCTCATGTATTCTTGTTACTGGCCTTGCCAATTGGCTCACTTGAATATTAAGATAGACCATTCTTAAATTCACTTTATTGCACGCCATAAGCAAATCCTCGGAGGGGCACACGCGGAAGGCGTCAAAACGAATCATTCCCAAAACCGCCGCAGGAGGTCAACCGATGGTCACCTTAGCTGATATCCAGGCAGAAACGCCCAGTTTTCTGGAAATCCTGGGCCTGAGCGAAGAGCCCTTGGGGATGTTCTACACCGCAGTTGAACCCCGGGAGGGCTTCTCCCCCCAGAGCGCCCTGTTGCCCAACGTGGACCTGGAAGCCCGGGGAGAGGTTGATTGGGGCGCGACCTTCGTCAACTTTGCCTGCGTCGTCGGGTTACTCTGGCGGGCCCGGAAGCTAGGAAAACCCGCCTACTTCGACCAGAGCCGCTTCGGCTGCCTGGGAGGCGCCTTTTATCTGGGTTTTTTAAAACCCCAACTGGAATTTATCACCCATTACGTCTCTACCGGCATCCCTAACGTCTTAGAAGGGGAGTGCTACCTGGAGTCCCCCGAGGTCACCCGCCGGTTTTTTGAGGCCATAGACCCCCGGCCGGCGCCCGCGCCCTTCTGCGTCTTCAAATCCCTGAGCCAGTTTGCCCCCCAGGAGAACCCCGAGGTGGTGATCTTTTTCGCCCGGGGGGAAGTCATCGGCGGCCTCAATCAACTGGCCACCTTCGTTACCAACGACTTTGAGGCGGTGATGTCGCCCTTTGGCGCCGGGTGCACCAACATCGTCACCTGGCCCCTGAAATACCTGGAGCAGGGGCGCCTGAAGGCGGTGTTGGGAGGCTGGGATCCCTCGGATCGTAAGTTTTTGAAGCCCGACGAAATTACCTTTGCGGTGCCCTGGGAGATGTTCGCCCGGATGGTCCAGCGCTACCGGGAGTCCTTCCTCACCCGGCCCACCTGGGCCGTGGTCCGGAAGAAGATCGCCCTGAGCCGCAAGGCATGGAAAGAGACATAAAGGGAGAATTTGTCCAACTCCCCCGGCAGGCGGCGGGCCTCCGGGGAACCTTTGCAGCCGGCGCACCACATTTTCTGGCGGGCCGAACTCCAGCCGGTCTGACTCTTAGGCCAAACTGCAATCATACCGGTAATTCATCTTCTGTAGGGGCGGACCCAGGTGTCCGCCCTCAGGTTGGGCGCACACGCGGGTGCGCTCCTACAACCCGGAAGCATTGGTTCCTTCCAGGCCCACAACCAGGTATTAGGCCCCCGCCAACTCAAACCCCGCCGCCTTGACCACCCGGTCCAGGTCCGGACGGGGGATGGGCGCGGCGCACTCGTAGCTCACCCGGCCGCCGGCCAGGTCCACGTTAACCTTGCTCACCCCCGGCAGACTCTCCATGGCCTTGGTCATGGCCGCGACGCAATGGCCGCAACTCATGCCTTTCACCGTAATCTCCGGCATCGGTTGTTCTCCTGATTATTTTTTATAAGACTGGCGGCCGACCACCCACCTGATCCCTTGCCACCCATAATCTAAGCATCATTTCTCCATTGGCCAGGGCCAGTCCGGCTTTATACCGATTAGCGACAGACAGAAAATTTTTGTAGGGGGGGACCCATGTGTCCCTCCATGAGGGCGCACACACGGGTGCGCCCCTACGTTTCGTCTGCATATTTCTGAGCGCAACTCGGCCTTAACCGGCGGTCTCGGGCCCGGGGAGTACTACCTTTTCCATCGAGACACCCGAAACGAGGCAAAGGCGGTGGGGCGGGCCTCCGTGCCCGCCAGGTGGGGTGCGCATGGCGCATCTTACCTCACATGCAATTCTTAGGGCGGGTCTCGCCCACCTTTGTTTCCATAGGGCGGGCTGTGCCCGCCGAATTCTGGCGGCCACAGTCCGCCCTATAAGAACTGCGCCGGCACAGGCTGGAAAGCCTGTGCTACCAGAAGGAACTTTTCAGGGCAGAGCTTCAGTCAAGCGCCGATGACCACAAAAAAATCTGGCGTCCCCGGGGCCGGTGGATCGCGCTACCAATCACCAGCCCCAGGGCCGCCAGAGCGCCGTGGATAAGAAGTGGGGCCGAGACCCCGTGAAACAAACCGCAACCCTGCTCGCCAAGCCGGCGGGTATCGGGGGGGGAAAGAATTTTCCCTCCGGCAGCCGGACTGCCTGGCCCCCAAATAAAAAACCCCAATTCCCTTAAAGCAGGGAACTGAGGATTGCACCCGTCTTGCTTGGTCCTCAAGTGAGCGGCCGGCCCGTATCGCGCGAGCCTGTCCGTCCATCCTACAGGCAGGTTTTCTGGCTTTTGGATCAATCTACTCCCGGCGCCTTCCCAGGGCCTGCATCAACCCCAGTGGCCTTCAGCCGGTTTCGTCCCCAATTACAGCGGCGGGACCGCGACGGTTTTGCACCGTCTTCCCTCTTCCCCTATGGGACCTGTAAGTTTTTTTATTCTATGCCTCCTGGCCGCGAGTGTCAAGGGGAATCCCCGGAGCCCGGGCGAAGACAAAGGCGTTTAGGTCCACCCCCAGGGCCTGGGCCACGGGGTGGCATTTGGCCTGGAGGAGAAACCAGACCCGGGGGTCGGACAGATGACTCATGGTCTCGAAGTGTCCCATGCCCTTGGCCACGATGATGCCGGCGGCCGCATAGAGTTCCCGGAAGCCGGGGCTGACCCCGTCAAGCTCCAATCCCACGGTGCGGGCCCCGGTGTCCACCACCGGCTCCAGGGTTTCTCTCAGCCCCGAGGCCTCCAGGTCCGCCAGGGTGAGATCGTTCTGGATAGACCCGCCCTTCACGGCATAAACCACCCGCCAACCCCGGCGGCGCAGGCCGGACACCAGGGGCTGATCGAAAAACTGCTCCCCGGCGTTATCCGCCAGGTAGAGCAGGAGGCCGGGAGGGCCGGCCAGTTCCTGGCGAAAGTCAGGCACCGCGGCGAGTTCGAATCCCACCCGGGCCAACATCTCCCGGGTTGCTTCCGCTTCGCCCCGGAAAAAATCCAGGGCATTGCCCACAGCGGCCAGGCGGAGGAGAGATTCCAGGTCGTCGCCGTAAGCCGGCGCCAGGCGCCGGTACATCCGGGCTGCCCAGGTGGTCGCCGCGGCTTTGCGGGCCGCAAAGGGATCCTGGTTCCCGGAGAGCTGATGGATAATGCCGAGCAACCGGTTGGCGATGCGCGCGGGAATGGCGCCGGGGCCAAACTCCTGATCCAGGCAGCGGCGGGCGGACTCAGAGGCCCGGCGCCGCACCTCCGGGTCCGGGGTGGCCAGTTCCACCGCGAGCCCCACCAGCCGTTCCAGACAGGGGTGACACTCGGGGAGCATGGCCATGGGGCGTATAGTTTTCTCAGATTGCATCACGTGGAGGCGGGGTATAGCCACGGGACTCCCTTGGAGCTCAAACCCCGGGCCGGATTTGTTGAGAACAGGCCCTCCTGAAGCAGAGGACTCAGGACTCTTTGGCACTGCTTACTTTCTGAGGGTACCGCTTCCACTTGAACAGCCAGCGGTCGAAGACCAACAGATACCCATCGCCGCATCCCCTACAGACGTAATACTTGCTGCCGGGGATGTGATACATCCAGCGTTGACGCCGGGTTCTGGTTAAGCTTTTGTCGCATTTGGGACAATCACGGGGCATG
>Ga0351871_1315_pt1 | contig 11586 bp, 10 predicted proteins | sample TotcelHFGM3001N8_FD_206786 | JGI IMG/M metagenome (GOLD analysis project Ga0351871, IMG submission 206786) | Enriched cells from coal bed in the Powder River Basin, Montana, United States - Total cells FGM rep2 HSBNCT.FGM.300.1.N8 ...
CGCATCTACCACGGTTCCAAACTCGAGGGTCTGTCGGCTTTCGACGAGCCCACGCGGGACTGGATCGTTGGCGACTTGGAGCGTAATCGCCAGCGGCCGACGATCGTCGCGATTCACGAACCGATCTACCCGCCCACGTTTCTCGACGCCCGGCGACTTTACAAAATCCTCGCGCGTTATCCGAACGTCGTCGCAGTGCTCCAAGGCCATCTGCACCGTGACCTGGAGTATCGCCTCCGGGGCACTGCATATCTGGTGGGGCCGTCACTGGGAATGCCGCCCACGCAAGCGATGAAATGGGTTCACATCCACGCCGACCGGCTCGTTTTGCAAACCTATGCCTACAACCAATCCAACCGCCGGTTCGAGTTGCTCGATCGCCGCCAGACGATCGCGATTTCAGAGCCGTTGCAGGGCGGGCTGACGACCCCAACCGGCACCAGCCTTGAGATGGCCAACTACGACGCCTTGCCGGCCCGCCCGCTGATCCAAGACCCGCAATTGCCACTCCGGATCGGCGAACTGCTGCAGAACGCCGCCGGCTTTCTGCTGCCTTCTCCGTAGCGAGAAGAAGCCCTTCTCGGGACGACATCGACAACGAATTCGCGCTGTGGAATCCCCAACTCCGCGCTTCTCGTTTCGGATGGGCGCGGACGGATCGTTGCCCCCCCGGGGATGTCGGTGGTTGACAAACCCCCCGGCTGTTGGTTTACTTTCGGCAGGGCTTGCTTTGCGATTAACAATCGTGGAAGCCCCCCAGGAGACGATCGGATGGCACGCTACGTTTGCCCCGTGTGCGGTTACGTCCATGACGACGAAAAGAAAGGCGCCCCCTGGGACGCGCTGCCCGGCGACTGGACGTGTCCCGTGTGCGGCGCGGCGAAGTCGCAGTTTCAACCGGCTGGCGGCGATTTGCAGGACTCCCGCGAACCAGGCGCGGACGAGCCTCGTTTTTCCAACCGCGCCGCCCAGGCCCATCGCATGTTCGGCTACGTGTTCGTGGCCATTTATATCGTGCTGTTGGTGCAGATGATCCCGCGGCTGTGGAGTTACCAGATCGAGTTTCCGGCGCGGACCGTGCTGCACATCGCGCTGGGCATGGCAATCGCCATCGGCACCGCCGCGTTGATCGCCGCCGGCTGTCAGCAATACCGGATCTGCAACACCGGCCGCTGTCCGGTGGGGATCACATCGCAAGACCCGGAACTGCGAGCGCGGCTGCAGATTGACAAGTCCGCCAGACGCCTGGAAAACTTCCTCCGCGTGTCGACCGAAGAACTGGCGGCGCTGGCCCGGCTGACCGGCAACGACGACGTCCACAAACTGTCGCTCGCCGACATCTGCACCACAAATTCGGAGATTTCCAATCACACGGAGATTGCGCATGTCTAGACGCGTGGCAAAGACAGCGTAACCCGAAACGTCAGCGAGGCGTCGCCCCCCTGCTACCCTTCTCGCTGACGCTTCGGGTTATTGGGGGTAGACTCGCGGTTGTGAATACGTTCCATTCAGACGTTGTTTACTGTTGCCTCACAGAAAGGAGCATGACGATGAGTTGGAAACAATTGTTGAAACTGGTTCACGTGGGTGGACTCGCGTTGGCCTGGACCGTCTTCTCGACGGGGTGCCAGCAAAGCCCGCCGCCGCCCTTGCCGAACGTGAACCAACCCGAGGTGGAGATGCCCGGCGACGAACCCGTCGTAGAGACGCCCAGCGACGAGCCCGCGGCGGAGATGCCCAGCGACGAGCCCGCGGCGGAAACGCCCAGCGACGAGCCCGCGGCGGAGACGCCCAGCGACGAGCCCGCGGCGACACCGGACGAGCCGGCGGCGGAACCCGTGGCCTTTGAGGTCAAGGTTCCCCTCGGCCTGCCGCCCCTGCCGATCCCGGAGGACAACCCGATGACGGCCGAGAAGGTGGAACTCGGCAAAATGTTGTACTTCGACAAGCGGCTGAGCAAAGACGGAACGATCTCCTGTGCGACCTGTCACGATCCGCTGATGGCCTGGACGGAGCACAAGCCGACCAGCACGGGCATCGGCGACCAGGTAGGCGGCGCCAACTCGCCCACGGTGATCAACTCGGCCTATGCCACCACGCAATTCTGGGACGGCCGGGCGAAGAGTCTGGAAGAACAGGCCTTGGGACCGATCGAAAATCCGATCGAAATGGGGCACAGCTTGCCGGAGATGATCGCCACCCTAGACGGACTAGAGGGTTACAAAAAACACTTCCAGAAAGTATTCGGCACGGGCATCACCAAGGAGGGGATCTCCCAAGCGATTGCCGCGTTCGAACGCACCGTGCTCAGCGGCAATTCGCCGTACGACAAGTTCACGGCAGGTGACGAGAACGCGCTGAACGAGGCCCAGAAACGCGGACTGGAGTTGTTCAACAAGGTTGGTTGCGCCGACTGCCACACCCCGCCGCTGTTCAGCAGCTATGACTTTTACAACGCCGGCGTGGGCATGGACAAGGAACCGCCTGACGAAGGACGCAAGGCCGTCACGGACGACGACGATGATTTCGGCGCCTTCCGCGTGCCCGCGCTGCGCGAGGTCGCCAGCACGGGGCCCTATTTCCACGACGGCAGCGGAGCGACGCTGGAAGACGCGGTGGCTCTGATGGCTGCCGGCGGGAAAGACAACCCGAACTTGTCGGAAATGCTGAAATCCGTGCGCGACGCCAAGCTGACCGAGGAAAACCGAAAAGATCTCGTCGAGTTCCTCAAAGCACTGTCCGGCGAGTATCCGATCATCGATCCGCCGACCCTGCCGTAAGCGAGCGGCTATCGCAACCCCATGTCCCCAGCGCCGCCCCGCTGGGGATTGGGGGCATGTTCGTCCGTGGTTTGCGCGTCAGGCGGCAGAAATCCGCCGGATCATGTGTCAGACCGTTGGCGGATGGTCCGCACCGCCGGCGTCATCGAGAGCCTGCCCCTTCGCTATTCCCACTCGCCCAGCGTCACGCGTTTGCTGAGCAGTTGGCCGTCGCGGATGATTTTGATGGTCACGGTGTCGCCGGCGACATTGTCCGCGATGCCGGCGGTCAGGGCCTTGTAGTCGACGACCTTCTGGCCTTGGTATTCGGAGATCAGGTCGTTCATCATCAGGCCCGCCTTTTCCGCCGCGCTGTTGGGGCGGACGGTGTAGATGATGCAGCCTTCCGGGCCGTCCTGACAGCCGACGCCCAGAAAGGCGCCACGCCGCACATCGACTTCGCTGGTCGCCAAGGCTTCTCGCAGCCGGTCCACCCCCGCGTCCGTCAGGCGCGTACCGTAGATACGAATTCTGGCGACGCCCCGCAGTTGCTGGAGATAGCCGACGGCCTGGTCGGTGATGGGCACGTACATCAGGCTGAGCATCGCCAACTGGTTCATGCCCAGCAGGTTTGTCAGACCTTCGTTCGTGACCTGGGCCCTCTTGATCGTCAACACGGACAAGTCGGTCATCGGGGCGATGTGCTTCAGCCACTCGTCGGTGACTTGAGGCCCCTGCAGGATCAATTCGCCTGCGTCCCGCAGCCAGCGGAGCCGGACCAAATCCTGGGGGGTTCCTTGCCAGCCCTCGTTCAGCTCGACGGTATAGCCTTCGACGAGACCAAATCCCAACTCCGATACCCGGGCGCCGATGTTGGCTCCCAAACGTTTCAAATCTTGAATCGCCCGGTCCTGGCGGATCAAATCCAGGCGGGCCAGTGTCGAGCGTGCGCGGCGGGCGGCCGAAGTGAGCTGCGGCTCGGCGATCTTTTCCAAGGCTGCGTGCGCCGCCTCCGAGGCGAGGCTGTCGGAACTGAGCGCCAACTCTTGCAGCACGTAGACGGCTCGCGTCGTGACCTCGAGATTGCTTTCTGCCACGGCGGCCAGCACAGGTTCGACCACGGCGGCGCCTGCGGCAATCAGTCTCTCCGTCGCGACCTCCCGATCCACAAAGCGTTCCGCATTCAACTGGTCGATCCACAGCCGGATCTGCCGAGCGGGCGGATTGGCCACCGTTTCCACGGAGAAGGCTGCCGTTGCTGGCAACAGCAGCGCGCAGATCACGCAGATCACCCTGATTACGAAACACCGCTTCATGAAACTAGCCCTATCCCCGATTCCCAAGCCATCTTATGCCAATGCCGGGAAAAAAGCCAGCACTTATCCGCCACAACAGGACGTTTCGTATAGGCTCCGGCGTCCCTGCTGTCAATGTCATCCCGCCGGTGGGGCGGTCTGACGGTGGGGCACAATTTGCGGCAGATTGGAATGGACACCAAGTGCTGTTTTCCGCTACGCTCTGCTGGAATCGTTCCAGGGAGGGGACGAGACGCACGACCTACGAACGCAAGGATGCTCCGGCATGGTCAACGCTCTTTGGATTCCCGCGTTTTCGCTGCTTGCCGGTCAGATGCCTGCCATGCCAGCGACGACCGTGGATTTTCGCATCGAGACCGACGTCTTTCTGGGCGCGGAAAAAGAGCCGGTCGCCCAGAATGTGACGCTGTTCACGGGCAGCTTGGTCTACGATTTTCCGCTCATCGGCCCCCAGGAGATCACCGTTTTCGACGCCTCACGCGGCCGGTTCATCCTGCTGGATGTGCCGCGCAAGACGAAGACCACGCTGCAGACCCAGGAACTGTTGGAGATTACCGCTGCCATCAAGGTGCAGGCCCAGGGATTGGACGGCGTATTCGCCTTTGCCGCCGATCCACAATTCAAACGCGACGTCGACGAACAAGCCGGTTGGCTCACTCTTTCCAGCAGCCTGATGACGTATCGAGCCAAGGGAGTCAAGCCCCAGGTCTCGGGAGCCGCCGCCACCTATCGGGATTTTGCCGATTGGTACGCACGGCTGAACGCGACGCGGCCCGGCAATCTGCCGCCCTTTCCCCGCTTGGAACTGAATCGCCTGCTGGAGGAACGGCAAGAGGTTCCGGAAGAAGTCGAATTGATCGTCGAGCCCAAGAACCGCTGGGCGGGTCGACAGCTACATGGCCGATTTTCAAGCCGTGGGCTTTCAGGAATACCGCCAGCCGCTGCAAATGGCGGCGCAGTCCGCCGGCCACTAGGACGCAACTCACAACCCGCGGATTTAGCGTGGACAACGCACTACGCTGACTCGGCCAGGAGTGGCATGAATTCCGTCTGTGCCAACGCCCGCGACGCGAACAACAGGCAGCAGCCGCAGATCCGCATTGCCCGTTTGGTTGCCTCCGTTTTCTTTAGGGCTTCGGTGCCAGCGAGAGCCAGGCGGGGGCGTGGCGGTCCTGGGCTTGATTGGCGAAGCGCAGGGGTTTGCCGGCGGGAAGGGGATGGACGACGCGCAAGGCGAATACCGCGGCTTGCTCCGGGATTTCGGTTCGGTCGATGGCCGTCTTCCAGGCGGCCGGAAGCTCGCCGGGCAAGATCCCCCGCAGCGACCAGTCCGTAGGCCAGCGGGCAAGGACCGTGCCGGATGCGTCCAGGGCAGCCAGTTCGATCGCCCATCCGGGATGATAGAACGGTGCGATGCCCGTGTTGCGGACCTCCAGAGTCAACTGGAGTTTGTCCGCCTCGATCCGCACGTCGGCCGATTTGACATGGAATTCGTAGCCCATGCGCTGCACCTCGGCCAGCGCCCGCTGCAACCGTTCGGGCGAAGCTTGCTGCCGGAACATGCCGGTGTCCATCAGCCAGGTGACGTGCGTGGCATCCCGGCACGCGCTGAACGACTGGCCGGCCGGCGTGCAGGGTGGGTCGTCGAAACAGCAGCCCCAGACTTCCGGCCGGATTTCGCCGCCGATCGGGAACCGCTTCCACGTCTCCTCGGCGTCGGCCCGGACCAACCGGGCCTCGAAGAACCAATTGTCCACCCGGCGACCCGTGTTCAAGGTGGCATAGGCGAACGAGTCGTCGTGGTAGCCAAACGGGCGCTGCTGGGTAGGGGCGTATCGAGGATCGTCGTCACCCGCCGGGTAACGCAACAGAACGGGCGTCTTGCCGAAACTCTGCTCGTACGCGTCCAGCACTTCGCGCTGCACGTCCTGGCTGGCCCACAGATCGCTGCGGGGGTGCGTGTGCCATTCGCCCCAGGTGCCCAGCAGGCCGGCCGTGATATAGCCGATCCGCGGGTCGCCGTCGTAGCGTTTGCCCAGTTCCCGGACGAACTGCTGCAGGGTCCTGCGCAGCAACGGATTTTCATAGTCGGGCGTCTCGACCGGCTTGGGCGGCCACGGTGCGGTATTGGTGTTCTCATACCGATGGACGGTCAAGCCGCCGTCGATCAGGAACCGCGGGATCAGGTTCGCTCGACCGGGATACTCGAGCACGATCCGGAACACGGCTTGATTCCCGCGACTGGCAACATCGTCGAGCAGTTTTTCCAAGGGGCGGAAATCGTACTGGTCGGCGCCCGTGACCAGTTCCGACAGCGCCAGGTACTGGAACTCCATGCTGTGCGGAAACCGATCCGCCGCGGGGCGGGCGTAGGGGACAAGTCCCCGCAGCGGGTTGTCGGCCGGACTGGGGGCGTACTGGAGTTCGACAGGCTGAGCGGCGGCGGGGGCTGATATCAAAATCCCCAGGCAGACCATGCAGAAGGCAGCAAAAGGGGTGTTCATCGGATGTTTTGTTCCTTGTCGTACCAGGCGATGCGGATCACTTCGTCGCTCCCGTCATGCGTCCAGCAGCCGAGCAGCCAGACGCCTTCCGGCAAGTTCCGGCGCGCGGGCCGCCGGTCGTCGAACAGAAAGTTTCACGTCCTGTTTTGTTGGAACCCCGCACCAAGCGTGAGCGGTCAGCGAACGGCCGTGCCGAACGTCCGCAGGATGGCCTCCAAGCAGGCAGACCCCGTTTTTGCCTCAGGCAACAAATAGCAGCCCTCGGTCCATTCGTTCCAGGCATTGATCAGCACGGCAAAGGGCTGACGTGAATCTCGTGCGACGTGTTGTGCAACGTCGCGCAACAGTTGCTCGAACCGTTCGGGCGTGTTTCCCACCACGACCGGGCCATACGGATACTCATGCCTGCCCGACGCTGGCGCCACGGGAAAGGGCCACGGCACTTCCTTGGCGCAGCGCGGCGTGACATCCCACCCCGTCGTCACCACGGGCAGGTTCACCAGCGGGGCCGATGACGTCATCTTCTGCCAGTGATCCCGATGCGCTTGCATGAGATCCTCGTACTGCTCGGTGAGGTCGGGGCCGACTTTCCCCGCGGAATTCACGTTGTACCGGCTCGTGCTTTGAAACCCGGCTTCCTGGACGATCGCTGCCGATTTCGCATCGGCCACCATGCCGTTCCAATGCATCGGCGGCAGACCCGCCTGGCGCAGACGGGCGTCCATTCGCTCCAGGATTTGGCGGGTTTCCCGCGGACCGCCAAGCTGCTCGACGAACCTGGTGGCCTGGAACATGCTGAAGAACAAGCGGCCTTCGACTTGCCAATAGTTCGGCTGCCGGAAGTAGTGCTCGACGCAGTAGTCCAGCACGCGCTGCAGGTCGCGCGGCGAGTGACGCGAGGGCAGCCAAACCGTCCGCTCCTTGCCGAACTCCGGGCAGAACTGGTCCCTGCGGTCGTGGTTGGCCCACATGAGCGCGAACTTCATGCGATCGCGATTCTCGGCACGGAGGAAGCCTTGCTCCAATGCCTCCTGCATGTTCCGGACGCCGCTGTACCAGTACCAATCGAACAGGAAGACGTCGATCCCGTGGTCGGCTGCCAGGTCGATCTCGCGGGCCGACCACTTCGGATCGCTCTCGTCAAAACAGCCCCACGCAGGCTGCAGCGGCTGGTGGTGTCCGGGAAAGCGGGGAACGGCGGCCTGGACACCTTCCCACTCGGTCCAACCGTCACCCTTCCAGGCACTGCCGTGGTCGTAATTGTGCCAGTGCGGGTAATAGACGCACATCACGGTCGGCCGACGCTGGCGGGCGTCTTGCGCCGCGTGCGCAACCGTCGAACCCGCGAGGATCGGCAAGCCTGCGGTGAACCCAACGACGCCATTCTTGGAACGCTCCAGAAATTCGCGGCGGTCGATGTGCCTCATGGACAGGTGTGTCCCTTCTGGGAAAGTAGGTTCTCGCAGTTGGTCAAGGGCTGATGAGAATTCTGAACCTCGTCCGCCAACATTGCAACCCTCCTGGACCAAGTTCACGGGACAGGTCCAATTTTGCGATGCTCAAGCCGGGACGATGAAAATGCGCAACTTCGAAGACACAAGTCCCACGTAGATGGGGACCTGGCCCTGCCCCCGCCGCCCTCCTTGACTCGCCAGATCTCCGTTGTTAGCCTCAGTCCCGTGGGAAAAAAGCATGTTCCTATCAGTTGACCGGTTGCGGCGGGGGGCGCGCGTCCTGCTATCGGGAGCACCCTGCTTTCACGGCTGGCGCGGGGAGACGGTTCCTCCACGCGTCGAGCCGCTGGAGGATGATTACCAAGTCGTATCCGGGAGCATTATGCCGCTGTACTCGCTGACCGAAGGCATCAAGCAGCCCCACGTGGGGCGGATCGTGCGCACGGCGGTCGAAAGCGATGCCGAGCTGTTGGACGAGGTGTTCCCGGACGGGTATCTGAACGCCCACGGGCTGTTGCCCAGCCAGACGGCCGTCGCCGAGTTCCACACGCCGCGCGACCCGGCCAGTTTGGCTCAAGCCCGCCGCTATGGCCAGGCGCTGGAATTGGCCGACGTAGGGTAGTGAGTCGTTCGAGGTTACCGGTGAGCGGCAAGGCGCTAGCCGCCGGTGTCGTGAACCGTCACGCACCGGTGGCTAGCGCCATTTCGCTCACTTTTCTCGAACGATGCGAAGCGGTAACGTAAGTTGCGAAGTCAGAATCGAGGTTTTCTCATGCAGAACCAACGACGAGATTGGCGGCACGTTCTGGGGTTCGCCGCGCAGGTTGCCGGTCTGTTTGCCGTCTTCTACCTGTACGTCCTGTTGCGAGTTCGACCGGAGTTGTTCTATCAGCAGATCCCCGACGTGTTTCGGTTCGAATCGTCTTTCTTCGCGGGCTTCGTGAATCGCCCCGGAGGATTAGTCGGCTATGCCACGGCCTTTCTGTCACCGTTGTTTGCCATCGGCTGGGCAGGCGCATTGGTGATCACGTTGTTGACCTTATTCGTCTGCTTGGCGACGCGCCGGTTCTTGGCGTCCCTGGCGGGCCGCGGCGGTTCGTTCGTGTATCTGGTACCCGCTCTCCTGATCCTGATGGTGTTGGGAAAGTACAACCACCCCGTCAGTCTGGGCGTGGGGCAGTGCCCACGCTGACGCTGCAGTTTGCGAGCCTGACGGTGACGGCTCAGCGGGCACCGCTGGAATGCGGCGACATCCTGTTCGACCTGGGGCGGATCAACGAGTCGCAGCACATGGCGTACGAGGCGCTGGAGTTGTTCGGCGAGCGGCCCCCCACGCTGCAACGGCTGGTTTACCTGCACGCAATCAAGGGCGAGCCTGAGGCGGCGCGGAGGTTCCTGGCGGTGCTGGAGCGGAGCCTGATGCACCGCCGCTGGGCGCGAGAACGTCTCCGCCAACTCAATGCCGATCCAATGCTGTCCGGCGAAAGCGTGGTCGCTTCTCGCCGCGAACTCATGGTCGCACGCGACTTTACCGGCAAGCTGGATCTGCAGACGATGCTGGAACAGCTTCTGGACCAGAACCCGCAGAATCGCATGGCGTTCGAGTACCTGATGGCCTTCTATCTGGCCCGTCGCCGGGTGGACAAACTCGTGGAGAACCTTCCTCGGCTGGATGATTTCGGGTATTGCGAGATTCCCCGCCATTACGAAGAGGCGATCCTGATCCTCGCCAACGAGACTTCGCAACCGGTCGTCCTGCCTGGGCGAAGGATACGAACCGAGTCCGTCCAGCGGCTGCATCGTTTCATCGATCGCGTCCGGGCCTGGCAGGATCAGCCGCAGCGGGCGATCGGCGCGCGTGACGCGATGGACTCCGATTCCCTGTTGGGCTATTACCGACTCGATCGCCGGACGCTGCAAACCGCGCCGCTGCTGGCGGACAAGGCCCAGCTGGAGACCCAACCGGCGTGGAGTCCCGACGGACGATACCTGTATTTCGCCAGTGCCGCGAAGCGATGGACGGAGTCGATGACGTTTCCGGCGGAGCACGTCGCCGGTATTCGGTATGACCTCAAACGCGTCCGATATGATGTCGAGACCGACCAGTGGGGCCCGGTGGAAACCGTGCTGTCGGCCGACCAGACGGCGAAGAGCAACCTGAATCCCCGGATTTCCCCGATGGTCGATTCCTGCTGTTCAGCATGTGCAACCACGGCGGGTTTGCGTTGTACCAGCCGGAAAGCGATCTGTATCTGTTGAACCTCGAGTCGGGCGAATACCAGCCGCTGGAGTGCAACAGCGAGTTCGCCGAATCCTGGCACTGCTGGTCCAGCAACGGGCGCTGGATCGTGTTCAGCAGCAAGCGTCCCACGGGCATCTTCACGCAGCTGTACCTGTGCCATATCGATCGAGACGGCCACGCTTCCAAACCGTTCCTCCTGCCGCAGCGAGATCCCGGCCACGACGACGCCCTGGTCGCGTTGTACAATCTGCCGGAATTCATGACGGGGCCGGTGCCGGCGTCTCCTGCCGCGTTGTTGCACGCCATGCGCGGCACCGACCGCGTGCAGGTGGACGGAATCACGAGCGCGACTTCGTCGCTGCCGTCTCCGGAATCGCGGCGGCCGGGGGGCGAGTAGACGCCTCCCAGCCCGCACGGTTGTACCGTGGGGCGGCAAGGAACGGTCGGAGCAGGCGTGTGCCGAACAGTCGACGCGAACGTCTTCGGGGAGTCGGACGGTCTCGTAGTAGCTGAGAAGCAGGCGAACAAGGCCAGGAGCGACGGTGGCCGCGGAGTCTGTGGAGGTAAGGGGATCGACCAAGGGGAACGTCGTCCAGCATCCGCCGCCCTTTGGACTGTCGGCGGCCAGACAGGCTCGACCACCGCCAATCGCCTGGTTGGCGAAAGACAGTGCGAGTCTCCTACACCCCCCCAAAAAAACGACTTACCGACAACGTTGATCAGAATATTGCCTCTCGTAGCCACTTTGTATTCTCCCAGGAGGTACTGTTTTCACAGATAAACTGGCTGAGACGAGAATTCGGCAACTTGCATTGCCTTGCCCGATGGATTACAAATCTCTTAACAAGGCAGAATCTTTTTTGGAATTTTCCCCTGCTATTTGGTATGTCGAGGTCACCTTCATGAAACGCACTTATCGAGGATCTACTGGATTTACGTTGGTCGAACTGCTGGTCGTGATCGCCATCATCGGCATTTTAGTTGCCCTGTTGTTGCCCGCCATTCAGGCGGCCCGCGAGGCGGCCCGCCGGACACAGTGCAACAACAATTTGAAACAAATTGGCGTGGCGCTGCACAACTATCACGACACGAACAAAGTCTTGCCAGCGGGTTTCATTTATCGTACGCCTGCGGGAAACCCGGACTGGGGTTGGGCTGTATTCATCATGCCGTTCATGGAAATGGACGCGATGTACAAGGAAGCAGATGTCGGCACAACACAACTCATTCAGTTCTATAACGCGACCGCGACAGCAGAACAACGGGCGTTGCTTCAGACCCCCATCCCAGCGTATCGCTGCCCCTCGGATA
>Ga0351871_1323_pt1 | contig 11082 bp, 12 predicted proteins | sample TotcelHFGM3001N8_FD_206786 | JGI IMG/M metagenome (GOLD analysis project Ga0351871, IMG submission 206786) | Enriched cells from coal bed in the Powder River Basin, Montana, United States - Total cells FGM rep2 HSBNCT.FGM.300.1.N8 ...
TTGGAGCCTTGGATGAGAAAAGTCCTCTTAACTATTTTAATGACCAAGAAAGGAGCAAAATGATGGATTACTTCAGTCTGAGCGACACCCTTTTGAAGGACATTCTCCATTTCGCCAAACCCTTCGGACATCGGGAGGATGCCAGGAGCCTCAACCTGGGGTTCGGGTTCCTCTACTATTCCCTGGTGCGGGCCTTGCGTCCCAAGCACACCCTGGTGATTGGCTCGGGATACGGCTTCAGCGTGGTCTGCTTCGCCCTGGGCATCAAGGATAACGGTATCGGGTCCCTCACCTTCGTTGACCCCTCCTATTCCCTCCTCAATGACGGCCCCCTGGCCACCATCGGCGGCCGCGGCATGTGGTCGGATGAAGGGTCGGTGCGGGAGCATTTTCAGCGGTTCGGGGTGCAGGACCTGGTGAAGCATTACAAACTGCGCAACGACGAATTCTTCCCGGCCTACGACACCTTCAACCTGCCGCCCGTGGACCTGGCCTTCATTGACGGCAGCCACGCCTTCGAGGACGTGAAATACGATTTTACCAGGGTGCTGGCCCGTTCCCGGAAGAACACCTATATCCTGTTGCACGACACCAACATCTACATCCGGGAACTGCTCACCCACGCCGGGGTGAAGAAGTGGCTGAAGTCCGTCAAAAAGGAAAAGGAATACTTTGAGGTGGTGAATTTTCCCTTTTCTTCGGGGGTGGCCCTGGTGCGGGTGATCGATCCCTCCATCGGCAAGGAACTGCATTGAACCCCTGGCTCTTCGCTCCTCCCCTGGGGTTGGCGGCAGGTTTCCTTTATTGGCGCTATGTCTGGTTTTTCCGCAATCCACCCCGGGTCCCGCCTCCGGGGGAGAACATCGTCAGTCCTGCTGACGGCACTGTAGTCTATGCCCGCATAGTCAAACCCAACGAAGAGGTCGTCACCATCAAGCAAGGCTTGAGCGCCCGCCTGACGGATATTGTCAGGGAAGATCTGGATTACCCGAAACTTTCTGTCGGCATTTTCATGAGTCCGTTTAATGTCCATTATAATCGCATCCCCCTCTCCGGCCGGGTCGAATCCATCAAGCACCATCCGGCCAGGCCCAAAAACCTGCCCATGTCCGCCATGCACTGGCGCACCATGCTCGATTGGCCGCCGCTGTATCGGCATTCCCGGCACATCATCCAGAATGAGCGGACCGTGACCCGGGTAGAGGGCACCTACAAAGGGGACCGGTTGCCGTATTATGTGGTGCAGATCGCCGGGAGGAGCGTCAACGGCATCGACAGTTATGTGCAGCCGGGGGAAGAGGTTGGCAAGGGGAATATCTTTGGCATGATCCGTATCGGCTCCCAGGTCGATTTGGTGCTCCCCTATCGCCGGGACATGGAGATTTTGGCGTGGCCGGGAGACAGGGTACGGGCCGGGGAAACAGTTTTGGTCGCCTAACATGAGTGAAGGAGAAAATTATGAAAATTGATCTTCACGTGCACTCCAAGTATTCCACCCGCCCATCCCACTGGGTGCTGCAGAAACTGGGTTGTCATGAATGCTACACCGAACCTCTGGCCCTCTACCGCATCGCCAAGGAGAGGGGAATGTCTCAGGTGACCATTACCGATCACAACACCATCGGCGGCTGCCTGGAAATCGCCCATCTGCCGGGTACCTTTATCAGTGAAGAGATCACCACCTATTTCCCGGATGGCTGCAAAATCCACGTCCTGGCTTACAACATCGACGAAGCGCAACATCGGCAGATTCAGAAGGTCCGGAATAATATCTTTGAGTTAGCCGGTTACCTGAAGGGCGAAGCCATTGTGCACAGCGTGGCCCATCCCCTCTGGTCCATCAATAATCGCCTGACGGTGGAGCATTTTGAGCAGTTGCTCCTGCTGTTTAAAAATTTTGAATTCAACGGCGGGCGGGATGAAGTGCTCAACCAATGGCTGCAGGCCATCTGTACCGAACTCAACCCGGGGAAGCTGGACGAATTGACGGAGAAACATCGGATCATTCCCGCTTTTCCCTCCCCCTGGCTGAAGAATCACACCGGCGGCTCCGATGATCACAGTTCGCTGCACATCGCCCGGAAATATACCCAGGTGGATGGGGCTCTCGGATTTTCGGATTTTCTGGAAAAGCTTGACCAGGGAGCGGCCTCGGTCAGGGGGCGCGCTTCCACCCCTTTAACCCTGGGCTACAATATTTACAGCATCGCCTATCAATTCTATAAAGATAAATACCACCTGTCTCCCCAAGCTGGAAGCAACAGCCTGGGATCATTCTTTGATAAGATTTTGCAATCCGAAGGTGAATCCAAGAACTATTATCCAAAATATCAACTTTATTATAATCGGATCAGAAACTCTCTCCGTTCCGTAAGTCGGGACGAAAGCTTCATTAATTTAATCAAGAAAGAAACCTCGCAGTTTTTCACCCACGCCGCCCTTCCGGCTGATGATTACGAATGGTTCTCTATGGTCAATCAGCTGGCCCACAAAATGCTCACTCAATTTCACCGCAAATTGCGTAAAGCTCTTTTGGGAGCCAATTTCATCGACCTGATTAATTCCGCCACTTCCAGCGGTCTGGTGTATCTGGCCCTGGCCCCCTACACGGCGGCTTTTTCATCTTTCGCCGCCGACCGCAATCTCGGCCAGGACTTGGTTAAGAGATTCCTGCCCGAGTCCCATGCCCAACGCGGGGCCTCGCCGCAATTCAACATGGCGCATTTTACCGACACCTTTTACGAGATCAATGGCGTGGCCCTTTCTCTTAAAAGCCAGATGGAATCGGCCCGGCAGATCGGCAAAGAGTATACCATCATCACCTGTGACACCAAGAAGCGCCCGGCCCAGCCGGGAATCAAGGCTTTTTCCCCCATCGGAGTATTGCAGTTGCCGGAATACCGGGAGCAAAAACTTTTTCATCCGCCATTTTTAGAGATCATCGATTATTGCTACCTCAGGAACTTCACGCATATCATGGCGGCCACCCCCGGCCCCCTGGGTCTCACCGCCATGGCCGTGGCCCGCATATTACAACTGCCCCTGTGGGGGACGTATCACACAGCCCTGCCCCAATATGCCCAATATCTCACCGAAGACCCGATGATTGTCCAGATCATGTGGAAATATATGGTCTGGTTTTACAACCAGATGGACCTGGTTTTCGTGCCGTCCCGGAGTACGGCCGAGGAGCTTCAACAACAAGGAGTCAATGGCGATAAGATGCGCATCTTCCCCAGGGGCGTGGACCTGCAACTTTTCCATCCCGGCAAACGCAACGGCTTTTTGGAAAGCCGGTTTCAGGTGAGAGACGAGACTAAACTCCTGTACGTCGGGAGGGTGTCCAAAGAGAAGAACCTGGAAATTCTGGTCAGAGTCTTTAAAAGACTGATCCAGGAGAATTCCGGCATCCATCTGGTCGTGGTGGGCGATGGTCCTTACCTGGAGGAAATGCAGCGGGAGTTGGCCGGAACTCCCTGCACCTTTACAGGATACCTGAAAGGGGAGGATCTGGCGGCGGCGTATGCCTCCTGCGACCTCTTCCTGTTCCCCAGCACCACCGATACCTTCGGCAACGTGGTGCTGGAGGCCCAGGCCTCGGGCCTCCCGGTTATCGTGACTGATTCCGGCGGCCCCCAGGAGAACTTGATTCCCGGGAAGACCGGCCTGGTTATACGGGGAGACAGTGAAGAAAGTCTGCTCGAAGCTATTAAAAGCCTTTTGGCTCAGCCGGAACAGCTAAAAGATATGGGCGTGACGGCGCGGCGCTCCATGGAGGAACGCTCCTTTGACGCCGCCTTCCAAAACACCTGGCTTCTTTTTGAAGAGGAGGCGCGCTGTTAGCGTCAATCGGAGAATTCACCATATTCGCCTGGACTCGATGCATTTAATGCTGGGGAGGTATCCATGGAAATCGCCGCGTATGTGGAAGAGGCGGCAGTGGCTTTGCAGCTGCCGAAAGAATTGCGGGAAGTAATGAGGACCATCTCCTATGATCCGGGAGACGAGGAATGGTATTCAACTTACCATGAGTTTCAGGAATCGGCCATTCCCGTTGAGGTATTCTCCTGGTCCTTGAGGCTCATCGGCTGGCTCCAATATGCCCATCCCCAGGGGCCGGGTTTCCCGGAAGTTGAAACTGGCGCCCCCGGCCCGACTCGAACGGGCGACACATGGATTAGGAATCCATTGCTCTGTCCATAACTGAGCTACGGGGGCGTTGGTTTGCGACCTGCTGGTATTTCAAAGTGTCCAAAAAGTGTCAATTCATTCCCGGTTCACTCCGCCGCAAGTTTTCTAAGCTCTTCAGGGGATACCGTGTTATATCGTTTGAAAACGTGCATGGTTTTATGGCCACTGGCGGACATTATACGAAAGTAGTCATGCCCCTGCAACCGCCAGTTATTGATAGCAGTGTGCCTCAAGTCGTGAAAGGTGAAATCCTCTATCCCGGCTTTCTTCACGGCGCTTTCAAAAGCTCGCCTAATTGATCCCATGGTGCGCCCGGCATAGGTAAATACCTGCACTTGGGGTAGGGGAAGCCCAGGCCGTATCGCCTTAAACATTTCCAACAGGTCCCCACGCAAGGGCACGCACCGCCCCTCACTGGTTTTGGTATCCTCTGGCCGGAGTTTGATAAAGCCCTCTTTAAGGTCAACCTGTCCCCAGGTGAGATGCAGTATTTCTCCCTGCCTCATTCCCGTGTAGTAGGCCAGCCTGACTACGGACTTGAGGTGCGCCGGGCACTCAGTCAAAAGCCGATGGTATTCTTCCAAGGTGAGCACCCGGTCTCGCTCGTTGTTCTCCTTGAGCATCTTTACCCCCTGGCAGGGATTGCGCTCAGCCTTGCCCTCTTTCATAGCCTTGTTAAAGATGGTTTTGAAGCAGGCAATCTCCCGGTTAACCGTGGCCGGTTTAGTAAGATTCTTGGGGGAGCGGCCAGATGGTGTGGCCAGACGCATTTGCCGATAAGCCTCCACTATGCCAGGGGTAATATCCTTTAGCAAGCGCTCTCCAAAAAAGGGCAGGAGTAGTCTGAGACTCCAATTATCCCGGTCATAGCTCCGTTTAGCCTTGACCTCTGCCAGATTTAGATACCATTCGGCCAGGGTCTTAAACCGGGTGCGAGCGTCCGGGGATTTCTTGATGCACCGCCCCTCTGCCATGGTGCTGAGCACTTCTCTAAGCCTCTGTTCAGCCGCCTCCCTATTAGGGCCGATCTTTTCTCTCACTCGCTCACCGTTCAGGTTCCGGTAGTCAATCCGATATTCCCGGCCTGAGCGCTTACCCAAGACAAAATTACAGGCCGTGTCAATGCAGGTCCGGGCCTTGCCGCTCTGCCACTTACCGCACTTGGGGCACTTAACTTGAATCTGACTCATAACCTGTCAACCTGCCCCTCCCTGTTCAATGAACACCTCCAGATCAGACACCTTCACCCGCCACTGCTTGCCCACCTTGACTCCTCGCAATTTTCCGCCCCGCAACAAATCAAGGACGACTCGTTCCCTCACCCTTAGAGAATCTGCTATTTCTTGTGGGGTATAGAACTTCTCCAGTGCGCGGTTTTCTTTCTCGGGTTTCATCTGGTCAGCCCCCTTCCTAATAAAAATCCAACTACAGAGCCGGGGCAGGAGTGACCCAGCAGGTCCACTGCCGTCACCATAGCCGACTCCTCTCTTGCTGCTCTTTGAGCTGATCCAACTCATCCTGCTGATTCAAGATTTGGAGACGCAGATTATCCATGTCCACCTCCAGCCTCTCCTGCGGAGTTGCCTTACTATAAGCTATTGCCTGCCGTGCAACTTTATCCATTTGCAGCTTTGATTCTATACCACGTAAAGGCTTTTGAACCGCAGCTCTTTTTCTGCCATACTCAAGAGTTAATTTACGAGAACTTGATGCAAACCAATGAAATGCTCGGGGCTTGCTCTCGCCCCTTTCCACCCTTCCTTCATACTCCCGCTTCAACAGGTCGAGCCTGCGCAGCTCATCCTCACGCAATTGAGCCATTCTTCTTTGTATGCCTGGCTCTAATAGTCTTTTTTCATTGAGAAGCTGCTCTTTTTCCTGGGGTGTGAGGAGATACTTTTCCATGCCTACTTGCCCACCAAAAGAAGCCGTCGCCATTAAGACTGTAGTAATAATAAGCAGCACTCGAATCATTGTTTTCCTCCGGCTTATTTTGGTCATCCCCTAATGGGCAATTAGCATCCTTACACACAGTAGCCAAGTTGTCCAGGGGTTTCCGCCCCCGTCATTCTCCCACCTCAAGCACAGAAGGAGCATTTTCCCACCTGTGCCAGTTAGGGGGAAAAACTATGGCAGCCCCCACATGAGGCTGAGGTAGGGGTACGGGGGAATCGCCCCGTCACCGGCATCAGAAGCACTCTGGCCCGGAAGTGTGGGGTCAGCCACAAGCTAATCTGCTTGGAGTTGTGTGGGCTCACCTTGAGTCGTAGGTTGGGCTGCTCGGGCTGAGGCCGGAGGCGCTCCAGTTCCTGAAATCGCCAGGGCTCCTCCCGCTGCATCCCTGTGATGGTCTGGTTCTGCTGCTCCCTGTGGTTCTGCTCAATGATCTGGTCATACGTGTCCCAGAGACTGCCGGAGGAATCTGAGTCGAAGCCCCAGGCTGGGGTTGCCAGGAGGAGTAGTAGAACCACCAGCCTACCCATTTTCAACCCTCCGATTCAGGGCATCTCTGAGGGTGCCCATCTTGAACTTAGCATAGCGGCGTACCATGTCGGCTGTCTTATGCCCCAGTATCTCCTGCACCACCCCCAGGGACTCACCGTTGTTGACGAGCTGTGAGGCCAGGCTGTGCCGGGTCCCCTGGTAGGGCTTCACACTGACCCCGGCTTTCTTCCCTGCCCTACTCCAGGCTCTCCACACCTGCTTCATGGTGAAGGGACTCCCGGAGACTGTGAAGACGAACCCTGACAGACTTCGGGGCAGGCCCCGTATGGTATCTATCACCCTATCTGAGAGGGGCAGGAGGCGCACGTTCTTCTCCTTGGTAGATTCCCGATAGACCTCGCCGTCCATACCCGCTGAGATAACAGCATAGCCCTCTTGGAAGTTGAGCTTCTCCCAGCGCAGCGCCCGAGCTTCCCCGTGGCGGCATCCAGTCCACATTAGGAACTGAAAGAGAGCCCGCATAATGGGGCAGTCAACCTCAGCCAGTAGGGCATTCTGCTCTTCAGGTTGGAGCCACTTAATCTCGGGCTCAGTCAGCTCCAGCTTGGGAAACCGTGGGACCCTCCCGATCTCTCGCCGGTTCAGGGCATCGCTTAGCATCTTGTGCAGAATGGCCATGATATTGTGGCGGGTCTTTGTACTGAGATGGTCCGGGAGCTGAAGCATGAAGTCTTCCAGCATCCCCTCGTATATGTCCTTGACAGATTTACCGCTGAAGAATGGGATCAGGTAGTTATTGAGATAGGACTTGGAGCTGCGGATGTACTCATTGGCAAGGAGCCGCTGCTTGGCTCGCTGCTCCTGCCGCTGTAGCCAGGCAGCAGTAAAGTTCTCGAAGCGGAGGGCAGTGCGGGGTTGCTTGGAGTAGTCGGAGGGGCTGAAGGTCCCGTGGTCTATCTCGTAGCGAATATGGGAGAGGAGACGATCCGCCCGGCGCTCAGAGTCAAGAGGTTCCCCACCCCTGTCCGAGTAGAGTCGAAACCGCTCCCCCTCCCACCATAGGTCGATGTAGAAATTTGCCCGGTTGTGACGGATGATCCCCTTCATGGTCAGCATCTTGCTACCTAAGGGGCAGTGCAAGGTCCGAGCTGGGCCAACTCATAGTGCCCTTGGGTGACGTGGCCCGAAGCGTCCAGTTGGATTCCGCCCCGACCATACGGCGACAGTACCCGCCTCTTCTGAAGAGAGCACAGACTGCCGTCAGGGGCCTGCGAGAACAGATTTTCGGAGTCAGGGGAAGCCATTATTGACTGGACCCTCCTCCGGTAAAGCCCTGAGTAGCTGCACCGGAGGAAGTCCCAGAGGACTGGCCCGGAGCCGCTCCAGGTTTCGGCGTGGCCCTCTGCTTACGCCCCAGGAAGGACTTCAAGTTATTGACCTGGGACTGAATAAGCATACCCTGTGCTGCGGAGATTTGTCCCTGAGTCACACCAGCCTGAACAATCAGTAGGTACTGATCCAGGGCCTGCACATTCATGCGATCCCCCTGGAAGCCGTCTACCCGTAACTGGTCAATACTCTGGGTCAGAGTCGAGAGGGGATTGGTCTGTTTGGCCTTAATATTATTCAGGATCGTCTCTCCTACGATGTCCGCCGGGGAGCCCTTGAGTACCTCAGCCCGGAGGGTGGCAGCACTCTCGTTGTACTCCCGGAGGGCATTCAGGTCCACACCGGCCAGGTGTTGCTTCTTAGCCATCATCCCAGCGATGTCTTCGGGCAGGCCCAGTTGGCGCTGAATCAGGCCCTGGTAGAATCTCACCTGGCGGTCCACCTGGCTATTAGCCCGGCCCTGGAGCTGATTGAGCCCCTTCTGGTCCAGCCCACTCGCAGCCGCTTCCGCAAGAATCTCAGAGGGGTTGAGCTTATACTTGTCGGCGTCGAGCAGCCTCCCCTGGTAATACACCAGGAGGTCAGACTGCCCCTTCTTCGCCATCATGTCTTCTTCACGGGCTGCCATCTTAGCCACCCGATTATCCACATTGATACGCTGCTCTGTGCGGTCCAGGAGGTGCGTGATCTGTCCAGCGTCCAGGGTGTCATTATAGACCCCGTCCATCATCTCCTGACGGGTCTGCATTGGGTCAAGCTGTGCCCGGCGCTCCACCAGCCCGTACCACAGCTTACTGGAGAACTCCTTTTTGAGCTTCGTCCCCACGTCCGCTGCGATGAGTCTACTACCCACTTGGGAGTCTACAGCGTCATTGGCCGCAGCTACAAGGGCCTCGGCCTGCTCTGGGGTGGGGGAGTCGTTGACCATTTTAGATAGGACATCCAGGTTGCCTATCAGCTCCCCAATCTTGTCATGGATACCCTGGGTGAAGAACTTTTTCTGAACGACCACGGCGGCACGTGTGACATAGTGCTCAATGTGCCTGTCAAACGCCGTGTTGGCCTCGATGGTAGGCAGGCCCCCTTTAGCATCAGCCACGATCTTCTTAGACACCTGCTGGTAGGTCTCGAAGTCAGGGGCGTCCAGCTCAGCCTGCCCCAGTTTGACCATAGTGTCCGTGACGGCCCCCGTTGCAGCCGCTGCGTCATTAGCTGCCTTGTAGTAGAGCCCGATCCCGGCCAGACTCTTGACACCCTTATTGAGGCTCTCGGTGTCCTGGGCAATTTCGACCTGGGCCTGCTTAGCCCCGGCCAGAGCGGCACCGGCGGCAATACTCCCCGAGTCAGCACCGGCAAAGGGCATTTGAGCAGGGGGCGTGAGGATATTCTGCTGTGACTCATAGATGGGTATTTTATTAGCCACAAGGTTCTCCTATTAGATTAGAATAGAGACAGCACTGCATGGGGCATCGGGCACAGTTTTTTAAGGTGGTATATACTAATGCCAAAAGTCCATCATCCTTAACAATGGTAGGACCTTCCGAGCAATTCGACCCCTTGCCCCTCTGCCCAAATCGCTTGGAAGCCTCGTGGCTACTGGGTCGGGAACAACTTTGCCCCTGGTATTACCACCTGATTAGTGATTTATTAGGTAGCAGCGCCGCCCGACTCAGCACCGCTCCGCTTGGGCCACCTGTACCATCCATCTTTTCTGTGAGAAATAAGCCTCTTTGATCTCGCCCGCCTGAGATACCGTTCTACAGTGGGCACCCATGGCGGAAAAGGAAACCGCCTCTCTGCCCTTCCGGTATGCCTACAGGAGCCATGAGGGAGGGGTACCTGGCCTTTTACACCTTGTGGGGATGCCCAGATTTTTCCCCCGCCGTCCCTCCTTGCTCTGGTGGGGGTCCTGGCCTGAATAACTTCCAGTGTCTCACGGGGCAGCACGGCCACAGGAGTTAACCACGGGTCATTGACCCACTCATACCGCTTGCTGCCAACCTGGGAAGGGGGAATCAGGCATTGCTGACCCCCCCCCCGGTGTGCAGCTCCAAGTCTTCCCGCACAGGCTGTACCCTCATTCCGGTAGGGGGCCGGTACAGCCTTGTGATACGGCCCGATGCACTCCGCCACGACACGGTGGGGGGTAGCTCCCCCGCCGCCTCCAATTGCCCAAGGAAGATCACGGCGTCCGTGCTGTCGGGGTCCAGGGCCAAAAAGGAATCAAGTCTCAGCGCCACGTTGCAACCGGGATTCCGCCACACGACCCTTTGAAGCACCTTGGGGGAGACTCTCTGCCAGTTCCTCATACAGCACCCCACAAGTCAGAGTACGCTGGGGACTACTTAACTCTACGGGGACAAGATCATCACCAGTTACGGATGTGGCCGGGTTGGTGCCCAGGCCCATGACTGATCCGATTCCTGCCCGCTGCTCTTGCCGACGGCCTGCCCTGCCAAGGTATCGGCCAATTTGTTCTTATCACGTGGAATCCAGATTAGCTGATACTCTGAGAAATCCTCAAGCAGACCCTTCGCCATCTCCGAAAGGGGCTTTAATCGGGGCTCCTTTACCCGATACTCCCCCTTGACTTGTTTGATAACGAGTTCACTATCAAGGTGGATTTTCAGCTTGCGCACCCCCCAGCTTTGGGCCAGGCCCAAACCCTGGATAAGCCCCCAGTATTCAGCAGAATTATTCGTGCCCTTCCCAAGGGGCCAACTTCCTTGAGCCAGCCTCTTGCCATGTGGAGATATGAGCACGGCCCCCGCTCCGGTAGGGCTATGCTCCGATGAGTTTTTAGGTGCAGAGCCGTCCGTATAAAGGCTAAACCAGCCGTTCACGGCTTCCTTTAGCTCCCGCCTCGCTAAGAGAACTACCCCGCTCCGGGGGTTAGCAGTGTGGTAAAGCTCGTAGTAGACGAAATCTGTCTTGAGAAGCCACTTTGCCCGATCCCAAAGGGGGCGTATGCTGTCTTCCCCTAACCAGGACTTGTTTATCTGTTTCACCACAAATGCTGATGTGGAATGGATTATGGCCCTCCGGTAGCCCCTACTC